>Ga0315276_10001414_pt1 | contig 21510 bp, 13 predicted proteins | sample YL17G05_0_MG_FD_204542 | JGI IMG/M metagenome (GOLD analysis project Ga0315276, IMG submission 204542) | Sediment microbial communities from Yellowstone Lake, YNP, Wyoming, USA - YL17G05_0 | ecosystem: Environmental > Aquatic > Freshwater > Lake > Sediment | place: USA: Wyoming | collected... | reverse complement strand
AACTCCGCCCCCTGACTTCTCACTTCTCACTTCTCACCCCCCCAACTGGTCCGCCCTTTGCCTTCTGAAATCTGACCTCTGACCTCTGACTTTCCCCATCCCCCCTACTCTACCTATCCTCCCTACCCTGCCCATTTAGCCAACAAAACTCTCTCTCTCTTCTTGTGCCTTCTAAAATCTTAGTGCCCTTCGTATCTTAGCGACTTAGTGGTGAATCTTACCTATTTTAACATCAAAACTCATCAAAACATACCACAAACATACTACAAACTACATACAAACATAGCGCAAACATAGTACAAACCACATCACTTTTCATCAGAATTCATCCAAATCTCGCCGAATTTTGCGGTTTTTTCTTACCCATCTTGCCTAATCGTTATAATCGTTACGCAAAAATAAGCACTTACATCAATTCCAACAACGCAAAATAAGCACTTACAACAATTTCCCCGAACCAAAAATAACGACTTACAACAATTCCCCGCAACCAAAAATAAGCACTTACAACAATCCCCCAAAGGGACTGCGAAACCATCCATAAATTTCAACTGCACCTGAAGGATTGATCGTTTCACACTGCCGCGAAATCACACAATATTGAGTCGGCTATCGGCAGAGCTTCTCGTGTCAGGTGCAATCTGCCGTGCTCTACCACCAGAAAACCCAGTTTTTGATACCGCCAGATCGGTTCGGCAAACATCTTTAGCACATCGAAACCTGTCCGCTGCCTGTACTCTTCTAAATCGATCCCCTTTATCCGTCGCAGCATCAGCACTGCCGTCTGGCACGCCCTGTCCGGCTCATCAGGCGTTTCGCACTCTCCTGACACATCTTTTCCCTGCTCTATCGCTTCGACATACACTCCCACATCAGCAACATTACTCGTCCGTCTGCCCTGCCAGTAGGAACTTGCACCGGGACCTATCCCTATATAAGCCTCATTCGCCCAATAAACCAGATTATGCCTGCATTCAAATGATCGCCCATCGGCCTTCCTTGCAAAATTCGATATTTCATAGTGTTCGAACCCGGCTGCGATAAGTTGGTCAATTGCCAGCTCATACATCGCCCGGTCAGTTTCCTCATCAGTCACGTCAATCTGATTCGCTTGCCGTCTTTTATATAACAGCGTACCTTTTTCATAAGTAAGGCTGTACGCCGAGATATGTTCCACGCCCAGTTCCATCGCCGCGGCCAAGTTTCTTTGCCATGACTGGAGCGTCGAACCAGGTATGGCGAAAATCAAATCCAGATTAATATTATCAAACCCCGCTCGCCGTGCCTGATGGACTACTTCAACAATTTTATGACCTTTGTAACCCCTTGCCAAAAACTCCAGTTCACAATCTTCGAAAGACTGCCCCCCCACCGACAGCCGATTAACTCCAAGACCGCACAATCGCTCTAACAAGTGCTCATCAATTTGGCCAGGGTTAACTTCCACCGTAAATTCACTGCCGACCCCTACTCGCTGCGTTATCTGCTCAAGCAACCGCAGCAGTCGGCCCTGGGGCAGACAGCTTGGACTGCCCCCACCGACATATACTGTCCGGGCGGGTCTTTGCAGATCATACCGATCCAATTCCGTGACCAGTGCCGCAAGTACCCGTCCTATATCATAGGCCCCCATCGGCTCGGAATAAAACCCACAATACGGACACTTACGATTACAGAACGGCACATGCACATATAACGCCAGGGGCTTAGGTTGTACCATCTCACATTTCACGGCGACCACAGTATGTGTTTTTGTCGGTTTTGTCAAGAGAGATGGGAGCGTTGATCCGACACGAATACAAGGCTGTAACCAATCGCCTTTAAGCACTTACTTGAGCTTTTTCAAAATCACCGCTATGAAGGTGAATTCCCTCCTGTGCCACGCTGTGCAACGATCCGCACATTTTGGAATACCCCCATCTTCGTACAACTCAAATGCAAATCTGCCCGCCAATTCTATAACATCTTCAATATCTTTTTTACAAAGAATATTCCATGCTAACCCGTATTCGCCGGGATCGCCGCTAATATCGATTTTTTCCTGCCAGTAATCGGCCGTTATGAACAGCAGTCCGCCCGGCTTGAGAATGCGACTTGATTCAATCAGAAACTTTTCAAAATCGAGGCCATGCTCAATAACCGATACGCAAGTGGCCAAATCGAACGTTTTCTGTGGAAATCGCGTTTGCGTTATGTCTCTTCTGTAAAGCTTGAATGGCCGGGTCAGGGTCCGGCCCCGCCACATCCGCAGAACCTGATTTATCCTGTCAGTAACCGCAGGTTTCAGATCCACTCCTGTGAGATTTTGAAACCCCAACGCATATAAAAACTTCAGCGTATGAACTCCACTGCAACCCAAGTCAATGATCTTTGCCGTCCGTGGCAGCGGTTCGACAATATCGTATAACAGACGCAAATCCCAACACTTCTCCGCACTGCCGTGCCGTGGCAGGTCATTCAGGGCCAAAAATTTGTGAGCACTGCCAATTTCCTCCCAGTTTTGTAAGACTCGAATCACAGCGTCTTCCTATTGTTAATGTCTTCCTGCACTATTGCCGATTTCTATATATATCGGACGCACCAACCGAATTGGTCAAAATAATCGCTCCAATCAACCGTTCATAACAGTTCCGGCAGTGTCCGCAGGAGTTCAAGTTCATCAATTGCGATGTCCGATAATATCAATGTCTTTCTTTGTGTGCGTGGCGATTTGAACCTGCATGTTCGTTTATTATCATTAACAGGTGTTCTGATGAAGGTTGCCATCTGCATTCCTACTGATCTCAATGGAAACGGAGGCGTTGAAAAGCACATTCTCAGGCTCGCCGAAGCCATGTGCCAACTTGGCGTGCACGTGGACATATATGGCAAAACCCCGCCCTCATCTTCAGCAAGCACCGAACACTTTCTGCCTTTGGAGACAATCAGACATGAACAATATCACATTATTCACACTCACAGCGGTTTCCACGGACTGCGGCTGCTCGCTATGCAAATGACCCGCCGTGCTCAACAGCGTTACGTCCACACCTTGCACACCGTATCATTGGACTATCTTTTCGCCTGCCGTGCATGGTGGAACTGGCGATGTTACTGGGCTACGTTCATCGAAGCCACATGGTCCCGATACGCCAACCACGTCATCGCCGTGAGCGACAGTATTCGAAACTGGGCCCTGAAATGCTTCGGTATCGACGACCAGAAAATATCGGTCATCACCAACGGCTATTCCCCTGTAAATCTGCCTCCTGGAAGTCGTACCCAAATACGCAGCCACCTGAACCTGACACCGGACGATATGGTCTTGCTGTTCGTCGGCCGCGGCTGCGATCCTGTCAAAGGCACCGCTTCCATCACCACGACCATGAACCAACTATACGGGAAATATCCTCGCATTCGTCTTTTAGCCGTCCCCGGCGCCGGTTTCGATTCAGCTCCATGGTTCTGCCCCACCGGTGCGGTCCCCCATCAGCAAATGCCCCACTATTACGCCGCCGCCGACATCTTTGTCAACGCATCCCTGAGCGAAGGCATGCCCCTGACCATCGTCGAAGCCATGGCCGCCGGTTTACCTGTCGTCGCTTCCCCTGTCGGCGGCATCCCGGAAGTCATCACCCACAATCAGACCGGCCTGCTACTCCGCCGGGACCGCAGCGACCTTACCGAACAACTTACCCGCCTGATAGAAAACGCCCCGCTGCGCAAAAAACTAGCTCAAAACGCCCAAACCGCCGTCCAAAACCTCACATGGCAAAACCTCGCAAAAAAAACCATCAACGTCTATGAATCAATTCTCCGAAATTAACCGCACACCTCACCTACGTACAACTTAGTCACCCTCTCAACCTTCAGCCTTCTTTATATACTTTCGCATGGTAATTGCCATAAATGAAACAATGATCCCGGATAGCCACCCTATTACTATTGCACCAATAATGTTATTTCCTTCAGGAATACCTTCTGTCAGTTCCGGCTTGTACCACCATACTATCTCGTAAAAAGGTATTGAAAAAACGACTGCCCACAGAACCTGCAATCCCCATGTCAATAACATGCCTTTTCTGAACGAAGCGCCTCTATAAACGCAACAAAAAGGTATAACATACACCGGAATTAGGCCGGCAATCACGACTATTTGTATGATTGATTCCATTGCAAGCACTATTCAATGCGCGTAAAACCAACAAACACATCGTTTCGGTTCTTAATTGGTTCCCGGCTGCCAGAGGTAGAGAAACTGCGGGCCGCTGGAAGTAAGCCAATCGGGCAGTTCCACGTTGATCAGCGAGCCGACCTCAATATTACCTGATGCCGAGCCATAGATGTTAGGTTTATAGCCGATCGGCCGATGGTAGATGACCACCTTTGCATTTTTTACCGCCGCCAGCTTTTTCGCCCAGGCAATCGCATCATTTGGATAACCAATCCGATCTATCAGCCCTTCCTCAATCGCCTGCCCGGCCGTAAATACCCTGCCGTCAGCCAACTCCCCCAGCTTTTCCCGGCTCAGTCCCCCCCTGCCGTTGCGTACCACTTCCAGGAATTGTTCGTAGAATTGCGTGATAATTTTCTGCAGCACTTCCTGTTCTTCACTGCTCAGGTCGCGCAGCGGTGAAGCCAAATCTTTCAGGCCGCCGCTTTTGATGGCAACCGCTTTGATACCCAGCTTATTCATAGTGCCGGCAAAACTGATGGTCTGCATTATAGTGCCGATACTGCCGGTCACACTACTGGGCTGAGCTACGATCCCATCGCAGCCGCAAGCCAGGTAATACGCTCCGCTGGCCGCCACATCCAGCATACACGCCACCACCGGTTTTCCGCTTTGTCTTTTGAACTCCCGCAGCGCATGATACATCGCGTCGCTGGCCGCGACCGTACCGCCGGGCGAATTCAGACGCAGCACCACCGCCTTGACAAACCGGTCCCTCTGGGCCTTATCGAGTTTTTCGACAAACAAGCTTACCGGGTTATCCCCCGCCTGCAGTAAAGACAACCTTTGCTGATTGGCCATCAATCCATCCACATCAATAACTGCTATTTTATCGAAGACCAGCAATCCTTTATCGCGTTGGATTTGTCTTTCAGACAGTTTCTGATCCGCCGGCACCGGCTGAACCAAAAACGCACCCGGCCCACACCCCGCCCCCATCAACGCCACCAACGACATCACCACAACATTAACAATGTTCCTAACCATAACACCATCTTTCCTAATCTATCCCCCTTAACAATATTGCTATTCCACTGCCTCAACGCCCCACCGACTCACTGACTTATCGTTTGTACGTACTGCATACGCAGTTCATGCAGTGTCATCGCCAGCGCCTTATTTTCGTTATCGGTAAGATTCCCCTTGGTTTTATCTTCCAACACCTGTATCAGGTCGATATGATGCTTGGCCAAATCCATATTCACCATGCTTTGATCGTTCTCGCCGAGTTTATCGCTGAGTCTGCCCATATACAGCAGTGCCTGCAGCGCCAACGAGTTGATCAACACCATAAAATTAGCCGGCGGCAGTTGTTCCATCGGACCGACCCTTTGGGCATTATCTGGTTGGGTGGCCTGGTTTTTCTGTTGTTCTTTTTCGCCGAGTTTTTCCTTTTCCTTCTTCGCCTGCACCTTCCAGTCATCATCCGCAACTATTTTTGGTTTTTCTTTTTCGTTACCCATCACACCACCTTTCTCTTAAACACTTTTTGCTCCACGTTCTACGGTTCTCGCTTTGCGTTCAACATTCTTCATCGCCGCCGCTACCAGCCCTATGAACAGTTCCTGCGGGCGCAACGGCCGGCTCGTCATGCACGGATGCGCCTGCGTTCCGATGAAATACGGATGCGCCGGCAATTCCAATATCTGCATGATCGGTTCGCCCGGCGCCTTACCGGAAAAGACCAATCCATGTTTGGTCAGCGTATCGATATACTTCGGATCGACTTCCAGCCGATGGCGAAACCGCATACGCACCTTGTTTTTTCTACCGAAAAGCCGCCAGGCCATCGTATCGCTCGTCAGTTCCACATCTTTGCCGCCCAAACGCATATTCCCACCCAGCCCCTGAATACCCCTTTGTTCGGGCAATATATCTATCACCGCATGTTCACAGCCCGGCGAAATCTCCCTGCTGTCCGCGTCTTTTATCCCACATACATTTCTGGCAAACTCCACCACTGCCATCTGAAAACCAAGACATATCCCCAAATACGGAATCTTATTCTCCCGCACATATTTTACGCAGTTTATCTTACCTTCCGAACCTCGCGATCCGAAACCGCCAGGCACGATTATACCATCCACCTGCGACAGTTTCTGTGCCACATTTGCCTCGGTAATGCCGGTGGTATCGATCCAGTTAATCTTTACGTTTGTCCCCAGATGCGTACCGCTGTTTTCCAAAGCGTGAATAATGCTGGCATAGCTATCCCGCACCGAGGTATATTTACCCGTAATCCCGATAGTAACCTCCTGCTCAGCCGAGCTCAGGCGGTCGGTAAAATCGCACCATTCCAGCCACGCTTGTCTTTCGTGACGCAAGTTCACCCGCTCCTCCAGCTTCAACAGTCGAATCACCTCGAAATCGTACCCCAGATCGCGCAGCATACTGGGTATGACATATATACTCTCGCAATCATGCATACTGAAAACACGTTCCAGCGGTACGTTGGTATATTGGGCGATCTTCTGCCTGACCTTATCGGTCACCGGGTTGCTTGCCCGACACGCGATAATATGAGGTTGCACTCCCATCTCCATCAATCGCTTGATACCCAACTGCGCCGCTTTCGATTTCTGTTCTCCAAGCGTCTTCGGCTCCAGCACCATTGTCAGCGCCACAAAACACACCGAGTTCGGCCCCTCTTCATAAGCTAATTCTCTCATCGCTTCGATATAGTACGCGTTTTCCACATCACCCACCGTACCGCCGATCTCAACAAACACCACATCCGCTTCGCTGGCCACCGCCAGTTCACGCAAACGCAATTTCACCTCACCGGTCACATGCGGTATCATCTGCACGTCCCGCCCCAGATAATCCCCATGCCGTTCTTTTTCCAGAACACGTGTAAATATCTGACCGCTGGTCGTAAAATTAGCCCGGCTCAAATCCATATCCAGCATTCGCTCGTATGTGCCCAGGTCCATATCGCATTCCATACCGTCGTCCAGCACAAACACCTCACCGTGCCGAAACGGATTGAGCGTGCCCGAATCGATATTGAGATATCCTTCCAGCTTGATCGGGGAGACCGCCAGCCCCTTATCCTGCAGCAATTTTGCCAGACTCGAAGAGAATATCCCCTTACCCAGTCCGCTCATCACCGTCCCCATTATCACCACATATTTGCACCGGCCCCGAATATAACCATCCGGCATCGGCGTATAAAACTCCGTCTCATCCGAAACGTTACTCACGCTATTCAATAATTCTTCGCTAGACAATGCACTGCCGCCTTTTCTTCATTAGATTATTATTGCTGGTTTTCTCTTACAAATTTATATAGTTTTATATTCTTAATCCCAATTTCCTCATGGTTATCCTTATCATCAAATTCTATGACCAATACCATGTTCTTACCCAATTGTTTAACGGCTAGTGGACGACAAATTAGATTTGGAAAATACTGTTTACCGTATTTTACAAGATTTGAAATCTGGAACCATCCCAATCTATCTCTGTCATCCGGGCTCTTGGCCTCAATGGGTAAAATGTACTCATTTCCATTCTCGTCAATACCAACATACAATTCATCTATCTCAATTTGCCCTTCTCCCTTAATCGTCGTCCGAATATGCGACTGCAAATGGAAACATGTAATGCCTGCAAATATATCAATTAAGCGATTATATCGTATCGATGACAAGAATCCTTGTTCGTCAGATGTTGTATATTTATCAACAATCTCAGGTAATGCATTGGGTATTTCAATATGAGCAAGTCCCTCTTGAATCTCAACAAAAGGTGATCTCTGTGTTTTCGCAAAGGAAAATTTACCTTTCCCCTTTGGAATTAGTATCCAATTACCTGTCTTTAAAATTGCAGACGGTAATGACCTTCGCGACCTATATGTATATACGACATCTGGCGGATTTCTAAGCGATATTTTCAACTTTCTTGCTATCGCAACTAACTCGTCTTTTGTAAAATCTATTTCATCCTTTGTCTTATAGGTTCTATATTTGTCTTTAAACAAAGCAACAATTATTCTGTCGTAATCTGTCAAAGTTGCACTATTCTTCATTATGTTTTCCTATCTATTCTCTAAAATCAAAACATTTTCATCTATTTCCATTCTTGTTGCCGTAGCTGCTCTTGTTCTCCACAATTCAATCTCCTTGACTTTATAGCCAAGTGATTCCGCAATTTCCCCAAGCAATTCTGCGGTTGGAATATGAATCCTAAAAAAGGACATTTGGTCTCCAACTACATAAGCTAAGTGAAACTCATCAGCCAGAAAAGCTTTTAACGTTTTGAAATGCCTGTACATCCCGCCAAAGTAATGTAAGACTATTCGATGGTAATGTCTCTCAAAACCTGATGTTTTATTCAAGTCAACCCTTTTTTCTTCGATCTCCTTAGCTATCGAGGTAATGCGGGAGAAACGAGTGATGTGCTCACTGTCATTGTCTGAAACAAAAATATTTCTTGAGTTGCTGCGCAACAGGTTTTCTTTTATTTCCCGTAAATCCTTTCTACTCTTTATATAATCGAGTAATACACTTTCCAACCTTGTGCTTCGTGTATAATCTTTTTCGTTTGGATAAGGTGGAGATGTGATAACACAATTTACTTTCGATATAAGCCTCCCAGGTAAGTATCTTGCCAAATCTCTTGCATCTCCTAAAATTATCTGCGCTTTTCCTCGTAGGCTTGACCTCTCAACGTCATTGATCATTGTTTCCGCAATGCTCATAAACCCATAAATAGAACTGATGTCACCTTTAGGTTTTGTCCGACCTACCTCCGGACCAAAACGAACATTACCAGCCACCTTTATAATAAAAGTGGCAAGTGCCAGCAAGAAAAAATCCCTTACCGCTTTATCTTCGATTTTTTGTATAATTTCTTTTATTATCAGAACCTTTAGCAACGGTTTAGGGCATATAAATCCTTTGGGAATCACTTTTTTTTGCTCTTCCGGTAAGGCTTTCATTTCCTTAACGGTAATAGGTTGCAGTTTTGTGTTATGCTTGAATAACTCTTCTTGCGGTTCAATAATTCCTTGATATTCATACGAAATCACAAGTGAGCAATATATAAAAGACAGATGCTCATATAATACATCTGTGTCATAGTTATTGTATGTTTTAACCCTTGATGCAAAAAATGCAATAGGGTTAGCCTCCAAACCATAGCAAGAAATACCGTTTGCAAGAGCCTCCACTGGCGTAGTGCCTGTACCACAAAAAGGATCGAATATCAGGTGTCGTTCATGCACGTCAAATTTTTCAATATAATATCTTACAAGATGTGGTGGATACCCAAGTATAAACTGGTACCAATTGTGAATACCCAAATCCTGTGTTTGAATTTTATTTCGTTTGCCGTTTTCTAGCAGATTAATGTTCGTCATTTTCAATCCATTACCACAAAACACTTGCTAATCTTGTCGTCATTTCCGTCAAAATACCCGCCATTCAAGAATCCCACCCGAATACTCCTTCTGCAACTCAACCTCCAGCCGCAGCCCATCTGTTTCGACCGCATCAAACGTTACACGGTTATATTTATTTTTTTCTACACCATACCCGCTGGCGCCGGCGACCGGCTTCCATTGATCGGAGTCTTTGTACATCAGCCACCAACTCTCCGGCGTCCTGCAACCACCTCCCGGCCCATGCGCACCACGCAGATTCGCACGCGGCCCGAAATACCCATCCTCACGCTGCGAACCCAGAAAACCTTCGATCCATATCTTCGCTTCCTTGATAATCCGCTCATTCCCAAGGATATATCCCAAATCGCCGAACCCTTTCAGCCAGTAAGGCATCTCCTCCCATGGAAAATCCCCCACTCCTTCCGAACTCAGCCATGCGTTATTTTCTTTCTTTAGAAACTTGCTGATCTCCGTTAGATGCCCGGTAAACCCATCCGCCTCCAGTTCCAACTGTTTTCTCACCCATCCTTGCGGTTCAATCGCCCCGATCGGCAACTTTACAAAAGGACTCGCCAGCAACGGCTCTCGGTTCCCCACATAATAATCATTCCCACCACTCACATCCGGCTTCTCTACCAACTTAACAACCTCTCCCGCGCCCATCGCACTATGCACCATCCCCACCAAAACCAACACCACCGTCAACGCGGTCCACTTACTCATCATTGTCTCCTATGTTAAAACTTCTTTAATTTCGTGATTTTACCATTCCAGCGAGCGACCAACGGGAGCGGTCCTTTGCTAATCATCTGGAACATAAAAAGTGGCCATGCCACCTCCATAGCCACAAAAAGTGACGATACCTAAATTCATCTGCGATTTCACTTATTCACTTTCCCATATTGGTTGAAACTGAGATAAAACTTCGATGGTCCGTCGTAAACTTGGTGAATTTTTCTTCGCACAGTCAGGATCCCAAAAATTTTCGACAAAACATATTAATCTGCCATTGTAATCCGGTCCAACTTTCGCCGTACTCCCAATTCTGGGTACTATATCCCGGCGTATATCTTTTCTACGCGATTTACTAACCAAGCCAACTAAAAACTCTTTCGTATTCTCAATTGCATCCACATCTGTTGGTATCAATTCCTGCCGAATGCCAACAAAACCAGCAAAGGCACTGCGACAACCAAGTATCCACGATTCTACTTCCTTCACGGCTACCCGTAACAAAAGGTTTGGGTGTTTTGAGCCTTTTAACCATCTATTAGTCATTTCCGGAGCACATTTTTCCTGATCCAGATCGGTCAGGACCAAATATGGCATTCCTTTAGCTGCATTATTAAACCCATTTATTCTTTTCTCTATCCAGCCTTTCCCGCCTCCTCTATAGGCCGTACCTATAATATAATTCTGTTTTGAGTTTCTAAGCAGCTTTCGCAAAACTACTTCACTCAAAATATCTTCAAATACGATGTTTATTGAAATATCAACCATTAGCAAAATCAAAAGTAGCTTGTAAACCAAATTCCACTGGTTCCGTACGTGGCATCACGGCTTCAGCTACTGTAAACCCACCTTCAAGTAAATCACAAACTTCCTTTATTCGGGAAGCTACTTGTACATTAGTACCTTCTGGTTTCGGAGCAAGTAGAAGCACTTCTTCCCCGCCAATCCCCTTATCTGACAGTAAATCCGAACTGTGTGTACTCAAAATCACCTGTCGCGTTTTGTTTTTCTTTTTTTGCAAACGATGTATTATGGCTGGCAACGTCCTAACAATGCCGGCATTCAGCGACAACTCCGGCTCTTCAAGTAATAGCAACGATTCACCTTCCAACAGGGACCAAAAAAGGCCGATCAGCCTCAATGTCCCATCGGAAAATTGATCCTCACGTTGTCTGGCGCCTTTTGGCCTCCAATGCTCGTAAATCACTTCCAAATGAGGTATTCCGGCCTCATCTTTGACGTCAGTAAGCTGTTTTAGCTGTGGTACTGCCTTAACTAACGCCTGCTCTATCTTTCTCAAACGAGACCTTCGAGTCCTTTCTTGCGTCTTTGCGACACGTTCTAAAAAACTCCGACCAAATGGATCGCCCGGCACTCCAGGACCGCTAAATGATTCAGGATTACGCAGTAATTGTGGAACCAAATGCAAATACAACACAGATTCAAAATATTTTACCAGCTCTCTGAAATTCTCGTTTGCACTGATTTGTTCGAGATGCGTTTGCGTTAATCTTAATTGGTCTTTTCTGTCCGATTCGTCCGGACGATCGAGTATCATTTTCCCTCCTTTATGTATCTTTTCGTATGTCAAATATGGGGATCGATATCCGCGAGGCTCCTGCTTGATACCAATAGCATATTTCCACAAAACCTCACCAACTGTGCCGTTAGCCAGATGCACTTCTATTTCAACGTCAGGTTCCTGTCTTGCTGCCAGACACCTGATTTTAGATAATCCCCCTCTGGCCTCTACCGCTTGCTGCAACCCGCCACCCGGTTTGGCAATGTCCCTGAGAAAACGAAATATATCCAGAAAATTCGATTTACCACAGGCATTAGGACCCGCCAGGAATACTCTGTCGCATAATGGCACATCGACTTCTCTAAAATTTCGCCAGTTTTTTAGGCGTATATGCGAAATAATCATACGTCAATCCCTTATGAATTTCCATTTGGCTGCGTAGAGTCAGATCTTGTCTCGCACGCACATTATTTTACGCGCCATTCAAGAATCCCACCCGAATACTCCTTCTGCAACTCAACTTCCAGCCGCAGCCCATCTGTTTCGACCGCGTCAAACGTTACACGGTTGTACTTATTTTTTTCTACGCTGTACCCGCTGGCACCGGCGACCGGCTTCCATTGACCACCGTCTTTGTACATCAACTGCCAACTCTCCGGCGTCCTGCAACCACCGCCCGGCCCGTCGTCAAACCAATATACCGAAGACGACGACACCTTCGTCACCTCCCTGAGATCATATTGCACCCATTCCTTGCCGCCGCGATGATCCCACCATGTAAACCGCGGTACGTTGTTATCATTGGAATTCTCCGGCTCAATCTGATCGTTAATCGCCTCGACAGAATCACTGCCCCAACAGTGAGATGCGCTCACCCTGGATCGGCTGGCAATCGTCGGTTCAGGCATCACCGGCACATATTCAGCTTCTCGCGGCAGCCACACTATCATCTTTCCCGTTTGCCGATTGTTCCAACTGTAATATGGGACCGCCGAAATATCTTTAGATATGAACTTGCCGTCATCTCCACTGCGAACCATCGCCTTGCCTTTAACGACCACAACCCCACCCAGCAGATCACCACGATACTCGCTGGTCAACTGACCCTCATCAGGCAAACAAATATACCGCAAATTGTCGCCATTGTCAGCTTCTTCCAGGCAGTACACAATCGGCCCACGCTGCAGCGCCACCCGCCCAACGTCCGCTTCCACCTTCGCATGGGCCGCAACCCGCCGTACCGGCATGGGAATGTCAAGCTCAACCACATCACCTTTCTTCCATTTGCGATGCAGCCTGACATATCCCTTACGAATATCCAACTCACTCATAGTCTTTCCATTAACCTTCAACTGCGCCGCCGATCTGCTTGTATCGATTCCATCCGCAAACCGATATAGATCGTTCGGTACCGCCGCCCCACTGCTCCAGCCCGGAATCCGCAAATTCACCGCAAATTGTTTCGCCTCTCCAGGCTCCACAATCAGTTTTATCTTCCCATCCCACGGATAGCGAGTCTCTTGTGTCAGCTTAACCGTGTTGTTTCCTATGGCCACCTTACCTGTGCTGCCAACATACAGGTTCACATAAACACCATCATCATCCACCGCATAAACATAACCGCTGACCGACCCCACAAACCGAACGATATTGCTCGGACAACACGAGCAACCGAACCAGGCTGTCCGCTCATCAGTCCCCTTGTCGGATTCCAGCAGATTCACATAGAAAAACTTCTCACCGTCAAGCGAAACTCCCGACATCAACCCGTTGTACAGCACCCGCTCAAACACATCGAAATAGCTTGCGTCTCCGTGCAGCAAATTCAGACGATGGCTCCAAAGCGCCATTCCCACCGATGCACACGTCTCCGCGTACGACTTCGCGTTAGGCAGTTCATAATCCTTACTGAACCCTTCACCGCAATCGGCCACCCCAATCCCCCCGGTAATATACATCTTGTGAGCCGCCACGCTATCCCACAAGCGATCCATCGCCTTAATGTAACCTTCATCGCCCGTTATCCCCGCCATATCCGCCACCCCAGAGTACAGATACATCGCGCGGACCGCATGGCCGGTAATCTCACTCTGCTCACGCACCGGCTTATGATCCTGAAAATGTGAACCGTAAAGTTTCCTGTCATTTGCATTGCCACGCTCATCCAGAAAAAATTGCGACAGTTTCAGATAACGCTCCTCACCCGTCACCCGCGCCAGCTTCACCAGAGCCAGTTCGATCTCCTCATGGCCGGGAACACCGCGTTTCCCATTCGGACCAAATACAGAATCGATATGATCTGCCAAACGAGTCGCCACGTTCAGAAAAGTCTTTTTCCCTGTGGCACGATAATGAGCCACCGCCCCTTCAAACAGGTGTCCTGCACAATACAACTCATGCTCATTTTGCAAATCACGCCAACGTTGTTTGACATCATTCTTTAACTTGAGGGTATTGAATGTGAAAAGATATCCATCATCCTGTTGAGCGGAAGCAATTTTATGGATAATTTCGTCAAGCTTTGCCTCAAGAACCGGGTCTTCCTGATTATGCAGGCAGTACGCCGCTCCCTCGATAACCTTATAAACATCCGAATCATTAAAATATATTCCTTCGAACTCCCCTTCCATCAGCCCACCAGCCTTCGCAAAATTACTGATTCGGCCAGTTTCCTCACACTTCTTGATAGAATGCCAAACCGTCTTGACACGGTTCGTCTCAATCCGCGGCATCCAAAACTCATCCGTAATCTTCACGTCCGTAAAGGCCACCGATTGCAGCTTCTGATACCTGGCATCCATCCCCCCCGCCGCATCTGCCGACGCACTTGCCACTACATTTGCGGCCATGGCCAAAATCACACCACAGACAACCATTCTTTTAACTCGTACCATTATAATCACCTTTCAGTTCTTCAACGCGATTTATAGCGTTTGACAAACTTCGAATACTGTTCAGATGTATCTATACCCTCTGCGCTGCGCTCTACTTGGCCCACCGCAATCACTATTCCGTTTTCCAGAGCACGCAACTGCTCCAGTTTTTCCGCCTTCTCCAACGGCGTTGGCTCCAACTTACTGAGCCGAGCCAGCACCTCCCTGCGATACGCATATACCCCTAAATGCTTCCGGTATAATGGTTTATTGTCCTTCTCATCCCGCTGATACGGTATAGGCCAGCGAGAAAAATACAGCGCATGCCCATTGCGATCCACCACCACTTTTACCACATTGGGATTATTAACATCCTCATCCTCGCCCGGCGGGAACGGGGCCGCCAATGTCGCCATATCCGCCCGGTCGTCTCCGCGCAACAATTCTATCATTTGATCAATGCTCTCAGGTTCAATCTCCGGCTCATCCCCCTGCACGTTAACTATAATATCAGCTTCCAGACTCCCGGCTACCTCCGCAATGCGGTCTGTACCGCTGATATGGTCGCCTCTGGTCATCCGCCAGGGTGCGCCAAACTCATCAGATGCCTGACCGATCCGCCGGTCATCCGTGGCTATCAAGACCCGATCCACCAGCCCAGCCTGACAGACCTGTTCGTAAACATGTTCTATTAAATACTTTCCTGTTTCTTTAGCGAGAAGCTTCCCTGGGAAACGACTTGACGCATACCTGGCTGGAATTACCGCAACTACATTCACGTAACCACCTGTTGCTTACAGGGTTAATGTTAATTAACCAACTGCACGGGAATAATAACAAAACGCCGCCAAACTGTCAAAACTATTATCAACACCCGGCCACATTTGAGGTGACCTCGAACGATTCTGCCGAGTAACACAAATCATTACGACGGTATCGAATAGGCCAGTTTTAACACCTGTGCCGTTCAGGTAAATCTTTGTGGTTTTTACGCAACAAAAGCCATTTTGAACACAACATGCGCACTTTCTTTATAACTGCTTATATCATATAGCATTACGAACATTGCTGCCCGGGCAATGTTGCGAATTGGCAACGACCGGTAATGTAGTACGGCAAAGACGCCTTGATAGTTATATTCCTATATTTCGAGCCATGCCAATATGTTATAGGTACTTATCTATATTATCTGGCAATACCTGCCTTTTTTGGCATTGCCTTTGCGCAAAATAATCTCATTGTTGAGCTTTTTGCTATATATTCGGGTAGCCGTCCCGGACCGGACAAAGATTGCAAGGTTGATCGGCATCAAGAGAGCTTTACTACGATGGAAACTTCGACTGCAAGAAATCCCAGGCCCGAACCAGGTCCCCAAGAGGACAGAAGGGCTCATCGCCGGCTAGATATTCGCCTGCCAGTGACCTTTCACCGTGTGGGTAGAGCCATATCCAACATTAACATTAGCCGATCTACAACCATAAATGTAAGTACGGGCGGTGTTTACTTCGAAACGAACCGCAGTGATATTGAAGTCGGGGATCGCCTGGCTCTATCGTTTGAAATCGATCCGCACGATCAGCGTTTTCCCCCCAACGGGGCGATAACAACGGTAGCCGAAGTGGTTCGCCTGGAACCTCTGGAAAACCAATCTGTCCTGAATGATATGCCCTTAATGCGTTATGGCCTCGCAGTTAACTTCAGACAGCCACTGAAGTTATCGTTATAACGAATGCTCTACTTGGAAGCGGCGGAGTTGGCATTTGCAACATTTTTGCGACAGAATTGACTCCAACGCCGGTCACAGAGAACGTCACAAAGGCTTGGGGGCGTGTCGATACGTATCTCTATCAAGCGTAAAAGTGGCGATGGTTATACCTGAATATACCGCAAGCAACACCACCACTTAACCGCAACAGGAAAATGTCCAATTCACACCCAACCAATACACCCCTACACTCCCAAATTCTGCGTGGAAACCAAGCAACAGCAATGAGTTACGTCATCTGCTGGGAAATAATAATAAATTTGTTGAAAAATAATTAAAAAAGGCTTGCAAAAGAAAATGTGATTTGCCAATATGTCATCAACGAAGATTAATGGAGGTTTGTGGACACTTTTGTAATCTTCGTATCTTTATATCTTTTCGTATCTTCGTATGCGATGGAAACACGATAGTGATTGATATGAGTCAGATGCTGTTCGGCGTGAGGTCTGTTAAGCTGCCTGTCACCACAGGATTGAATGGGGCGTTATTCAACGTTATCTACAACAAACAGTTGCACTGCGCCAACATCGAATCGAGTGCCAAACAGGTTTGACAATATTCGAGAAGTATGTGTGTATGTGTATCTCGTATGTCCTCAATATGTTTTGAGGATGCAATAATGTTCTTTTGTATTAAGGAGTAATTGTCATGTGTAAAAAAAATGTTTTGACAATTGTGGCCGTGGCGGTGTTCGCCATGGCGGGTATGGCCGATGCGGTGTTGATCAATGTGAACATCGACGTCACGGCAAGGACACAGAGTACGCTAGATGGTCCCATTTGGGGCACTGGCGGCAGTGATGTTGGTACGACATGGAATCAGATTATACATGCCGAGGGATGGTTCGACCCTGGTACAATATATGGAACCGACTTGAAGAACTCCACTAACGGTAGCACCACCGTGGATTTCACGACGGATAGTGGTTGTATGTGGCCCTGGGGTGCTCCCGATCTTGAGCTGCTCTATGCTGCTATATTTGCCTGGAATTATAACACGCTGCAAACGATGATTATCAGCGGTCTGACGCCCGGTGTGGAGTACGACGTGTACCTCGCCAGCTTTTATCCTAATGGGGATGGAAGCAGAGCCGTATTTTCTACTGCCAACACGACGAGTACCCCATCTCCCCAGATTGTCGATAATGGCGGGGGCGGTGGAAACGACTCAACGTGGGCTTTGGGAGTAAACTTTGTGATCTTCCAAGACGTCGAGCCGGACGGCAGCAACCAAATTACCATCACTTTCGTAAGTGACACGCCTGGGAAAAACGCTTATCTGAGCGGCTTCCAGATCGCCACCGCCGGTACCGCACCGGTTCCCCCTGGCCCGGCCAGTAACCCAAACCCGAACGACGGCGCAATAGGCGTCTTGGGCAGTGCAACCTTGAGTTGGACCGCCGGGGTTGGTGCCAGTTCCAGTAACGTTTACTTCGGTACGGACCCAACGCCCGATAGCGGCGAATTCCAGGGTAATCAAACCGCGGTTACTTACGATCCTGCGGGGACGATGGCTCAAGCCACCTACTACTGGCGTATCGACTCAGTCAACGGTGACGGTACCACTACCGGGGCGGTCTGGAGCTTCACCGTTGGCACACCTGGTAAGGCCCTTGCCCCACATCCGTTCGACACTGCCCAAGGAATCGATCTTGATGCGGACCTAAGCTGGGTCGAAGGCGAGGCTGCCGATTCAAGTAACGTTTACTTCGGGACCGATCCGACTCCCGACAGCGGCGAATTCAAGGGCAATCAAACCGCAACCACTTACAGTCTCAGCACCCTCAGTGCCGGTACGACATACTACTGGCGTATCGACCAGGTCAACGCCGAGGGTACCACCACCAGCGATGTGTGGAGCTTTACTACCATGCCGTCGCCGGTCACCGGCAGGAACACTTTCCTGGTACCGGTTCCTGCTACTGGCGCCAGTTGGAAAGACCTTGCATTCCTGGCGGCTGTCCCGGCATCGGCTGCGATCAATACGGATGGACCCTCGGTGATCGCCCTGGAGGGCTCGCAGACTGCCCAGGTAACCGAGTATCTGCGACTATACAATCCAGCCAACACCTACGAGATCAACCCTAACAGTACGCTCGACGCGGTGTCCTGTTACCTGGCCCAGACTCACTGGACGACAACCACCAGAGTTGTGCTGGCCAACGACAGTGACTACGCAGGCGCACTGGCGGCCTCGGCACTGGCAGGCCGGCTGGAAGTTCCTTTGTTGTTCTTCAATTCATCCACAGGGCTATCCTCGGCGGCTCTCAGTGTTATTGACAACGATCTGCAATGTTCCACCGCACTGACGGTCAACGGCAACAGTACCGTAACCACCCAGCTCACAGGCATTGGCGTCTCCCAGACTTCTCTGGCTAACGACAAGGCGATAATAACCTGGATGCAAAACAATGGATATCCCGTGGAATATCTTGCTGTATGTAATATAAATGACAGAACAATGTCAGATTATGCACCCAAAGGCTCACTTTCAGCGGCATTACTGGCGGCTGGAAGAAATGGTGCGGTGGCCGCATTGTCTTATAATGTGGAATGGAATGTTCCATTTTTCCATAGCTCGCAGACAACAACAAAACCCGCGGGATTGCCGGCCAATACCGAGCCTCCTTATAAGTACTATTATCCGACAAACCTCAATTACCCTATCGGCAGTTTTACACTCAACGGTGTGACGCGTGATTTCGTTATTGTTAGAATGACTAGTGGCTATTACATTTATACCGAAGCTGCGTTTATCGATTTTAATGATGATAACGATTACGGGGATGCCGGAGAATTCTGCCCTGGTACCTCCGAGGTAACCTTAAACGGAAAACGCTATACAATAGGAGTAAATTCAGAAACAGATCAGGTTGCATTTTATGGTGAACTTAGATTTAGCTATCCATCTGACCAGGAACTAAAGGAAGCTCTACAAGGATATCACGATCAAATAGGTCATTATCCAAAATACATGGCGATGGTAGGTGTGCTCCAGGTACTGCCTTGTGCTCACGCCCTTAGTATGGATCCAGGCAATGGTGATTATGTCATGAACGACAATTATTTCGCCGATGTGGATAGTGATCCGCTTTATGAAATAGCAACAGGCCGAATCGTCGGTAAAGATGTCACTGGCGTCACCCTCAATGCCTCGCGGTGTTTGACATACAACGATCTGCTGTATCGTCCCGCGATAGACCATGTATTTCACCAGTGTACAGAGGAATTTGAGAATGAATTGTATTGTCTTCCGCGCCAACTTGAAAATTGCGGCTTCATTGTTGACGAGTGGCTGTTCTTACCTGAATATGATTATGAAATATATGGCATATTTATCCAGGATGAACACGGCTGGCCTTATGGTATAGCACGCGATGAATTCCTCAACAATAGTTCATGGACGGTTGGTTTAGCCGAGGGTACAGGCTGCAATATGGCCGCTCTTGACGAATATAATACAACGTACTACTGGGATGACACTAACGCTGTTGTACTGACCGGAAACGGCTCTGTATGTTTTAATGCCTGGTGTCGCGGAACCGGTGCAGACAAAGAAATCTGCAGAGACGCCTTCTACAAGGCAATTTTGGCAGGCGCCACGACGGGCGAGGCACATTTATATTCATTGAATATAACAGCCGCGAAAGATGTGAATTCGATCACCGCATACGCCCTTACCGCGCACATGAACTATGGCGACCCGGCCGTAACGCTATATAAGCCGACCACCCCAACTTATGCCCCCGCCAATGTTACAGTAAATGGCAACACTTTGACAGTCCATGCACCACAGACATATTGGGTTGATTATGTTGATTCCCAGAACAAATACGTCTATAGTGCTCCTGGATTAATTGGTCTTGTATCTGAAGACGTAGATGGAACATTTTTCGCCACTTACACCACCGGCTTGGGGATATCCAATATGACACAGGAAAGTGGCATACCAAGCCCGCTTGGATGGATCACACTGCGAGAAAGTCAAAACTACGTGATTGACGAACACTGGGACGGTACTCGCACCATTTACTGGCGAGTCAGACTTGAACAATTTGATGAGGTTAACGGCGACTTTGATCAGACAATAAGTGATATCGATTACACTCTAACGACCTATACCCCTGATACCACCCCGCCGACGCCTAATCCCGCGACGTTTGCCACGGCTCCCGCTGCGGTAAGCAGCAGCGAGATTACGATGACGGCGACAACAGGCTCCGACGCGACCGGCCCGGTTCAATACTACTTCGATGAGACCACCGGTCATGCCGGCGGAACAGACAGCGGATGGGTAACCAACCGTGTTTATAACGATACGGGACTCTCCGCCAGTACTCAGTACACCTACACGGTGAAGATGCGCGACTCTGCGCCTACGCCAAATGTAGGTACCGCGTCGAGCCCGGCCAGTGCGACAACACCTGCGGCGATTCCTACATTTGTTGCGGCTGGGGCTGTTTCTTCCGGCACAGGGGCCATCTCCCCGGCACTTCCCTCCGGTAGAGCTGTCAACGACATTTTGTTACTGTTTGTTGAGACAGCCAATCAGGCGGTATCGATTTCAAATCAAAATGGCGGAACGTGGGCGGCGGTAACCGGTTCGCCGCAGGGAACCGGAACAGCCGGCGGGACATCTGCAACCCGGCTGACGGTCTTCTGGTCTCGATATAATGGCACACAGGGCGCTCCAACGGTTTCCGACTCGGGAAATCATCAGGCGGCCCGGATGATTGCCATTCGCGGCGCTGTGTCCTCCGGCGACCCGTGGAATGTTACGGCGGGCGGTGTTGAAGCGACTTCCGACACCAGCGCTTCAATCCCAGGCGCGACGACAACTGTTGCTAACACGCTTGTTGTTGTAGCGACTGCGGGAAGTTTACCGGATGCTAACGGCACGGCACAATTCTCGGCTTGGACAAACGCTAACCTGACCAGTCTGACCGAACGTACCGACAATTCTGTAAATGCAGGTAATGGCGGCTCGCTCGGCATTGCGACAGGTTTCAAGGCGACTGCC
>Ga0315276_10001412_pt1 | contig 21515 bp, 36 predicted proteins | sample YL17G05_0_MG_FD_204542 | JGI IMG/M metagenome (GOLD analysis project Ga0315276, IMG submission 204542) | Sediment microbial communities from Yellowstone Lake, YNP, Wyoming, USA - YL17G05_0 | ecosystem: Environmental > Aquatic > Freshwater > Lake > Sediment | place: USA: Wyoming | collected... | reverse complement strand
CACCAATACGTCCCCCGGGAATGGATGAAAGACCCGGAAACATGGATCAGGGCAATGAGTCAAGGATATACGATTAGTAAGTAAATAACCAACCACTGACCACCCGACATAACACCGGGTAGAAAGGAAATTGAAAATGGAAAAAATCAGGGTATATTCAAAAGAACGAGGAATCAGGGTATTAAAAGAAGGTATTACATTAACACAATATCAAGAAAAACATCCAGACGCTATTATGGTCAATAAGCCTCCATGTATTAAGACATTAGAAAAATGGTCAAGTGATTGCGGATGCAAGGCGATTGATGGATGTTGGGTTGAACCGGATGGTCATTGTGGACATGGACATCCATCATGGTTATTGGCTTTAAACTTTATTTAACCCTAACCTTGAAAGGAGATAAGAAGATGCAAACAAAATTAACAGTGGGAATGATTAAATTTTTAGATTCAAGGAATGGTCAAGATTTAATCAAATCAGCTCATGATTTTAGAATTGCTTATGGTCTTAGTTATGAAGAGACATCTTATTTAATTCAAAAATGGATGGATATTCCAACAATCTAACCCCTAACCTTGACCTGAGCAAGTCTTAAACCGATTAAGAGGTAAAACATAATGAAAATCTTAAAAGGCCACATATCCCCTGAAACAGCTTATATTGTGGACGACTATCCGTACGGGTTCAGACTTCGATGCAAAATAAGATACTGGCTAGACCACGACTCCCGAAAAGGGACCCGCTTCTTTTCTCAAACCACCAACCCCAAGATTCAAGGCCGCGAGGTATGGAATAAACCGAAAGCCTCCACCTATGCTTATATTGCTGGCTGTATATTTCTCGACGAGGAAGGCTATACCCAATGGACGGGATTGACCGAATATTCATCAATCGAACAATCGAAGACCTGGCTTGAAACCTACGAAGAAGGGCTACCGGAAGCGATCAAAGAACGAGTAAAAACCTGGATTCAGAAGAAAGAAGCATTTCAGAAGGCCCTGGATGAAGGAAAAGTTAAAATCACGATAAGCTCAGGATACCAGAACGCTTAACCCATAGCTGGCCTATCGGCTGGACGGGGAGAAAGGACTGCTAAAAATGACAGTATATCCAGAAGAATTTATAAAAGCCTATGATGTCAAAGAGAAAATGTTCCGGGATAAGGCAGCGCGCGACACCGAAGCCCTGCAATTAAGAAAAGATGGATGGAACGTCACCGCCAAGAAATTCACCTTTGACGGCGACGAACGGTTTTTTATAACCGCCCAGAGGAAGAAGGGAGATTGATAAAATGAAAAAATTCAACCCTACAAACGAAATGATTGAAGCAGCTAAAACCGTCTTTATGACAATGGCCTACACCGAAACCATTAAACCCATTATTGCCAAAGAATGGACAGCAAAAGGGATGCAGGATCAGATCATCCTGAACCCCGATCAAACCTACCTCTTACAAGATTCAGACTTCCAGGTTTATCTTCAAGAGACATTCAAGGCACGGGATAAGGCAGGGTTAAGGGTTGACAACCCCGAATTTTGCCCTTTACTTGTGGCCGAGGACTTACAACGCCAGGCCGAGCGCGCCCTCATAGAAGCAATGGAACCAGTGACCCACCTGGAACCCGCCCGACTCTATGGCGATAATCGGAAAAAATTTCTTGACCTAACCCTTAAATTACTCGCTCCGTTTGTGGGCAATGCAAAGGAGATTTTAACCCCATGACTCAAGTTTTCCTTAGTCTAATTTTTGCGGTCATTATCCTTTGGACGATTTTTATCTTGACCGTTAACTTTAAACATTTTCCGGTTAAGTGACCGCTCCATGAAGGGAGGATAAAAGATAATGGAAAAACCAAGAATAGTAATCACCTTAGAAGGAGGACTCATTCAAGGAATTACAAGTGATCAACCTGTTGAAATCTTAGTGCTAGACTTTGATGCATCTGATTTCGGAGGGGAAGATGACGACATCACCACAATAGAGACATACCCAACGGGGAAGGTAGAGCAAATATATAATACCTGCCCTTATAAAGCCGATATATCAGAGGATTTTGTAAACCATTTCTTTAAACAGTTTTAAGGAGAAATTGGGAGTTATGCAAACCTTCACACACCGCGATAAAACCTACATCACCATAAACGGGAAAGACTATTTCCTTGTCAGGGGATACCAGGAGGGCCAGCGATACCGATCCGACTTCGCTTTCATTCAAGTCTACGGTAAAACCCCGCTCCACCCCGAAGACCTACCCGCCGACTCCTGGGCTCTCATCAAGACAAAAATCAAAGCAGATCCGCCCTGGATATTCACAGCCTACAACCCTAAATTTTTCGACTATGACGGGGTTAAGGAAGGTATTTACAAAAAGCTCATCTTTATGGGTATGACAGAGAAAGCCAGTCTCTATGTGGCTCTTGACCGGATACGCCAAATCTATCGGCTAAAGGTGTCTGATGAAGCCCTGGCGAAGTTAACCTGTAGGTTGATGAAGGAAAAACCATATTACTTTGAAACCGTCCAAGATCAAGGTAACTCAGGAGTACCGGCTATTCAGGTCGAATTTGACCAGTGGAAAATGGACAGGAAGAGGGCAGGGGAAATGTTTGGAATTAAAGAGAAGGGAGAACAAGACCATGTTTAGACCTTGCTCAAAGAGTGAACCCTGTCAAGCCAGGGAAGAACCAGTCTTAACCATCCAGGAAAGACAGGCCGAGATTAAGCAGGCCTACCTTGCGGGAGAGATGGACCAGCGTCATGTTGTAATTGAATTTTACAGGATTTACAGCAGTCACTTTCTGGCCTTTCTCAGACTGATTGACCAGATGAATGATGAAGAGGTTAGCACAGTCTATGACAGATTAGGGATTCAGAAGATAATGGAGGGATAGGACAATGACCGAACCCGAGACCATACTTGACGACTCTGGACGGGAAGCCAATAAGGATTTAAATTTCCGCTTGTGGTCCAAAAGTAAACACGCAGGATATCTGACTCCCATGAAACTGGCGAATGTTTTATTCGCTATGGTGGTTAATTGCCTACCAAGCAATGATTTCATAAAAAAGTTAAAAGTCCTTGACCCGACTTGTGGAACCGGAAGACTTCTCTATCCATTTAAGAGGCAAGGAGCCAAGGTTTTAGGGATCGAACTGGATAAAGAGATATCATCGAAGGCAAAACAGTTGTTAGGAGGTGAATCTGTAAGAACAGGCAGTATCCTTGACTATGCCAAACACCTAAAAGGAGATTTTGATATAGCCGTCACCAACCCGCCCTTTGGGATTCTCTGGAACCAGGAAGAGACCGACTTTGAATTTGAGGACGGTTTATCCTATGCTAAGAACATTGAGAGCCAAAATGCAACGATCCAAATCTGTAAAGCAGCGTTAAACTATCACGGCTATCTCTTCGCCATTATTCCAACATCGTCTTTTACTAACACAAAAGATGCCGGTCTAAGGCAATACCTTTATAAGAACTTTAAAGTCCTCTTCAGAGTCACCATTAATGGACTATTTAAGGATGAATATAAAATCGATGTCCAGGTCGATTTAGTGGTTTGCAGGGTGAACCGTTATGACCATCACTGTTCATCAGGATTCAGAGAAATTGAGATTGACGCCAATGACCCGCTTCTTGAGAAGAAGATATTAGATGCTTGGTCTACAGTTAAAGGAGAAGGATTTGACAGATTTGCCCTCTCAGATTCAGAAATCGATGTTCCCTACCTCGACAACCTCGTTGAAATAAACACCATAAATAATGTGGAAATTACCGCAAGGGGAGTGAGGGGAGACCCGACCGCACTTGCCATGATGGATTTTTACAATGATACTCTGGACTTCTATAATCCGGTAGTTGGTAGACCCACCGGACTAACCGAAGCCTACCTTGAAAGTCCCGCACTCTGTAAGAGGGGAGTTGACAGGGCAGGGCAGGTACTGAAGCAATTAGGTTTTGACTTGACAATCAGTGACGCTACACGTAAGAAAATCGAGGTCCTAAAGGAGAAGTTTAAGTTGCTCTCGATCCCGCTCTATCCGCCAAAGGATCATCAGCTTTTGGCTTATTTCGACGAAAGAGAATACATCGCCAGGGCAGACGTCTATGATGAGGTAGAGGAGGGGAAGTATAGACAGGATCACCGGGACAATGGAAAGAATGGGAAGAATGGAAAACAGTTTTTGCTCTTTAAAAAAGGGAAGCAGTATCTAATCAGGCCCTCATGGGTTAGACAATCAGAGGTCACGGGAATAAATGTCATAGGGGAAGGCAATCAACAGAAAACTATCACAACGTCCATCGATCGGGGATTTTTATCAATCGAAGCAGAAACAGAATTAGGGAATCGGGCCTTTAGGGAACCCGAACCCTTAGAAGTAGCTCTATTCCTTGAGGCATTTCATTTACCGGAAGTGAGAGACATTTCAGAAGAAAAACCCGAACTGGTCAAGCAATGGAAAGATAAAATCATCAAGAAATATCCAGCCTTATCAGGAGATTTTGACTACCAAGCCGAGGATTTGGCCCGAGTCCTTACTAAAACAAAAAGCGCATACATAGGCTACGATATGGGTGGGGGAAAGACGCTCTGTTCATTTGTCTTTAATGCGATCCGCAATGTCAAGCGGGTCCTTGTGATTTGTCAGTCCTCATTGGTGGATAACTGGATTAACGAGGCCAACAAGTTTGGATTTAGAACGGTCAGACTAACAACCCACCATGCCATTGACCTCTTACAGCAATCCATCAAACGAGGGGATACACGGGAAGGAACGAACTTTTACATCACATCATATGAATTTCTTTCCCTTGATACAGGCAGAGTTTATGATCCCTGGAGCTGCATCAAGTATGACCAGGATGGAAATATTAAACATGAGGTACACGGCAACACCAGCCGGGTCTGTCAGGGATGTTCGACCGAATATGCCTCGACTCAAAAAGTATGTCCAAAATGCAAGGTTAAGGAAGAGTGGACAGGTGAAAACTGTACGAAGTGTGGGTATTCCGCTTATAAGTATTCATCGAAAGAGTCGATTAAGCAGTATCCCGCATATAAACGTATCAAAAAACTGTTTCGATCTGTCATCATTGATGAGGTCCAGCAGGCAAAAAGTAAAACCTCATTCCGAGGTCAGGCCGTCCGCTCCATCCATGCCAAATCAAGACTTGAATTGACAGGTACTTTAATGAAGGGATATATCACCGACACATTCTTCAACATCGGATACATCACCAGACACAATAACCCGCTATTCCCTTACCGATTTGACAGGAGAGGGAGTAAGATTTTTGCCGAGGAGTTTTCGACATTCAAATTTAAGGACATTGAATTTGAAACCACGCTTCACAAGGGGAGAAAGAAGGAATTACCAGAGGTGTCAAATCTTAACAGGTTTTGGAAAATTCTTTCGTCCTTTACCATCCGAAGATTGAAAGACGAAATGATTAAACTCCCAGAGAAACACAGAAGAATACTTGCACTTCCGCCGGACCCGGGACACGTAACCGAATACGGGATCGCGGTCGAGAAAGCAGAAGAAATGATCGACAGAGAGTTAAGGAAACCAGAAACAGAGGTAAACATGGGAGTAATCAGCAAAGCCCTATGGTCTATGAGATTCGCCGCCACCATTCCGAGAATCGCACCAGAGGCAAATGTTAAGGTCAGAAAGGCTATTGAGATCGTTGAAGAGGCCAGGGCCAAAGGGGAAAAGGTTCTGGTTTACTCAGCACTCAGAGATATGCAAGCGACCCTGCACAAATCGTTTGAGAATAGGGGGATTAATCATATTTTTGTACCCTCTACCATGCAGACCAAAGACCGATTCAAAAATATCAAAAGATTTCAGGAGGACCCCAACATCACCGCAATAGTGGCAGGCCTGAACGTCCTAAACCGAGGATTCACGATCAATGCTGCCAACCATGTTATCTTTACCGATGTCGAATATTCACCGGAAAGTACAGACCAAGCCGAGGACAGAGCACACAGGACAGGCCAGGAGAAACCCGTAACCTGTTATTATCTTTTGCTCGATTGGACACCAGAAGAACAAAACATTGATTTTAAAATGTATAATCTTATCACGCAAAAGAAGCGAGCTATCTCCAATGCCATTGACGGACGGGTAAGGTTCGGGAGAACGGCCAATGTATTGAGGGCAGGAGGGGATTATCTTGCAATCGCAAAGGCAATGACAGGGAAGGAAGAAGACCCCGTTGAATTTGAGTACGAGAAAGGGGAAGCGGCAATAACCGAACCGGAGCCTAAATTGAGCCCAGTTGTAGTCAAAACAGAGTCCAACGGAAAGTGGAATACCCTATATCATGAAGTTAATCGAAACCATAATCATGAAGCCAAAAAAGACGAGAAGCAGATGGAACTATTTTTTTGCCAAGAGACTATACAGACCGTAGAAAGGAGGTAAAATCCATATGAAAACCGCACCTAACCCATACTTAGACGTAGAACCCAGACCCGAATTCTCTGGATATGTCGAGAAGTGTCTCCATGATCCGAGTTCAAAGAAACTCTGTGTTTTAGGGAACCTACTCCTATGCTCCCATGACTCATACCATGAATGCCTCGAAGCTCATGGTAATGGAAAACGTCAGGCAAAGATCATTGAGGCCCAACCACCCCAACCAGAAAGTGACACCGATGTCACTTTCTCCATTGAGGTCGCTACGCTTCAACTTCGTTTCTTGATCTCCAATGACACACGAGAAAGTCTTTCTCTTGCAAAACTTCTCGTCCAGACCTATGACACATTCTTTAGAAAAAAGAAAAGGGAATTCAAGATGTATTTGGAACGAACCGTCTACTATGACTACGCATATGCAATGCGATTAATCAAGGCTTACAACAACCCATTGCTCATCGAATTTTGGAACGAGCTAGGCACACACAAAACCCTACTCTGCAATAGGATCAAAGACCTAACTCCTGATACCATTATAGAGATCATTCCTATGACGACCCGAGAGGCCAGAACTTTTCTGTTCCCACCGTCCGTAAAGCAACCGAAGAAGACAAAGGGGAACCTTGACGAGCTAATAGAAAGCCTTCAAGTCTTCGATTTGGTTCCATTAAACCATGATGACCGTCTCCGTCTAAGAACGGTTCTGAGGACAATGCTCGAGGAGGTAGAGCCATGATAATCGAAGGACTCCATTGCATCAAGGTAAGATCAGCGAGGAGGAAAACCTATGGAAACAAAACTTAATGGTATCTTGGAAGCCTTTTTCGAATCCTATATTGCCGAACGACATCCCACCGCCAACACACTATCGAATATGAGATCGGTCCTATCAAGATTCCTTGAATACGAGCAAAAGATGGGAAGGACGGATATCGGAGAAGTCACACGGGATGACGTAATTTCCTATCTGAACCAGTTAGAAATTAGAACCTCGTCCAAAAAGACACACAAGATTTTTATTAGTGTATTTTTGAACTTTCTCTATCAAAGGGGTACAATTTCGAGCATTGGTCCAATACCGTACAAGGGACCAGCCGATATTCCAAGGGCTCCACAGAAGGATTTATCCAAATCTGAAATCGCTTCTATGATGAAGAAGGCCCACAAACTTGAAGGGATTGATAAGGTTATCTTTTATCTCCTCATGACTCGACCCATGAGAATAGGGGAGTTAATCAAACTCCAGCCCTCAGATATAGACTTCATATCGAACACGATTACCATCAAACAAAGCAAGAATAGAGAGACCCGCATACTCTCTATACCAGAGGTAATCAAATCCGACATCGAGGGATATTGCAAGGTAAGCGGGACGATTCTTGGAATTTCAAAAAGGACTGCATTCCGTCGTATTTTGCAGATCTTTGAGCGATTAGGTGTTGATCCAAAAGGCAGGGGGTCCCATACATTCCGTCATACCATCATAGGTAGAATGATTAGATCGTTAAAACTTGATCCAGCCATGGTTGCAGAGATGGCCGGTAATTCAACCAAAACCATCTATGACCACTACATGAAGGGTATAGACAGGGATGGCCAGAGGGAGGCAGAGAAGACCCTTGACCAGATGATTATTAAGTGATCTCTAATTTTCTTTTGATTTTTATCTCGACTTGGGTTAAATAATCGTTCAGGTAGTATTGTTTAAGAAACTGCAAATTCATTTCGAAGGCAACGCTAAACCGTTGAAGCACGGATATCGAAGGCAACCTTATGCCAGCTTCAATCATGTAAAGATAATTTGGACTGATTTGCAATCTTTTGGCCAAATCCGTCTGACTGAGATGATGTCCAGTCCGCATCATACGAATAAGCCTGGGAAGACGACTTGACCTAAGTGAAAACTTTTCCATCCGTCGTCACCCCGGCCATTGCCTTTAAGAGACGCAATATCTATGCCGGAAGGAGACGCACAAAATGGAACACCGAAAGATGGTGTAAAAGGTTTACATAATATACATACTTTTCCGCTTTGCGAATCGAATTTCATAGTAATTTCAATATCTAATGCCTTTAGGTATCTACTGAGTTTTGTTAGAGAAATATTATCAATGGCATTTTCGATAGACCAAATCGTTTTCTGTGAAGTTCCCATTCTCTGAGCCATTTCCACCTGTGTTAAGCCAGTCGATTCCCGGATTAACCGGAGCTTTTCCGCTATCTCCCGATTTATAGAATCATCGAACCCGTATCGCTTAGGACGATCATCACCTTGTCTCATTTTTGTCTCCCAAAAATAATTCTTGACAAATATTCCATCATGGTGTAAGGTGCTTCCAAACTCCAATTTTAACACTTTTAAATTTAGTGTCAAATAAAAAACATGAAAGGAGACCTCTAATGATCGGAGACAAACTATTTCGCATTTTCGATGGAGAAGATTGCAAACTTTCAGATTTCATTGAAAAAACCGCCCTACTGGACAAAGAGTTCCATGATTCATATGCCGCCGTGGTATTCGAATCCCCAGAGAAGGCCGATAAGTTAGAATGGGATCTCCCCAATCTTCTCGATCTCTATGCCTCCCTGGCATTTTTGATCGGCTTCGTTATAGCAAGCGAAATAGAGATCACCCAGACTGATGCACTCTCGGAAATAAAAGTAATTTCATCAATGATGAAAGAAGGTAATGTCCTCCCGTACTTTCCCGTTACGATGGGACTTTAATCCTCTTTTCTGATTCTCGGCTTTGCCCGTGGCGGCAAAAGTTCATTAGGATCGATTCCAAAATGGTCACGAAGTTTAATCAACATCTCGATGCAAAGAGTCCTTCGACCCCTTTCGTAGTGGGAGACCGCGCCGAGTTCAACCCCAAGCACTTCACCCAGTCTGTGTTGGGTGAGTTGGTTTTTTTCTCTAATCTCCCGAAGGCGTTTCCCGATATAAATATCTATCTCGTGACTTTCTTTATCTTTCATTTGTTCCTCCAACTATACAAAATTATATAGTAATTATTTAATGGCATACCGCCATCTGAATTTTATTGTTGACTTTTTCTCTACAATCTGTATAATGAGTAAAACTTGATGAGGGAATAAAATGGATAAAACGGGAAAGGGTAAGTATCAACGGCTTCCCATTGGGATGCAGGAAGCGGTGGTCGAATATGCCAAGAAAAACGGAATCACCTTTAACCAAGCCCTTATCCATCTGGTAGCCCAAGGATTGCACTTCAGAAGAATGGTTGATAGTTTTCATATTGATCATTATACAGAAAGCGAGATCATAAAGCAATAGGAAACTTGTCAAGAATTCATAACAAACCATAACCAAAAAGAAAGGAGGTGGTAAAATGTTTACGGTTCTTACTTATCTCTTTGTTTTTATAGTCGGTATCATCGTGGGAGGTCTGATCTGGCGGAATAACGCCAAAAAGTTTGAACGTCTCGAAAAAGCATATGGGGCCAAGGTGGAAGCTGTTATCGGCGCGGTGAAATAGTAACCGGGATGACCAATATGATCTCGCTTTCTGTATAATGATCAATATGAAAACTATCAACCATTCTTCTGAAATACTAAATCTCTCTATTGGGTGGAGGGGCCTTGCTCGATAACAAGATGGCATTGAACTACTCTTGCGACAACCTGCCTAAAGGGTCAAGATCACCCGTGAAACCCAATAGGGAAATTTTTCTAAAGGGAAAAAATGTCAAGACAAAGACGTATGTTGTGGGCTTCGGTTTCAACTTCAATTAAGGTTAATAATCTTTCCCTAAAAGCCGCCCTCCTATGGACGTGGGCAATACCACGTTTTGACGATGAAGGATTTCAGGAGGGAAATCCATTCGCTATAAAAGGTAAAATTCTTCCTATGAGAAGGGATTTTACCGAAGAAGAAATTTCTTTGCTTATTCAAGAAATAGGGGATGCCGGATTATGGAAAATACATAAAATAAGGATCGGAGAAAACCAAAAAGAAGAAATTTATATTGAGGACCCTTATTTTAGGGAAAAACAGCCGGTTCCAGGTGAAAGATATCCAAGTCATATAAAAGAGTTAATAAAAAATAGAGGCGAATCGACTCCATTACAGAGTCGAAACGGTTCCATAACTGAACTGAACAGAACTGAACTGAACAGAACTGAACTGAACTATCTTATGTTCACAAGTCTCTATAATTCTGAATGTCCAAACCTCATAAAATCAATAAGACTGTCAAAGGACAGAATAAGGAAAATAAACATTCGAATCAATGAGTGTTCGGATATAAATTGGTGGACAGAAGTGTTTAAAAAAGCAAATCTTATTTTTCTCCCTCCAAATGAAAAATATCCTTCGGGATGGAAACCTGATCTCGAATTTTTAATCCACAATGGAGATAATGCCATTAAGGTTTACGAGGGGAAATACGATAATTACGGTCCACCGGGGGGTTTTGGTGGAGCAAAAATATGGCTCGAAGCTAAAGAAAGAGAAGATGAAAAAACAGGATCGTAAGAGATTTGCCTTTGCGATTAAACAACTTGAAGTTACCTTTCCGAGCAACCTGTCAGATGTGGAAAAGGCAATCAGGATAGATATATTCTGGAAAAAATTAGAATCACACCCTATTGAATCGGTCGAGAAGGCGATCGATAGTTATAATGGAAAATTCTTTCCAAAACCCATTGAAATCATCGGTCTTATTTTAGACCAAGCTGAGGAAATTTATCACAAGGGACTACCGGCTCCAGATCGAACCCTCATCGAATATAAGGGACTCACACAGGAAGAATCGAAACGAATTTTAGACCAAGTTAACGAGAGGATGAGAAGAATATTCCCGGATTGGGACAAGGAAGGTTTACTTAAAAACCATAAACTAATTTTAAGACAACTTAAGGACGCTTCTCCGACTCTTTCAATCGAAAGAGCTAAAATATTCGAAAAGAAGAGGCAGGTTCAGAAAGAAAAGATTAAGTCACTTTGAGGAGGGGGGGGGGTAAAAGATGCCTAAGACGAGAAAGTGTAACCATACCGAATGGATTTATGAGCGTAAATCTTGTTGCTATATTTTAAGATGTGCAAATTTAGACTGCGCTCTCACCACAACGGCTTACTATGTCAAGGGCAAGAGGCCTAATGTTGGGGATCGAGTTAAACTCGACGGGGAGATAATGGAAATAGTAGAGGGAAAAAACCAATGAATATCATGGGAATAGACTTATCACTCACCGCAACGGGAATTGTGGCTATTACTGATAATTTGAGCACCATTTATTTACAGGAATTGATTAAATCTTCGCCAAAAATAGACCAGAAGATGATTGACAGAATATGCGAAATTAGGAATAAGGTTATGGATGTGATCGAATTAGTAAGACCCGACCGAATAGTAATTGAAGGTCTAAGTTATGGCAGTAAAAATACATCCTCCCTGTGTGATCTTGCAAAACTTAATTTTGCCATCGAAGTCTATTGTCGTAATATGGGAATTCCCTATGAGATAGTTCCCCCGACAACATTAAAGAAGTTTATCACTGGCAAGGGTAATTGCAAAAAAGACTTAATGCTGATGAAGGTATTTAAGCGATGGGGTGCCGAATTCGAGGATGATAATCTATGTGATGCCTTTGCACTTTGTAAGTACGGGGAAGTAAAAATTGATACGGAGAAAAAGGAATGAAACCTTGGACAATTTGTCTTGTATATGAAATCCCCTGTTGGTATTTAGATGGACAATATATTCCGGTTTCCTCTACTGTAAATAGCGAATAACAAGGAGACAAAATGCTTGCAGAAATAATGCATAAAATTATTGGATTTGAGAAGGAAGATGCCGGGCCATATTACCCGCGTCCCAGTATCGCGGGTCCAGAGCGGTGTATCCGACAGATGACATATTGGGGGAATGGAACCCCACAAGATAAGTTAATCGCTGACCGGGCTATCTCGGTAATGGATGACTCAAGATGGCAGGAAGAATTATCGGCGGATACTTTAAGAAAATCCGTTTACAAAGTCCATTCCGAGCAAATGCCTATTGATTGTCTCCGTCTTGATTTTCTAAAAAAGATTCCAACCCACTACTGTAAAATATGTGAAAAGGAAAGTTGGGGAGATGTTCTACATGGACATATTGATTGGATGATTAAGGACATACTGGATAATGAGTATTTAATCGAACACAAGGCTATTAATCATTTTGCGTTCATCCGGTACTGGAACGGTGAAATGCCACTTGACTATTTCGCCCAATGTTGTCTCTATCTTACGGGTATTCAGCGGGTTTTGAATGATATTGACCGGGCAATACTGCTCGTCAAAAACAAGAATACCAGCCAGTTCATTGACTATAAACTATTCTACGAACATGAGAATGACAACGTTCATGTCGAAGAGATCTGCCACTCCAATGGTGAGAAAAAGATTGGGAACCCTTATCTATTCACCATGGAAAAAGTTGTCGGTAATGCCGTTGACAAGTTCGCTCTCGTTCACCGATTCACGGAAAGTAAAACCCTTCCCGAACGTCCGTTTCAGTATGGAACTAAATGGCCCTGCGGATACTGTAATTATGGGGATACCTGTTGGGAAGGCTATCAGGAGGAATTTGAGGCCAGATTGGATGAGGGAACCTTACCAGAAGAATACTTGGATGCTTGCCGGTACTATCTTGAATTAAACGGCCATATTAGTGCGATGCAAGAAGAAAAAGACGAAATACGGGATAAGATTATTGAGGCGATTAAAATCCAGAACGCTAAGAAGGCGAGAATCGGAGAATATGTCGTCACCGTCAGACTTCAGGAGTTTAAATCTCTTGATCAGGATGCACCAGAGGTATTGCGAAAACAATGTACCAAGACTTCGACTAAGGAGATTTTGACCATTCGTAAACCTAAACCGAAGATGATGAAAGGAAGGTAATAACTATGAAGTACAATCGCATAAAAGGTGAGAATAGACCTCAGAATATGCTCAGACTTCCGTTGCTCGGAAAGATAAGATTAGGTGTCAAAAAGGTCTCGGAAAAGAGTGGTAAAGAATACCCTTCCGAAACCGATTATTTTGTCTGCTCTCCCGAGATTCGAGCAAAATATGGTGACAAACCCAAAACCCTCCCGGTAATGCTTCCCGTAGAAGATGAAGAAAAATTTCTTCGCCAGTTCTACGCCGTCTATGGAAGCAATCAAAAACTTAAATGTATCGGAGATGGCGAGACCTGTGAACGTCGTCATGAAGAGAAAAGAGAGGAAATGGTATGTCCTCATCCAGAGAATTGTGAATATGGTAAAGCTAATCATTGCCATGCCAGAACAATTGTCCAGGTTGTCCTGCCAGATATCAACATGGGTGGGGTATTCCAAATTTCAACCGGATCTGTCAATTCGGACATTGACATCCGGTCTGGTATTGAAATGGCGAGATACCTCTTCGGACGTATATCGTGGGTCCCTATGCTCCTCCAGAGAGAAGAGAAGAAAATCCCAGACCCTAAAGACGGGAAAATGCAGACGCATTGGCCGGTCAAGTTATTCCCGATCAGCACAGTTGAGCAGGCCAATATGATCCGCCAGGACAATAAGCGGATCATAGAGCACCAAAAGCGATTAGAGTTGCCGGAGAAGATTATTGACGGTTCCCAAGATGACACCCCAATTGAGATGATTCCCGAAGATCTGGGGTCAGAGGTCGAGACCTACGGTCAGGCACGACAGGAGAAGCCACCAGAAGACAGGGTAGGGCAGCAGAAGGCAGGGGAAGACGGTTCAGATGGCACCCTTATCCTACCATCAGAAAATGGCAAGTCTCGCCAGAACGCAGAATTTGAACTCACAGGGGGTAATGCCTCCGAAGCCCCAGAAACGGGTGAAAAACCGACAGAGGGAGAGCCGACCGTGGATTATAACCTTGTAGTCAGGAGTTTTATCAAGGACATAAAACAATACACCAAAGAGAAGGATCTACATCAATGGTGGCAGGGGAATTGGAAGCACTTTAAAGAACAATATCCAGAGGAGTTATACGAGGAATTAGTGAGGGCAGTTAATAAGCAAGTTGCGGTCATAAAGAAAGGGAAATCCAGGGGGTAATGAAAGACGGAAAATACTGGGATGTATCGTGGAACCCCGTAACCGGTTGCTCTCCTTGTAGCCCCGGCTGTGACAATTGCTGGGCCAAACGAATGGCCTATCGTTTCAAGGGTAGATATGACGGGTATCCCATCGATGATCCATTCAGGGTAACTTTTCATCCCGAACGATTGAATGATCCTTTGAAATGGAGAAAACCCAAACGGATATTCGTTGGCGATATGGGGGATATGTTTCATCCAGATGTTGATAAATTTTGGATTGGATCAGTTATGGATACTGTTCATCATGCCTATTGGCATACTTTTTTCTTACTTACAAAAAGACCTGAACGAATGAAAAATATTCTTTCAAATTGGAATCTTGACAATTTCAAAAACCTTCGACTCGGTGTCACTGTCTGTAGTTCGGATGAACTTTGGAAGATTGAAAATTTATTTAAAATACCGGGGGCATTTAAATGGCTGAGCCTGGAGCCATTACTTGGAGATTTGGATATTTTGAAACATCTTGATCCTTATTCGCCACATCTAAACTGGATTGTGGTAGGTGCAGAATCAGGGCCAGGAAGAAGACCGGCGAAAATCGAATGGATAAGATCCATCGTTAACCAATGTGGATATGCCAATATCCCTTGCTTTGTAAAACAGATAGAAGTAGCGGGAAGAATATCAAGAAATCCCAATGAATGGTCTGACGAAAATATTAGGGTTAGGGAGATACCATGAGAGTCATTATTGGTGAAGACAGAAAAGACCTAAAAACAGAAGATAAAACCTTCTTTAATGATGACGTTGAAGTTGGACATCCAATCAAATTGACCTTTCCACTTACTCCGAAAAGTATGAGGGTTGCCTTTGTAAAAGACAGGAAAGAAGAAGTTTGGTTTTGTTATTTAAAGCATGAACCGCATATCTAAATTATTTGATCCTTTCGATTTTAAAATCCCCATAGCAATCTTAGCATTCCTCACAGATCTACATTTCTGTTTTAATTTCAATCTGCCACCGACTCGTTTATAAATCTTTCTACCCTTTCTAACCCAAGGCATAACTCACCAAATTATTTAGCCAAAAGATATCCAATGATGACAGCAATCCCTCCCGCAATGCCTAAAAGTTGCCAATTACTTGAAGGTTTAGATGTCTCAACCAATTTAATCGCCCGATCAGCGACCTGCATCATGTCTGTCAACGCTCTCCTGGTTGCCAAAACCTCCATATCTTTTATTTCACCTATCCTATCTTTCAGGATGATTTCTTGTTTGGCAAGTTCTAATTCCTTTTCGAGATTGGCGATACGCCGATCCTTTAAGGCATCTTGCTCTTTCCGTAGGTTGAGCTCCCGGCGGTCGAGATCGCATTCTTTTTCGTTTCTTAAAATACTCTGAGCGTCATCGAGGGGGAAGGATAACTGTTGGCCGGTAGCCACGTTTGCGAAACTCATCGGCAAGAACGTCAGGATTAGTAGGAATGATAATGGCATCGCGGTCTTTTTTAAGGCCAACAATCTCATTATTTTTTTCATTAACCAACCTCGTTAATCGTTGAGACTCCGCTTCGGCGGAGAGTCTTTTTCGCTGAATATCTTTAACCTGGTTTTGCAATTCGGCAATGGTTTTGGCTTTTTCCTTTTGGTCTTGTTCAAGCCCTTGTACGATAGCAGTTTTATCCTCACGAAGATTATTCAAAGCCATATTGTAGAATTTTCTGTTTGTGCCAGTAATAGAACCAATCCAGATTAATAGTACCAGGGCTCCGATACTGATCGATACCAGTTTCAAATGGGTTTTTATCCAGATCATTATCCTTCCCCATTCCCTTAATAAATTGAATTACTTATTAGAATTCGACCGTTATAGGTAAAATTGATTTCAAGTATATTATCACCGGGAGGAATGTATCCATCTGTTGTTTGGGGCGTAAAATATGACGGCGAGAAGTCTAATGGTATCATCCCATAATAAATACTTCCAGTATATTCACTGCGACCTAAATACAAATATCCTGGCACAGGTGTAAACTTATATGTGAAACTGGTAGTTGGGTCAAGCGAACAAACAGACACTGAACCATAAGTCTTCCCTGGCTGAACGTTTATAATAAATGTCTTCTTTAGCCCCGGAGATCCTGAGACGATATAATTCGTCAATCCCCATGATAATAATTGTGCGTCTTCGGGAATAGGTGTCGGTGGTATTGGCGGAGTCGGTGGAACAGGGATAGGGATCGGTGCAGGTATGGGAGTTGGCATTGGTTGATTAACTACAATCTCCTTCTCAAACTCTACCACATTATCAAACATTAATTTTACTTTCATCTTAATTTTCCTCTTTCTAATGAATTTTAGAGCATACCCACAATGCAAAATAGATAGCACCACCAGTAATTCCCACAGCGATTATGGATAGAATGATTGCTTCTTTCTTCGTCAACAAAGAAATCGGACCACTCATTAAAATCTCTCCTTCCTATGCGGGAAATTTAGCCGATCCTGTTTGAATATTCCCCTCGTCATATTTTCTATAATTTAACTCTGTATAGGATTTAAATCCCCTATATCCGAGCCATATTCCCATAGATCCAAGGTAAATTGTCGAATAGTTTCCACCAAGGACTTTCCACCCATTCATCACGGTTTGATTAAAAAATCCTACCAAAAGAAGGATCATTGTCATAAGTGTAAAAGCAAAACTGATTACCCATCCCTGTATGGCTCCATCTTTCACAAATTTTATTTTGTTGCGTCTCATCCATGCCTCCTTGCGGTCTCCCAGAGATCGAACACTCTATTAAACCAACCAAATATGAATTGTGGGTATTGTTTCCTCTTTGCAAAATACCAAGATGCACGGAGGAGTAAATAGTCTTTCCAATCATAGGAATCAGTGATAAAAGACTTTGCCATGCTAACTCCCATATTGACTGCGGTATCAAAGACTATCATATCAAATGGTTCTGTTAATAAATTACATCCCGATGCTTCCCAATATTCCACCCTGTAAATTTCTTTGGCTTGATCGAGGGCTTTGTCTTTTGATAAATTCCACATTTCCCTTACTTCTTGCGGATGGGATTTAGATGAAATACCAAATATAGTTCTTCCTCCTGGATCACTTGAGTCTTCCGACTTATATCCCTCCCATCGAATTACGAATTCAAAGGCTTTATTAAAGTCCGTTCCCATAATGAATTCCCCTATGACAGTTAGCACAAATCAGGATGCAGTCCGATACTTCTTTGGAAATCTTCTTTATACTACCAAGACCCAAAAGACTCCCTATGTCGAATTTCTTATTTCTCTTTGTGTGATGAAAATCATAAATGTGGTATTCATATTTATTTCTACATTTTGAACATTTGTCACCGAATAATTTAACCAATGTTTGTTTTAAAATCTTTATTCTGTGGGATTTAAAATGTTTTGAACATCTTCCTAATCCAGAACCATGTTTATTTAAAGGTATTTCACACTCTAAACAAATATCAAAAGGCATTTTTCTGTTTCTTATTGGTATACTTAATGATTTACCTTTTATGTTTCTAATATAATGAGCATTACAAAAACCGGAAGCATAAGCATTTCTGTCACAATTGCTTACACTACATTTATAATTTCTAAGGTTTGAGCCAATATTTCTAAATTTTGAGAATTTGGCTGATTCACTATATAATGCTTCCCATAATCTTTCTTCAATTAATTTACTATCCATTTTAAGTGTGAATTCCAATGCCGATTCAAGACCCATCTCAATTCCCCTTATACTATTTTTTCCTCAACCATTTTCCTAAAAAAGCCGTAAGCGGCTTCAATGGCCTTTTCTTCCGAAATGAACTCCTGACCCACTATTTGACCATACATATATTGTTCAATCACATATTGATTCTTTATCCCCCACCAACAAACGGCTATCAGTTGGGGACCGGATTCCACAGCAATAGCGGTAGTATCGCCTGCCGGAAAATATACCAACTTAAAATAACATTTTTTCCCCTTTATCGTAATTTCCTTCTCCCAGATATAATCTCCGTCCTTATCCGGGGCGACAGTCATCGCTATGGCCTTGATTCTTCCAAACGGAGGAGGTAACGACTTTTCGCTCCATGCAACGACAGACAACATTGCCACACAAACGAGGATACAGATCAACCCGATCAATACTCTACCTTTTCTCATCAGATATCTCCTTTTTTACGAGTTCAGCTATGTCACCTTCTCGCCTTTCAATAAATTTCTCAATCCTTTCACACCACGCCACCCATTTTTCAATAGACCCCTGCCAGACTATAAGTTGCCGTTTCAGACGTTTTATGTTGCCACCTACGACGGCCAATTCCTCTTGGATTTCTGGAATGACAGGATGGATACTCATTTTTTATCCCGATGGTTTCTAAGGAAATCGTTGATATCATCCAACCGCTCATGAATTCTTGCATGTCCATCAATGATAGTATCCAGTCGGTTATCAAGACCCTCCTTGAATTCGACAAAGGTTTCCTTGCTTAATTTCTTCTTGTCGAGATAAAAGATTCCTCCACCCCCCACAAAGAAAGCAATTATTGGTTGAAGCCATCCGTCAAGCATCTTTTGATCCGCCTTTCATCTTTTCTGCGATCATCGCTTCTAGATCGCCTTTCTTGAGTTTTAAGGTATCCCCCAAAATCTCGATCAAAGCCTCATGGCGAAGTTTTAATTTCTCAACCCGTTCATGAAGTGAATCGGGAAATCTCCTTTCCCCGTCATTAGATTCTGGTATTAATTTCCTTGCCTCTTCTTCCGTCAATACTTCCGCTGTCCATCCCTCTGGAAAATCCTTAATAGGAGGGTAATCATCAGAATTTTCGACATTAAACGCAATAACGAGCGTTTTGCCAAATTGATCCTTGAAATGAGTGGCTTTCAATTTTTTATTTCGACTCCAAATAATTCGGCTGAACCATCAGTTGGTGAAATTCTTATTATCCTTTTAGAAGGAATTTGCAAAATACCCTTTCCAACATTCCACTCCTCTACGTGAATATCATAGACATCAATCCATTCCCTAACCCCAGGTGAAGTCTCCTCATAAATCTGTAACATTTGAGAAGCTGGCCAACCAAAAATAAATGTAATAAAAAGAGTTTTCCCGGAGGTTACGGTATAAGGGGTAGCCGATGAAAGATACATAACGATGACTGAAATATCAGGATCTGAATCAAATTCTTTTATTCTGGCTTCGGCATATCCTGTGGCGTTTTGTGTAAGAAGATTGATGTAATCTCCATATTCTGCATACATTCCGTTGGTCAATTGCGGACGACGATTTATTACTACTCCTGCGCTTTCCGTTTCTATATTTGCACCGTTTATACTAATTGAAGCAATTTCCGCTGCCCCCCGATAAAGTTTGTAGCCTGCAATCAGGGCACATTTACCTGGAGGGACTTCATAGGTAGTAGTTCCAGCCCCCCCACTTTGTCGATATCTTTTGGAAGTAAGATGACTCATTTTCCAAGGGGTACTAAAATGTATAAGCTCCTGACCCTTAAAAATCATGTCATTCCCTTCAGGGGTTGGATCTGATGATGATTTTGTAGCATTTTCATTTCCAGCCTTATCATAGGCCGTCACCCAAAAAAAGTATGGCGTATTATAGCCAATAGTTATATCTCCCGATCCCGAGTAGGTGGATTTTCCAACGTTGATTGTGCTTTTATGACCTGGGTGGGACACATCATCTATGATTTTTGATGAAGCGGAATTATTGCTTGTCCAAACATAGATTTTATAACCGGCGACATCATCGGCTGCCGACTTAAGAAATGATATCTCAAATTTACCAATCTTTGTTGCAAGGACAATATTGCCAGGATTCCCGGGGGCCTCTGTATCCGCCGTGGGGTTGGCATTAGTCCACGTGCTATATGATCCGGTACGACCCCATTTATTGATCGCTCGAATTTTTGCCGAATAAGCCTGATTAGGATCGTTGTCTGTCCAGTATGCACTTGTAGCATTTTTCCCGGGAGTTAACGTTTTTTGGAGGACTCCCGAACCATCAGTGCCTGCATAGAGTTCAAGTTCATATCCCGATAGTTCTACATTCGAAGGGGGTGTCCAAGTGAGATTTGCCTTGACATTGTAAATTCGCCCTTTTGTAACGGCAACTGTTAATGTCAAGGTTAATGAAGTTGGAGCATTAGGCAAATTCCCACCCGCTACAATAGAGACTTCAGCACATGTATCACTCTCATTACCTGCTTCGTCATACGAAGAAACTCTTACGTAGACTGAGTTTCCTATAACAATCTCTTCAAGAATACCTGTGCTTGCGTTGGCAGCCTCTTGAATGGTTTTTGAAGTTCCCCTTCCCTCATAGACCATATTTGCAGGTCCTGGAGTGAAGCCGGCTACTTTTGCCGCATAAACCCGAAATCCCTTGAAGTCGGGGTATCCAAGCTGGCTGATGGCTGCCCATCTTGCCGTAACTTTCTTTCCATCTTGTGTTAGAACAAGATTTGTGGGAACGGGTGGGGGGGTTGTATCTGTCACCGCTGCAGCATTGGCCCAGGATGACCAACCGCCTGTCCGTCCCCACTTGTTTATCGCCCTGATCCTGGCAGAGTAAGATTGATTTGGTGCATTGTCTGTCCACTTATCCTGGATCGCATTTTTTGTAGGAGATGATGTCCGCTGCAAAACACCACTTCCATTTGATCCCTCATATAACTCTAAATCATATCCCGATAGTTCTACATTCGTTGGAGCCGTCCAAGTTAATACAGTTTTAACCTGATACTTACGGCCAGATACTAAAGAGAGTGTTGGTGTCAAGGTTAATGAAGTTGGAGCATTAGGCAAATTCCCACCAGGGACAATTGAAACCTCTGAACACTTGTTACTCTCATTATCTGCTTCGTCATACGAAGAAACTCTTACGTAGACTGAGTTTCCTATAACAATCTCTTCAAGAATACCTGTGCTTGCGTTGGCAGCCTCTTGAAAAGTAAGTGTAGTGCTTTTAGC
>Ga0315276_10001408_pt1 | contig 21520 bp, 20 predicted proteins | sample YL17G05_0_MG_FD_204542 | JGI IMG/M metagenome (GOLD analysis project Ga0315276, IMG submission 204542) | Sediment microbial communities from Yellowstone Lake, YNP, Wyoming, USA - YL17G05_0 | ecosystem: Environmental > Aquatic > Freshwater > Lake > Sediment | place: USA: Wyoming | collected... | reverse complement strand
GTGGTCGGCGTTGCGTTGTCCCCGGAGTACGTCTACACGATGGGTCCGGGCGCGCTGATGCCAGATGATCTTCGCTACGGCGTGCTGTGGATGGGCCGCGAGACGCTGCAGGCCGCTTACGACCTGGACGGCGCGTTCAACGATGTCTCTGCCAGCCTGCTGCGCGGTGCGAATCCTGAGCAGGTCGTCGACGAGATGGACCGCCTGCTCGATCGCTACGGCAGCCACGGCGCCTACGTGCGCGCAGACCAGGCCTCGCACTGGTTCCTGACCAACGAGATCGACCAGCTCGAGACAATGGCACGCTTCCTCCCTACAGTGTTTCTTGCGGTGGCGGCGTTCCTGACGAACATGGTCGTCGCCCGGCTGGTGGCGGTCGAGCGTCCGGAGATCGGGCTGCTGAAGGCTTTCGGCTACGGCAACGCTGCGATCGCCTGGCATTACGTGAAGCTCGTCCTGGCGATCGGCGCCGTCGGCACGTTGCTCGGCTGGTTCTTCGGCTACTGGCTCGGGCTCTACAGCACGACCATGTACGCCGACTTCTATCGCTTCCCGTTCCTGCTGTTCCGGCCAAACGCCGGTCCGTTCCTGCTGGCGGCCGGCGCCAGCGTGGGCGCCGCGCTGCTGGGCGCGATCGGGGCCGTGCGTCGAGCTGCCGCACTGTCGCCTGCCGCCGCGATGCAACCACCCGCCCCGCCCCTGTTCCGGCGCAACCGGCTGTTCCTGCCGCTGTTTTTCGAGCGGCTCGACCAACCGACGCGCATCGTGCTGCGCCAGACCTCGCGCTGGCCCCTGCGTTCGATTGTCACGAGCCTGGGGATCGCGATGTCCGTCGCGGTGCTGATCGTGTCGATGCAGTGGCTCGACGCCATTCATCGCATCGTGGATGTCTACTTCCTGCAGGCGCAGGGCCAGGACGTCACCGTGGGATTGGTCGAAGCGCGTTCCAGCGCGGCCGTGCGCGAACTGGCGCGCATGCCTGGCGTGCTCGCGGTCGAGCCGATGCGCACGGTGGCTGCCAAACTGCGTTCGGGTCCACGCATGGTGCGGGACGCCGTCCGGGGCGTTCCCGCCCACCAGACGCTCTATCGCGTGTATGACGCGCAGGGCACGGCGCTGGACCTGCCTCCGGAAGGCCTGGTCATCTCCACCGTGCTCGCGGATCGACTCGCGGTACGGCCGGGAGACACCATTACCGTCGAGGTCCTCGAGGGTCGGCGGCCCGTACTCCAGATTCCAGTGGCCGCGACGTTCGAAACCTACATCGGCCGGCCTGCCTACATCGACATCGACGCGCTGAACCGCGCGATGCACGAGCCGCCGAGCGTCACGGCAGTGCACCTGCGCGTGGATCCGCTGTTCGCGACCCGCCTGTATCGTGAGCTGAAACAGATGCCGCAGGTGAGTGCCGTGAACCTGCGCAGCGCGGCGGTGACGACCTTCAACGAGACGCTGGCGCAGACCATGCTGATCTACGTCGGGTTCTTCATCGTCTTTGCGGCGACGCTGGCGTGCGGGGTGACTTACAACGCCGCCCGCATCGCGCTGGCCGAACGCGCGCGCGAACTGGCGACGATGCGGGTGCTCGGGTTCTCGCGGCGCGAAGTCGAATACATCCTCATCGGTGAAATCGGCCTGTTGACCTTCGTTGCACTGCCGCTTGGCGCGGGCATCGGCTGGCTGCTCGCGCGGTGGCTCGTGCGGGCTTTCCAGACCGAACTCTACCGCGTGCCGTTCGTCCTCGAGCCGTCGACGTTCGGCTGGGCCATCCTCGGCGGGTTCCTCGCAACCCTCGCCTCGGTGCTGCTGGTCCGTCGACGGCTCGACCGGCTCGATCTCATCGCCGTGCTCAAGACCCGGGAATGAAGTTATGACACAGGCAAGCTGGCGCAGGCTCTGGTTCTGGCTCCCCGCCTTCATCGCACTCGCGGGCGTGCTGGCGTGGCTCTTCCGCCCGCAACCGGTAACCGTGGACCTGGCGACGGTCGCGCGCGGCCCGCTGCAGGTCAGCGTGAGCGACGACGGCGAAACGCGGGTGCGCGACATGTTCGTCGTCTCGGCGCCCCTGGCCGGACACATGCGGCGCATCGAACTGGAAGCCGGCGACAGCGTCGTCGCGGGCGAGACCATCGTCGCGCGCATCGAACCATCGGATCCGTCGTTCCTCGACCGCCGCAGCGAAGCGGAAGCGCGAGCCGGCATCCGTGCCAGTGAAGCCGCCCGCGTGCATGCGGCCGCCGAACTGCGTCGGGCCCAGGCGGAACGCGATTTCGCGGTCACCGAACTGAAGCGCTACGAGGGCCTCGCCGCGAGCCACACGATCTCGCAGAACGACCTGGAGTCGGCCCGCCGCCGCGCGCGCACTGCCGAGGCCGCGGTTGACGAAGCCGTGGCGGGACTGCGCGTGAGTGAGTCCGAACTCGAACAGGTGAAAGCCCGTTTGATGGCGCCCGGCAAGAGCGCGGATCGCCGCGCCGATTGTGACTGCGTCGTCGTCAGGTCGCCCGTCAGTGGCAACGTCCTGCAGGTACTCGCGGAGAGCGAAGGCAGCGTGGCGTCCGGCACGCCGCTCCTCGAGATCGGCGACCCCGGCAAACTCGAGGTCGTCACGGACCTGCTTTCCACCGAGGCCGTGAAGGTGCGGACGGGGCAGCGTGCGCTCATCGAGCGCTGGGGCGGCGACAACGCGCTCGAAGGCGTCGTGCAGCGGGTGGAGCCTTACGGCTTCACGAAGGTCTCGGCCCTTGGGGTCGAGGAGCAGCGCGTGAGGGTCGTCATCGACATCACCGACCCTGCCGACCGCTGGCGCCACCTGGGGCACGGCTATCGCGTCGAACCTCGCATCGTCCTGTGGGAGTCGAGCGATGTGCTCAAGGTGCCGCTGTCGTCGTTGTTCCGCCAGGGCGGCGACTGGGCAGTGTTCGTGAATCGTGACGGACGGGCTCGACTCCAGGCCGTGGCGATCGGGCACCTGAACGGGATCGACGCGGAGGTGCTCAAAGGCGTCGCAGCGGGCGACGTGGTGGTCGTTCACCCGAGCGATCGTGTCAGCGACGGCGCACGAATCGAACCGCGTTGACGAACGCCTGCTTGCGGCCGGTCGCCACTCAGGGCTTCGAGAACAGCACTTCACCCTCGTCCGACAGGTCGAACCTGGTCGACATCGGCACCTTGGGCAATCCAGGCATGCGCAGAATCTCACCCGTGATCGGGATGATGAACCCCGCCCCTGCCGCCAGCTGGATTTCGCGCACGGTGACGAGGAAGTCCTTTGGCCGTCCCAGCAAGGCCGGGTTGTCGGAGAGCGATTGCTGGGTCTTCGCGATGCAGATCGGCAGCTTGTCGAAGCCCGCTTTCTTCAACTGCTCGAGATCGCGCTTCGCGCGCGCGGTGTAGTCCACGGCCTGCGCGCCATACATTTCGCGCGCGACCGTCGCGATCTTGTGCTCGATCGTGTCGCTCCACTCGTAGAGCGGCGTGAATCCCGGTTCCGTGCGCGCGACGAGGTCACGCACCACTTCCGCGAGTTCGACGCAGCCGCTGCCGCCCTGGCTGAAGGGCTGCGCCGGCACGGCCTGCACGCCGAGGCTGGCGCAGTGCTTCTGCAACGCAGCGACTTCCTCCGGCGTATCCGTCGGAAACCCGTTGATCGCCACGACACAGGACTGGCCGAACTTGCGGATGCTCTCGATATGCTTCTCCATGTTGGAGAAGCCGCGGGTCATCGCCTCGACGTCCGGCTTGCTCACCTCCGCGAGCGGCTTCCCGCCGTGCATCTTGAGCGCGCGGATCGTGGTCACCAGTACCGTGCAGGCTGGGGCGAACCCGCCGTAGCGGCAGTTGATGTCGAAGAACTTCTCGGCGCCGAGTTCGAAGGCGAAGCCTGCCTCGGTGACGACGATATCCGCATACGACAACGCCGCGCGCGTGGCGGTGATGCTGTTCGTGCCGTGCGCGATGTTGGCGAACGGCCCGCCGTGGACGAACGCGGGCGCACCTTCCGTGGTCTGCACCAGGTTCGGCTTGATGGCCTGGCTCATGAGAGCGGCCATGGCGCCGACGGCGCCAAGTTCACCCGCCGTGACGGCAGTGCCGTCCGACGTGTAGCCCACGACGATGCGACCCAGTCGTGCCTTGAGGTCCGGGATGTCGCTGGCGAGGCAGAGGATCGCCATCACTTCACTCGCGGCCGTGATGTCGAAGCCGCTCTCGCGCGGGATGCCTTCCGAGCGGCCGCCGAGCCCGATGATGATGTCGCGCAGTGCGCGGTCGTTCATGTCGACGACGCGCTTCCACGTGACGCGCCGCGGATCGAGCCGCGAGGGGTTGGCGTTGTGCAAGGTATTGTCGACCAGCGCCGCGAGCAGGTTGTGCGCGCTCGAGACGGCGTGGAAATCGCCATTGAAGTGCAGGTTGATGTCCATCATCGGCAGCATCTCGGAGGCGCCGCCGCCCGCGCCGCCGCCTTTCATGCCGAAGACCGGGCCGAGGCTCGGCTCGCGCAAGGCCGCGGCGCTGCGCACGCCGATTTTTGCGAGGCCCTGCACGAGGCCGATGGTGGTGGTGGTCTTGCCCTCGCCCGCCGGCGTCGGCGTGATCGCCGAGACGAGCACGAGCTTGCCATGGGCCGGACGTCCCCTGAAAGCGGCCAGTGGCAGCTTGGCCTTGTAGTGGCCGTAAGGCTCAAGCACCGCGGGATCAATGCCGATTGCGCGCGCGACTTCACAGATAGGTTTCATCAATCGTTCCCCCTGGTTCGGGCCAGTCGTCGTCCCCGAGTTCCGCCCGATGTTGTTTACGTCTGTGGCGCGGAGTCTTGCACAGTGCACCGACGGAGTGGACTGCGGCCCTTACGGATGAGCGCTTTCCCAGGCGCAGGCCGCAGTGCACGAGAAGCCAGAGTGCCCGTGATTGCTGCAGTGCAACGCGGGTACAGTGACGCACAGGATTCACGGCAGGCGTCCGTCGCCTGTGGAGGCCGTCATGACCGCCCGTTCCGAACGTTGCCCTCGCACCGGGCGCCTGCGACTGCTCGTCGCGTTGCTGGGAATGTCACTCGTCTCCGGCTGCGTCGCACCCACCCTCGCTCCCGCTCCGCCAGCGCCCCAGCTGCAATTGCTGGGCGCCGCAGAACTCGCCATCCCGCGCGGGTGCGAGGCGACGCCTGGCGCGGTGTACCGCACGCACTTCAACGTCCAACCGGATGGGCGGGTCAGCGACGCCGCCTCGGAGTCCGGTGACGGCTGCGTGCAGCAGGCCCTGCGTGTCTGGGTCACGACCTTCAACTACGCCCCGCTGCATGAGGCGTCCCCCGTAGCATTCGACTGGATAATCGTGACCGCAGCCCGGAACGATTGACGGGTGGCTCGCGCGCGGATCAGGACGGGGTGCTGACCGCGAGGTCCTGCGGCATGTCGATGTCCTGCGCCGCGGACGGCATCGGCACGCTGATGACTCGCTCTGGATAGCGCATCAGCAGGACGCGCGCGCCGCGATCGCCCTGCAACTCCGCCAGCTCCCGGAACAGATCGGCGGGGAAAATGGCGGGAACACCGCTCGTGCCGGCGTACTGCGCGGCGACGATGCGGTCGGGTTGCTGCTCCCAGCGTGACACGAGCTGCCGCAGGTCGTCGGCCGTCACGGCGACCTGGTCCGCCAGCACAATCAACGCTCCGCGTGCATCGAACGGTGCCTGCGCCAACCCGACGCGAATGGAACCGGCCATGCCCCGCGCATGATCCGGATTGAAGGCCACGTTCGCCGCTGCCTCGCGCACCAGCGGCTCGAGACGTTCGGCATTCGCGCCGAGCACCACCGTCACGGCGTGTCTCCGCTCGAGCTGCGATACGGTTTCCAGCGTGCGCGCGAGCATGGGCCGTCCCGCGATATCGGCGAGCTGCTTGGGCGAACCGAACCGCGACGAACTGCCGGCAGCCAGCAGCATCACGTGCAGGCTCGACGCCGCGGTGTTGCGATCAAGTGCCTGCCCGTGTCCCTTGCCGTGCAGGTGCGCCTGGATCTCCGCGGTAATCGCCAGCGCGATGCTCGCCGGGTCGCGTCCGCCGAGTTCGAGACCGACCGGCGCATGCAGACGCGCCCCGAACCTCGCCGCAGTTGCCGCCCCGAGATCGGCCAGCAGTCGTTTGCGACGCGACGCGGGGCCGAGCAGTCCCACATACGGAATCTGCGTCGCGGCCAGCGCCGCGAGCGCCGCAAGGTCGGTCGCGATGTGATGGCTCATGATCACCGCGGCCTCGAACCGCGCGAGGTCCACGTGCTGCGCCAGTTCCACCGGGGTGGTCAGGAGCACGCGGCGCGCCCGCGGAAATCGCGCCGGGTCCGCGTAAGCCGGCCGATGATCCGCCACGGTCACGCGCCACCCCAGGGTGGCGCCGAATTCCACCACCGGCAGCGCGTCCGGACCGCCGCCGATCAACAGCAGTTCGCGCGGGACCGCCGTGGAGGCAACAAACAAGCGCACTCGCGGACCGTCGAACTCGACGATCCCGGTGGTCGCCGAACGCATGTCGTCCCCCGCTTGTGCTGCCAGCCAGGCAGTCAGCTGTTCCGGTAGTCCGGCCGGTGGGGCCGGACCGCCCGCAACCCAGAGCGTCGTGCCGACGGGCAAGGCCGACGCCTCTGAATCAAGCACGAAGGCATACCTGGCCCGTGCACGCTGCTCGAAACACCGTGACAGGGTTGCGAACGGCTCCCAGTCCACTGCGGAATCGAGCCGGATGAGCCAGACGTCCATGCCACCTTCGCAGCCGGCGCCCAGTCCCCACAGCAGATCGTCATCCCCGCCATTGTCGTACCGGACCATCTTTGGCGTGCCGGTCTCGAGCACCGACGCCGCGTGTGCGGCAAGGTCGCCCTCGAGACAGCCGCCCGAAAGAATCCCCTCGTACCGGCCACCGGGCCCGATCAGCATCTGCGCCCCCGCCTTGCGGTAGGTCGAGCCGCGGGTGGCGACCACGGTCGCGAGCACGAGCGATGCGCCCTCCGCGCGAGCCCGTTCGTACATCGAAACCAATTGATGCAATGATCCGTCCATAAGACGGCTTTATACTAAATTCCACTGGCAGGCCAACCGGCACCTGCACTACTGCGCTGGGGAAACTCCATGATTTCGCTTTCACTCAACGGCAAGACCGTGCAGTTGTCCGCAACACCCGACACGCCACTGTTGTGGGCCTTGCGCGATGAACTCGGTTACACCGGCACCAAGTACGGCTGCGGCGTTGCCGCGTGCGGCGCCTGCACCGTGCACGTCGACGGCAAGCCGACACGCGCCTGCGTGACCACGCTCGAGTCGGTTGCCGGCAAGCAGGTGACCACGATCGAGGCGATGGACTCGGACCGTATCGGCCAGGCACTGCAGGCCGCATGGATCCGCAACGACGTGCCGCAATGCGGCTACTGCCAGAGTGGGCAGATCATGAGCGCAGCCGCATTGCTGGCGCGAAACCCCAAGCCCAACGACGCCGACATCGACGCAGCCATGCGCCGGAACCTCTGCCGCTGCGGCACCTACAACCGGATTCGCGCCGCCATCAAGGATGCGGCTGCGACCCTCGGCGCCTGAGGCACGGAGACAGCCATGAGCACCAATTTGTTCAGCACGCGCCGCGACTTCCTCAAAGGCTCGGCGGCCGCCACCGGCGCGCTCGTCATCGGATTCACGCTGCCCATGACGTCCCGGTTCGCCCAGGCAGCGGCGGCAGCAACCTCTGGCGCAGGCTTCGCACCGAATGCGTTCCTGCGCATCGCACCGAGCGGACAGGTCACGGTCATCTGCGGCCTCTCCGAGATGGGCCAGGGCGTGCACATGGGCATCGCTTCGCTCGTCGCCGAGGAACTCGACGCTGACTGGAAGAGCGTCAAGCTCGAACAGGCGCCCGTGGACAAGGCGTACATCAATCCATTGTTCGGCATGCAGGCCACGGGCGGCTCGACCGCGATCCGCGGTCACTACGAGCCGATGCGCAAGGCGGGCGCGGCAGCGCGCGAAATGCTGGTGACCGCAGCCGCCACGCAATGGGGCGTCGACGCCGACAGGTGCCGCACACAGGATGGCCGCGTCATGGGGCCCGACGGCAAGTCGGCCGGTTACGGCGAACTCGTCGCGGCCGCCTCGAAATTGCCGGTGCCGCAGAACCCGGCCCTCAAGGACCCGAAGGATTTCCGCATCCTCGGCAAGGGCCTGACCCGCATCGACACGCCGTCCAAGGTCAACGGCAGCGCGGGCTTCGGCATCGACGTCAAGCTGCCGGGACTGCTCACGGCCGTCATGGTGCACGCACCGGTGCCTGGCGCGAAGATCGTGTCGGTCGACGATGCCGCTGCAAAGGCGATTCCGGGCGTGCGGCAGGTCGTGCAGATTCCGCAAGGCGTCGCCGTGCTGGCCGAGGGTTACTGGACTGCGCTGAAGGGCCGCGACGCACTGGTCGTGAAATGGGACGACGGCCCGCTCGGTTCGTTGTCGTCGGAGTCGATTTCGAAATTGCTGACCGACGCTACGACCAAGCCGGGCGTGGTCGCACGCAATGAGGGCGACGTGAGCGTCGCCGTCGCGAAGAGCATCGAGGCCGTCTACGAAGCTCCCTACCTCGCGCATGCCTGCATGGAACCGATGAACTGCACGGCCTGGGTGCGCGCAGGAGAAGCCGAAGTGTGGGCGCCGACGCAGGGCCCGGGCCCGCATCAGGGCATCGTCGCGCAATTGACGGGACTGCCGCCCGAGAAGGTGCAGGTGCACACGACCTACCTCGGCGGCGGCTTTGGCCGTCGCTTCGCGCCGGACTTCGTCATCGCCGCCACGCTGATCTCGAAAGCGGCCGGCGCACCGGTGAAACTCGTCTACACGCGCGAGGACGACATGCGCGCGTGGTTCTACCGCCCCGCGTCGGTCACGCGGTTCACGGCCGGTCTCGACGCGGACGGCAATCCGGTGTCATTCACCGCACGCGTTGCGTCGCCGGCACTGTCGATAGCGGCCGGGTTCGCGAAAGAGCTGCCGAAAGGCATCGACGACGCGGCAATAGAAGGCATCGGCGACATGCTCTACGCGTTCCCGAACCTGCGGGTCGAATACGCTCGAACGGAGCCAGGCATCCCGCCCTGGTTCTGGCGCTCGGTCGGACATTCGCAGAACGTGTACTTCATCGAAGCGTTCATCGACGAGGTTGCGGCCGCGGCCGGCAAAGACCCCGTCGAATTCCGGCGTTCGCTGCTGTCCAAGCAGCCGCGCCTGCGCGGCGTGCTGGACCTCGCGGCGCAGAAAGCCGGCTGGGGCTCACCGTTGCCGCAGGGCGTCCACCGCGGCGTGGCGATCACGACCTGCTTCGGCAGTTTCGTCGCACAAGTGGCAGAGGTCTCGATGGATGCGAACGGGAAGCCGCGAGTGCAGCGGATCGTCGCGGCCGTGGACTGCGGACGCACGGTGAATCCGGACGTGATTCACCGCCAGGTCGAAGGCGCCATCGTCTACGGACTCAGCGCCGCGATGTACGAGAAAATCACGTTCAAGAACGGCCGCGTCGAGCAGTCGAATTTCACCGACTACCCGATGCTGCGCATGGACGAGATGCCCAAGGTCGAAGTGCACATCGTGCCTAGTACGGAGGCGCCCGGTGGCATCGGTGAACCGGGTCTCCCGGCTGCCACACCAGCGGTGATCAATGCGATCTTCGCGGCGACCGGCAAGCGGGTCCGGGCGCTGCCGATCTAGGGCTTCTTCAACAGGGACGCCAGGTCCGCGAAGGGTGAGTGAGTGGCGCCAGCGCGGTCCTCCTCGCGCAATGCAGCGCCGCCCTGATCGACGTAGCGCTGGTGTTCGTTGTCGTGGCAATAGAGGCAGAGCAGTTCCCAGTTACTGCCATCGGGCGGGTTGTGATCGTGGTCGTGGTTCTTGTGATGAACCGTCAGCTCGTGCAGGTTGGTCTGTGCAAACTCACGGGCGCAGCGGCCGCAGATCCACGGGAAGAGCTTCAAGGCCTGGGCGCGGTACCCCTGCTCGCGCTGGTCACGCGCACGACGCGCGTCGGCGACTACGCGATCGAGTCGGCCGAGGTCGGGAGTCACGCGCTTGCGGGTCGTCATGCGCCGATTGTGATCACGCCCGACCGGATAAGAAAGAGCCGCTTGCCGGCATCGCAGCCGGCACTGCCGCGTCCCGTCCAGTAGACTGCACCAGCCGAACCGGCATCTTTTTCCAAAATCGATCGGAGAATCCGCTGTGTCGAAGGCAAACATTGGCAACCCACTCGCCCTGACCGTCGCCCTGACTGTCGCATTAGCTCTCGCGGGCTGCGACAAGTCGCCGCCGGCTGCGGGCGCCGCGGTGCCCGGCACCCCTCCAGTGACCGGACCCGCCACCTCGCCGCATCCCATGCCCACGACGAGCACCGCTCCCGTCGACGTGTCCGGAGTCGTCAAGGCAGAAGGTGGCAGAACCGTCGCCGAAGTCTTTGCCGAAAAAGACCAACTGGCGGGCAAGCCGGTCGTCTTTCGCGGCAAGGTGGTCAAGAGCAACCCCGGCATCCTGGGCAAGAACTGGATTCACGTGCGTGACGGTTCGGGCGCGGAAGGCTCGAACGACATCACCGTGACGACTGTCAGCGCGCAGCCCAACGTCGGCGATACGGTGCTCGTGGCCGGCGCAGTGGTGCGGAACAAGGACTACGGCATGGGTTACCAGTACGACGTCATCATCGAGGACGCCGACGTGAAGATCGAGACGCCTGCCGCCCAGTGACCGCCTGACAGGTTAAGCTACGGCGCCGCACGGATTCGCGGCGCCCTGGGTTCCCGGCATGGCCGATATCTTCGTTTCCTACTCACGCACCGACAAAGCGCGTGTCGCGGCACTGGTGGCCGCGATCGAGGCGCAGGGCTGGACGGTCTGGTGGGATTCGGCGATCAACACGGGCCAGGAATTCGACAGCCAGATCGAGAGCGAACTGCAGGAGGCCGCCGCCGCGATCGTCGTCTGGACGCAGACCTCGGTCGCCTCCCGCTGGGTGCGCGGGGAAGCGCGCGAGGCCGCCGACCGCGGCATCCTGGTGCCGGTACGATTCGACGGCGCGAAGCTGCCGATGGACGTGCGTGCGATCCACACGACCGAACTCGACGACTGGGCCGAAGACCCCGCCAGCGTGCCGTTCCAGGAACTGCTGCGCGCGCTCGGCTCGATGATCGCCCAGCAGCGCGCCGCCCGCGGCACATCGGCGGCACCCGGAAATGCGGCTGCAAGCCCGGTCGCCGCGGCAACTGCTGTGCCTCGTGTTGCGATCTGCGTGCTGCCCTTTGTCAACATGAGCGGCGACGCCGAGCAGGAGTACTTCAGCGACGGCATCACCGAAGACGTGATCACGGACCTGAGCAAGGTCTCGGCGCTCTCGGTCGTCGCGCGCAACACCGTGTTCACCTTCAAGGGCAAGAACGTCGAGATCCCGCTGATCGCGCGCCAGCTCAAGGTCAGCCACGTGCTCGAAGGCAGCGTGCGCAAGGCCGGCCAGCGGGTTCGCATCAGCGCACAGCTGATCGACGGCGCGAGCGGCAGCCACGTCTGGGCCGAACGCTATGACCGCGACCTGAACGACATCTTCGCCCTGCAGGACGAAATCTCCGAGGCCATCGTCAACGCCCTCAAGCTCAAGCTGCTGCCGGAAGAGAAGAAGGCGATCGAGCAGCGCGGCACGACGAATCTCGAGGCCTACAACGTCTACCTGATGGCGCGGCAATACAGCGTCACCGGCAACTACGGCAACGCGCGCCGTTGCGAGGCCATCATCCGGCTGTGCCGCAGCGCCACCGAGATCGATCCCGATTACGCGGCAGCATGGGCACTGATGGCTGTGTCGCAGGCAGCGCTGCGGTTTCACTTCAGCGAGCCTGGGGACGGCGGACTTGCCGCGGCCGAACGGGCGCTGTCGATCGATCCCAACCTGGCCGAGGCACACGCCGCCATCGCGCGCGTACTGACGTCGAATTCAAAGTACGACGAGGCCCAGCGCGAAATCGCAACGGCCCTGCGGCTCGACTCAGAGTCGTTCGAAGTCAATACGGCCGCTGCGCGCCTCAACTACGCGCAGGGCCGCTATGAAGACGCCACGCGCTATTACGAGAAAGCCGCGTCGCTCATGGCAAGCGACTTTTCCTCGGTGGCGATGTTGATCGCCTGCTACCGGTCGCTCGGCAACCAGGAAGGGTTGCGCCACGCCGCGCAGCGCACGCTGGCGCGGGCCGAGAAGATCGCGGCGCAGGAACCCGACAACGGCATGGCCATGGGGTACGTCGTGATGTCGCTGATCGCACTCGGCCAGGGCGATCGCGCACGGGAACTCGCCAAGCGCGCGATGCTGCTCGATCCCGATAACCTCACCATGCGTTACAACTTCGCCTGCGGCTTCGTGGAACTGAAGGACGCCGTAACCGCGCTGGACCTGCTCGGGGCCGTGCTCGAGAAGGACACGCTGGAGACCGTGAACTGGGCGAAGGTCGATCCCGACCTGGATGCCCTGCGCGATCATCCGCGCTTCAAGGCGATGCTCGAGGGCGCGGAGAAGCGGCTGGCGACGGCGGGCGGGTAGGCAACGACACCAGAGTTGCCTCTTACTTGTACGGATTCTTATGTCGCAGCCATCGGAGTACATTGTGACCGAGGCGCGACCCAAACCGCGCAGTCGAGTCAATGCCAGGAGGTGGGACTCATGGATACCAGCACCAGTACTGAACGACTCATGGCGGATCTGCAGGCTGTCGTCCGCGACACTGAGAATCTGCTGAAGGCCACGGCTGGCGATGCCAGCGAACGGGCAGCCAAGGCACGTGCGCACGCGGAAGAATCCCTGCACAAGGCTCGGGTCCGCATGACCGAGTTGGAACACGATGTTGCGACCCGTGCCCGCGAAGCCGCGCAAAAGACCAACGCCTACGTCCACGAGAACCCATGGCCGTCGATCAGCGTGGCTGCCGGTGTCGGGTTCCTGGTCGGGCTGCTGCTCGGCCGGCGCTGAACGCGTTCGTCTGTCAGCGAGCACCGCGATGGACGATTCCGACGTACCAGGCAGGACCGCGGGCGGCCTGTTCGATTCCCTGCGCGCGCTGGTTGCAACGCTCGTTGCGATGGCGCACACGCGGGTCGAGTTGTTCGGCACCGAACTCGAGGAAGAAGTCCGTCGCGTCGTCACGCTCCTGCTGGGGGGCGTACTCGTGCTCGCGCTCGCGAGCCTGGCGCTGGTGTTCAGCGGCCTCGTGGTGATTGCGGCCTACTGGGACACGCACCGCGTGGCCGCCACTGCGTGCGTAGCCATCGGCTTCATCGTGCTCGCAGCCGGATCGTATCTGGCAGTACGCGCACGAACGCGGCGGCAGTCACGGTTGCTGTCGTCGACGCTCGACGAGCTCGAACGCGACCTGGAACTGCTGGACAAGCGGATTTCGCCATGAGCCGGAGACGGGAACTGGCCGCGAAGCGAGCCTTGCTCGTGGCACGCAGCGAACTGCAACGGCGGGAACTCGCGCTCAGCGCCGGCGACATCGGCTACTCGCTGCGCAGAGTCGATGCGGCCGTGGGTGTCGCCCGGCGAGCTGCGTCGCATCCGCTGCTACTGGCCGGTGCAGTGATCCTGGCGGTCGGCATCATCCGTCCACGTCGATGGCTGCAAGGTCTCAGCTGGGGATTGTCAGCCGCCGTCGCGGCACGTCGTGCCGCCACGTATCTGCGCACGGGCGCGTAGGTCACGATCGCTGGTCAAGGCGCTGATGCAGCGTGCGCAAGGCATAGAGGCTGAGCGCGGCGCCTGCGACTCCGCAGACCATGAGCCAGACGATCTTGCGATTGACCACGCCTTCCCCCAGCAGCACGGCACCCACCGCATACGGCAGCTCGGCCACGGCCAATGCGGCGAAATAGGTGCGCAGGCGAACGCCCAGATATCCGCACAGGTAGCCTGGAATTTCCGAAGGCAGCGCCAGGCACAGCAACAGGACCATGACGAACGTGAGCTCATCCGGGGCACGCTCGCGGTAGAAATCGAACTGGCCGGAAATCCTGGGTGCGTTTCCCTGCGACCGGCGCAGCACCCGACCCAGCGCATAGGTGCACAGGCCACCCAGCAACCAGCCGAGCCACAGCAGGACAAACGTGACGGTGTTGCCCCAGGTGTACACCGCCGCCGGCAACAGCAGCGCGCTCGAGAAAAACGCGAGGATCGCCGACATGGCGGCGAACAGCACGAACACGACTGCGCCCAGGTACGGGTGCGCGGCAATCAGGGGTTCTGCGGCAGCGAGCGCGCGCTGCAGACCTGCATAGACCCCATCGACGGACAGCAGGAGCGCAAGAGCTGCGCAGATCAGCACGAATGCGGCCGCGCGGGCCCAGCTGCGAACGCGGGGGTGCGAAGCAGAAGCGGAGTTCGGCGAGTCAGTCATCGGTTCGTGGCCACGGGCACAGGCATGATTCGCGTCAGAACCAGCCCGACTTGAATCTTATCGACGGCGTCCTGTCCCCTGGACCTCTCACAGCCCCACGTTAGCAGGCATGCGCGCCCGCGCAGTGCCGGAATTTGCGTATGAAACAGGGGTCAGTTGAGCTAACCCCCTAATTTCACATAGTGCGCCCGGAGAGATGGCGGCCCCGCTCCACTGCTCGGCAGCCCCGGTGGGGCCGTTGCCCATGCGCTCCGTTGCCGCAATTCGGCAAGGTCCTACTGCGCTGGTGCGTAGTAGTCGCCCACCCGAAGTCGCCGGAAAGTGACCGCCTGAAACGACCGGAAGCTGCGCCCGGCATCGGCGCGCGGTAGGCTCGTCTCCATCGTAAGCGAGGGTTTGAGGATTCCGGCATGGACTACGGCATGCGTTTGCTGCCGGCACTGCTGCTACTGATCGTTGCCAACGCAACGCCGGTCGTGGCAGCAATGCTGCTGGGCAACAGGCTCGCTGCGCCGCTGGATTTCGGCGCGACGCTGCGCGATGGGACGCGGGTACTGGGGGACCACAAGACCTGGCGTGGTGTGGTCGTGGGCGTGGCGGCCTGCGCGATTGCAGCTCACCTGCTGGGCCTCACCTTCACCGTAGGCTTCGCGTTCGGGGCGCTCTCCATGCTGGCCGATACCGCAGCGAGTTTCGTCAAGCGACGACTGCGGCTTGCCGCCGGAACAGAGATCCCAGGGTTGGACCAGATTCCGGAAGCCTTATTGCCGCTATGGGCGTTGTCGGCCCCGCTCGGAATCGATCTGCCCGGTTGCCTGCTGGTGACCGCGGTCTTTCTGGTCCTGGATATCGCCTTCGAACGTTTTCGTCACCGCTGAGCCCGTCCGCATGCGTCCGATTTTCCAGCCCAGCCTCGTCAACGGGCCTTTCGCCGACCCGGCCCTGTTTGTGGACGTGCTGTTCGAGCGCCGCGCCCTGCTGTTCGACCTCGGTGACATCGCCGACGCGCCAGATTGCACTCCGGTCACGGCACGCTGGCGCGAAGGCGACGAGTTGCGGGAAAGGCGCCTGTCGCTCGGGACGTTGCGACACGCTGCCGTGCAATGTGTGCCGGGCCAGATGATCGCCTACGTCTCGGACGTTGCGTGCCACGCCGACAACCTGCAGCGCATCATCCGCCTCGTTGCCGACGCAGACCTGCTGTTCATCGAGGCGACATTTCTCGAGTGCGACGCGGAAGAGGCACGACGCAAGGACCACCTGACGGCACGGCAAGCCGGCTCGATTGCGCGGGGCTCGCGCGCGCGAAATCGTCCCGTTCCACTTCTCGCCTCGCTACACCGACTGCGAGGCGGCCCTGGTAAGCGAGGCCCGAGCGGCCTTTCTAGGAATCACCCCATGAGAGATGCGAAACCCCGGTCGCTTCCAGCGACCATCGATACTGGCGACGCGGTGCTGCAGGGCGACGTCGTACTGCCCCACGCTGCGCGAGGCATCGTGCTGTTTGCGCACGGCAGCGGCAGCAGCCGCTTCAGCACCCGCAATCGTTACGTCGCCAACCACCTCGTGGAAGGCGGGCTCGGCACCCTCCTCTTTGATCTGCTCACGGCCGAAGAGGAAGAGCGCGATATGCGGGATGCGGGCTTGCGCTTCGACATCGATCTGCTGACGCGCCGCCTGGCGGGCGCGACCCGCTGGCTAGGCTCCCAGGACTGGGCCACGAACCTGCGGCCAGGCTACTTCGGCGCGAGCACAGGCGCCGCGGCGGCGCTTGCCGCGAGTGTCGAATGCGAAGTGCACGCGATCGTGTCGAGGGGCGGGCGTCCGGACCTCGCCGGCGCTGCACTGCCGCGCGTGACCGCGCCCACGCTGCTCATCGTCGGCTCGCAGGATCCCGTCGTCATCGAACTGAACGAGCAGGCATTGCGACTCCTGCAATGCGAAGCGCGGCTCGAGATCGTGCCGGGCGCAACGCATCTGTTTGAGGAGCCGGGCACTCTCGAACAGGTCGCGGCACTGGCGCTGCAGTGGTTCCGACGCTGGCTGTCTTGAAGTGAGGCTCGAATGAAAAAGGGCCGCCTTTTCAGGTAGCCCTTTTCAATTCAACTAGTTAGATGGCCCGCCCTTACTCTACGTTCCGCCAAATCTCGCCAAGTCACGCCGAGTGCCCGAGATCGCCTGTTGCCTCGCTGCGCCGTCACCAGATGTCGTCTATACCGCACCTGACCTGCCCAGGAGGGCAGGCCCAGGACACGGCAAGCGCGGCCTACGCGACCTGACGCCTGGCTGAGGTTACTTGGCAGGATGAGCGGAGCGCTTGGCTTCGATGGCCTTGTGCGCTTCCTTCATCGCGCCGTCCACTGCGTCCTTGATGCACGCTTCCTGGCTCGAGCCCTCGGCGGGAATATTGACCTTGATCTGCTCGCAAGTCGCCTTGGCAGTCTCTTTGATACGATTTTCGAGTTGCAACGCCCCGTATTCCGACGTCAAGTCGAGGTCGGCGTAGCTGACGCGACTCTGGATCGTGACTTCCCGGATAGGAACGCCATACGTCGACTGGCCTACAGCGGTCGAGCGGGCGGCCTCAACGGTGACAACCTCCATGGGTTGCGCGATGGCCGACCCAGCCACGATTGCCAGAACTCCTACCAGAGGAATGAAGTTTGTCGTGCGCATTTTAAGAACTCCTTGTCGTGGCTCTTCTTGCCTGCTTGACCTTTGGACACTCTAGGTCGCTGTTGCTCGGGACAACAGTCGTACTCTGTGCAGGCCGGCGAGATTGATATCAATTTGTCCTGACTTGACTTGCGGATATTGCGCACGACCAAAGCCGCCGTTGGCTGCGGTGACGAGGAGCTCTCGCTGGCTGGTCGGCAACTCCGTTCCACCCGTGGTTGCGCGAGAGTCGCTTCGAGATCGAGACTGACTGTCACTTCGTACCGCGCGAATGCTCGCCCGCGGATGTGCGGCGTAGACTCGGCATAGTCAAGATAGGCGCAACCGCCCCTGCGGCCGCCCGGAGTCACTGCACCATGTTGCTGTTCAACCCTTCGGCCTACGACGCCGCTCATTACGACGAACCGACTCGCCGCGCCCTGTTGGCCGTGCGCCGATTTTTCGAGGCCAAGGGTCACGCAGTGCTGAAGACGGAAAGCCACGACGCGACCTGGTATGACGATTTCCTGGAGATGATCGCCCGCGAAGGCGTTTTCGCCCGCTTCGGCACGCCGGCCGCGGTCGCAACGTTAACCAGCGGAACCGACGCGACGACTGCGCGCTGGGACACCGCGCGCAACAACGATCTGAGCGAGCTGCTGGCCTGGTATTCGCTCGAGCACTGGTACGCCTGGCAGGTCACCGTGCTGGGCCTGGGCCCGGTCTGGACGAGCGGGAACGCAGAGGCCAAACGTCTGGTCGGCCAGTTGCTCGCGCAAGGCGGACTGTTCGCTTTCGGACTCTCGGAGCGCGAACACGGGGCCGACATCTACTCCACCGACATGGTGCTGAGCCCGGACGGCGCCGGCTGGCGCGCCAGTGGCGAGAAGTACTACATCGGCAATGGGAATTGCGCCGCTCGCGTCTCGGTGTTCGGCCGCGTGCAGCGCCCGGACGGACCGTCGGCCAATCCGGCCGATGATTACCTGTTCTTCCTGGCCGACCCAAAACACCCTGCATACACGCTGGTGCAGAATGTCGTGCACGGCCAGATGTATGTTTCGGAATTCCGGCTCACCGATTACCCGGTGACCCCAGCCGACGTGCTGCACACCGGCAAGGCCGCGTGGGATGCGGCGCTCGCCACCGTGAATGTCGGCAAGGTGCAGCTCGCCTGGGCCAGCATCGGCATCGCCGAGCATGCCTTCGTCGAGGCGATCCAGCACGCCCACCGCAGGGTGCTCTACGGCACGCGCGTCACGGAGTTTCCGCACGTGCGACGACTGCTCGCCGATGCCTACGTCCGACTGGTCGCGATGAAGCTCTACAGCGCGCGCTGCTCGGATTACGAGCGCAGCGCCTCGGCCGAGGACCGCCGCTTCCTGCTCTACAACCCCATCGCGAAAATGAAAGTCACCAGCGAGGGTGAACGGGTGGTCGACCTGCTGTGGGAAGTGATCGCGGCGAAAGGATTCGAGAAGGACACGTATTTCGAGCAGGCGACCCGCCACATCCGCACGCTGCCGAAACTGGAGGGGACCGTCCACGTCAATCTCGCGCTGGTGCTCAAGTTCCTGCCGGCCTTTGCCGCGGCAGGGGCCGGACAGGGCGTGAAGTACGCACCGATGCCGGTGCGGCTCGACCCCGCCGACGACACCTTCCTGTTCGCACAGGGGCCGGCGAGCGGCCTGTCGCGCATCGGCTTCCCCGACTGGCGCGGCGCCTTCGCGCGGTTCGCGCAGCTGCCGAACGTCGCGACCTTCATCGGCCAGGTGCAGGCTTTCGGACAACTGATGGCCACGGCTGCACCGCGCGGGGAGCAGGCCAAGGACCTCGATTTCCTGCTCAACGTCGGGCAGATCTTCACCCAGATCGTTTATGCACAACTGGTTGCAGAAGCCGCTGCGCTTGCCATCGACGGCGCACCGGGCGGGACACGCACCGGAACCACCGCCGCCTGCGCAGGTCTCGACGAGAGCCATGTCGAGCGGATGTTCGGCGTGTTCGTGCAGGACCTGAGCGAGTACGCAGTCGCCGTGCACGGGCAGGCGTCAGCGACCCCAGAGCAACAGGCCGGCGCCCTGGCGCTCGTCCGTCGTGCCGCGGTTGATCCGACGGCGGCGGCCAGATTGCACGCCGAACTCGTCTCTTACGCAGGCTGAGCGGTCGTTGAATTTACTGCCGGACGGAGCACGGTGGTGGGGATGCGGGTTAGCGTAAGCCCGTGACGTCACTGGTGCGCCAGTCGTGATGATTCCGGCACTGGCAAATGGTCATGTATCTAGACGGACGCGGGCCAAGCCGATTTGCCGCTCCCAAGCGCAATGTGCAGACTGTTTTGTAAGAGGTGACACATGGCGACCAATCTCTCGCTAGACCCTGCCCTCATCGAGCAAGCGCTCGCCGTGAGCGGAGAACGTACCAAGAAAGCCGCCGTGACCCGCGCTCACCGAGACATCGTCGCAATGATCGCAGCGCTGGCTCTTAATTCCGGATCGCGACGACCATATTGGTGCGGCGAACCTGTGTAATCGCTGCCGACGACCCGCATACCGCGAATCGGGGCAAGGCCCAGACGATCCCTGGAATCCTTGGGCGGGTTGTATCGCGGTCGGTAGGGCGGGTGCCTTTGGAGAGATTTGGACCTAGTGCTTGCGTGGCTTGGCGAGCAGCTCCGAGCGGCCTATGGGCTCGCGGGCGCGAACGAGCGGATCAGGCGGCGAGAACTGCTCAGCCACGAGCGACTGCTCAAGCATCGCTGCCTGCACGCTAGTGCGCTCGCCTCGCAGCGCGCTCATGCCCTCACTCCAAGCCGCGAGCATTTGCTTGGTAATCCAGTGCCATTGTGGTTGGTCGCGGGATACCGCGATCATCTCGTGAGCTACCGTCACGGCTGAGTCACAAAGTGCCTCTACCATTCTGTGGTACTCGCGAGGGGGGATGCCGAGGCGCGCCTTGCAGAACGTTTCAAGGCTGTTGCCCGGCTCCCACGCCTTGCGCCCACCGATCGACAAGCCCGGGTCGTTGTTCGCATAGCGCGGGTACGCCTGCGTAGTCACGAGGTCAAAAACCGGCGTGAAGGCGACGTCGCTCTCGGAGGTGTAGTAAAGGGCGATGTTCTTGGAATGGCAATCGGCGTTTCGGACGACATAGTTCGCAAGCACTAGCCAACCTAGCCGTTTAAGTTGCGCGTGCATGTCGCCGCTCGGCAGGTAGGCCTTGGCAACGTTGACGATCCTTTCCATCGTCGTGGCGTATTTTTCGTGAGGCGGCAGTCCCAACAGGTTACAGAAGTCTTCGAGGCCATAGACCGGCGTGCCGCCAGCATCAATGTCAAAGCGGTCGATAACGATTACGCGCCCGTCCTCAGACATGGTGGTGTGGACCACCGGCACGACCTCGAGACGGGCCAAGACGCGCAGCGTGAAGTGCTCGTTGAAACCCAGGTAGGGTGTGGATTCGTCGGACCCTTTGATGATGTGACGACTGGTACGCAGCGTCGATTTTCCGAGTGGTGCTCCGTTCTCGTCCGCAACCTCCGGCGCCAGAAACTTTGGCACCGCACCCGAGATGGCGCTGCGCGCGTACTCTCGCACTAGGCTGGCGAAGCCTTCAGCGGTGTTCTCACCCTTCAGCAGTTGCTGAATATCGAGCGGGCGCAATCCGACTCCTGCCGGCAGGCCCTCTGCGGTCACGGTGACCCGTCCGATGCCACTTCCCCCGACCACCGCGAGCAGCGTGAGGTCGGTGCCGTCGAGGTAGCGCCCGAACTCCTCGCGAATTACGTTCAGCAGGTAGCCTTCGGGCAGGTTCTGCCTGAAGAACGGGTGCAGGTCGCGTGGCCATGCCCAGGGCGTGTCCTGTACCGGCATGGTTAGGCTGACGAAGTCCGTCCTGGATGTTCCCCGCTCGTAGCTCAGCAGGTACTCGTCACTTTGACGGTAGAGCTGCGCCACCTTTAGGCCACGGACGTGAACGTCCAGCTTCATGTGGCGCTCGGCGCCTCACGCTGCTCCCGCAGGACGTCCTCAAGCGTGCGGCCGTGGCCACGCGGGACGACCTTCAGCTGATGACCGGCCGCCTCTAACAGGCGCAGCAACAGCCCAACGCTCATGTCATCGCGGGCAAGGGTTTCCATGCGCACAACCGTGCTGCGGGCTACGCCCGCACGGGCAGCGAGCTCGGCTTGGGTGAACCCCGCCTCTTGGCGGGCGGACTTGAGCAGGGCAGCAACGCCAGCGAGATCGGTCATTGGGCACCTCCTTGATAAATCACAGTGTAGCCATTGGGCTACTTTAGGTCAATATTCGATGTAGCCCAAAGGCCTCTTAAATAGAAAAACTGACATTAAAGTGTCCATAAGGCCTCTTTTATTTCTCCAGTACTGTAGCCCTAGGGCCTCACCAGGAGCGAGCCTCACGGGTCG
>Ga0315276_10001407_pt1 | contig 21522 bp, 3 predicted proteins | sample YL17G05_0_MG_FD_204542 | JGI IMG/M metagenome (GOLD analysis project Ga0315276, IMG submission 204542) | Sediment microbial communities from Yellowstone Lake, YNP, Wyoming, USA - YL17G05_0 | ecosystem: Environmental > Aquatic > Freshwater > Lake > Sediment | place: USA: Wyoming | collected... | reverse complement strand
TGATCTCAATCCCTAAGGGGATTAGATCCACCCCCCCTAAGGGGAGGCATCAGACCTTTAGGGTTTGATATCAGTGCTTCAGGGATTGGTATCACCTCTTAAAGGGGTGAAATAATAGTAAAAAGGTTTGATACTGGCCCTTAAGGGATTAAATTAATATCGTTGTGGATTGGTATGGTTTCTCGATGCATCGATGCACCACCAATAAAAGACGTTACCCATACAAAGTGAGAAAGAACCAAAAAAATGGTATTGCAATTTTCTTTTTTATCATGTATTATTATACCTTATATTTCTGTTTCTTCCTCATGTTTTATAAGTAACAATGGGGATGGCTGAAATGAGAGTAAGAAAATGAAGATGACTTCTACTCAATGGTTGACAAGCGTGAAAGTAGATAACGGCAAAGAAGAAGACCAATCGCGATTGAAATTGATTGGAACATGCAAATTTGCCTTTATATGGCGGATGCCGTGAGGGAGTTCCAAGAATAGGACTGATGAATGGGACAAGAAAAAAAATTGGAACCCAAAAATATTGAAAATATCTTTGCTTTAACGTCTCTGCAAGAGGGTATGCTTTTTCATTTTTTGAAAGAACCGGAAAGCGATCAATATTTTGAACAACTGTGCTTAGAGGTTTCAGGAGAAATAGATTTTATACTTTTTAAAAAAACATGGGCTTTAGTTGTTGATTCCAACCAGATGCTGCGGACGGTTTTTCGCTGGGAAAAGTTAGAAAAACCGGTTCAGATAGAATTGAAACGACACGTCCCTACAATAAGATTTCACAATTTTTCAGGTATCATTAATATCCCAAAATCAAAATTATTAGAAGATATTAAAGCGGCGGACAGAAATGAAAAATTTCACTTGAAAGAGGTCCCCTTCAGAATTACATTGTGCAAGCTTGAAGAAAAAAAGCATATGATTATCCTAAGTAACCACCATATTCTCTATGACGGTTGGAGTAATGGAATTATCATAAAAGAATTTTTCAATGTATACAATGACTTTGTCTCAAGTAGAACGCCGGTAAAACCTAATAAAAATGACTTTAAAGAGTTTATCAATTGGATTCAAAACCAGGACATTAATGAACAAAGAATTTTCTGGGCGGATTATCTTGATGGGTTTGTAGGCGAGACAAAACTTCAAATAGAGAAAAAAAGAGAGACAGGGATTCCGAAGGGCGGCAGCTTTTCTCTTAAGTTTACAAGAAATTTGACCAGTGAGTTAAATAAATTTTTCGGGAATAACCGTGTGTCATTAGCTTCTTTATTTTACGGTGCCTGGGGGATTTTACTTCAAAAGTATAATGATTGTAATGATGTGGTTTTCGGCACTACGGTTTCCGGTAGGGATGCGAAGATCGAGGGAATAGAAAATATTGTCGGGCTTTTTATAAATACTATTCCGTTGAGAGTACAAACCCAATCAGGTGAAACGATAAAAAATTTATTAGATGGCATCGATCAAACATTAATATCGAGGAAAATATTTGAGAGTACTCCCCTGGTGCATATACAAACTTTCAGGCAATCGCTTAATGGAGAAGCGCTTTTCAATTCCGTGATTGATATTGAGAATTACCCCCTTGATTATGCCTCAATGCGCAGCCATATTTCTTTATTTTTAGATTCACACTCGATAATCGAGATGACCAATTATGATTTAACGCTTGTCATATCGATTCGTGATCATATTGAAGTGACCTTTTTGTACAACACGGAGTTATTTGAAGAAGAGAGTATCGTAAGATTATCCGGGCATTTTATGCATCTTGTTCATGGTATGATCAAGACCCCCGAAAAAGACCTCATCGAGATGGAGATTATCACTGAAGAAGAAAAACAACAAATCCTACTTGATTTCAACGACACTGATACAGAATTCCCACGGGATAAAACTGTAAATGAATGGTTTGAAGATATGGTTGCCAAAAAAACGGATAATTCAGCTATTGAATATGAAGGAAGACAGTTGACCTATATAGAGTTGAATAAAAAGGCAAATCAAATCGCTGAGTTATTAAGAAATAAAAGCATAAAATCGGATGATATTATCGGTTTAATGGTTGAACGATCAATAGAAATGATGGTTGGGATATTGGGAATATTGAAGTCTGGTGGGGCTTACTTGCCGGTAGAGCCGGACTACCCACAGGAAAGAGTGCGGTTTATGCTAGATGATAGTAATGCGAAACTTTTACTGACACAGAGATGTTTCAAATATAATATCGATAATAGGTATACAATAATAGATTTGGACGATACGAATAACACCATGAACAGTCCAACCACTTTAAACCCAGAAAAAATAAACGAGGCAAAGGATTTAGCCTATGTGATTTATACATCGGGATCTACTGGAAAACCAAAAGGAGTGATGATAGAGCATGGGGCCATCGTCAATTTATTATATGATTTAAAAGCATATTATCCAGCGACTGCGACAGATGTCTATTTGCTTAAAACTTCCTATACCTTTGATGTCTCCGTAGCGGAATTATTCGGCTGGTTTCCGGGAGGCGGGAAATTGGTCATGCTTGAAAGGGGCGGCGAAAAATCACCTGAAAAAATGCTATATACCATTGATAGCAAAGGGATTACGCATATCAATTTTGTCCCATCGATGTTCAATGTATTTATTGAAATGCTATCGGATAATGATATTAAAAAATTATCAAATTTAAAATATATATTCATAGCTGGTGAGGCCCTTCTTCCTGGAATTGTTAAAAAATTCAGGTGTTTAAATATTAATATTTCGTTGGAAAATCTTTACGGTCCGACGGAAGCCACTGTTTATGCAAGCCGGTATTCATTGTCGGATTGGAGTGGTAACGATGATATACCGATAGGGAAGCCCATCTCGAATATCAACCATTTTATAGTAGACAAGGATAATCATTTACGTCCTGTAGGTATCCCGGGAGAATTATGTATAGCCGGGGTCAGTCTCGCAAGAGGTTATTTAAACCATACGGAACTGACTCACCTTAAATTCGAATCCAATTCATTCAAAGAAGGCGATAGGATGTATAAAACAGGCGATATCGGCAGGTGGCTAACAGATGGTAATATTGAATTTCTAGGGAGGGTGGACCATCAGATCAAAATTCGGGGATTTCGCATAGAACTGGGAGAAATCGAGAGCCGTTTGTTAAAACATGGATTTATTAAAGAAGCTGTCGTACTCGACAGGACTGTTGAAAAAGGAAACAAATATCTCTGCGCATACTTTATCCTTAATTCTTCTAGTTCCTCAAGTTCCTTCCAGATATCTGATTTAAGAGATTACTTATCGAAAGAGTTACCCGATTATATGATACCGTCCTATTTTGTTCAGTTGGAAAGATTTCCTCTAAGTATCTCCGGTAAAATCGATAAGATTGCGTTGCCTATACCTGAGAACAAAAATGCTCGTCATTATACAGCGCCTCGAAATGAAATGGAAGAGAAACTGGCGAATATCTGGTCTCACGTTCTCGATATAAATAAAGATGAGATCGGTATAGATGACAATTTTTTCGCATTTGGAGGTCATTCATTAAAAGCAACAAGAATGATCGCATTAATTCATAAACATATCGATATTAAAATATCACTAGGTCAATTTTTTAAAACCCCTACAATAAGAGGATTATCTAAATACCTGGAAGAATCGGAAATTTCTTTATTCTCACCGATAGAAACAGTAGAAAAAAAAGAATATTATCAGTTATCATCCGGCCAGAAAAGGATATTTATTCTACATAGCCTAGATTATGAGTCATTAGCATATAATATGCCCTTTATATTAATTCTAACTGGTATTGTTGACAGAGAAAAACTGATTGATTCATTCAGAAAATTGATATACAGGCATGAGGGTTTACGCACATCTTTTATTATTTTGGACGGATGGCCTGTACAAATGATTCATGAAGATAACGACTTTGCACTTGAGTATTATGATTTGAATACTGAAATACATCAGTCAAAAAATCGAAATAAGAAGCAATTGATCCAAGAATTTGTACGCCATTTCGATTTAGCTTCCCTGCCTCTGTTTCGTGTTGGAATGATAAAAGTGAGTAATAATGAACATATACTGATGGTAGACATGCATCACATCATTGCTGATGGCGTCTCCATGGAAATTTTTGTAAAAGAATTATTTACCCTGCATACAGGCAATGTGTTACCTCATTTAAAACTACATTATAAGGATTACTCGGAATGGATAAATAATAATGATAATGTGAAAAGACTAAATAAACAGGGAATGTATTGGCTAGAGCAGTTTACTGGTGAAATTCCTGTACTGGATTTGCCTGGAGATTTTCCCAGGCCAGTGATACAGAGTTTTGAAGGACGAACAATTGGTTTTAGAATAGAGAGGGAGCAGCGTTGGGCATTAAAAAAATTTGCTTTAGATAATGGCGCTACATTATACATGGTATTGCTGGCCGTGTACAATATTTTATTATCCAAACTAAGCACCCAGGAAGATATCGTTATCGGGACCCCGGTAGCAGGCCGTTTTAACGCAGATTTAGAGCAGATATTCGGCTTTTTTGTAAACACCCTTTGCTTACGAAACTATCCGTCATCTGAAAAAACATTTACAGATTTTTTTCAAGAGGTAAAAGAGAATACCCTGTTGGCGTTTGAAAATCAAAATTATCCGTACGAGGACCTTGTTGAGCGATTGAGTGTAGACAGGGATTTGAGTCGGAATCCTTTGTTTGATACGATGTTTGTCTTACAGGATAGCGATGTCTTCGAATTAGAGATTCCCGGGGTAAAAGTTAAAGCTGTTCAATATGATTATGAGAATGATACTACAAAATTTGATTTAACGCTGCAAGTTTCTGAAGAAAAAGAGGGAATTCTTTTCACATTTCAATATTGTACCGGGCTTTTCAAGCAAACCACTATAGAGAGATTTTGTGAATATTTTAAAAATACAATATCGCATATTATTGTAAATCCAGGCGTAACGATATCCGAAATAGAAATGATTTCGGAATATGAAAAACATCTGCTTCTATTTGAATTTAACGATACTGCAGCGGAATACCCAAAAGAGAAGGCTATAAATGAACTATTTGAAATCCAGGCGGAAAAAACGCCGGATAATATCGCGATCGTAGGCCCTTGCGTAGAGGAAATTCATGGATTATTCCAGCATATAACCTACCGTGAGTTGAACAAGAAAACCAATCGGTTATTGTCATTTCTAAGACAAAATGGCGTTTCGCCTGATTCTATTGTGGGAATTATGGTGGAGAGGTCCATAGAACTGATCATCGGGATATTGGGAATACTGAAAGCCGGCGGCGCTTATTTACCCATCGACTCGTATTACCCGCAGGAAAGAATTGGTTACATATTGAAAGATAGTAATGCGAAAATTTTGTTAGCCCATGATTTAATTATAGAGGCCACTCGATTCACCCAACGCTCTCAAATCGCTCAACTTACTCAACCCCATCAACTTGCTTATGTCATATATACTTCCGGCAGCACCGGGAACCCCAAAGGCGTGTTGGTGGAACATTGCTCAGTTGTCAATTTAGTATACTACCAGAAGACACGCTTTGATATATCAGAAGACGATCGAGTGTTGCTATTTTTTTCTATCAGTTTCGACGCATCCGTAGAACAGATTTTTATAACTTTTCTCAGTGGCGCGATTTTGGTACTATTGGGTAGAGAGATTCTCCTTGACAGTCAAAAAATGGAGGACTCTATTTTGATTCATCAGATTACTCATCTCCATGCAACGCCCTCATATTTGACTATATTGAGTATAGAACGTGTATCTCGATTAAAGCGGATTATATCGGGCGGGGAAGTCTGTCCAGTTTCAGTGGCGAAAAAATGGAGTAAGAATTTCGATTTTTTTAACGAATACGGCCCCACGGAGACCACAGTCACATCGGTGGAGTTGAAAGCTAGCCAAAGAGATTTTGAAACAGTCTCTTCAACTTTGTCTATCGGAAGCCCTATAGCCAATACAACGGTTTATTTGCTGGATAGAAGAAAAAAAATAATCCCTATAGGTGTTGTGGGAGAATTGTATATCGGTGGTGACGGGATTGCCCGCGGTTATTTAAACAACCCGGAATTGACAGGGGAAAAATTTGTCAGATTAACCCTAACCACTATCGCTAACACTTTTTATAAAACCGGAGATCGCGCCAGGTGGCTGGATGATGGGAATATGGAGTTTCTTGGACGTTTGGATCAACAGGTCAAAATCAGGGGATTTCGAATCGAATTGGGTGAAATTGAAAAGTTATTGATAACTCATGAAGCGATAAAAGAATCTGTAGTATTAGTAAGAGAAAGTGAGTCAGGAGAAAACTATCTATGTGCATATGTTGTTTCTGATAAAGTACTAAAAATTGAACAATTGAGAAAGTATATGGCGGAGAATTTGCCTGATTATATGATACCATCGTATTTTATATTCATAGATAAGGTACCGCTGACTCCAAATGGGAAAGTAGATAGAAGAGCGCTTCCGGGGCCTGAAATACTTGAAAGTGGAGCCGAATATATTGCTCCCAAAAATGAAATAGAAATAAAGCTTACAGAAATATGGGGAGACGTTTTAAATATCCCAAAAGAGAAAATTGGGATAAATGTCAATTTTTTTGATATAGGCGGCTATTCTTTAAAGGCAACTACCCTTTTATCAAAAATTCATAAAGAGTTTAACGTAAAGGTACAATTAGCGGCATTTTTTCAAACCCCGACAATTAGAAGTTTAGCAGAATATATAAAGGCAGCAGTAACGGTTCGATATTTTTCAATTGAAGTCACCGAAAAGAAAGAATATTATACGTTATCGCCAGCTCAGAAAAGACTATTTTTCTTACATCAGTTGGATTCAAATAATACAGCATATAATATTCCGTTGATAATGAGGGTTGAAGGCGAGATAGATAAACAGAGGTGTGAGGAAACCATCCGGCAATTAATAAGTAGACATGATAGTCTGCGAACTTCCTTTCAAGAGGTAGATAATAAACCTGTACAAAGAATAAACGAGGATGTTACTTTTGAGGTTGAATATTATACCTCAGAGGCAATCATCCATAGATTCATCCGCCCTTTCAATTTATCAAATGCGCCGTTACTTCGGGTAGGGTTGATAAAAGAAAAGGAATTGAAAGTAATATTTATGATAGATATGTATCATATAATAGCGGATGGAGTTTCAACAGGGATATTTTTCAGTGAATTTATGTCTTTATATTCTGGAGAAAGTTTAGCCCCATTAACTTTGCAATACAAAGATTATTCTGAATGGTTAAATCATGAGGAAAGAAGATCGGTAATAAATGAACAGGGAAAATATTGGCAAAAAGACTTTGAGGGAGAAATACCTGTCCTGAATCTGCCAACCGATTATCCAAGACCTTTTGTGAAGAGCTTTGAGGGGGATTCTATGATTTTTGACTTAGATGTCGATGAAACAGAAAAATTAAAAGCAATAGCATGCCGGGAAGAAGCAACTTTATATATGATACTGCTAACGTTATACAATATATTATTGTCAAAGCTAAGTGGCCAGGAAGATATTATTGTAGGGACAACGATAAGAGGACGCAACCATGCTGATTTAGAGCATATAATCGGAATGTTTGTAAACACGCTGGCAATAAGAAACTATCCAGAAAGTGAGAAAACCTTCAAAGAATTCCTGCGGGAGGTTAAGCAGAAGACTTTGGCTTCATTCGAAAATCAGGATTATCCGTTTGAAGAGCTTGTTGGAAAATCTGCATTAAAGAGAGATTTGAGTCGAAACCCATTATTTGATGTGATGTTTGATTTGCAGAACTTTGGGGTGACAGGAGCAGAATGGCAGGGAAAGGATTTGAAGCTTATACCTTATGAATACCATAATAGAGAAGTAAAATTTGATATGGTTTTTGTGGGGGTAGAAAAAGAAGATGGCCTGAGTTTGGTTCTCGAATTCAGCACAAAACTATTTAAAAGAGAAACCATAGAAAAATTTAAAGATTACTTCAGGGAAATTATTTCTCAGGTGGGAGACAATGATATTATTAAATTAGAAAACATCCGATTGTCCCATCATTTAGAAAGTGTTAGGCCAATTTGTCATAGTGAGATTGAGTTCGACTTTTAAAATAACGGAGATTTAAACAATGATGAATGGAATTTCTAAACATCGGTTAGCAGTTGCCGCCAGTCAGAATCTTACAGAGAAGCAGTATTGGTTGGATCGGTTGTCAGGCGATCTGGTAAAAAGTATGTTTCCCTTTGACTTTAACAGGACGGGAACAGCCGGACATATTGAGATGGAAAGGTTTACATTTAAGGAAGATATCTTCTCAAAGCTTATGAGAATATGTAGAGGAATTGATCTTTCCCTTCATATTGTTCTAACCGCAGGCATAATCGTATTGCTCCACAGGTATACAGGGGACTATGATATCGTTGTGGGTATACCTGTTTTTAAGCAAGAGGCCGAAGATGAGCTAATTAATACGGTTCTTGCATTTAGAACTATGCTGAGAGATAATATTTCATTTAAAGAATTAATCCTTCAACAGAGAGAAAAAATTATAGAAGACGTTGAAAATCAAAACTACCCTATTGAGATATTGTTGGAGCAATTAAACATTCCGATATCTGACGAAGACTTTCCATTATTTGATACAGCGATTTTGCTTGAAAATCTTCAGGATAAAAACCATCTTCAGCATATAAAGTTAAATATGGTTTTTTCTTTCTTGAGGACAGAAACAGCCATTGAGGGAACCGTTGAATACAATGCATCGATGTATAGGAAATCAACCGTTGAAAGAATAATTAAACATTTTTCAAATTTATTGGAGAGCGCGCTTTCAAATATGTATAGGCAGATATATGATATAGAAATCCTTTCAGAAGAAGAGAAAAGACAATTGCTGGTGGAGTTTAATGATACAGTGATGGAATATCCCAAAAACAAAACAGTACATCGACTTTTTGAAGAACAATTGGAACGGACTCCGGATTATATTGCCGTTATCGGTTCATCCGGCGCAGCGAGTTATGAATGGCCTGTACAACTATCCTATAGGGAATTGGATAAAAAATCCAACCGCTTGGCTCATTTATTAATTCAAAAAGGCGTCGTTAATGATACCATTATCGGCATAATGGTGAAACCATCGATCGAAATAATCATCGGGATATTGGGAATATTAAAATCCGGGGGAGCCTATTTGCCAATTGTTCCTATTTTCCCGGAAACACGCATAAATTATATTCTGGCGGACAGTGGAGCATCGATTTTATTAACTGATTGTGAAGATAAAAAAATTGCTGATTGTCAACTATTAATTATGAATTATGAATTGCTAATGGATCCAGGTATAGGGAATAGACATGGCTGTACCGGGGACATTAAACCGGCAACCGGTAACCGGCAACCGGCAACCGGTAACCGGCAACCGGCAGCATCTTTGGCCTATGTTATTTACACATCTGGTTCCACGGGAAGGCCCAAGGGAGCTATGATTGAACATAAAAAAATTGTTAATTTCATTATGGGGATTACATCCAGGATAAATTTTCAAACTGGGAAATCAATCCTGGCGATAACTACAATTATATTTGACATATTTGTTTTAGAAACCCTATTACCATTGACAAGTGGCATGAAAATAGTCATTGCAAAGGAAACTCAGCGAATTGATCCTGATTATTTAGATAAGTTAATTTCAATCAATCAAATAAATATGATTCAACTAATTCCAACGACGCTTGGGTTTTTAATGGCCAGTTCTCTAAGTTTAAATGGTATAACCGAGGTGATAGTCGGCGGTGAAGCTTTTCCCCAGAGTTTATATGAACGTCTGAAACATGTATTTCCCGGGAAAATATATAATTTATATGGCCCAACAGAAACAACCATCTGGTCTACATTGAAGGACTTAACTGGGGATTATATCGATGAAATAAGTATCGGGAGTCCTATATCAAATACCCAGGTATATATTCTTGATAGGAATCAAAAATTACTCCCGATAGGAGTTAAAGGGGAATTATACGTTGGGGGAGACGGGGTCGCCAGGGGATATCTTTCTAATCCAGGTCTGACCCATGAAAAATTCATTAAAAACCCTTTCAGGAAAGGAGAGCGCCTATATTCTACGGGGGACCTTGCCAGATGGCTTTCTGATGGAAACATAGAATACCTTGGAAGAGTCGACTTCCAGGTAAAAATAAGAGGATTTCGTATCGAATTGGGAGAGATAGAAAACCGTATAGTAAGTCATAGTAATATAAAAGAGGCTATCGTCTTAGATAGGAGTGATGAAAATCGTGGGGCATATATATGCGCCTATATCGTTGTGTATGACGAATTGGATGTGTCGGAATTGAGAGAATATTTGTCGGGAGAGTTGCCGGATTATATGATACCGGCATATTTTGTTCAAATAGATAAAATACCATTAACAGCAAATGGAAAAGTAGACAGAAATGCATTACTGGAGCCTTCGTTCACAATAAGTGGAGGAATGTGTGTAAAACCAAAGGATGAAGTTGAAAATAGATTAGCTGATATATGGGCCGATGTACTGGGAATAGAAAAAGAATCTATATGCATCGATTACAGCTTTTTCGAAATGGGGGGGAATTCATTGAAAGTTGGAATACTAGTTTCGAAGATCCATAAAGAATTGGGCTTGAAAGTTATGTTGGCGGACATATTTAAGCAGCCGACAATAAGAGAATTCTCGAAATATATAAAGAAATTTAGTGTAGAAAGATATATTTCAATTGAACCAATTCCTGTAAAACCACATTATGAACTATCATCCCCTCAAAAGAGATTGTACATCCTACAGCAGATGGATAAGATAGGAACAGGGTACAATATGCCGTCGGCGGCAATATTGGATGGTGACCTGGATAAAAAAAGACTCGAAAACTCCATAAGGGAATTGACTAGCCGGCATGAAAGCTTAAGAACCAGGTTTCGAATGATGGAAGGTATACCGGTGCAAATAATAGAGGAAGAAGTGACGTTTGAAATAGAGTATCACAAATTAGAAACCTGGGGAGCTGAAGAAAAAATAATCAATGACTTTGTACGCTCCTTTCAATTGGATTTGGCTCCCTTGCTGAGAGTGGGATTGATAGAAATGGAAAAACGATACATTTTGATGATCGATATGCATCACATCATTTCAGATGGAACCTCGATACAAATATTTATAAATGAATTAATGGCCCTCTATCAAAAGAAAACATTACCCCACTTACGCATCCAATATAAAGACTATTGCCAATGGCAGAGAGATAACCTGGGAAAAGAATCCATTATAAAACAGAAAGAGTATTGGATGAATCTATTCAAAGGAGAAATACCGACGCTGGAATTCCCGGCGGATTTTTTAAGACCGGTAGAACAGAGTTTTGAAGGGCATGTAGAAAATTTTGAAATTTCCATCAAAAATACCAAGATACTAAAAGCCATCGTTTTAAAAGAGAACGCGACATTATTTATGATTTTACTATCTGTCTTCAATATCTTCTTAGCTAAAGTATGCATCCAGGAAGACATCGTCGTGGGCACACCCACAGCAGGCCGGAACCATTCGGAATTACAAGGTATAATAGGCATGTTTGCCAATACCCTGCCTATAAGAAATCACCCGGAATCCCAAAAGGTATTTATCGACTTTTTAAAAGAACTAAAAGGAAATGTGATATCGACATTTGAAAACCAGGATTTCCAATATGAGGAAATGGTAGAGGCACTACCTTTAAACAGGGACACAAGCCGGAACCCACTTTTTGATGTCATGTTTGTATTGCAAAATATGGATATTTCAGATGTGGGAATACCAGGGCTGAAACTACATCCATACTCCTATGGAAACAAGACGTCTAAATTTGATCTGACTTTACAAGGAGTCGAAACCGCTAGCTCATTAAAATTCTTACTGGAGTATAGTACAAGATTGTTTAAAAAAGAAACAATTTTGCGGTTTATCGGGTATTTCAAACAAATCGTTGATATGGTTACTGAAAATCCAACCATCACTTTGTCGCAAATTGAAATAATCGATGAACAGGAAAAAAGAAAAATACTGGAATTTTCATGGGGGAATAGCGATCCATTAGACCCGGTAGATATATTACATCTATTGTTTGAAATAAAAGCAGAAGTAAAAAGAGAGGCCACGGCGCTTGTATTTAAAGGTAACCAATTCTCCTATAATCAGTTGCATAAAAAATCCAATCAACTGGCCCGATTTTTGAGGATAAAAGGAGTGAAACCTAACTCCATTGTGGGTTTACTGGCGGATCGATCCATAGAAATGGTCTTAGGGATGCTGGCAATATTGAAAGCAGGCGGGGCATATCTCCCTATTGACACGGAATACCCGGATGAACGGAAAAAATACATGCTAACAAACACGGATACAAAACTCCTATTAACAAACTTCCACATGGGGAACCTTTTCGAATACATTCCTGAAAATATAGAGATTATCGATATCAGGGATTTAAATACATTTTCCGGAGATGATAGTAACCTGGATTCCAATAATAAAGGTTCAGACCTGGTATATGTAATTTATACCTCCGGTTCCGCGGGTATGCCCAAAGGTGTCATGCAGAGTCATAGGAACCTTGTAAATCTTATCCAGTTCCAGTTAAAACATACCCAAATAAATTTCTGCAAAGTTCTACAATATTCTCCTATAAGTTTCGATGTGTCATTCCAGGAGATATTTTCAACCCTGTTGGCCGGGGGGGAACTCTATTTGATAGACAATGAAACGAGAAGGAATATACCCGCATTATGCAATGAGATAAAAGAAAACCAAATAAAAACACTCTTCTTACCCTCTGTATTATTACGATTAATATTTAAGGAAGAAGGCTATATAGAATTAATGCCACCGGGAATAGAACACATCGTGGCAGCAGGAGAGAGGCTTATTATCTATGATGGATTAAGAAAATATATAAAGGAAAACAATATATATTTGCATAACCACTACGGCCCTACCGAGACGCATGTAGTAACAACCCTGACAATAGAGCCTTCGGGTGAAATACCGGATCATCCTTCAATCGGAAAACCCATATCAAACACATATGTTTATATCCTGGATAAAACCATGCATTTGCAGCCGGTGGGAATACCTGGAGAAATATGCGTCTCAGGTTTCCCGGTTAGCAAAGGCTATTGGGGAAGCCCTGAGCCGGCAGAGAAAAAATTTGTTTCAAATCCATTTTCCACAGAGGAACGATTCAGAAAGACACCCTATCAAAGAGTGTACAAAACCGGAGATTATGCCCGGTGGATGCCTGATGGGAACATTGAGTTTTTAGGAAGAGTGGACAACCAGGTGAAAATAAAAGGTTACCGGTTAGAATTGGAAGAAATCGAAAACCAAATTCAGGATCTCGATTTTATAAAAGAATCAGTAGTCAACGTGTGGGAAGAAAAAGGCGAAAAATACCTGTGCGCATATATCGTATCTGACGAGGAAGTGGATTTATGCCAATTACGGAATACACTGGCTGAACGATTGCCCAATTATATGGTTCCATCAAGTTTTGTAAAATTAACAATGCTTCCGTTAACATCCAATGAAAAAATAGACAGGAAAAAACTTCCCTGCCCTGAAAATAACATTGAAGCCGTTGGGGATTTGTTTGTCGCTCCCAGGACCCATATAGAAGAAAAATTATCAGAGATATGGTCAAAAGTCCTGCGAATAGAGAAAAAAGGCAAGATAGGAATAGATAATAACTTTTTTAAGTTGGGGGGCGACTCCCTTAAAGCGATGGATATGGTAGCCCGTGTATATAAAGAACTGAAAGTGGAAATGTCAATTTCGGAAATATTTAAAAAGCCAACGATAAGATGGCTATCGGAATTGATCGGTCAAACTCCAGGAGAAAAATATATACCATTAACGGCAGCAGTAAAAAGAGAATATTACGAACTGTCTTCCGCTCAAAGTAGAATCTATCAATTGTATCAAATGGACACCAATAGTACAGGGTATAACATTCCTTATATCGTTTCCGTGGAAGGAGTTGTTGAAAAAGATCGGTTGGAGAATGCATTCAAAACGTTATTCAAGAAACACGAGATATTAAGAACCTCATACCAGTTTAGAAAAGACAAGTTGGTACAGAAAATCCACGATGAAGTTGCATTCAACCTTGAATATCATGATTTAACGGCAGGAAATGCAGAGGATACAAAATCGATAATAGAAAAATTTGTCCGACCATTTGATTTATCCCAGGTGCCGCTGTTGAGAGCAGGACTGATAAAATTAAAAGAAAATAAATACATAATAATGATCGATATACATCATATAAACCTGGATGGTATTACGCTTTCGATATTTATAGAAGAGCTTGTAAAAACCTACAAAGAGGAGGAATTAAAACCGCTGTTGTACCAGTACAAGGATTATTCGGAATGGGAAAACTATATGAAAGAGTCAGAAGAAATACAAAGACAAAAAGAGTTCTGGGTGAAACAGTTCGAAGGAGAAATACCGGTATTGGAACTTCCTATAGATAATAATCGACCAGTGGTACAGAGTTTTGAGGGAAGCGAGGTAGATTCTGAGTTTGATAGCAAGAAAACAAAATTATTAAAGGACTTGGCGTTTGAGGAGAGCACTCAATTAAACCCCCTATTATTTACCATTTACAACGTCTTCCTATCAAAAATATGCAATCAACATGACATCGTTGTCGGAATACCTTCAGCAAATCCGATACCACCTGGAGCATACGGTATACTGGGAATATTTGTAAATACGTTGGCGTTGCGAAATTACCCGGAACCGAGAAAAACCTTTAGAGACTTCTTACGCGAAGTGATAAAAAATCGGAATGATGCGCTGAGAAATATGAATTATCCATACAATGATCTTGTTTCTCAGTTAGTAAAAAACAGGGATTTTAGCCGCAATCCTTTGTTTGACACTATGTTTCTATTTCAGAATTTAAAAAAACCGGAAATCCAAATACAGGGACTTAATATTAAAGCAGATGAATATAAGAGCCATTCTTCCAAATTTGATCTAACGTTGCATGCATTTGAAGAAGGGAATCATCTCTGCCTGAAATTTGAATTCAGTAAAATTTTTAAAACAGAAACCATAAACCGCTTCAAGGAATATTTTGAGAATATCGCAGACATCGTTTCGAAAACTCCAGATGCCCCATTATCAGAGATAGGGATATTCTCAGAAGAGGAGAAACATAAACTTTTGGACTGTTTCAATAATATGGAAGCAATATATCCCGAAAATAAGACAATTACTGTTTTATTTGAAGAACAGGCGGATAAAACTCCCGATGACATAGCGCTTGCTTATGAGGGTGAACGATTAACATATAAAGAACTCGACTATAGGGCAAACCAACTGGCACGACTCCTCAAGAAAAGAGGGATACAACCAGATACTATCGTAGCTATGATAGTAAATCGTTCCTTAGAAATAAACATAGGAATATTGGGAATATTAAAAGCTGGGGGTGCCTATTTACCAATTGAACCGGAATACCCGGAAATACGGATTTTACAAATATTAAAAGACAGCGCGTCGGCGTTGATCCTGACACAAAAAAAGGCCATAAACAATAAACTAGGTTGCTCTCTCATTTTTATAGACGATGATAATTTAACACGAGAGGGAAAAACTGGTTTACTTCCCGTAAACAAGCCTTGTGACCTGGCTTATGTCATTTATACATCCGGTGCAATGGGGAAACCGAAGGGGATAATGGTAGAACACAAAAATGTTATCAACCTTATATTCGGGTTAAACAGCAGGGTGTTTGAACGGTATGGTAAGCGCCTGGAATTTTGTCTATTGGCGTCATATATGTTTGACGCATCCATACAGCAAATATTCGGGGCGCTACTACTTGGCCATTGTTTGAATATCGTTCCTGAAGAGTGTAGAAGAGATGGAGTGAAATTACTTACCTATTATAACGAGCATAAAATTGACGTATCGGATGGAACCCCATATCACATCCGGTTACTGTTGGAATATAGAGGGGAAAATACGCAAAAACTAGCTGTAAAGCATTTTCTTATCGGCGGAGAAGCGCTGTCTCAGAAATTGGTTAAGCGATTTTTTGAGGCGTTCCAGCAGGACACTCCATTGATTACAAATGTATATGGTCCCGCTGAATGCTGTGTGGATGCGACATTTTATGAAATTCTAAAAGAGAATATCGATAATCTTCACAACATACCTATCGGGATACCGATGCCCAATTACCGGGTGTATATTGTGAATATTGAAAATCAATTACAGCCCATAGGAGTGGCTGGTGAACTATGCATAAGCGGAATCGGTGTAGTTAGGGGGTACCTGGGAATGGTTGAAACAACCTCGATAAAATTTGTAGGCAATCCCTTTATACACGATATGAATCCCGGGTTTCCCAGCATAAAAATGTACCATACCGGAGATATGACCAGATGGATGCCAGATGGGAACATCGAATTTTTAGGCAGAATGGATCAGCAGGTAAAAATCAGGGGATTCAGGATAGAATTGGAAGAAATAGAAAATCACCTGATGAATCATGATGAAATCTGTGCGGCAGTCGCAGCAATTAAAGAAGTTACCGGCGAAAAACGCTGTGCGGATGAATTCATGAATAAATACCTCTGCGCATATTACGTTGCGGAGAGAGAATTGGAAAAATGGAGCTTACAATCTTTCTTATCCAAAAGTTTGCCAGCCTATATGATACCAACCCATTTCTTTCGCATTGAAAAAATCCCACTCTTAACCCCCAACAGTAAGATAAATCGAAATGAACTTCCTGAACCTGAGTTCAAGGCTCAATCACCGGTGGCTCCGAGATACGAGATTGAGAAAAAATTGAAACAGATACTTGAAGACGCTCTTAAAATTAAGCCCATTAGTATTTTTGACAGCTTTTTTGACCTTGGAACAGATTCAATAAGTGCAACAACAATAGCCAACTTAATTAACCAGGAATTCGGTGTAAAGATTAGCATCAAAATCATATATGAATACCCCACAATATCCGAATTGTCCTCGGAAATTAAGAAAATGAACGTTTGTATATTGCAGTAAGAGAATATGAACAACGAAACGATAATCGATAGAATAAAAAAAGCCGGAGACAAAAAGATACTAAAGCTAGACCTATCCTGTTGCGAATTAGAATACATTCCCGATGAGGTTTTTGACTTGACCCATTTAACCGTTTTAACACTAGGAGGCCGATTTAACGAGAGCAATCGTATCCAGGAATTACCGACAGAAATTTCTCGCTTAGAAAATCTTCAAGTCTTAGATTTAAGAAACAATCGATTGCAGAAATTACCGGAAGAAATTTCGCAGCTCAAAAATTTACAGCGATTAGATTTAAGTAATAACAGGTTGAAACAATTTCCTAAAAAAATCTCAGATTTGAAAAGCTTGAAATACTTAAACGCAAGTTGGAACCAATTAGAGATACTGCCTGCGGAAATATTCAAATTGGAAAATTTAGAATCTTTACTTGCATCCGACAACCATATCGAGGTTTTGCCAAAAGAGATCTCCAAATTAAAACAGCTAAAGACTTTGGATTTGAGCCATAACCGGCTAATAGGGCTACCATCAGAAATCACTCAACTAAACGAATTGCAGTCAGCGGAATTCGACCGAAACGACGAATTAAAATATCCTCCCCTTGTAATCGCTGTTAATGGTATAGGTGCTATTAAAAATTATTTCGCAGAGTTAGAACGAGGCGAAAAAGATTATTTGGATGAAATAAAATTGATTATCATAGGAAATGCAAAAGTAGGCAAAACCTCTCTAGCAAATAAAATAATCAATCTAGATAGCCATTTGAACGAAAGTGAGCCTAGTACGAAAGGCATAGCGGATAGGCCCTGGATTATCACAAAAGACAAACACAGGCTTCCTTTTGATTTAAGGGTAAACATCTGGGATTTCGGAGGGCAGGAAATCTATTACGCTACCCATCAATTTTTTTTAACCCAGCGTTCTTTTTACCTGTTGGTTACAGAGTCAAGGAACGAATATAACCACGATGAATTTTATTACTGGTTAGGTACTATAAAGTCATTAGGAGGAAAGAGTCCTGTAATCATTGTTCGGAATAAATCCGATCAACCTTCAAATGCGTTACCCATAAGTGAATATCGCAGTACGTTCAATAATATCAAGGGTTATAGGGAAACCAGTTGTTTAGACGGAAATGAAAAAACAATTGAAGAATTAAAAACCAAAATAGTCGAAATAATCACCAGAGAGAATTCGATACCTCATATAGGAGAAATTATCCCAAGAGCATGGAAAAAAATTCGGAACAAACTGGAGCTCCTGAAACAGTCTGGGAAAAATTTTATCCAATATGAAGAATATTTAGACATATGCCTAAAGCATAATATGGATGAGGAAAGGGCGCTTTATTTAAGTAGCTACTTCCATACTCTTGGAATATTTCTCCATTTTGTGAATAATTTGTTCTTAAAAGACACAATATTTTTAAATAATGAATGGTTAACAAAAAGCATTTATCGAATATTCGACGATATAACGGTCAAAAACAAACACGGAAGGTTTAATGAGGATGATTTAAACCGTATCTGGTCAGAGCAGAATTATAAGGCTAAACAATTTCAATTATTATCTTTGATGAGTGAAGAGAAATTCAATCTATGCTTCAGATTAAAGGAAGGGGAATACCTTGCCCCTCTGTTATTACCGGGAGACGAAATAAGTTATGACTGGAGAACACACAAAAATAATTTACATTTCGAGTATCGATATAAACGTTCAAATTTTATGCCCAAAGGTATTTTGACAACATTCATTGTAAAAAGAAATAGGGATATTTACAATGAGATTTACTGGCGTTACGGCGTTTTGTTGGAATATGAAAACACACGGGCAATTGTCAAGGAAAGTTGTAAAGATCGTAAAATAACGATAACCCTGGAAGGGCCTAATAAAAAGGGGTTTTTACATATTTTACGACACACCTTTCAAGAGATTCACACGAATTTTCACAACCTGGAAGTAGATGAAAGGATACCCTGTAACTGCAATAAATGCAAAAAAGAATTAAATAGTGAAGATATCCATTTTTTTGAATACGCAACATTAAGAAAATATGAGCAGAAAGGTCGAAAAACAATTGTTTGCGATAAAAGTGTGGATGAAGTATTAGTACGTGATTTGATTGATGATGTAATCGCTAACGAGGAAGAATTGGGAGAAGATTTCCTTGATCAACTTCGTGATGATCTCATTGATATAGCGATTATGCTGTTGGAAAGAAGAGGCCCCAAACAGAAAGAAAATTTATATAACGATAGTCTTACTGATCTTCTAAGGGCAAAAAAATACTACACAACTGATCAGACAAGAAGTGGTTCAGTAAATAATGACGCTGGTGAGATTGATATTATGATAAGGAAAAGTAAGACCGGAATACCTATCTCAATCATTGAAACCTTTCGATTAAATTCCTGCGGCGAAGATAATACCACAATCAGTGAGCATATAGATAAACTAATACATGATTATGACACCGCGGGTCATCCGAGAAATTTCATAATAGTGTATGCGGAAGCAAAAAATTTCTTAAAGTTGTGGAAAAATTATATCAACTATATGAAAAACATCAATAATAAAAAAGGGGTTAGAGCAGAATATCCACAAATTTATTTCGAGGATACAATTGATAAGTATACAAAAGTGACTGATGTACGAGTAGGATTAGCTCGGCATAAGCGAGAGGGCAGAGAGGTTGAAGTTTACCATATTTTTATCAAAATGAACGCAGTGGATGGACCGTAGCAGATTACGCAGATTACGCTGATAACGCTGAAATAGAAGGACACACAGAAAGCGCCGATTAAAATCGGCATGAGGTAGAGGATGAAAGTTCCATACAGTGAAGAAATAGCAAATCACACTGGCCGCCTGTTTTGAGTCATGCGGCTGCCATGGAAATACCATGGCTTCGGGTGAAGATGTTGACAGATAGTGGCGGAAAGCATAGGCAGTCATTGCTGCAATTGAGCTCCGAAAACACCACCAACTGGGTGACCATCCTGTTGTGTGAAGGAGAAGGCAATATTTTCCATAGTGTTATGTCGAGTTATGGGAGAACCCGGCGGAGTCTAAGCACGCCACACTCGGCATGTGCGGAAGCTTCGTGCGCGTGAAGCGGGAGAGCGCAGTCGCGGAGGAACCCTCCATTTAAAAGCTGGGGGGCAATTATTTGAATGTCCCCTAATCTAAACCTTCATTACCTCATCAAGGGCAGCGGTGAAATGCTTATCCCAACAGGGGAATCCCAGGAAGTGAAGCCCGAGGAATTCAATTTTTATATGACGGGAGTCATATTTATATGCCGGTTGGCATTGAGAAATGAACCGCAGATCCCCTTCCTCTCCTGGAAAAAGTTTCCCCGCGCAATAAAAATGACTGCCCGCACAATGATAATGACCTCCCACGCACGGAAATAGTTTCCCCGCACACGGATAAAGTTTCCCCGCGCAACTTATTTATCCTACTTTGCCATGAAAATGGCTTCCCAAAGGCTCTTTATTACTTTCTTTGCAGGATTATCGATTTCCCGTGCCGGGTTTTGATTTTCCTGCCACATATAATCGTTTTCCTTTTCATCGATATCTTCATACCTTGTGATGATTTATTCCTAAATCGACCATCAACTATTACCTTCGACTACCTGAAACCTTTTAATATATAGACGGTGAATTCAAAAGTTTGGTTCTTTCTCATTTTGAATGGGTAAATCCAATTTTGTATAGTCTGATTTTTACCCATTGAATCCTTATGCCGCACCTTCAGGCATATATATTAATCCTGCCGACCTACATTTCATAGCTTATTGAGCTTATATTGATCCTTTGAGGGGCGCGATCAACTCTTTTTGCACTTATTCTCCCTTTCGGAGCGCCGACCTCACCCCTTTAAAGGTCCTGTATCAAGCCTTTTTGCTATTGTATCACTCCTTCTTACTATTATCTCACACCTTCGAGCTCCTGTATCACCTCTCAAAAAAGTTACCAAAAAAATTTTTAGGGATGGTATTGATCCTAAAAGGATTGATACCGATCCTTTGGGAATCGAATTAACCTCTATAAGGATTGAGATCGATCCTTTTAGATGTAAATTTACATTCCCCAGGGGGATGATATAATACCTTCGACGGCTGATATAGTAGAAAAAAGGAGTGATCCAGGCGCTTAAAGGATTCAATTAATAGTTCTAAGGGTTGGAATAGGGGCTCGAGGCATCGATCTATCAGCAAAAAATGTGTTACCCATTCAAAATGAGAAAGAACCAAAAGTTTTTTTAACCACTTGACTTAATCCCTATTTTTTTATATACTTTTGACTTAAATTTCTATAAAGGAGGGACTCGTGGATAGTCTCGAAGGAATTGACAGCAGATTCAGACATGCGATACTTGCGGCAA
>Ga0315276_10001404_pt1 | contig 21548 bp, 11 predicted proteins | sample YL17G05_0_MG_FD_204542 | JGI IMG/M metagenome (GOLD analysis project Ga0315276, IMG submission 204542) | Sediment microbial communities from Yellowstone Lake, YNP, Wyoming, USA - YL17G05_0 | ecosystem: Environmental > Aquatic > Freshwater > Lake > Sediment | place: USA: Wyoming | collected... | reverse complement strand
GTTTTTTACCATGGACACTCCCGCGACCAAGGCCGTGGTAGGCTTTGCCAGGGACCGGGCCTGTCAGCTCGGTCCTGTGACCATCACGCACCACAATCCCTTCGCGGCGGTCTACGTGACGTGTCTGGATCGTGACCAGACGGACGTAACCCAAGCCAGTCGCCTGCTGGTCCTCGCCGTTGCCCGTTGCCGCAACAAGGGCCAGAGATTTCTCGGCAGCGCCGGGGTCCTGATGGACAAGGGGACGGCCCCAGTCATCGTCGAGCCGGTGGTGGCGGAGATCCGCGTCAAGCGCACGGGAACGCCGACGGTTCACGTGCTGGACCACGACGGCCGCCGCACCGGACGAACCTTACCTGCCACAGACGGACGGATCGTACTGGACGGGGCGGAGAACAAGACCATCTACTACGAGATCGAATACCGATGACGCGAGATAATTCGGATACACAAAGCACACGTTTTGGCAGACCACAATTCCGACGCATGAGAAAGAGGATTCTATGAGAACACCCAACTTGATCGCCCTGGTCACCATGCTGGCAGGCTTGTGCGCAGGCCTGTCAGCGCAGGAAACGGCGAAGCCACCCGGCCTTCGCTTCGTCCACATCGGCAACAGCCACTCGCAGACGTTTCGGTTGCTCGATCCGTTGGCCAAAACCGCCGGGCACCCCCAGCATAAGGACGACGAGATCTCCATTCTCGGCGCGCCGTTGTGGTGGAACTGGGACCATCCGGAGCAGAACAAGTGGAAGGAAGAACTCGGCCCCGACAAACCGTGGGACGCCATCCTCCTGCTGTGCTGGAACGCCTGGTCCGGAGATGACCGAGACCTGAAAGACACGGCCATAGCGCCGCTATTCGCCGGCGAGGCGTACAAGGCCAACCCCAAGTGTCAGGTGCTCCTCTATACGATCTGGCCGGACGCCAACCAGGACATGGCCAATCCGCCGGAAGTCCGTTCGGAGACGTGGACGGAGAAAGTCGCCGACGCCGTGGCGAAGGCCCACCCCAATGCCCCACGACCGAAGGTCATCCCCAGCAGCCTGCTGATCCGGGAGATCGGGCGCCTGGCGGACCGCGGCGAGATTCCAGGAATGAAGACGCGGTTCGAGGTCTACACCGACGGCGGGCACCTGAGCAACATCGGGCAGTACGCCGTGTTGGTCATGGTCTGCGCTATGCTCTACGATGAGTCGCCGCTGGACTATCCCGACTCGATCGTCCGTTATGATGCTGCGGGGAAGCCACTGACTGGCTTCTTCACCTCGATCTTCCTGGCGCCGGAAACGTCGCGGGCGCTCCGCCGGATTGTATGGGACATCCTCTGCACGTATCCGCCGGCAGGCATGAAACCGCAATTGGCCATCGGCGACCGCTGGTTGCCGCCGGCGGTCGCGGGCCAGCCCTACCGGCATGAACTGAAACTCCTTCACGGCCAAGGCTCGCCTCGCTGGTCGCTCGCGGGAGGGAAGCTGCCTGCGGGCCTTTCCCTCTCGGAATCCGGCGTGATCGCGGGCCAAGGCAGCGAGCCCGGGGACTATCCGCTGGTCGTTCGTGTCGCGGCCGGCAATGGCACGGTCGAGCGGGCGCTGCGGCTCGAAATCGCGGTCGACAAACCGCCGGTGGTCAACAGATCGAATTTCGGCACGGTCGGGTTGGACTGCTACATCCTCAAGGAGCTGAGGGCCGAAGGCGGCGTGGGGCACAAGTCCTGGTCGGTCGCGGCCGGCACGCTTCCGCACGGTCTGCGCTTGTCGCCGAGCGGGATGCTCTACGGCACTCCGGGCGAGGAAGGCGAATTCCCGGTCACGGTGCGGGTGGAGGATTCTCACCCGGCTGGGAGCCGGAGCGCCGAGAGCCAAGTGAAGCTTGTGGTCGGGCCGGCGGACCCGAAAACGCTACGGGTCAAGAAGGTGCCGTTCAAGGCGATGGAATTGGACGGCCAACTCAAGGAGCCGTTCTGGACGACCGACCAACCTGTGTCCGTCAAGGTCGATGGCGCACCGGTCAAGCAGGCCACGTTTGGCGCGGTGTGGGAGGAGCAGGAGCGGATGAAGGGCAAAGCCCAGAGCCTGTGGCTCGCCGTCAAGGTGCTCGACGGCCCCGCGGGCAAATCGAAGAAGGACGGCGTGCATCTGTACATCGACGGCCGTCATAACCGGGAAGTCATCTACAACGCCGACGACACGCACGTCTTCCTTTCACGCGAGGAACGTAAGCCGTACGGCCCCATCAAGCGGCACGTCCGCGGCCGACCGGACTGGTTCATTGAAGGCAGGGCGACCGAGATCGAGGGCGGGTATGTGATGGAGATCCGGATCGGCAGCACGTACTTCATCGGCGAAGGCAACCCCGTCGATTTCGGCGCCAAGAGCGTCTACGGCTTCGACATCGCCGTGGAGGAAGAGGCCGGGCGCCAGGCATGGCGCGGCAACGAGAAGCTCGACGAGGACACCAGCGTCTTCGGCACCCTCGTGCTGACCGACGAGCCGGCGGGAGAGAGGTGATGAGGCCAGAAGGGAACGTGGAGGAGATGGAACACGGGAGTCGCTTTACGACAAGCCTGAACTCCGGGAGAGGCACGGTAGCAGCACTAGAAGAAAGGGGATAACGGTGAGACTCTGGACGACAGTGAGCTGCCTCTTCGTCATGTTGGCGACGGGTCTTGCGGTTGAGACGCGGGTCCGGGCGGACGAGGACGGCATCCAACGCCTTCTCTTCGGCAGCCTGCACAGTTTCGCCAACTTCCATAAGAACCAGCAGTTCCATGACCCGGCGGAGCAGGGCCTGTTTGTGTACGACATCGCCAACGGCCACAAACTCGTCAAGAGATTCCCCGCCAAGATGTGGACTTCGTGGAGCGGCGGATGGGCGGGCCTCGCCGCGTATGCCGGAACTGGGGTGCTCTTCCAGGTACAGGACGGCGGCGCGATCCGGGCCTACGACATCCTCGGCGAAAAGCTCCTGTGGGAGACGGGGCAGACCTACGCGCAGAACGTCCTGAAAGAGCAGGACCCCGAAAAACGAAGGCAAGGGTTCGAACAAGGCATTCTGTATATCGACCGCCGCTTTGACGTGACGAAGGACGGCAAGTACCTGTTGGTGCCGGACCGGGATTCGGCCAAGAAGGATAAGGAAGGCAACCCGCTCGGTCTGGCTGTGCCCGTGGTCCGCGTGCTCGACGCGAAAACCGGCAAGTGGGTCAAGAACATCCCGCTGGTCGATCCGCAAGCAGCGGACAAATCGAAGGGTCGCGGCTGGCCGCACCACGTCCAGGTGATGCGGCGGTACATCTATGCGTCCCAGTGGGAAGACGGCTACATCTACTGCATCTGCCCCGAAAAGCTCGAAGTGGTCCGCCGCATCGGCCCGGTCGACATGGTCCAGGGCAACCAGCCCCTGGACAATACGGCATCCGACGCATTCACGCGGCAGGCGGCGCGCGAACCACCGCCGGGGGTGCGGAGCATCCAGCACTTCTCGGTCGATCCGGCGGAGCGGTACGTATACGTCGAGCCGATCCCGGCATTCGGCATCGGGATCATTGACGTGGAGAGCGGCCGCTTCCTGGGCCAGTGGCCCATGCCACAGCCGGCGGCGGATTCGCTTCTGGCCCAGCGCCGGGCCATCAAAGAGGCGCAGGGCAACCAACTCCACAGCAAGCAGAACCACGGCATCGCCGCTCGCCCGCACAGCAGCGAGGTCTGGATGACCGACGACAACTGGGGCTTCCTGCACGTGTGGGATGTGGCCACTCTGCCGCCGAAGTACGTGGCGAGCGTGCCGCTGTTCGAGGACATCAAGCGGCCGATCTACGACTTCTCCTGGGTCAACTTCTCGATCGACGGCAAGTACTGTTACGCGTCGAACAAGGTTATCGACGCCGACACGCGGAAGGCAGTCGCGAAGCTGAACGGGCTGAACGAGGCGTCGATCGAGATCCAGATCAAGGACGGCAAGGTGATCCGCACCGGCCACGACGGCGGGTCGGGGCTGGATACGTGGACTGAGGGTTATCACCTTCCGCCGAAATGAAGCGGTTGTTTGTCAACCATGACCAAGCCGGCCCCCCACCACCAACAACAGGAGTCTCCAATGAACGGAAGGCTCGGCGCGTCGTCGACTGCGACGAGGAAACAGGGTCCGTCACAGGACCAGAGGCCCGCCGTGCGGATGGCATTTCCCGCGGCCGTGCTCACACCGGAGGGAGGAACCATGAAGATGATCGAAGCCAGGCGAAGCGGAGACCGAACATGGGCTGGCCGCGGCGGACGTGGTCTGCCATTGGTTGCGAGGACCCACGCGGCACTCGCATCCGGTCTCGGGTCCCGGCGGGTTCGGCAAGCGGCACAGGCGGTAATGGTAGCGGTGGCCATGCTCGCGTTCGGCGTCGCCGTGGCGGCGCCCCCGCCCGTGGGAGGAGGCTTTACGGCCGCCGGCGTGGATGGCGAGTATTTCGCCAATACCTCCTTCTCCGGTCCTGCGGCGTTCAAACGACACGACGTGCGCATCCATTTCGACTGGAAGGAGGGCGCCGTCGCCGGCTTTGCCGGGTTGCCGGTCGGTGGAGCGCCAGCCCAATGCATGGGGAGTTTCCCGACCGACGACTTCTCCATTCGTTGGAGCGGACAGCTCGTGCCGCGCTTCACCGAGACCTACACGTTCCGGGTCACCGGTTACGATGGCGCCCGGTTCAAACTCGGGCCAGCGGGCGGCGTACCGACGACGCTGGTGGACAACCTGACCAAGGCCGGCGCCTCCACCGCGTCCTTTGCCATGAAGGCCGGAGCCAAGTACGACCTGGTCTTCGAGTACGTGGACAGGGCCGGCACGAACGCCTCGAAGGCGATCCTGGAATGGTCGAGCCCCAGCACGCCGTGGGAAGTCATCGATCCGCTAGCCATCGGGTTGACCGCCGAGTACCAGGCGTTCGCTTTTCAATGGGGAATGCGCTATGCCAATCTGATGCTCAATCCCAGCGGACCGTGGACCGATCCTTCCGGACGCACTCCGCTCGCGCCGGCCGACATGGATGCGGACGGTTGGCCGAAAATGCGCGGTGTGCGCATCCAGTTGGCGAACTGTGGGTTTTACCATGGCACCCATAAGTTGCGATTCAAGGGCAAGGCTCAGGTGCAGGTCACGAATACCCGGGGTGACACGATCTCGTTCTCCGGCGTCTCCGATGGCGGCGCCACCAAGCCCATCTCCTTCGGCTACGACGCGGCGAACAACGTGACGGAAGCCGTTTTCGTGGCGAGCGGAAACACGCCCAACGGTACCGGCACTCTGTACATGACTCTGACTGACGCGTCACGCGACGCCTCGGGCGCGGCTCCGGGCTTCACGAAACTGGAGGTCATGGCGCCCGTTGAAGAAGGGGCGGACCAATCACACGACTTCGGAGAGCTCCGTTTACGCAAGGGCCGCGAGGTGTTCGCGGCTTTCGTGGTCGAACGCCATCAGGGCCTCGGCCTGTCCGACAAGGGCGTACATGATTGGACGGATCGCAACAAGCCGACCTCCTACTGGCCGCTCGGGCGCGAGGACGGGACCAAGTCGCGTTTCAACATTGAGCACGAGATCATGCTCGCCAACGAGCAAGGCCACGATATTCACTTCAATTACTCCCCCTCGTGGACGACGGATTTCATGCGGAACGTCGCCCGTCTGGTGCGCTACGGATCGGACGCGCAGGGCAATCCACACACGGACTACGTCGCCAATCCAGCATTCCCCCCGCTGAATCCGAACCTCCGCATCTATCTGGAGCATGGCAACGAAACCGGATGGTCGGCGGTGTCCCCTCACTGGATAGGGGACGAACTGCACCAGAAGGCGGTCGCCAACCATCCGGATTGGCGGATCGTGAATTACGACGGCAGGGGCGTCAATCCCGGAAAGACCCTGGGGCCCGACACGAGCGACGGAGCGCTGTCGTATCTGGCGATTTTCCGATACCATGCGCTACTGACCAAGCAGATGAGCGATGCGTTCCGCACGGTCTGCGGCGATGACGCGATGGGCGACCGCGTGCGGGTCTGCCTTTTCGGCCAGTACGTTCAACCGCATCAGAACGTGATGCTGCAGTTCCTCGACGACTATTTCAACAACGGCGACGGAGTGCAGCATGTGGCCGATCCGCACCCGCCGAACTACTCCATCTGGGGTAGCGGCGGAGCCGTCTACTACAGCGGCACCAACAAGTTCGGACTGCAGGAGCCGGAACCGATCGCCAATCACGATTTCGCGGCGCCGGCCCTATCTCCAGGGACGACGGCTTTGCGTCCGACCGACGCGGGCTGGACTTTCGGCGGCAACGCTGGGGTGTGCGACGTGACCCATACGGCCGAACAGCGTCTTCCGGCCGTTGCAGGGCAGACGCTCGGCACGGCGGTCCGGCAGAGCAAACTGGTGGGCCTCAAGTTCACTGTCGGTGCCGCTGATCTGTACGTCTGTCAACTCGGACGGTGGAAGTCGCCGGGCAACGGGGGTACCCACGCGATGCATCTGTTCGAGTACGATCCTGTCGCCGGCAAGTCGGTTCAGGAGGCTGCCTGGGCGGGTAATAAGACGAATGTGACACTGAACCGCGCTCCCGATAATGCCTATGCCTATGCTTATTACCTGGCTGCAGTGCCCGGCGGGTACGGGTTCAGGTCCGGCATCACACCGCTGCGGCTGCAGGCGGGAAAGAGCTACTGCCTGGTCAGCCAGGAGACACAGGGCGGCGACACATTTTACGACGACGCGACGACCGTGGCGGCGGCGCCCGGGCTGACGATTGACGGGGCGGTCACGGCCGTCGGCGTGTCGAAACCGCAGGGCGCACCCGATGGATATGAGTGGTTCGCGCCGACGGTGACCGCGGCCGGCTCCAGGAGCTGGGGGCCGGTCAACATGATCTATACGACGAGGAAAGTGGCGACGGCTGAAGGCGTTGTGGGCGTGCCCCCGGACCTGAGTCAGGGCCCCCAGAAAGACGTGGGCCACGACCGATTCTGGAAGCTCGGCGATCAGTGCGCGTTTCTGGCCGGCGGGCCCGACGGCTGCTCGATGACACAGACCGTGACCGTGCCGAAGGCGGGCGCGTACTGGATCACATGGAACATGTGCCGGGACTGGGAGTTCGCGACCAGCACAACGGTGCGGGTGAAGGTGGACGGAGAGGTCGTGTGCGAACAGCCGCCCAAGTATGGCTGCTCGTTCTGGTACCATGCCACAGCGATCGTCCGTTTGACCGCTGGCAAACATTCGATCCTCTTCGAGAAACCGGGAGCAGCGGGTACGGGGACGGTGTACATCGACGAGGTGCGGCTCAGCAGCGTCGCGGACTTCTACGGCGGCCCTGGTGCCGAGAACTTCCCGGCCGGAGGCAATGCCACGGGGCAGAACGCGGACGACAATTTCTGGTCGGTCGTGCATGCGGAATGCGCCATGGCGCTCAACTGGGGCACCGTTCCCACGACGTACGAAGGAGGCTGGGCAGTCAAGGGCGACTTCGACGGCAATGGCATGTTCCATGACGGCGCCAGACGTCTGGCGTGGGACGACCTGGCCTATGGCGGGCCGTTGGTCGACCCGGCGCTCGTGGCGAAGGCGCAGGCGAATGCTCTGGACATCTGGTGCAAGGGGGGTGGTTTCGTGTATTCGTTCTTGTACGAATTCGAACGATTCCTTGGCGACCCTGCCGCCCCGCAGCTGCTCGGGCTCAAGCAGTATAACGACAGGTGGGTGCGCGAAGCGACCGACGGCGCGGCGATCCCAGGGGTGTTGACCTGTGTGGAGGATCATTACCAGGGCGCCCCTGTCGGCACCGGGGATTATCGCGGTCCTACTACATGGGGCAAGGCCAACCGGGATCCCAAACTCTCGGCGCGACAATGGAAGAGTTGGCTCGTGATCGCCCCCGCGACGGGCTCGTATGACGTCCGGCTTCACGCCTCGGGCGGCGCGGCGCAGTTGCGTGTCGACGACAGCCGGGTGCTGGCGCAGGGAGATACGGCCGGTCAACTCCATGGCGTGGCGAATCTGACCAAGGGGATACACGCGATCAAGGTTAAGGCGTTAGGAGACATCACGATCGAGAAGATCGTGGTGAGCAATGCCGCGGATGGCGAGCGACCCCAAGACTAATCCAGGCGGTGTCGTAGGCGCAGCAGGTGCAGCTCGGTGTCACGACCGCAAACGGAGCAACAGATGCTCCACGCCACAACTGCCCGCGACGCGCCTTTCGTTCGGCAGCAGCGGGAGAAATTGATCACGCATCTATTCCCCAAGGGGGTTCCGCGACTGTGGTGCCCCACGCTGACGCACTTCTGCGCGAAAGGCGAACTGGACGAAATGCGGATCCAACGCCATCTCCACCACATCGCCCCGTATGCGAAGGGTGTCCTCGTGCCCGGCTCTACGGGCGAGGGTTGGGAGATGAACGACGACGATATCCGCCGCCTGATCGCGGTGGTGCTGAAGGCGGCACGACCCGAGGGCATGTGGGTGCTGATCGGGGTGCTCAAACACACGGTGGCCGACATGCTGTGTTGTATCGACAGTATGGTTACCTGGCTCAGGTCGCGCGCCGGCGCGACGACGCCGGCAGAGGCGCTGGCCCGACTGCGTGTGGTCGGCTTTACCGTGTGTCCGCCCAAGGGCAGCGGGTTGTCACAAGCGGGAATCGAGGGTGCGTTGTCCCGCATCCTCGAGCGCGGCCTGCCCACCGCGCTGTACCAGTTGCCGCAAGTCACCGGGAATGAGATGTCGTCCGAGACGGTCGCGGCGTTGGCGGCGCGTTTCCCGAACTTTTGCCTTTTCAAGGACACCAGCGGTGATGACCGCGTGGCCGGGTCAGGAGCGGGAGTCGACGGGGTCTTTCTCGCGCGCGGTGCCGAAGGCAGCTACGCGCGCTGGACCCGCGCCGGCGGCGGTCCGTACGACGGCTTGCTGCTGAGCACCGCGAACGTCTTCGCGCCGCAACTTCACGCCCTTCTCGAACTGCTGGCCCACGGCCAAAGTGCCGAGGCCGCGGAGCTTTCGCGGCGGCTCGAGAGCGTGGTACAGCAAACCTTCGCTCTCGTGGCTGAGTTCCCAGCCGGCAACGCTTTCACGAACGCGAACAAGGTCCTGGACCATGTCATGGCCTACGGGGTCGCGGCTCGGGACCACGAGCCGCCGTTGCTTTACAGCGGCGTGCGGCTGCCCGCGGAATTCGTCGAACGGGCCTCCACCTTCCTCCGCGAGGCGGGCCTGTTTCCGGACGTGGGATACTTGGTCCCCCGTCGAAGCTGAAGAAGTGGGGAAATGAGCACCTTGAGACGTGGAGGCATCGTGAGAACGCGGAATGGAGTCAGGGGAAGACACATGAAAGCCACAGCTTCGGGAATCTGGCTCGTACGTCTTCAGCGACAGAGGCACAATCAGGCCCTCGGCGCAAGTGAGGGTTTCTCGGGCCGGTCGTGCTCCTTGAGTCCGGGCATTCCGTGGTTCCGACGCCGGCGACGCGCCAGCGTCCTCGTTTGAGTTCCTTCCGACGGTTCAAGATGCGTTCGCGTCGGCCGCAGTATACATCGTCCGGCGTGACGTTGCCAAGCCCTTCACTGGCAGCCCATCATGGTGCCGACCCGTGTGGTGCATGCCACCAGCAGGGCGTCCTTGACTCGCAGTTCCACGTGGACAGGCTCACACGCCCATGTTCCAGAGATCTGAACCAATCTGAAGCTCCAAGGGACCTTCGCCCCATCATCGCAAGTCACGCCTGGGGCGCGACCTCTCGGACCGGGCCGCGAAGGGATTCACGGTCATCCAGGCGGTGGCGCTGGCCGAACTGGACGGTCTGACCGTCCCCAATCGCGACGGATTCCTGCCCCTGGTGGACCGCGACCCGGCGCGCCCCGACGTGCGGCCCGGGCCGCGGGACGACTACTGGGACTTCGTGGATGAGGTTCTGTCGGCCGCCGAGGCGAAGGGGCTCTATGTCGGCCTGCTGCCCACGTGGGGAAAGTACGTCACCTCGGACGGCTTCAACGGGAAAGTGGACCGCCTCTTCATCGCCGACGGCGCCAGAGCCCCCTGCGCCGTCGCCATTTGCCGCTTGGGGCATTCGCCGAGGCGCGGTACGATTGCGCCACCGACAGACGGCCCCGGCCCTCCTCGCAGGCCGAGAGGCGGGAAGCTTTCCTGCTGAACGGTTGTCAATAGGCAGAAAGGATCGGCAAGATGAGGATGCACGTGAGGATGGCCGTGCTGTTCGTCGCGCTGCTTGTTTCCCAAAGGGGCGTCCAAGGCGCCGAGTATTTCGTCAACAAGCAGGGCTCGGACGCGAACGATGGGGCGAGCCGGGAAACGGCTTTCCTGACGATACAGAAAGGCGTGGATGCCCTGAAACCCGGCGACACGCTAACGATCGGACCGGGCGAGTATTTCGAGAACGTGCAGCGCACCGATCTCGGCAGCCCGGACGTGGATACCGTTGTCCAAGCGGAAGTTCCCGGCACAGCGGTGCTGTGCGGCGATGTTCCCGCGCCCGAATTCAAGAAGGTTGATGGATACCGGTTCGTCTATGCCGCGCCGTTCGATCAGGAGCCGAAGGCCGTCTTGGAGCATCATGAACTGCACACGTTGCTTCCGAAGGCCAACGTGGCGGAACTTGAGTTCGATCCCGGGTTCTTTCACTATGACGCCCCCTCCCGGACACTCTACATCTCCAACCTGGACCTGAGCGCCCCGGACCGGCGTCGCTACACCGTGGCCGTGAACGGGAAGCAAGGTTTCGAACTGACCAACCCCCGGCGGGTCATCATCGAGGGGTTGGCAGCGACGGGATTCTATCCGGAATGGGGGATCAACCTGAACGCGCCGGTGTCCTGCGTGGTGCGAGACTGCGTCACATTCATGAGCGTGGGGGGCATCCGGCTGGGACCCTCCGGAGAAATCGGCGGCGAGGGCGGATCCAACAACGTGGTCGAGAACTGCGTTTCGTACGGGCACACCTTTGGCGGGATCGTCCGGTACGGCGCGAACAAGGACGTCATCCGCCATTGCCGCACCTACCGGTCCAGGCGCGAAGGCCATGAACATTTCGGGATTATGCACTATGCCGGCATGACCGGACCGCTCCTGATCAAGAACAACATCTCCTGGGGGCAGAACTTCGATTACTCCGTCAAGCCGACGGCCCAGGAGAGGCTGGAGAACTGCGTGGGGCTGGGGTTCATCCGGAACGCCAACATGTTCCGCAACCTGATCGGCGGCGGCAATGAGTATGACCGCCGTTCCGCCGCGCCCGCCGACAACATCCTCTTCCTGCGCGAGCAGGAACTGGACAGGGATTTCGAGTTCGCCGACCCACTGAACCTCGACTTCCGCCTGCAACCCGATTCGCGGTTCCGCGGCACGGCCCCGGATGGGACCGACCGCGGTCCCTATCCCTACGCGGCAGATATCTTCTACGCGTCGCCCGCCGGCGACGACCGGGCCGATGGTTTGTCCATGCGCAGGCCTTGGCGCACGCTGGAGCGCTCGCTTAAGGGCCTGCGCCCGGGAGATACGCTCTATCTGGCCGAGGGTGAATACGTGGCCTCGCCCTGGACCAACGCGGGCAACGGGAAGCCGCCGATCCGAATCTGTGGCCGCGGCCGGGGAACGGTTATCATCCGGGGCCAACTGATCCTGACCGCCGGCGCGGGGATTGTGTTTGAACGCTTGAATTTCTCCCGCGGCGCGCATCTGGGCCACAGCCGCGACCTGGCTTTCAGGAATTGCACGTTTTTCGGCCCTGCCGACGGACTGGACGCGGACAAGGTCAGGAACCTAGAAGTCACCCATTCGGTGTTCGCGGGCGTGCCGTTGCATCTGGTGGAAACCGAGGCCGTGACGCTGAGCGGCAATATCTTCGCTAATGACGGGAAGCCTGCCGTCCGGCTCGACGCGGCTCACGCCATCCGATACTCGGACTACAACAACTACCAGGACAAGGCGCCATGCTGGGAAGTCAACGGCGCCGCATGGTCTTTCGCCGACCTGCAGCGGCGGCATGACCGCTACTCGCAGGCGCTCGCGCCCGAATTCAGCATCGATGAAGGCGTGCCGCGCCTCAAGAACGACGGTCGGTTCAGAAGCCTTGGTCCGGGCAGTACGGCGCTGGGCATTCATTACGAGTACCAGCCCACTGCCAAGGCCGTGGCTCTGGTCGGCCCATTCATCCATTCGGTCAGCGATACCACGGCCAATATCGAGTGGTGGGCTTCGCACCCGGCGACCTACGCGCTGTCATGGGGCGAGACGCCGGAAACGGCGAATACCGTGCATCACGTCAGTGGCCCCGAACGCTTCAACACCTTCAGCCTGACCGGCCTCGAACCCAGTCAGGCGTACTATCTCAGGATCCTTTCGGCGGATGCCTCGCGTGGGGACGCTTCGCTGGGCGTGCTTAAGCCGGAGAACGCGGCGCTGTCGTTCACGACCGCTCCCAAGGCGCGTGAGCCGAGCGTGTACTACGTGGCGCCAGACGGCAATGACGCCAACAGCGGCCTGAGCCGTGAGCAGGCGTTCCGGACGGTAGGCTGCGCCGCGAACCGGGTTGGCCCCGGCGACACGGTCATGATCGCCGGCGGCGAGTACGCTGAAACGGTGCGTATCCGCGCGGCGGGAACTAAGGAGCGTCCGATCACGTTCCGCTCGGTACCGGGCGAGAAACCGGTCTTCAGGAATGAGAACCTGAGCCGGGCCTTCGAGGTCGTCTTGAAGCCGGATCTGCGGTTCGACGGACTGTACTTCCAGCGGGGGGGATTCGGGGATCAGGTCTTCGTGGTGCGCCAGAGCGAACGGGTACAGATCACCCGTTGTCTCAACGCCACCGTTGCCGCCGACGCCAGCACCAGCCTCCTGGTCCGGAACTGCGTGGCGCGCGGAGGATGGACGGCGGTCGCACTGAGCCGCTGTCCCGATTCGCGCGTCGAGAACAACGTATTCATCATGACGACGCTGCGGCATCTCGTCTGCGACGCGCCGGCCATTGTGCGGAACAACATCTTCTGCGAGTGTCTCCGCAACAAGACGCATCAGACGCTCCTGGAACTGTCGGCGAACGTGGCGGAGTCCAACAACTGCTTCTACATGCGATGGCCGGAGGATGAGAGGCTCGCAATCAACAACAGAACGTTGCCGCAGTACCGGGTCCGGACCAGCTCCGATGCCTTCGCTGCCAACCCCATGATGCCGGGCACCCCCGGCCGACTTCAGGGCTGGCAGCAGAGTTCGGACGAGGGTTTTGACCGGTTCTTCACGACGAACCCGCAACTGGTCCTGCGCGGCATCGGCCTGCAGCCGGAGGCGTTTCGCGATGTCCGCTTGGGGGCGACCCAATGGGTGTACGACCGCGCGTGGGCGCAGGCCGTCGTCAAGGCCGTCAACGCGGCCTCGGTGCTGGCGCGGGCCGGCAGGGATGCCGAGGCACTGACCGCCTATACCAACCTGACGCGGAGTCTGCCGTTGAGCGACCGGCTGAAAGCGGACGTTTTGGAACAGGCATCGCTCTGCGCCGGACGCCTGAGGGATTACGACCGGGCAATGCATCTGGCGAAGCAGATTCCGGTGGAGCCGATTGCGATCCGGCGCCAGATGCAGTTGATGGTGGAACAGAAGCAGTATGCCGCACTGCTGGAGGCCTTTGCGGACGGCAAAATGGGCGGACGGAATTTCTACCAGAGCCTGGTGTATCCGGAACAGGAAGACCTGATGGCGGACCTGTACTACTACCGCAGCCTCTCCTATGTGCATACGAACAACCTGGCGGCGGCGGAAGCGGATCTGCAAATCATGAACGACAAACGGACCCGCCTGACGTACAGGTCCGGCGAAGCCATTCATGACCGGGTATGGCTGCAGTTGGGCGATTTCTACCGGACGCAATTGAACGACGACCACCGGGCCCTCGATGCGTACACCAAGGTGTGCGACCGGACCACCTGGGCCTTCTGGGGCCGGCCGCTGAAGCCTGCCGCCAGGGGCGCGGACGAAACCCTCGTGGCCGCGACCAAGGCGGCGTCCGAAATCCTGCGCAAGCAGGGGGAACTCGACGAGGTGAGGAAACTGCAATTCAACCTGCGGAAGGCCCAGGCAGAAGCCGCGGCCAGCCTTCTCAAGGAGTCGGAGACGATAGCTAGGTTCAGGGAGTTGCTGGCGCTTCCCGGCACGCTGTCGGCGGACGTTGTGGAATGCGCGAAGCGTATCAACGGCCTTCGAGAGGCGGACCGCGGGAAAGTTCTTGCCGGTATAGCAGCGATGACGACCGGTTTGTCGGCCGATGCGCGGGACGTGCTGGTCAAGGCCGCCGCCGCGCCCGACGCGGAAACCCCGCAGACCGGGCTGCGCGCGCTGCTGGTCTTTGTGCCGCTCGAGAAAGCCAACGAACTGCTGGCCAAGGCGGAGGAGCAGGGCTCGGCGCCATAGACGGGAGCATCACAGGCGTCGACATCTGAAAATCACGTCCCGGCGGGGCCATGCCCCGGCGCCGCGCTTCTCGCGCACCTTGAGGGGGTACGTGCTGCCGCCGAAGTTGATCTCCCGGAGGCCCGCGACGGAGAAGGCCGCGCTCTCCACGTCGAACATCGGCTGCGCATCGTCCTTCGCGAGGTTGCCCGGGTCGTAGCAGAACAGGCCGAGGAGTTCCGTGCGTCCGCCGTCGCTCGTCCTGAAGCGGACGCCGGCGCCCTCGCACTTGACGCCCAGGCACCAGAGGTCCGCGCCGGCGCTGCGGACAAGGCCCGTGTCGCTGGTGCCCTCGGGATTGAGTTGGCGGGCCCACATCTTCTGCCCGCGTTTCCGCAGGTCGACGTGGGCGGAGCAGTCGGTGGCGAAGATATCGCCGCCGCCCGTGCCAACGATCGTCACGCCGCAACTCTCCACGACCAGCGTCCGGGCGGCCGAGCGGTTCTCGACCACGCGCGGGCCTACCTGCGCCGCAGCTGGTCGGTAGTCCCCATCCCGTACCGGTCGAAGAACCCCGGATTCAAGGGTTGGGAGCGGCTGCGACTGGCCGAAGCGGACCTTCCTCAGTACTTCAACAGTGCTCCGCAGAACATCGGCCTCCTGACGGGCGAACCGTCCGGCTGGGTCGTGGACGTGGACCTGGACCATCCGCGGGCGGTGGAACTGGCCGACGAGTTCCTGCCGCCCACGCCGGCCGTCTTCGGCCGCCCCGGCAAGCCCCGCTCGCACCGCCTCTACCGCGTCACCGGGCCGGTGGCGACGAAGAAGAAAAAGAGCAAGTCGGCCGGGATGATCCTTGAACTCCGCTCGACCGGTTGCCAGACGGTCGTTCCTCCCAGCACGCACGAGAGCGGCGAACCCATCACGTGGGAGACCGAGGGGGCGGAACCGGCACCCGTCGATCCTGAGATGCTTCGAGACACTGTAATGCGCGTCGGCGACCTGGTGCTGGCGGAATTGGGGGAGAAAGCCGCCCCGAAACCCCAGAAAGAGCGGAGCCCAAGCCCGACACAGCCTCATCCTCCTCCTGCATCCGTCCCGCCAACCGAGCGTATCGAGCGATGCCAAAGGGCCATGCGGCGAATGAGGATGACGGACCATAAGGACGGCTCGGCCCGCCTCTTTGCCACCGCCTGCCGCTGCATCGAGCACGACCTCTCGGACGAAGAGACCTTGGCCTGTGTCCGGACCTATGCCCGCGAGCAGCCGTTCCCGCGGGACTGGACCGACGCGGAGATTCTCCAGCGCCTGCGCCAAGCCGAGAGGCGCTGCACGCGGGGGGATGCCCTCCAAGCCGATGCCGGCGGTCTGGTGCGCCTGGGCGCTCGCGACCCCGCCACCGGGAGACTGATCCTTTCGTCCCGCCGAACGTTGCCGACGGCCGAGGTGTTCGTCCGCGGGTTCCACGCCCACCCTGACGGCCGCACGCTCCTCAGTTACGCCGGTTTCCTGATGGAGTGGCGGGACAACCGCTACGTCGAGGTCGAGGACGAGACTTTCCGGCAGCGCCTTCAGCCCTGGCTCCACGATGCCCTGCGGCACGTCTACAACAAGGCGACCGGCGAGATGGAACTGGCGGACTTCGAGTCGAACCCCGGCACGGTCACATCGGCCCTGGATACCCTTCGCGCGTACGTGCACCTGCCGGCCTCCGCCACCGCGCCGGCATGGCTCGACGGCGATGTCTCGCGGCTTCCCGCCGGCGAACTTCTGCCCTGCCGGTCGATGGTCCTTCACCTGCCGACCCTGACCCGCATCGAGCCGACGCCGCAACTGTTCGTGACCAACGCCCTCGACTTCGACTACGACCCCGACGCGCCCCCGCCTGCCCGATGGCAGGAATTCCTCGACCAGGTGTTGCCGGACGACCCGGAGTCCGTCCGGCTTCTTCAGACCTGGTTTGGGTACGTCCTGACGGGCAACACCAGCATTCAGAAGATGCTCATGCTGGTCGGCGCGCGGCGGTCGGGCAAAGGAACCGTCGCCCGCGTCCTCACGCGCCTGGTCGGCCCCGGAAACGTCTGCGGGCCGACCACATCGAGCCTCGCGGGTCAGTTCGGGCTCCAGCCCCTCATCGGCAAGGGCCTGGCCATTGTCTCGGATGCCCGGTTCAGCGGCGACCACATGCCCATCGTGGTCGAGCGGCTCCTCTGTATCAGCGGGGAGGATGCCCTGACTGTTGACCGCAAGTTCCTCGGCAGCGTCACCCTGAAACTGCCGACGAGGTTCATGTTTCTGACGAACGAACTGCCGAAACTGAGCGAATCCAGCGGCGCCCTGGCAGGCCGATTCCTCATCCTCAGGTTTACCCAGAGTTTCTATGGCCGGGAAGACCCCTTCCTTACGGACAAGCTGCTCGAGGAGCGGCCGGGCATCCTGAAGTGGGCCATCAAGGGCTGGCACCAACTCCGGGCCGATGGCCGCTTCATCGAGCCGACATCCAGCCGCGCGGCGGTCGAGGAACTGGAGGACCTCCTAAGCCCGGTGGGCGCGTTTGTGCGGGAATGCTGCGCGGTCGGTCCCCAGTATCGGTGTTACCTCAGCGACCTCTATGCTGCCTGGTCGCAGTGGTGCGCGTCGAACGGGCGGGAGCATCCAGGGACCGTCCAGGGGTTCGGCCGCGACATGGCCGCCGCCGTGCCGAGCGCCCGGACCCGCCGGAACAACACCATGGGCCGGTTCATCGAAGGAATCCAACTTGCCTCCGCCTGAACGAATCTGGTGCAGGTGCCGTTTAGTGCCGCGAAGTGCCGCGACACTTGCCATTGTTGATCGCGCGCGTGCGCAGGCGCGCGAGACACCACGAGAGCACGATAGGAAGTGCCGCGGCACTTCGCGGCACTGACCGGAACCGGAAGGAGCATCGCCCATGACGCCGAACGCCGTTCGGTCCGCCTTCTTGGACCGCCTTGCCGCCGTGGTGGCCCCGGCGCTACCGACCCGCAAGTCCTCGAGGTCGGGCATCGCCTGGCGTTCCGACGTGGCCGGTGTGTACCACCACGTGGTCGTCTTGCCGTACGTCGGCGACTTCGAGCACCCCGAGCGGCAAAGCCTCCGCTCGTGGACGCTCAGCGGACCACCCATTCCCCGAATCCACGTCAACCATTACGACTTCTGGGTCTCACAAGCCCAGCAACGCCGCTGGTCCGGCCTGGCTCGCCGGCAGGCGGGCGTGGGTGGTCCCGAAGATGCCTGGCATTCTTCTCGGCACGTGCTGGAACTGACGGTGGCCCTTGACGAACTGCTGGACTTCGCGCCGTGGGTGGCGGCATGGATTCGGGCCGTCGAGGCGAACGATCCGGCCCTGCTTCTAGCCCTGCCGCACCCGCTGGAACACCCGCGGACGGCCGAGTATCTCCTCGCGACCGCGTACGAGTGGACGGCGCGGGCCTCAGAGGAGTACGAGCGACGGCGCCACCGGTATGAGCGCGCGTAGCCATCCGCAAACAGACGCCCGCCCTCGGCAAAGGCATGGAATAGACTCGGCGTCCGACGGAGCTAAGCAGTGATGCCCCACGTTGGCCCGGGTTGGGCAAGTGGCGAAGGAGACGGACCTCCCCGTTTGCCCGACGCGATGGGGCGCCCCAGGGGCAAACGTGGCGCGTCAGGGCGGCCGGCGGCTTAGGTACTACCTGGCCACCGGTCGGCGACAGGGCGCGCGGAGCAGTCGCGGACTACATGAGAGTTTATTTGTTAGCGCGCACGAGTTGGCGCGCGGATGTTAGCGCCCGCGACAGCGGGCGGGCTGGAGGCCGTGCCATGAACCTGACGCCGAATATGGAACTGCTCCTGACGGCCATCCTGGCGGACGTGAAGCGCCTTGAGGCCATGCCGGACCGGCCCGCCCCCGGCACGGACCGGGACGATTGGCGGGAGCAGTATCTGGAGCGCCAGGAGTACCTGCAGGCCGGCGTCCGCCACGACCTGGAGCGCTGGCTGGGCTACCCGCCCTCCCGGTCGGACTCGGCCGTCTTCTCGCGGGCCCTACGGCAGATGGAGGACTTGGGCCTCGTGGTCCGCCTCAACCGGTACGGCGGCCGCCGGGCTACGCACGTCCAGTTGACTGACACGGGCCGGGCCATGGCGGAACGCCTGGCGGCCGACCATGACGCCGCGATGGCAGCCCTGCTGAGGGGCCTTGGGTTACCCGTTGAGCCGCCGGACGCCGGCCGGCAGGACGCGCGGAATCCCCTGGATTCCCCTTCGCCCCCGAGGTAGGGCTGATCGTGAACGCGGCGAACCGAAAGGACCAGCCATGATCACGACGAAGGCCGTCCCGGCGGTGGCGTACCTGCGGCGGTCGACGGACAAGCAGGAGCAGAGCCTGAGCGACCAGCGCCGGGAGGTCCGCCGCTACGCCGAGGAGCAGGGCTACGAGGTGGTCCGCGAGTACGTGGACGACGCCATTAGCGGCACGAGCGCGGAGGAGCGGCCGGGTTTTCAGCGGATGATCGCCGACGCCCGGACGGGCGAGTTCCAGGCCGTGATCGTCTGGAACAGCGACCGCTTCTCCCGGGGCGACGTCACCGAAACCGAGCACTATCGCTACCTGCTGCGGCAGGCCGACGTGAAGGTGCTGTCGGTCACCGAGGACTATCTGGCCCGCGACGGCATCGACGGCGACGTCCTGAGGACGGTCAAGCAGTTCCAGAACCGCCAGTATTCGATCAGCCTGAGCCAGAACACCTTGCGCGGGCAGATCAGCGCCGTGATGGCCGAGTCCGACCCCGGCCGGGCGGCCCCGTACGGCTACGACCGGGAAATCCTCGCTCCCGACGGGTCGGTCATGTTCCGCATCCGGTTCTGCCCCGGTCGGGTTCGCGAGGTCTACGACAGGGGCGGGCGGTTGCAGGCCCGCTACGAGAAGGGCCAGTCGCTCTCGAAGCCCGGAAAGGAGTGCAAGGCCCGGCTGGTGCTTGGCGCACCAGAGCGCGTGCAGGTGATCAGGGACATCTTCGAGATGTGCCTCGGCGGCAAGGGCTTCACCTCCATCGCCGCCGCTCTGAACGCCAGGGGCCTGCCGGCGCCGGTCCGCGACCACTGGGGTTCCACGACGGTCAAGGCCATCCTGGAGAACCCGACGTACCGTGGCGACCTGGTGTGGAACCGCCGGACCGAGGCCAAGTTCTACCGCATCGAGAACGGTCGAGCGCAGAAGCGCCGACGCCAGTCGGGCGAGGCCAAGGTGGTCCGGACACCCAAGGACGAGTGGCTGGTCGTGCCCGACGCCGTACCGGCCGTCGTCAGCCGCGAGGACTGGGACAAGGCTCAGGTGAAGGTGGCCAAGCGCCGCGGGGCCCGCGGCGGGGCAGGCCACCTCAACCGCCGATGGCTGCTGACGGGCGTGCTGGAATGCGGCGACTGCGGGCACAAGTTCTGGGGCGACCCGAGATGCAAGGGGCGTAGACCGGGACGGGCCCCGGTGGTCACCAGCTACTACACCTGTTCCGGCCGACGGTCGCACGGCAAGACCATCTGCCCTGCGTCGTCCACGCTACGGGCCGAACACCTGGAAGAGTGGGTGCTGGGCAAACTCGGCACCATCGTCGCCACCGACGAGGACGCCATCGAGGCGGCCACCCGGCGCTTCGTCGAGTCGGTGGTTGCGGAGCACGCGCCCGCGACCGACGCGGAGCGCATCGCCCGCGAGATCGGGCAGGTCGAGGACCTGGTGACGGCGCTCACGATGAACATCGACCCGGCCAACCTGTCGATGCTGAACGACCGCCTTACGCAGCTTCGGCTTCGCAAGGAGGCCCTCGAAGAGGAACTCCGCGTGGCCAAGCGAGCCGCCACCGACCATGACATCGGTGCGTTACGGAAGTGGGCCCGGACGCAGTTGACCAACCTGCAGGCCGCCATGGACGGGGTACGCAACGACGAGACCCGCGAGGTCATCGGCGCCTACGTCGACCGCATCGTCGTCTGGCCGTCCGAGAAGCGCGGCGAGATGGTCCTGAACCCGGGAGCCCGGTCCCTCTGGAAAGAGCACGACCGTCCCAATGGACGGTCGTGGTGTAATCTGGTCGGGGCGACTGGATTTGAACCAGCGACCTCTTGGTCCCGAACCAAGCGCTCTAGCCAAACTGAGCTACGCCCCGACGGATGGACTCGGGATTATAACGGCGGCCCACCTGAAATCAACTCCATTCTGCCATTGCCCGAGCGGCCCCCCGCTGGCATACTCCTTGCAGTCCCCTGCGGCCGCAGGGCCTTGGCGCGGGCCCGCGGGGCAGGGGAGCACCGTCTGCCGGCTTGCGCTCGGAGGCCCATCGTGTCGAAGAGCCGCGTCGCATCGTGGATCCTCGTGGCGCTCGCGATATGGGCCGCCATGGTTTGCGAGGCCGCGGCCGCCTTCCTGATCCTCAAGCAGCCCGACCCCGACCAGCGGGCCGTCATCCTCATGGGCGGATGCCTGTTCGTGGTCTGGTGCGCCATCGGAGGCGGGGTCCAGTGGCTCCTCCGCGACCGGCTGGCCGGGTGGGCCCGGAGGATCCCCATCGGCTGGCGGACGCGGTTCGTCCTGCTGTGCATCCTCATGGCCCTGCTCGAGGAGGCCGTGACGACGAGTCTGACGAACCTGGCCCCGTGGTTCGGCGGCGTGACCGATGCGGCCCGGATCACGGCCTCGAAGAACTACCTCGAAGTGGTCTGCCTGAACAGCGTCATCGTCTTCATCCCGGCCTACATCGCGTGGGTGGTGATCCTGAGTTTCTTCGACTTCTCGCCGGCCGAGGTCATGCTCCTCTACGGCCTGACGGGCTGGCTGGGAGAGACGATGACCTTCGGGCCGGGGCACATCGGCATGGTCGGCATGTGGACCTTCGTCTATGGCCTCATGGTGTGGCTGCCCGCATGGACCGTGCCGCAGGACCGCAAGGTCCGCCCCGTGCGGTGGTGGATGTGGCCGCTGGCGGCCGTCGTGCCGCTCATCGCCCAGATGCCCTTGGCGCTGGTCGTCCTGGCCGTGCGGCGGCTGATCGGGTACGAAGGCTGATCTTCCTGCGCTGCGCCGCCCCCGCCGCCCCCCGTGCGAGCGGCCGCGTTTTTGTTAGACCCTT
>Ga0315276_10001403_pt1 | contig 21550 bp, 15 predicted proteins | sample YL17G05_0_MG_FD_204542 | JGI IMG/M metagenome (GOLD analysis project Ga0315276, IMG submission 204542) | Sediment microbial communities from Yellowstone Lake, YNP, Wyoming, USA - YL17G05_0 | ecosystem: Environmental > Aquatic > Freshwater > Lake > Sediment | place: USA: Wyoming | collected... | reverse complement strand
CGGATGCAACGAATGAGAAGGGAGGAGCTATGAAAAACCAGGGAGATCCCGGGACGTGGGGCCTGCACGCCGGAGAGCAGGGGGAACTCATGATCGGGAATCACGGGACGATCGGACTCGCACGGCAGTTCGGGACGCCGCTCCATGTGGTGAACGCGCGGCGGTTGATGAAGACCGGGGCGGATTTTCTTCAGACGGTTCGCGGATCGTACCGCGGATGGACGTCGGTCCACTATGCGATGAAATGCAACTCGGTCCCCGCGGTGGTCGAGATACTTCTTCAAGCCGGGATGGGACTGGAGGTCATGACCGACTATGAGCTGACACTGGCGTTACGGCTCGGCTGTCCGGCTGAACGGATCATCGTGAACGGCCCCTGCAAAACCAGGTTCTTTCTCCGCGCCTGCATCGATGCCGGGGTCCGTTTCCTCATCGCGGATTCGCTGGAGGAACTGCGGGACATCGCCGGCATAGCGGGTGAACGGGATCACTACCCCCGCGTCCTGCTCAGGGTGAATCCGGACTACACCCCGCGCGGGATGACCAGGGGGACGGCAACCGGGAGCAGGACAGGATGCGCCTTCGGTCTCGATCTCCGGGGGGGAGAGGTGGAACGGGCGATGCGGGTTCTCGATGAACTCAAACGGATCCGCTTCATGGGATTTCAGATGCACATCGGCACCGGGATCCGCCACGCGAGCGATTATGCCCACGCCCTGCAGCGCGTGACCAAGCTCAGGGAGATTGCCCGCACGTCGGGGCGGTCGATACGTGTCCTCGATGTCGGAGGGGGTTTCGCGTCGCCGGCTTCCCGTGAATTCGGCCCGCTCGAACTTCTGCTCTACCAGGCCTTCGGACGGCTCCCGGGGTCGGGGAGAGAGGCTCCCTCGGCTTCCCTATTCGCGCGCACGATCTCCGGCGCGGTGGAACAGCTTTTCGGGCCCGACGACCTGCCGGAGTTGATCTTTGAACCGGGGCGGAGCATCGCAGGCCCGAACCAGTTCCTGCTGCTGACGGTTCAACGGGTCAAAGAGCGGGACGGCGTGGGACGGTGGTTGATCGCGGACGGGGGACTGAGCACCGTGACGATCCCGACCTACTATGAGTACCACGAAGTCTTCCTGGCGAACGATGTGCGGCGTCCCCGTGGCACACCAGCGACCATCACCGGCCCTGCCTGCTTCGCCGGGGACGTGATCTACCGGAACAAGCGCATGCCTGTTGTCGCGCCCGGCGAGGTCATCGCGATCATGGACAGCGGCGCGTATTTCACGGCGATGGAATCGTCGTTCGGCTTTCCCCGTCCGGCGATCGTCGCCGTCGACGGCGCTTCGTGCCGGCTGGTGAGGACGCGCGAAACGTTCGAGGAGATGATCGGCCGGGATGTCGTCGATGAAGGTTTTTTGCTCGAAAGGAGCCTCCCATGAAATTCTCGGTGATCACCGATGGGTTCGCCGCTCTCCGTGACATGGTTGCGGACGCGCTGGTTGCGACCTGCCTTGCCCACGGCAACGAGATGGTGGCCGGGACCCGGGGCATCAACTTCGCCCTGAACCTGACCGACGGAGCGTCCCCCCGGCCGTTCAGGCGGAAATCGCAGTCTGTCTTCGTCTTCTCGCTCATACAGGACGAGCACCCGGATGATGGGTTGAAGTCGCGCTGCTACACCGCATTGATTCAGAGCCTTTCCAATCTCCTGCTCTGTGTCGTCCCCTCCGGCCGGACCGGCCGGCCGGACGTCTACTTTACCACGCCGGAAGCGGGGTTCTACCATATCCCGTTCGACCCCGAGGCTGTCTTCGAGCGGCTGTTGCCGATTGCCTCCGCCCGGTTTGCGACGGAGAATGTGTTCACGGAGGATCTGCCGGAACGCCTGCAGGAGGGGTCTCCCGTCGTACGTCAGATCGCCATGCACGGGAAGGAGCTGGAGGCGATGGGAGTGCTGCCGACGCCGTTTCCCCTGAGGGAAGTGCTGTCGCCGGTAGCGCTGAGGCATCTCTATAAAATCTACGGCATCACCGGGGCAAGCTACGGGAACCTGAGCGCGCGGGAATCGGTCCCCGAACTCGGAGGCTGCACGTTCTGGATGACGGGGAGGGGCGTGGACAAATCCGACATCCGCCGGGTTGGGAAAGATGTACTTCTCGTCAGCGGGTTTGATGACGAACGGGGGGCCGCCCTCGTGAGCCAGCCTCACGGCGCCGATCCCGCCGCGAGAGTCTCCGTGGATGCCGTGGAGCATTCGATGATCTACAGGAGCTACCCCGCCGTGGGAGCGATCGTCCATGTGCATGCGTGGATGGAGGGAGTGCTCTGCACCCGTCAGAATTATCCCTGCGGCACGCGCGACCTGGCCCTGGAAGTCCTTGACCTTCTTGCGCGGACGTCGGATCCCTGCCGGACGGCGGTCGGACTGAAGAACCATGGTCTGACCATCACGGGGTCCGATCTGGGGGAAATTTTTGACCGGATCGGTGGCCGGTTGCTCACGGAAGTCACCATGTTCGCCTGAGGGACTATGTATCCCCTTCGCATACTCCTGCGGCAGCCGGTCCGTACCGCCCTCACGATCGGCGGCGTAGCGCTCTGCGTTGTCCTGATGCTCTTCCTGCTCTCGGTCTATCGCGGTGTGGCGGAAGGATCGGTGGAGTATATCGTGAAGAACAGGGCCGACCTCTGGGTGCTCAGGAAGAATACCACGAACATTCTCCGGGGTTCCTCTCTCCTTACCACTGCGCATGGCATTGTTCTGCGGCAAACCCCCGGTATCCGGCAGGTGGCGCCCGTCCTGCTCACGTTGGTCACGGTGTCGACGGGGGAGGGTGCCGCGACGCTTTTTGTTGCGGGCTTCGATCCCGCGACATCACCCGGGGGGGCCGGGAAGGCAGCGAGCGCCGGCGGACCCCCCGCAATCTGCGAGGGGAGGAACGTTGCTGCGGACAGCGAGATCGTCCTCGACCGTTGTTTCGCCAGGAAGCACGGTCGCGCCGTCGGCGACGTGATCCGCATGCACGATGACAGACTCACCGTCGTCGGATTCAGCAGCGGTACCAACGCGTTCGTCATCCAGTACGGTTTCACCACGCTCCATCGCGCGCAGATGCTCACCGGGTTTCCGGGAATCGTGACCTGCTACCTGGTCGCGCTCGAGCCGGGGGTCGACCGGGATTCGATGCGGACGGCTTTGGCCGATGACCTCCCCGGCGTCGAGGTCTTCGACCATGCGACGTTCCTGCAAAACAACGTGCGCGAGATGGAATCCGGTTTTCTCCCGATTCTCTATGCGATCGCGGCGATCGGGACGGTCGTCCTGACATCCATTCTGAGCCTCCTGCTGGCGGTGATCATTCTGGAGTCGCGGAAGGACTTCGCCGTCATGAGGGCGATCGGGTCTCCTGACCGCTTCCTCCGCGGCATAATATTCCTTCAGGCCCTACTCCTCTCGGCGGGAGGGACGATCGTCGCGAGCCTGGCGTTTCCTCCGCTGGCCTCTCTCATCGAATGGCTCTCGCCGGAGATAAGCACCCGGGCGTCACTTCTGCAGGTGTGCGGGGTGTCGGGCGTCGTTCTCGGGGTGACCCTCTTCAGCGCATGGAGTACCATGCGCCGGCTCCGCTCCATCTACCCGCTGGAGGCATTCGCATGAATCCGAGTGCAGATGCTCCCGTCATCGAACTCGTCGATGCGAGCAAGATCTATCGGTCCGCGGGGAGGGACTCTGCGGGCATCAGGCATGTATCCCTGCGGATCGACCGGGGAGAACTCGTCCTGCTGCTGGGGCCGAGCGGGAGCGGAAAAACCACGCTGCTGACGCTCATGGCCGGACTCCTCGCGCCCACGGCGGGAACGGTGGCGATCGGGGGGCGGACTCTGGAGGAGCTTTCTCCCCCCCGTATGCAGCGTTTGCGCGCAGAAAAAATAGGTTTCGTGTTCCAGGCCTTCAACCTGATCGACGTATTGACGGCGGCGGAGAATATCGGGCTTGTCCTCCGGTTTGCCGGCGTCCCCGCAGACGTCGCCGGCACCAGGTCGATGCAACTCCTCCGGGAATTCCATATCGAGCATCTCGCCCGCGAGTTTCCTCCCCGCATGAGCCAGGGGGAGAAACAACGGGTCGCCGTCGCACGGGGAGTGGCCAACAGGCCGCTGCTCTTGCTGGCCGATGAGCCGACCGCGAGTCTTGACACCGATCGGGCGCTCGAAATCGCGGATATGTTGCATGACTACGCCCGTTCAGGGGTGGGGGCGGTTGTCGTGGCAACCCACGACGCGCGACTCACGAGGTATGCCGACAGGGTCTTCCATCTCCATGATGGGGCGATCAGGGGGGGGGGAGGTGAGCGGGAAAGAGTTTGACCGGCCCGTGACAATTCCATGACATCTCCTATCTCCCCCGTCTGTAGATTGGCCCAAGATTTCCGATCCCCCATCACTGATCCATTCACCAAACTCATGAGGTTCGTCATGAAAAGCGATACACGAAGTTTCCTCTGTCTGGTGGCGGCTCTCCTCTTTGCCGCGGGTCTGGCGCTCGGCCAGGAGACCGCCATCACGATTCTTCATGTCAATGACACGCACGCCCATCTCGACGGGTTCGGCCCGAAGAACCATCATCTCGAAGGGGAGCTCGGCGGCATAGCACGGGCGGCGACCGTTATCGGGACCGAGCGCGCCACCGCGGAGAACGTTGTGCTCCTGCACGCCGGCGATGTGTTCACCGGCGATCTGTTCTTCAACAAATATCTGGCCGTCCCGGAGTGGCAGATCATGACCGCACTGGGCTTCGACGCGGAGGCGGTCGGCAATCACGAGTTCGATCTCGGCCCCGACCCTCTCGCCTACGCCCTCTCGCTGGGGCTGCCGAACGTGGAATTTCCGCTCCTCTCGGCCAACCTGGACATGAGTGCCGCGCCCTCCCTGACCAACTGGATCAGGCCCTCGATCGTCAAAACCTTCGGCAGCGTGAAGGTGGGGATCTTCGGCATGACCGTCTTTGACGATCCAACCAACATGCCGTCGCCGGTCGTGATCGAACCCGACATCGTGGGCGCGGCCACCAAAGCGGTGGCGGATCTGAAGGCGCAGAACGTGCAGGTCGTCGTCTGTCTCTCGCATCTCGGTGTCGCGTACGACCGTCAGATCGCAGCGGCGGTCTCCGGGATCGATTTTATCGTCGGCGGACACAACCATTACCTCTTGAGCGCCCCGGAGGAGGTGACAAACCCGGACGGGAAGAAAACGTTTATTGTCCAGGCCGGTGAATTCTACGAGCAGATCGGAAAACTTCGCATCTCCGTGAACGCAAGCGGAGAAGTGGCTCTGAAGGACTGGAGCACGATACCCGTCAACAAACACGTTCCGGCTGATCCGACTATCCAGGGAATAGTCGACGGGCTCAAGAAGGGCATCGTCGAGCAGTACGGAAGGGTGTACGACAAAATCGATGCGATCACGCACTGCGATCTCGACAAAGTATACAGGGCGGACAGCCCGCTGCGCGATACGCCGCTCGGAAACCTGGTGACCGACGCGTTCAGGAAGACCACCCACACTCAGATCGCCCTCACGGTGGCCGGTATGATCTCGGAGAAGATCTACGCCGGACCCATCGTCGGGGCTGATGTCTTCCGTTCGATGAGCTATGGCTATGATCCGAACGGGAGCGGCTACGGGTACAATCTCATGACGATGAAGATCCAGGGGACCGAGCTCCTGAAAGGACTCGAGACCACGCTCGCGATGATCGGCGTCAACGAAGACTTCTTCCCGGCGGTCTCGGGGATGACGTTCAAATACGATGTCACGAAGGATCCCGGCTCGCGCATCCTCCTGGCGTCCATCCGGATCGGGAACCGGCATTTTGACCCCTCGGCGTTCTACTCCCTGACAACGAATATCGCCATCTACTACATACTGGGGGGGCTCGGGGTCAAGGTGAAGGATGAACAGCCCACCGCCGACTTCGAATACCCGGTCGTGCGTGAATTCATCAAAAAGCTCCACCGGCTCTCCTATCGCGCAGAAGGAAGGATCCGCGACGTCAGCATCAGATGTCATCAGGGCGAAGGGCCGGCGGACGACGAGGGGGCGGTGGTCGAGGAGGAAGGGGACGACGAGCTCGCGCCTGCGGTGAAGGAATTCTCCCTGAACGACAACTATCCGAATCCGTTCAATCCGAGCACGACGATCAGTTATGCGCTCCCCGGGCGCTCGCACGTGACGCTGAAAATCTTCAACAGCCTCGGGCAGGAAGTGACCACGCTGGTCGACGGCATCGTAACGGCGGGGGTGCACGACGTGCGGTGGGACGCGACGACCATGGCCAGCGGAGTTTATTTCTGCCGCGTGACGGCGGCCGGGGAGAACGGGGCCGGTTCCTTTTCGGCCACGAAAAAGCTGATGCTGGTCAAGTAGGCCGCGGGGCAGACACTGAGGCTGATGTCTTTCAGAGCAGGAGGCAGAGGAGGAGTGATGCGCGAAGCGTCCTCCTTCTTGCCTCCTGTTCTCTCTTCGTAGTCCCGTCGCAGCGGTGCTGCTCCTCCGTCACCCCCCCCCTTGCATTTCACCCGGAGATTCGTATGTTTTGCAGAAACTCCGATGCGATCCGTGTCGTCGCCTCTCACTTTGCCGGGCTTTGTTGCCGCATCGTGAAATCTGCCGGGAGTTTCAGCCCGATCCTTTGGCTCCCCGCGGTGACCACGATTGAATCGTCCGCCACGGTCTGCACGCGTGCGCCGGCTGCATCACGTTCGTTGAGGGGTGAATCGAGGTAGAGGGTCAGGATCGTCATGTCACCGCGCTGTTCCACCCTCGTCTGAACCCTGTCCGGCGCGTTCCGGCGCGTCTGCCGGTCACGCGGCAACGACGCAGAGGATCGCTGATCGATCCGGAACCTCATTTCTCCCCCCGCCGTCTGTTCGGGCTTCAGATCCTGTTTTTCCCCGGACGTGACTTTTTGCTGCAGGCTGTTGGTCCGCAGCCTCTCCTCGTCCCGTTCCGCGGCAACGGCCGACTCCGCCCCGAGCTGCACACCTTCGACCCAGAACGCCGGGGTCGTGGAGGGCTCTGCCGGGGAGGCTTTCCCCCGCTGGTCTGCAGCATACATGTCCTTTGGCGCTGCCGCGGCCGTCCCCGCGGGTCCCGAAGCGACATCACCCACCGCGGCAGGAGCTCCATGCCCGTCGGTTGAGGACGTTTTCTTGGCCGGAGCCTTTTCCGCCTGTTCCTGACGTCTGAGGTCGCGGCCCCCTTCCGGTGCGCCGCTCTTTTCTTTCCCCGGGGGAGTGATCGCTGCCGGTAGCTCGGGCGCCGGACGATCGTCCCTGAACGATATCGCCTCGGGGGCTTTTCTCTGTCCGGCGAACCAATCGTTGTACCACGTGACGGCAAAGAGAATCCCGACGGCGGCCGCGGCGCTCAGGATCCCGGGCCAGGGGATCGCGCGATCCGGCATCTCCCTCACGCGGCGCCGCAGGGAGTCCTTCAACTGGTCTCTCCCGAGTCGCCTGGTTCCGGCGGCGAGGAGTCGTTCCCGTTGAACCGCCTTCAGGCAGCCGTCGCATGAGGCGAGATGTTCCTCGACCGCGGAGGCCTCAGCCACGCTCATCCTCCCCAGGACGAACCGGGTGAGCATTTCTTCGTCGGGGGCAATGTGTCGGTCCTGTCGTTCAGTCATGACGGGGAAGCGCTCCGCGCAGAAGCTTTTCCAGTGCTTTCTTGCATTGATATTTTTTTGTTTTTGCCGTGTCCGCATTGGCGAATCCGAGTCGCGCTGCGATCTCCTCCATGGGACACTCTTCCCAGTAAAACAACAGAAGCAGCGCGCGGCAGGGTTCCCCCAGTTTTTCGAGCGCCCCTTTGACGATGGAGGCCTCTTGTTCTTCAACCATCAGCTCAAGCGGACCCGGGTCGTTGGTCACGGCGTCGCCCCCCTCATCGGTCCGCACGATCTCGCGGCGCGAACGTGCGAGCCGGCGCAGCCAGATGTTTTGTGCGGTGGCGTAGATGAACGTGCCGAGATGGGCCGTCGGGGTAAACCGCCCGGATTTGACCCGCTCCCAGAGCACGACGAGCGCCTCCTGCAGCATGTCCTCCGCATCGTCCGCTGTGCCGCTGTTGCGCGTCACAAGTGCCATGACGGGCTTCCTGTTGGCGCGGTAGAGTTCGACAAGCGCCTCCTCGTCTCCCTTCCGGATCCGGTCCAGCGTCCGGGCGTCTGCGCTTAAAAACAGGGGAGAGGAAGCCATTTACCTTTCTCTGGTTAATGACATTAACCGTCACGAGGTGAATGGATCCAATGTACAAAAGGCACTCATTCAATTCCACACCACAAAAAGGAGAATCGGTCATGAAAAAGCTGGTCTCGGAGATTCTGACGTTGCTGGCGGGTTTGTCCGTCCTGGTCGCGCAACCGGCGAAGGAAGGGGGGGGGGTGGGAGGGCGGACATCGGTCGATCTTACCATCTATAACCAGAACCTGTCGCTCATCCGCGAAGAGCGCTCCTTCTCTCTCGCCAAGGGGATGAGTTCGGTTGTCGTACCCGATATACCTGCGACGATCGATGGGACATCGGTCCATTTCATGAGCCTGACCGATCCTGTGTCGGTGCGGGTGATCGAACAGTACGACCTCGTCCATCAGGCCAAACTGCTGGAACGCTATCTCGGACGGCAGGTGGAGTTTGTCCGCGTCGACCCGGCCACCAACAAAGAGTTCTCCGTGTTCGGAAAACTCCTCTCCACCGGCTATGTGCAGCAGCCGGGGTACGGTGCCTTTTCGTACGCCGCCGGGGGTATGGTGGCCGAGATCAACGGGAAGATCGAACTCAGTCCGGCCGGACGTCTCATTCTGCCGAGTCTCCCCGAAGGACTTGTCCTGAAACCGCAGCTCGAGTGGCTGGTCAGCAACACCCGGGAAGGGAATCACAAGACGGAACTGAGCTATCTTGCCGGCGGTCTCTCATGGTCGTGCAACTACGTGGCCCTTCTCAACAAAAAGGACAACGCGATCGACATCACGGGGTGGGTGACCCTCAGCAACAACTCCGGCACCTCATTCCGGAACGCCGGGCTGAAGCTTGTTGCCGGTGACGTGAACATCGTCCAGAACCAGTTCGGCGGGGCAATGAAGATGATGCGCAGCGAGGCTGCGATGGACGCCGCGGCGCCGCAATTCGCGCAGACAAATCTATTTGAGTTCAAGCTCTATACGTTGCAGCGCCGCACCGACGTCGCGAACAATGAGACCAAGCAGATCGAGCTGATCTCCGGTCACGACGTCCCGGCCCGGAAGGTGTTCATCTACGACGGGCTGGCCGATCAGTGGCGATCATGGTCGAACAACTATTCTTACCGCTCGCAGGGGAGCTTCGGCCAGCAGTCGAACCCGAAAGTCGGCACCTACGTGACGTTCAGGAACGAGGAGAAGTCAGGTCTGGGGATGCCACTCCCCAAAGGGAAAGTGCGCGTCTATAAACGCGGTGATGATGGGAAGGAAGAGTTCATCGGCGAAGACGAGGTTGACCACACGCCGAAGGACGAAGAACTCCGGCTGTATCTCGGCAACGCCTTCGATCTCGTCGGGGAGCGGGCGCAGAAGGATTTCAAGTCGCTCGCGAATGGTCGCATCGTCGAGGAGACCATCGAGGTGAAGGTGCGCAACCACAAGGACGAGAATGTGGATGTGCAGGTGTACGAGCATCCATGGCGGTGGAGCCAGTGGGAGATCATCTCGGCAAACAGCGAGTGGACGAAGGTGGACCAAAGCACGCTGCGGTTCCCGGTCCGTATCGCCCGAGACGGCGAGAAGGTGATCCGCTACACCATCCGTTATTCCTGGTAGACAGCAGCACGCAAAAGGGGGGGAAAGCCATGAAATCATTTGCGTTGACACTCATCGCCCTGACTCTGGGGGCCATGTCACCTGCGGCGGCGGCCGGAATGTCTCACCCGCGGGAAAGCGGCATAGCGCTGGAAGGGAGGATCAATTCTCCGTACATCGCGAGCCGGGGGGGTCGTGCGTATCTTCAACTGACCATTGTCACGCCTGAGCGCGGTGTGCGCGAACGCAAGCCGGTCAATCTCTGCGTGGTGCTCGACCGAAGCGGCTCGATGGCGGAGCAAGGAAAGATCGGGAACGCGAAGGCGGCACTGAACGCGCTCATCGACCAGCTCAATGAAGACGACATCTTTTCGCTCGTGATCTACGATGACGTGGTCGATGTTCTCCGTCCCGCCTGTCGCGTCGAGGACAAAGCTGGCCTTCGAGATCTTGTGGAGGGGATCGGACCGCGGGGCTGGACAAACCTCGGGGGGGGTATGAGGGAGGGCTTCCGTCAGGTGGAAAAGCATGCGGGAGGTGCCACGGTGAACCGGGTGGTTCTGCTGTCCGACGGTCTCGCGAACAGGGGCGTGACGGATCCTTCGCACCTGGGGCGGCTGGCCCGGGAGCATCGCGGGCACTCCGTTTCACTCACAACGATAGGGGTGGGGCTCGACTATAACGAGAACCTGATGACGAGCCTGGCGGATCAGGGGGGAGGGAACTACTATTTCATTGAATGTGCGGGTGATCTGGCGTCGATTCTCCGGAAGGAATTTGACATGCTCGGGTGCGTTGTGGCGCAAGACGCGGTGATCGAGCTGAAACCGGGGCGGGGCGTACGGGTGGCTGACGTGATCGGAGGGGAACTCGTCGCGGGCGACGGAAAGGTCCGCATTCCGGTGGGGGACCTGTACGCGGGCGAACGCCGGGAGTTTACGGTGGAGCTCGATCTCCCCGGAGGAATCGGCCGGGAGGTGGTCGCCTCAGGCGTGCTGCGCTATGATCCCGCCGGGGTTATCGCCGGAGGCTCTTTTTCGGCCAGCGTGACGTACACCGGGGATGCAGCAGAGATCGACCATTACAGGGATTGGGGCGCACAATCGAAAGCCGATATTGCCGTCTCGACCCGCGGCGTGGAGAAGGCGATGAATGCGCTTGATGCGGGAAGGAAGGACGAAGCGGTGAAGGAAATCGCCGCTGCGCGCCAGGCGCTGCGGGCGTCCCCCTCGGCGTCACAGGCCGGGGTCGGGGCGGCGGTCATGGCGCAGGAGCAACGGTTGGGTGTCTATCAGGAGAGGGTGGCCGAGAGCGCGGGGGATGCGAGGAAAGCAAAAAAGGCGATACAGTACGACAATTATACCGTGCAGAAGAAGAAGTAGAAGGGTTGACGGGCCGCGGGGGGGTGAAGGGCGCCGGGGGATGCTCTCCCGGTGCCTTTCTTTATTGCTTCCGGGAGAATTTGAAGGGAATGGTGATCCAGGAAGACACGGGGCCGCTCGGCATCCGGGCCGGTGCGAAGCGGGAGTTCATGACTGCAGCGATGACCGGCTCAATCAGGACGTCGTTGGTGCTTTTCAGTGTCACGGTCTCTGTCGGTGTGCCGTTCTGATCGATCTGCACCTGAATCACGATCTGCCCCTCGATACCCCTCTCGTACGCGAAGGAGGAGAACTTCGGGTCTTCCAGCTTGATGATGCTCGCCTGTTTTTCGAGATCGACGAACGATGGGGGCTCTGCCGTGTCTTTGGACTTTAGGGATGCCACCGCCAGGGGCTGTTCCTGCTCCGGAGCCGTCGTGACGGCCTGGAGAGGTGTGGTCATGGAGAGACGACCCGACTCGTCCGGTTCTCTTTTATTCTGTACGCTCTCATCTCCCCCGGGCGAGGCGATCATGGTGCGGGACCCTGTGCCGTCAGTCGTCAGAGCAGCCAGATCAGTCCCGCGATTGTCCTCGTCGGGAATCCGGGTGACCCGGGGGTTGCTGGCCGAATCGGGAGCCGAAGCGGAGACGACAAAGGATTGCTCTGCCGTCTGCACCGGCGCTCCCAGAAATCGCTCCGCCACAGGTGGAGACAGGGCCGTCGGATCCGCGACAATCTTGCGCGACACCGCCCGCTGGTAGTACCAGAATATCGCCGCCACCACGACGATCACCGTGAGAATGATGAGAAAGACGAGGAGACCGTTCCCCTTCTTCTTCGCCCTGGGCTCAGGGGCCTTTGCTGCCGGCTTCGGGGGGGTGCGGAGCAGTTGTTGCGGTGACGACCATTCTTCGGTCATTATCGGGAGCGGTTCCGAATCCGGCAGTCTGGACCCCCGCTCCTTCATGGCGTCCGTTGCCGGGGGGAGCCCGGGACGGGCAATGCCCGGAGGGGCGATGCCAAGATGGATCTTGGTGACGTGCTGCGTCTTGAGCACCGCGAGCTGATCGATCTGCTTCTCAAAATCCTTTGCGACTTTGTTCCCGGGGTCAATAATGTAGATGCGGTGTATCTCCGCCAGGGCGTGACTGTACTCCCCCTTGCGGACGTATTCGTGGGCGTGCTGAAAGTACTGGTTCTTCAGCCACTCGAGCGCGGCGGCTTTTTCCTGCCGCTCGGTTTCCAGATTCGTGAGGGGTCTCCCGAGCCCACTGACGTTGGTCACTCCGGATGATGTCCGCGAGAGCTCGACCGCCTTCTCGATGATCGAAGGGATCGATTCGAGTATGTCGCCTCTCTGTTCATCCGTCAACGCATTCGATGTCTGCAGTTCGTGGAGCTGCTCGGCCTGCCTTTCGAACGCCAGGATGTAGACGTTCTTCGGCTCAAGCGTTTTGGCGTTCCGGACCGCCGCAATGGCATCGGCATAGCTTCCGGATTCCGCCTTCGACTGTGCTTCGGCGAGAAGCCGGGCCACCGGTGAGGATCCTCGTGTATCTTGTGCGGTCATGTCTAAGGTTTCCGTTTGCCGGAATATATCAATTGGAGACGAGAATTACAAAACGAATGATGCCCCCCCTGCCCCTGCTTGAACGTGGAGGGGGGGGGACGACGGCTACCGTCTGACTCTGATCTCGATCGGTCCCCGGGAGTCCCGCATCGCGACGGTGACGGTTGCTGTCCCCCGGTCGTAGGTCCACCCGGGGGCCGGCTTGCCATTGGCGGTCACGGCGGAAGGCTTGTCGGGGATATCGACAACCCTGATCGTCAGTCCCCTCGGCGGGGGTGTGTACGCCCCTTCGGCGGCGGAGATCTTCAGCGTGATGCCTGAGTCGTCAGAACCGAGCAGGTGCCTCCTCCTTAAGTAAGTCCCATTCTCAAATTCGAAAGAGATCCCGTCATCTTCGTAATAGGTCGACCCGGAGGGTGCCCCCTGTCCCGGAGGATAGGCGGTGAGCGTCAGCGGATCGATCGGCGCCTCCCCTGAGTGCTGGACCACCTGCCGGGTGGGGATGACGGCGCCGGCGCGTATGAACAAGGGGAGTCGTCCGAGGGGTGCATCGGTCGTATATTCTCTCTTCCCGTCAAGCTTCTTTCCAGTCCAGTAGTCGTACCAGGTCCCCTCGGGAAGTTCGACGGATTTCTTCCGCGTCCCTTCCGAGACCACGGGCGCGACGAGGATATCGGGCCCGAACATGAATTGATCCTCCTTCGACTCATAGCGCCGGTCAGCGGGATAATCGAACACCATCGGCCTCATTGCCGGTATGCCGGAGGAAGCGGCCTCCGCCATCGCCGTATAAATGTACGGGAGAAAAGCGTACCGGAGATTGACGGTCTCCCTGTTCACGTCCGTCAGCTCCGCCCCGTATTCCCATGGTTCCTTGTTTACTTCCCCGGTGACCGAATGGGCGCGCATGAGGGGGGTGAAGACGCCGGCCTGGAGCCATCGGGCGAAAAGCTCGCCCGACGGATGACCCATGAATCCCCCGATGTCGGATCCGACGAAGGGCTGCCCGGAAATGCTCAGGTTCAGGCACATGGCGAGGGACATCGCGAGATGGTCCCATGACGAAACGTTGTCCCCCGTCCACGATGCGGAATACCGCCACCCGCCGGCGTACGATGCGCGCGTGAGCAGGAAGGGGCGCTCGCCGGGAATATGCCGGCGGATTCCCTCATACGTTGCGCGGGTCATCTGCATCCCGTAGATGTTATGGCTCTTTGCGTGGCCGGTGCGGAGACCGCCGTCGTCGTGGAGGACGGAGAGGTCAGCCGTCTTGGTGGGGACATCGAACACCGAGGGCTCGTTCATGTCGTTCCACCATCCCCGTACCCCCGCCGCGGCGAGCCCGGCGAACTGATCCCCCCACCATTGCCGTCCGCTCTTGCCGGTGAAGTCGGGGAATGCGCAGACCCCCGGCCAGACCTTTCCCGTAAAGAGTCTTCCGTCCGGAGTGCGGAGAAAGCAGTCGGCGGCCATGCCCGAGCGATACGCCGCGTAGGCGCTGTCGACTTTGATGCCCGGATCGACGATGACGGCTATCCGGAATCCCTGCGTTCGGAGATCGCTGATCATCTTCGTCGGGTCGGGGAACGCAACGGTGTTCCACGTAAAGATGCGGTAGCCGTCCATGTAGTCGATGTCAAGGTAAATGACATCGCAGGGGATTTTCCGTTTCCGGAATCCGTCGGCGATCTCCCGGACGCGGCGCTCGCTCGCATAGCTCCAGCGGCACTGCTGATAGCCGAGCGACCAGAGCGGGGGGAGGGGCATCCGGCCGACGAGCTCGGTGAAGCGGGTGAGGATCGTCGCAGGGGCGGGACCGTAGAAGAAGTAATAATTGAGGTCGCCGTTCTCGGCGCCGAACGAGAACCGATCGCGCGATTCCTTCCCCATGTCGAACGAGGATCGGTAGGTGTTGTCGAAGAATATCCCGTAGGCCCTCCCGTCGCGGAGACCGTAGAAGAACGGTATGGTCTGATAGAGGGGATCGGTTCCTGCGTTGTACGCCGGGATGTCGGCGTTCCACATCGTCATATGGGTGTTCCGCCGTTCCAGTGCCCCCGCCTTCTCTCCGAAACCGTAATACCGTTCCTCGAGGGGCATGGTCTTCCACACCCGCACCTCGGTGCCGCTCCAGCTCATTCCCCTGGCGGGCTCATCGTCGTTGATGACCTCCCCCGACGGGTCCCGGAATGTGAGACGCAGGGGGTTTTTGTGAACGGCCAGCGTGAGCTTCGACGTGCGGAAGGTGAAGACGGCGGGGGAGTCCTGCATGGCGACGACCGGGGCGGGCCACTCCGTCTTGACGACCGCCCACGAGCGGTCCGGCACCTCGGAGGGGACCGCCCGGAAGCGGATGCGGAAGAGATCGTCGGCGAGGACGCGGACGGTCAGCAGGGATGTGCCGGCGCGAAAGGTCGCTTCGCATCCATCGGCTGTCGTCACGGCCTCCACGGCTGGGGCGGACCGCCATTGGGCGGAGACGCTCCCGGCGATGAGCGCGAAGATGAGGAGGGGGAGGTTCCTGGTGCGCATGGGGTTGTCCGCAATATCCGGCTCGACGGGAGCGGCGCCTTCCGTGCCAACGGTTGCCGCACGCGGCCGGAAGATCAGAGTGTCTTTTCAGTCACCGTGTCGAAGAAGTGCGCCTTCGACGTGTCGACGAGAAGCTCGAACGGCCGGCCGACGGCCGGCGCCTTGTCGCTCGAAATGCGCGCCACGAAGTTGGAACCCACGCCGGTGGAGAAGTAAATGAAGATCTCATTCCCTACAGGCTCCACGACCTCAATCTGCGCGGTGAAGGGGGCGAGCGTCGTCACCCCCGTCGGTCGGTCGGCATAGATGTGCTCGGGGCGGATGCCGAGAATGACGCGGCCGGCGTCAAGCGAGGAAAACTTCGGCGCGGCGGACGCGGGAACAGGGAGGGTGAAGGGCGTTCCGTCCTGCCGGAATGTCCAGGCGCCGTTATTCTGCACCGTGCCGTTCATGAAGTTCATGGTCGGACTGCCGATAAACCCCGCCACGAATCTGTTCGCAGGATGGTGATAGATGGTCAGAGGCGAGTCGACCTGCTGAACAACCCCGTCTTTCATGACCACGATCCGGTCTCCCATGGACATCGCTTCGATCTGATCGTGCGTCACGTAGATCATGGTGGTCTGCAGCTGATGATGCAAACGTGAAATTTCGGTCCGCATCTGCACGCGGAGGTTCGCGTCGAGGTTGCTGAGCGGCTCGTCGAAAAGAAACACCTGCGGCTGGCGCACGATGGCACGCCCGAGTGCGACCCGCTGACGTTGTCCCCCCGAGAGGGCCTTCGGCTTCCGGTCGAGATAGCCGGCGATCCCGAGGATGCTCGCTGCGTGTTGCACCCGCTTGTCGATCTCCGCTTTCTCGTACTTCCGGAGCTTCAGACCGAACGCCAGATTATCGTAGACCGACATGTGAGGGTAGAGCGCATAGTTCTGAAAGACCATCGCAATATCGCGGTCCTTCGGTGCGACATCGTTGACCACCCTGTTCCCGATGCTGACCGTTCCGGAGGTGATCTCCTCGAGTCCGGCGATCATCCGGAGCACGGTCGACTTTCCGCACCCCGAGGGGCCGACCAGGACGACGAATTCCTTATCGTTGATCGTCACGTCGACGTCCCGGACGGCGGTGACTTTGGCGTCATAGACTTTCGAGACCTTGTTGAGCTTCACTTCAGCCATGGGTTACCTTCGCGCTGGGGTATATGAGAGAGGAATCGGCGAGCCTGCCAAATCTAAAAAATATAGCCACGGAAGAGATTAAACACAAGGAATTCATGGGCCGGGATTCCACGCCCGGGGGAGGGCTTTCAGAATCATTTTCACCCCTTCTCGAGGGGGAGGGGGGATGGTTTGAAAAGAAATATGGCTAAACCACTTGACATTCACAAGGTTGATTTCATATCTTTGTGGAAGCGCTTCCAAAGCGCTTGCCGCTCAGTCTTCATGACTCATTCCAATTCATGTCTGTCACCATCTACGACCTCGCGCGTGAGGCGGGGGTTGGCATAGGAACAGTCTCGCGCTGCCTGAACAACCATCCGAGCGTCTCGGTACAGACACGTGCGAAGGTGATGGCGGTCGTGAAGCGCCTGAGCTACCAGCCGCATGCGTACGCGCAGCGCCTGGCCTCGAGGAAGACGAACACCATCTCGGCGATCATCCCCTACTTTACGAACTACTTCTTCATCCAGGTCCTCCAGGGGGTGCAGGACAAAGCGGGGGAGCTGGGTTTCGATCTCATCCTGTACGGGGTGAACAATCCCGCGCAGGCGGAATACTACCTCCGGCGGTCGCTCCACCGCGGCCACGTCGACGGGGTCATGTTTTTTTCAATGAAGCTGCCCGAGTCGTACGTTCAGAAGTTCCAGCAGATCAATCTTCCCCTCGTTCTTGTCGATACCTACCACCCTGAATTCGATTCCATACGCGTGAAGAACCGGGAAGGCGCCACCGATGCGGTCCGCCATCTGATCAAACTGGGACACAGGAACATCGCCATGATCAACGCGAGCCTGGAGACGCAGCCGGCCCGCGACCGGATGGAAGGATACCGGCTGGCGCTTGAAGAGGTGGAGATCCCCTTCCGCTCCGAACGCGTGTTCATTTCCGGGATAGGAAAGCAGGACGGCTTCAACCGCGAAGCCGGCCGCGCCTCGATGGAAGAGTTGATCAGAAAGAACCAGGGAAGAGACGGGGTCACGGCGGTGTTCATTGCGAGCGACGTGCAGGCGATGGGCGGCCTGGAGGCCGCGGCGGAGCTGGGCGTCCGCGTCCCCGAGGATCTCGCCCTGGTGAGCTTCGACGATATCGAGCTGGCCCAGCACGCACAGCTGACCACCATGCGACAGCCCATGCACGAGATGGGGATCCTTGCCCTCGAGAGGTTGTTTGCTCGGATGAAAGACCCCAAAGCGCCCGTGACGGTGACGGCGTTTCAGCCGCAGCTGATCATCCGGCGGACGTGCGGAGCGGCGGCGAGGGGAGAACACGTTGCCCCGTCCGCCGGTCACATCGAGCTCGAACCGATGACCCGGGAGAGCGGATAAAGACGACAAGGGTGTCTGCCTCACAACACGACAACGATCAGGAGCCCCGAAAGCATGAAATCCATTTGCTACGGTATCGTCATCATCCTGGTGTTCTGCACGGCGGCGACGAGAGCGGGGAACACCGGAAAGATCGCCGGTGTGGTCAAGGACAGCCAGACGGGTGAAGCTCTCGTCGGTGCAAACGTCACTCTCACGGGAACGTCGATGGGAGCGGCGACAAACATCGACGGCTACTATGTGGTCCTGAACGTCCCGCCGGGAAAATATACCATGGCGGCGTCCGCAGTGGGTTACAACAAGAAGAGCGTCACGAACGTTTCCATCTCCATTGATCTGACGACGACCATCGACTTCTCCATGACCTCGGTGCTGGTGGAAGTCGGCGAGGAAGTTGTCGTGACCGCTCAGCGTCCCCTCGTCCAGAAAGACCTCACCGCATCCACCGCGATCGTCAGCTCCGAACAGATCGCCTCCCTTCCCGTCACTGAAGTCAGCCAGGTGCTGAACCTGCAGGCGGGTTTCGTTGCCGGCAGCCTCCGGGGGGGGCGGGCCGGTGAAGTGGCCTACTGGATCGACGGCGTCCCGGTGACCGACGCGTACAACGGATCGCAGGTTGTCGAGGTGAACAAGAACCTCGTCCAGGAGCTCCAGCTCATCTCCGGGGCGTACAATGCCGAATACGGTCAGGCCATGTCCGGCATCGTGAACATCGCCACCAAGGAGGGGGGACAGAAGTTCACGGGAGGGCTCGGGCTGTATTTCGGTGACTACCTCGTCAGCGACAAGGAGCTCTTTCCGGGGAACGACAAGTTCGCCCCCACGAATATCAGAAATTTCGAGGCGAACGTAAGCGGTCCCGTCTACGGCGAGGCACTGACCTTCTTTGCCAACGGCCGGTATATCCATTTCAACGGCTGGGAGTACGGGTTCAACAGGTTCAATCCCTATAATGTATCGTATTTCGATTCTGCGAACACGTTCCATCTCATGCGGGACCCCGGCGGCCATGCCGACAGTGCAGCCGTTCCGCTGAACTCCTCGGATCGCTGGTACGGCCAGGGGAAACTCACCTGGCATATCAGCCCGGCGATCAAGATGACCGGCAACTATATCTATGATTACACCGTCTCGCGCCCCTTTAATCGCGCGTACTATTATGACCCCTACGGCCTGGGATGGGACCACAACCGGAGCAATACGGGCATCGTCCAGTTGACCCATATCCTGAGCGACCGGACGTTCTATACGCTCGGCGCCTCCTATTTCGTGAAGAAATACCAGTATTATCTCTACCAGGATCTCAACGACCTACGCTACGTCCATCCGATCCTCCTGAACACCCCTGACTCGTACAGCTTCCAGACAGGGGGGACCGATATGCGGCACACTTCGCGGAGCACGACGACATTTCTCGGTAAGATTGACGTGAGCAGCCAGATCAGCCAGACCCATCTGCTCAAATTCGGCGTGGAGGTCCGCCGGCATTACCTCGCCTATGAGAACATCCAGCTCGTGCCGGTCGATTCGATGAGCTCGTTCAAATACACGAGCAGCTCGCCATTCATCTACACGCAGGTGCTCCCCACGTCCTCCCAGTCGCACGACATGTATGAACACAGGCCGCTCGAGCTCTCGGCGTACTTCCAGGATAAGATGGAGTTCAAAGACCTTATTGTGAACGTTGGCCTCCGGATCGACTACTTCAATCCTGACGGACAGATCCTGAACAACGACCACCCTGACCCGAAGGACCCTCTGTATTACACCTACACGGTGGACGACCCGAACATTTACGCTCCCATCAAGGCGGCGAACATCTTCTGGGACTACAACGGAAACGGTGTACAGGATGCGGACGAACCTCTCAAGACAGATCAAGACCGGGCGGCCTACTGGTACAAGAAGGCAAAGGCAAAGTGGCAGGTCAGCCCCCGCATCGGTTTCTCCTTTCCCATCACGGCGCGCGGGATCGTCCACTTCTCCTACGGACACTTCTTTCAGATCCCGCACTACGAGCTTATGTACCAAAATCCCGAGTTCAAAGTCTATCCGGGCCAGTACACCGTGGCGGGCAACACGGACCTCTCCCCCGAGCAGACGATCAACGGGGAGCTGGGCGTGCAACAGGCCCTCACGGACGACATCACGATCGACCTCACCGCGTACCTGCGCGACATCCGGAACCTGACCGGAACCCGCAGCAACCTTATCTCCGTCTTCGGCGGGTCGTACCAGTACGCGCAGTTCACGAACAGTGATTTCGGGTTCGTCAAGGGGATCGTCCTGACGGTCACAAAGCGGTTCTCGGCCGGATTCAACGCGACGCTCGACTACACCTACCAGGTGGCGAAAGGGACCGCCTCCGACCCGAACGATGCCCAGAGGGCGGCGGCAAGCGGACAGCAACCAGAGGTACAGCTGAATCCGCTCGGTTGGGACCAGCGTCAGACGCTGAACGTCACCGCCACTTACAGCGGAAGGCGATGGGGGGGGAGCATCATCGGCTCGTACGGCAGCGGCGCCCCGTATACGCCGCGCGCCACGATGGATATCTCGTCGCTCCTGACGAACAGCCAGCTCAAGCCGTCGACCGTCAACATCGACGTACGTGCGTATTACGAAATTCCGGTGGATCCATTCCGCATCGTTGCGTTCGTCCGGGTCTTCAACCTCCTGGATACGCGGAATGAGACGAACCCCTACAACGACACGGGCCGTTCCAGCTTCACGACGGACGAGGCAAGTGCGATCAACAGCAACGCGAAGCAGTACGTGAATACCGTCCATCAGTTCTACATGGATCCCACGAGATATTCTGAACCCCGTCGCGTCGAATTTGGCATGAACCTGGAGTTCTAAATGAAACGTACACTCACGCTCCTCCTGCTTCTCTCTGCACTCGGTGCGTCACTTCCGGCATCCCTGCTGGCGCAGGGAGGGACCCCCTATGAACGGCACGCCTTCATGGACGGCAATCTGGTCCGGACCGTCTTCGGCAACTGGGGCGTCATCGGCCAGCCCTCCCAGTTCGGGCAGCGCGGCTCATGGAAGACTCCCAACAACGGATACCTCGGTGACGTGAGCCCGTTTGTCGGCGCGGAAGTGAAATGGAACGGCCTGACGTTTCATTCGGTCGTGACCTGCCCGGTGCAGCGGCCTGCCGCAACTTTCGACCGGGATCCGATCACCAGCGAGTACTGGGCCTTCGAACCGCTGGCGGGATATTTCAGTGCCGGCGCAGGGTCGGTGGCGATGAGCAACTACACCGCCACTTGGCCCCCGTACTGGCCCGACAAACTCAGTGATCTGGTTGACCCGGGCTGGCGCGACTCATGGAACGGGTATTTCGGCAAGCGCATCAGCTCCGACCTGGAGACCTACTTCGTGATGGACGACAACGCCGACAAGCACTTCAACTTGGGGCGGAACAATTCGTTCAATATCTCCTTTAAGCCCGACTCCACGAATCCGAACCGCAACGGCCTCGGTCTCGTCATGAGCGTCCGCGCCATGCAATGGGCGCAGTTCCTGGCCAAGGACAATATTTTCTGGCTCTACGAGATCACCAACACCGGCACCACAAACTACGACCGGGCGGTGTTCGGCATGCTCGTGGGAACCTACCTCGGGGTCACCTCGACCGAGGACTATGGTGAGTACAGGGATGACTGGTCGTTCTATGACGCGAATGAAAACATCACCTTCACGGGGGATTT
>Ga0315276_10001399_pt1 | contig 21559 bp, 18 predicted proteins | sample YL17G05_0_MG_FD_204542 | JGI IMG/M metagenome (GOLD analysis project Ga0315276, IMG submission 204542) | Sediment microbial communities from Yellowstone Lake, YNP, Wyoming, USA - YL17G05_0 | ecosystem: Environmental > Aquatic > Freshwater > Lake > Sediment | place: USA: Wyoming | collected... | reverse complement strand
CCTCGGGCGCCCGCGCCGCGCGGCCCTGGCCGATGCCGAGCACTAGCCCAGACCGCCCTTCCCGCAAATCGGCAACGACCGCCACGCCGCCCAACGACATCAACGGCCGAGGAACATCCGGTAGGCGGGATTGGCGGTCTCGTCGACGCAGTCGTAGCCCAGCCGGTCGAGGAATGCCCGGAATTCGGCCTTGTCCGAGGGCGGCACCTGCATGCCGACCAGCACGCGGCCGTAGTCGGCGCCATGGTTGCGGTAGTGGAACAGGCTGATGTTCCAGCCGCGGCTCATGCTGTTGAGGAACTGCATCAGCGCGCCGGGGCGCTCGGGAAACTCGAAACGGTAGACGATTTCGTTTGCCGCCGACGGCGCGTGCCCGCCGACGAGATGGCGCACGTGCAGTTTCGCCATTTCGTTGTCGGTGAGGTCGTAGGCGTCGATCCGCCGCCGCTTGAGCTCGACGAGAAGCTGCCTCGTCTCGTCGCGGTTGGCGACCTCGATGCCGACGAACAGGTGGGCGACCTTCGGGTCGGCGTAGCGGTAATTGAACTCGGTGACCGAGCGCTTGCCCAGGAGCCCGCAGAATTCACGGAAGCTGCCCGGACGCTCGGGGATCGAGACGGCAAGCACCGCCTCGCGCTGCTCGCCCAGCTCCGCGCGCTCGGCGACGAAGCGCAGGCGGTCGAAATTCATGTTGGCGCCGCAGGCGATCGCGACGAACGTGTGATCCGTGACGCGGTGGCGCGCGCACCATGCCTTCACGCCCGCGATCGCGAGCGCGCCCGCCGGTTCGAGGATCGAGCGCGTGTCCTCGAACACGTCCTTGATCGCCGCGCACGCGGCGTCGGTGTCGACCAGCACGATGTCGTCGACCAGCTCCCGGCAGATCCGGAAGGTCTCCTTGCCGACCTGCTTGACGGCCACGCCGTCGGCGAAGAGCCCGACATGCGCGAGCTTGATCCGGCGACCCGCGGCCAGGGACCGCGCCATCGCGTCGGAGTCGACCGGCTGCACGCCGATGATCCTGATCCCGGGGCGTACGCGCTTCACGTACGAGGCGATGCCGCCGATGAGCCCGCCGCCGCCGATGGCGACGAAAATCGCGTCGAGCGGCGCCTGCCACTGGCGCAGGATCTCCATGCCGATCGTGCCCTGCCCGGCGATCACGTCCGGATCGTCGTACGGATGGACGAAGGTCGCGTGCGATCGCTTCTGCAGCGAGAGCGCGTGCGCGTAGGCGTCGCTGTACGAATCCCCGTGCAGCACCACCTTCGCCCCGCGGGCCTCGACCGCCGCGATCTTGATGTGGGGCGTGGTCAGCGGCATCACGATGGTCGCCTTGCAGCCGAGCTTCTGCGCCGCGAGCGCGACACCCTGCGCATGGTTGCCGGCGGACGCGGCGATGACGCCGCGCGCGCGCGCGGCGGGCGACAGGTGCGCCATCTTGTTGTACGCGCCGCGCAGCTTGAACGAGAACACCGGCTGCTGGTCCTCGCGTTTCAGCAGCACCCGGTTGGCAAGACGCCGGGAAAGGATCGGTGCCAGGTCGAGCGGCGACTCGATCGCGACATCGTAGACCTTGGCGGTGAGGATCTTCTGCAGGTAATCGACAGGCATGGGGTTCGCGGCGTGGCCTTGCGTAAACGCTACGTTCAAGCGTAGCAGGAATGCGGCGGGGAAAATGGGGACAGCCCACGTTTTCGCGAAACCGGGCGAAACCGGGGACAGACCACGTTTTCCTGGCGTTCCCCAAGCAACCCGGGAAGTCAACGACGGAAACCGTGGTCTGTCCCCGGTTTCCCCGGTTTCTCGCGGCGCACGCGGAATGCCGGTCTCTGCGCAAATCCCACAACCATTTCTGCTACGCTTGCCCCACGATGCTGCGGACTCCGCTCACCGCCACCACGCTTGCCGTCGTCGATATGGGCTCGAACAGCTTTCGGCTGGAGGTCGGACGCGTCGAGGGCGACCAGATCTACCGGCTCGATACCTGGCGGGAAACGCTGCGCATCGGCGCCGGTCTCGACGCCCAGGGCCGGCTCACGGCCGAGGCCCGCCGCGCCGCGATCGCCTGTCTGGCCCGCTTCGGCGAGCGCATCAAGGGCCTGCACCCCTCCGCCGTCCGCGCCGTCGCCACCAACACTTTCCGCGTGGCGAAGAACGCCGCGACCTTCCTGCCGCAGGCGGAGCGCGCGCTGGGCTTCCCGATCGACGTCATCACCGGCTACGAAGAAGCGCGCCTGATCTACAACGGTGTCGCGCATGTTCTTCCCGGATCCGACGAGCAGCGGCTCGTCATCGACATCGGCGGTGGTTCGACCGAGCTCATCATCGGCCGCGGCCTCGTCCCGGAACGGCTCGAGTCGCTGAAGATCGGCTGCGTTGGCGTCACCCAGCGCTTTTTCGCCGACGGGACGCTGTCGGCGACGGCCTTCGCCGCGGCCGACACCGCGGCGCGCACCGAGGTCGAGGTGATCGGGCGCGAGTTCAGCCCCGAACACTGGCGCACCGCGTACGCGTCGTCCGGGACCGCGCTGGCACTCGCCGAAATCCTGGAGCAGAACGGCATGTCGGCCGCGGGGATCACGCGCGAAGGGTTGATGCGGCTGCGCAAGCGGATGATCAGCGCGGGCCACATCCGGCGACTGCGCCTCGCGGCGCTGAAGCCCGAGCGGGCGCCGGTGCTCGCGGGCGGGCTGGCGATCATGGCGGCCGCACTCGCCGAGCTCGAGGTACCGCGCATCAATCCCGTCGGCGGTGCGCTGCGGCTCGGCGTCCTCTACGATCTCCTCGGCCGGACGATTCACCGCGACGTCCGCACGGCGACCGTCGAGCAGTTCCTGACGCGCTACCGGATCGACCGCGAACATGCCGCGCGCGTTGCCGCGATGGCTGTCGCGCTGCAGCGGAGGGGGCTGCCCGACACCGAACCGGCTGCACTCCAGCGGCTCGAATGGGCGGCGCTGCTGTACGAAACCGGTTTCTCGGTCTCCCACACCGGCTACCACAAGCACGGCGCCTACATTCTCGAGCACGCCGACATGCCGGGGTTTTCGGCACGCGAGCAGCGCGAACTCGCCCTGCTCGTGCTGGGTTGCCGCGGCAGCCTCGCGAAAATGGCACCGACACTCGCCGATCCCCAATTTCGCGCGCAGCTGCTGACCCTGCGCCTTGCCGTGCTGTTCCACCACGCGCGCCGGCCGATCGACCCGCCGCGCATCGTGGTCGCGTTCCGGCCGCGAATCCGCTTCGAGATCCCGGCGCGCTGGCAGAAGTCGCATCCGCTGACGGCGCACATGCTGGCGCAGGAACGGGCCGAGTGGGCGGCGCTCGGATACCCCTGGAGGCGGGCACCCTGAACGACCCGCACGGCACGGGCTTCGACCGCCGTTCCGTTCCACGGGCCCCGCCCCCGGGAATCCCCGGATGCCGCACGACCGGCGCCGGAGTCGCGTCGTCCAGGAGCCTGTCGGACTTGGGGGTTCGACAGGCTCCCAGGCAGTTGGCGTCCCCCGATCGGCCAGAAATGCGTACGCCTCTTGCTCGAGGCGGCGGCGTGGTCCGCCGCGTCACTGCGCTGATCAGACGAAATCGGGTCCGATGACCACGCGCAGGACGATCGCCGACGCGCCGCCGCGATCGCGGTTCGTAAGCCACCACACCGCGCCTTTCTTCACCGCCCAGTACGCTTCGTCGCCGGACAGCAGGAACGCCGCTACCGCCCCCAGCGTCGGCTGATGCCCGACGATGAGAACCGGTTCCCGCGCGTCGGGCCAGCCGGCCGCGGCGAGCACGGCGGCGACCGACGCGCCGGGGGCGACCTCGTCGACCGTCCTGAACTTGCGTTTCAACGCCAGCGCAGTCTGCTGGGCGCGATCCGCCGGCGACGCGAGGATGCGCGTCCCGTCGGGCAGATGACGGTCGAGCCAGTCGCCCATCCGCTCGGCCTGCTTCAAGCCTTTCGCGGTCAGGCGGCGGCCAAGATCGGGCTCGCCCGGTTCCGCCTCCGCGTGTCGCCAAAGAATCAGATCCATTGCTCCTCCTGTTGCGGGTGACCGGGTGCGTCAGTGCCCGCCAGCCCGTGCCAAGGGCACTGAGCGCCCCCTTGGGGGGAGGCGAGCGCAGCGAGCATCGGGGGCAGTCATCTCAGTGCCCGCCCGGCCGGCCGAAGGGCACTGAGCGCCCCCTTGGGGGGAGGCGAGCGCAGCGAGCATCGGGGGCAGTCATCTCAGCTGTCGCCGGGTTCGCGCAGGCGCGCGAGCAACTCCGCCTGCGCCGACCGCGGCTGCGCACGGCCGTGCGGTGCGATCTTCTTCCACGTGCCGTCGGCCGTCAGCACCCACGCGTCGCGGTTGTCGGCGAGGTAGCTTTGCAAGCCCTCGTCGACGACGCGTTTGGCGAGCGCCGGATCGCGCACCGGGAACGCGACCTCGATGCGCTTGAAGAGGTTGCGCCCCATCCAGTCGGCGGATGCCAGCCAGACGTCGGCCGCGCCCGCGTTCTCGAAATACCAGACGCGGTGGTGCTCCAGGAAACGGCCGATGATCGAGCGCACGCGGATGTTGTCCGAGTATCCGGCGACGCCGGGCCGCAGCGCGCACGCGCCGCGGACGACGAGGTCGATCTCGACGCCCGCCTGCGACGCGGCGTAGAGCGCGTTGATGACGCCCTCTTCCAGCAGCGCGTTCATCTTGGCCATGATCCGCGCCGGCTTGCCCTCGCGCGCGTGCTGCGTTTCGCGCCGGATCGCCTCGAGCACCCGCCGGTGCATCGTGAACGGCGCCAGCAGCAGGCGCTGCATGCGCGCCGCACGCGAGAGACTCGTGATGTGGAGGAACACTTCGCTGACGTCGCGGCAGATCGCGGGGTCGGCCGTCAGCAGGCCGAAGTCCGAGTACAGTCGGGTCGTCCGCGGATGGTAGTTGCCGGTGCCGAGGTGCGCGTAGGGCACGAGCCGCGCCTTGCCGTGGGCGTCGCGCTCGCGGCGAATGAGCAGCGCCAGCTTGGCGTGTGTCTTCAATCCGAACACGCCGTACACGACCTGGGCGCCGGCGTGCTGCAGCCGCTCGGCCCAGTTGATGTTCGCCTCCTCGTCGAAGCGCGCCATCAGCTCGATGACCACCGTCACCTCCTTGCCGCGCGTGGCGGCCAGGATGAGTGCTTCCATCAGCACCGAGTTGACGCCGGTGCGGTAGACGGTCTGCTTGATCGCCACGACATCGGGATCGTCGGCCGCCCGGCGAATGAACTCGACGACGGGCTCGAACGACTGGTACGGATGGTGCAGCAGGATGTCCTGCTGGCGGATCGCCGCCAGGATGTCCGGCTGCTCGCGCAGCGCGGCGGGCAAGCCGGGGACGAAGGGCTCGTACTTCAGCGCGTCGACGTCGACCTGGTCGATCAGCGAGGCGAGCCGCGCGACGTTGACCGGCCCGTCGCAGCGGTAGAGGTCGTCGGCGGTGAGTTCGAACTGCTCGAGCAGGAACTGCGCCAGCCGGTCCGGGCACGCCGCGGCCACCTCGAGCCGCACCGCGGAACCGAACTGCCGCTGCGGCAGCTCGCCCTGCAGCGCCTGGCGCAGGTTCTTCACCTCTTCCTCGTCGATCCAGAGGTCGGCATCGCGCGTGACGCGAAACTGCGCGTAATTGACGACGTCGCGACCGGCGAACAGCTCGTGCAGGTGGGCATGAATCACCGACGACAGCATCACGAACGCGTTGTCCTGGCCGACGACGCCGGCGGGCAGCCTGATGATGCGCGGCAGCACGCGCGGCGCCTTGACGATCGCGATCGCCGTGTCGCGCCCGAAGGCGTCTTGACCGGAAAGCTCGATCACGAAATTGAGGCTCTTGTTGACGACCTGCGGGAACGGGTGCGCCGGGTCGAGGCCGATCGGCGTCAGCAGCGGCCGCACTTCGCTCTGGAAATACTGCCCCACCCAGGCCCGTTCCGCCGCGGTGAATTCGGTGCGGCGAATGAGCCGGACGCCTTCCTTCTCCAGCGCCGGCAACACCTGCGCATTGAGCACGCGGTACTGGTCCGCGATCAGCGCACGCGCGCCGTCGCCGATTTGCCCGAACAGCGCGCGCGCGTCGTGCAGCGTCATTCCCGCGGGGGCCACCTTCGCCCGCAGCTGCTCCTTCACGCCGGCGACGCGAATTTCGAAGAATTCGTCCAGGTTGCTGCCGAGGATGCAAAGGAACCGCAGCCGCTCCAGCAGCGGCACGCGCGGGTCCTCGGCCAGCGCCAGCACGCGTCGATTGAACGCCAGCAGCGAAAGCTCGCGGTTGAGCGGAGAGGGGGGAGGGCCCTTGACAGGATCGCCTGGCGACATTTCACGGGGGCCGCTTCCCGGCAAAGGGGGCGGCGTGGTGGAAGGTGTGTGACTTTGGCTTTCCATTGTGACAGCGGCGTTACAGCACGCCCGATCGGCCGGCACCCGCGCCGGCCCGCCGCGGCGCGATCATGCGGGCGCGGGTTCCGCCGCGGGCACGTCGAACGCGAGCCAGAGGCACCTGCCCCCGGATTCCGTGTCGAGGGCCGCGAGGTAGTCGCGGTGCGCGGCCAGTTCCAGGGCGCTGGGCGCGATCACGCGCAGCGGGGCCGGCCCGCCGGCCGGCAGCCCGGGGGCGTCCCCGCCCACGGCCCCGGCGCGGCGCGACGGGGCGGCAACGTCGATGGTCAGCGTCTCCTGGCCCCGCGTCATCGCCAGATACGCCTCGGCCAGCAGCTGCGCGTCGAGCAGAGCCCCGTGCAGGGTCCGCCCGGCGTGGTCGATCCCGAAGCGCTCGCACAGCGCATTCAGGTTATTGCGCTTGCCGGGGTACATCTCGCGGGCGAGCGCCAGCGTGTCGATCACCCCGGCATGGATGTCGGCGCACCGCGGCAGGCCGGCGCGCGCCAGCTCGGCGTCGAGAAACGCGAGGTCGAACGGCGCATTGTGGATGACCCACTCCGCGCCTTGGGCGAAGTCGATGAACTCGGGCCCGATGTCCCCGAATTTCGCCTTGCCCTTGAGGTCATCCCACGTCATGCCGTGCACCTCGGTCGCCCCGGCGTCGATCTCGCGCTCGGGATCGACGCGAAAATGCACGGTGCGACCGGTCGCGCGGCGGTTGACGACTTCGAGCCCGGCGACCTCGATGATGCGGTGACCCTGCTGCGGATCAAGGCCCGTGGTTTCGGTGTCGACGATGAGTTGGCGCATTCGGGGATCGCCTGTGCTATTTCCGATAGCGATGGATCGTGGCCTGGATCTCGGCGATGGCCCGCTCGATCTCGTCGTCGGTCAGGTCGCGCTGCGGCCCTGTGCGGTCGGTCAGCGTGAGCGTGTGATCGATCTGCGTCTCGAACTCGCCGAGATCGAGGGTTTCGGTGATCGTCGTGGACGGCTCGTCGGGGAGCGCCTCCGGCCCCCAGCGGACGATGATCGCCGACAGGTTGTCGCCGTCCGACCCGCCGCGATTTTCTGCCTCGCGCATCATGTCGGGCGCCGTCTGCAGGATCGGCATCGAGGTCAGCCAGGCGGCGATCTCCTTCGTGTCGAGCACGCCCCAGAGCCCGTCGGTGCACATGACGATGAGATCGCCGTTGCGCAGCGGCGTGCGCTTGCCGAGGTCGATGACCGGGTCGACCATCCCGCCGAGGCAACTGAAAATCCGGTTGCGGTCGGGGTGCGTGGCGACTTCGCCGGCGCCGATGATGCCCTGGTCGACGAGATACTGGACCTTCGAGTGGTCCTTGGTCTGGCCGATCGCCCCGCCGTCGCGGAAGAGATAGAGGCGCGAGTCACCGACGTGCGCCCAGTACGCATGCCCGGACTGCACGACCGCGGCAACGCAGGTCGTGCGCGGGGTCTCGAGCATCGAGAACTGGTTCGCGTACGAGACGAGCGCCTGATGGGCGCGCGTCATCGAATCCTGCAGGAACTTGAACGGGTTCATCAGGATCGGCTTCGCTTCGCGCTGGAAACGCTCGATGAACAGCCGCACGCAGATCTGCGCGGCGATTTCGCCGCCCGCGTGCCCGCCCATGCCGTCGGCGACCACCAGCAGCAGCGTGTCGCGCCCGTAGGTGTAGGCGAGCCGGTCCTGGTTCACCCGCCGCGCACCCTTGCGGCTGTCCTGGAAAATCGTGAACTGCATCAGCCGCAGGCCCCGGCCGCCGGAAGGTACCGCGGCGTCACGCGCCGATCTCGCTGAAGAGCTTGCGCTTCAAGCTGCCGAAGAACGTCGCCTTGCGTTTCTTGGGCGGGATGTCGCGGATCGCCTTCTGCAGCGCGAACACCGACTGCGGCCGCTCGAGCGGATCGAGGCGCAGGCACCAGTCGATGACCTCGAGCACGTCCTCGGAGTACTGGCCGCCCCAGATCTTCTTGGCCGAGACCAGATGGTCCTCCAGCACCCGCGCATCCGCCGCTTGCGGCGCGAACGCGGCGAGGCACGCAAACATGCTGGCGCCGACGCCGTAGACGTCGGTCCAGGGTCCGAGCCGGTCCGGCTCGCGGTACTGCTCCGGCGCCGCGAACCCCGGGGTGTACATCGGCGCCAGCCGGGGCCGGGTCGTCGTCAGCGTCTGCCGGGCGGCGCCGAAATCGAGCAGCACCGGCGAGCCGTCGGTGCGCAGGTAGATGTTCGCCGGCTTGATGTCGAGGTGCAGCAGCTTGTGGGTGTGCACCTCGCGCAGTCCGTGCAGCAGCTGCATGAAGACCTGGCGGACCAGCCGCTCGGACATCGGTTCCTGGCGCAGCTGGATCTGCTGCTGCAGCGTGCGGCCGCGCTCGTAGCGCATCACCATGTAGACCGTTTCGTTGGCGCGGAAGAAATTCAGCACGCGCACCACATTGGGATGATTGATCTTCGCGAGCGCCCTCCCCTCCTCGAAGAAGCACTTCATCCCGTACCGGAACGACGTCAGGTTCTCGGCCGAGCTGGCGCGGACGATGTCGCCTTCGGTGCGCAGCACCAGCGACGCGGGAAGGTATTCCTTGATCGCGACCGCCGTCGCGGTTTCATCGAAGGCGCGGTAGACGATCGAAAAGCCGCCGCGGCTGATCTGCCGGTCGATCCGGTAGTTGAGCAGCCGGTAATCCGCGGGCAGCGATTGGTTGGTGACGGCCATTCGATAGTCGGTTTGCGTGTGAAAATGCGTGCGCGGCGCGCGATGCGCGCGCCAGCGGTCAACGCGCGATCTTGCACCCTATTTGGATAACGCATACATTCTCGACAACCCCGCGGCCAAAGTAAAGCCGAAAACATGCATAAAGCTTCCGGAAAGCCCCGATGATCGTCAGCATGACCGGCTTCGCGGCTGTTGCCGCCGATTTGCCGGGCGTCTCCCTTGCGGTCGAGCTGCGCTCGGTCAACCACCGCTACCTCGACCTGCAGCTGCGCGTTCCCGACGAATTGCGCGGGCAGGAGTCTGCCCTGCGCGAACGGATCGCGGCCGAGCTGAAACGCGGCAAGGTGGAATGCCGGATCGCCTTGAACCGGACGACGCCGGGGGCCGCGGCGCTGGCCGTCGATCCCGACCGGGTCGCGCAGCTCGCGGCGGCGGCCGGGCGGGTGCGGGAACATGCACCCGGTGCGGCGCCGCTGTCGGTCAACGAGATCCTGCGCTGGCCCGGCGTTCTGGCCGAACCGACGGTCGCTCCGGAGGAACTCGCCGCCCGCCTGCACGAACTGCTCGGCCAGGCGTTGCGCGACCTCGCCGCCGCCCGCGGCCGCGAGGGTGCGAAGACAATGACGATGCTCGACGATTGCTGCCGGGCAATCGAAGTGCAGATTGCGCGGGTCGCGCCACGGATCCCGGCCGTACACGCCGCGTTTCTCGACAAGCTCGGCGCCCGCCTGCGTGAGGCGGGGCTCGATCCCGACCAGGACCGGCTGAAGCAGGAGCTCGCGCTGTTCGCGACCAAGATCGACGTCGCCGAAGAATTGTCGCGGCTCGCCACCCACGTCGCCGAGGTGCGCCGCGTGCTGGCCGCCGGCGGCAGCGCCGGCAAGCGGCTCGACTTCCTGATGCAGGAACTGCACCGGGAGGCGAACACGCTGGGCTCCAAATCGGTCGACGCCGAACTCTCGCAGGCCTCGCTCGAGCTCAAGGTGCTGATCGAGCAGATGCGCGAGCAGGTGCAGAATATTGAGTAAAGCGGTCTCGCTACCCGGCGAGGGGCCCCGCCGCAGGCGGGGATCGACGGTCAAGCGAGTGCCGCTTGCGGCCGACACGCAAACATACATGCAGCACGACGGATCAAAGAGGCCGCGGGTCTCGCTACCCGGCGAGGGGCCCCGCCGCAGGCGGGGATCGACGGTCAAGCGAGTGCCGCTCGCGGCCGACACGCAAACATACATGCAGCACGACGGATCAAAGAGGCCGCGGTGAATGAGCGGGCCGGCGTGGCGCCCGGCGGCAATCTCTACGTGATCGCGGCGCCGTCGGGCGGCGGCAAGACGAGCCTCGTGCGCGCGCTGCTCGAGCGCGAGGAGGGCGTCCGGCTGTCGGTGTCGTACACGACCCGCCCGCCGCGCCCGGGCGAAATCGACGGGGTCCACTACCGCTTCGTCGACGAAGCGGGCTTCGCCGCGCGCCGGGAGCGCGGCGAGTTCCTCGAGCACGCGCACGTCCACGGCAACTGGTACGCCACCTCGGCGACCTGGCTGCGGCGGGAAATCGCCTCCGGCCACGACGTCCTGCTCGAAATCGACTGGCAGGGCGCCCAGCAGGTGCGCAAGCTGATCGCGGCGGCCGTCTCCATCTTCATCCTGCCGCCATCGCTCGCGTCACTCCGGGAGCGCCTCGAAAGGCGCGGGCAGGACGCCACGGCCGTCATCTCGCGCCGGATCGACGCCGCGCGCGAAGAGATGGGCCATTGCGGTGAGTTCGATTATGTTATTATTAATCAGGACTTTGCGGCGGCGGTCGACGACCTCGCCGCAATCGTACGGGCGAGCCGCCTGCGCATCGCGCCGCAATTGGCGCGCCACGCGAAGCTTCTGCAGGCGCTGCTCGCGCCCCCTGACCCGACTTGAACCCACCGGTACCACGCCATGGCCCGCATCACCATCGACGACTGTCTCGCCAGGATCCCCAACCGCTTCGAGCTGACGCTTGCCGCGACCAATCGCGCGCGCCAGATCACCGCCGGCTCGACGCCGCTGCTCGACGCAGACCGCGACAAGCCCACCGTCATCGCGCTGCGTGAAATCGCCGCGGGCAAGGTCGGCATCGAAATGCTGCTGAAGGGCCAGGGCTGACGCGGCCGCGCCAGCGCGGCGCCGATGAGAGCGGCCGGGAATGTCCGAAATAGCGGAGTTCACCCGGCATCTCGGCAACTACCTGCCGCCGCCTGACATCGCGCTCGTCGAGCGCGCGTTCGAGTTCTCCGAATCGGCGCACCGCGGCCAGTTCCGCAAGTCCGGCGAGCCCTACATCACGCACCCGCTGGCGGTCGCCAGCATCCTGTCGCAATGGCGGCTCGACGCGCATGGCCTCGCCGCGGCGCTCCTGCACGACGTGACGGAAGACACCACCATCACCAAGGCGGAGATCGAATCGTCGTTCGGCAAGCCCGTGGCCGACATGGTCGACGGCGTGTCCAAGCTCGACCAGATCGAGTTCACGACGCGGGAGGAAGCGCAGGCCGAGAACTTCCGCAAGATGCTGCTCGCGATGGCCAAGGATGTCCGGGTCATCCTGATCAAGCTCGCCGATCGCCTGCACAACATGCGCACGCTGGACGCCATGGCGCACGCGCACCGGCGGCGGATCGCGCACGAGACCGTCGACATCTACGCGCCCATCGCCAACCGGCTGGGCCTGAACGCGCTCTACCTCGAGCTGCAGGACCTCGCGTTCAAGCAGCTGTACCCGATGCGCTACCGGGTGCTCGCCCAGGCCGTCAAGGCGGCGCGCGGCAACCGGCGCGAAGTAATGAACCGGCTGCTCGACGTGATCCGCGACGGCCTCGCCAAATCCGGGATCGCCGCGCACGTCTCCGGGCGCGAAAAGACGATCTACTCGGTCTACAAGAAGATGCAGGAGAAACGCTACACGTTCTCCCAGGTCTTCGACATCTACGGCGTGCGCGTGCTGGTGGCCGACGCCACCGCAAGCTACGCCGCGCTCGGCGTGCTGCACAGCCTGTACAAACCGATCCCGGGCAAGTTCAAGGACTACATCGCGATTCCGAAGGCGAACGGCTACCAGTCGCTGCACACGACACTGTTCGGGCCGTTCGGCACGCCGCTCGAGGCGCAGATCCGCACCCATGACATGCATCGGATCGCCGAGGCCGGCGTCGCGGCGCACTGGCTCTACAAGACCGGCGGCGAGCTCGACATCGCCAAGGCGCAGCAGCAGACGCACCGCTGGCTGCAGAGCCTGCTCGAGATCCAGTCGGAATCCCGCGACTCGAAGGAATTCCTCGAGAACATCAAGGGCGACCTCTTCCCCGAAGAGATCTACCTGTTCACGCCCAAGGGCAAGATCATGGCGTTGCCGCGCGGCGCGACGGCGGTCGATTTCGCCTACGGGGTGCACACCGACATCGGCCATCACTGCGTGGCTGCCCGCATCAACTACGACCAGATGCCGCTGCGCACCGAGTTGAAGAACGGCGACCAGGTCGAGATCCTGACGTCCCCGACCGCGCGGCCCAACCCATCGTGGCTGCAGTTCGTCGCCACCGGCAAGGCGCGCTCGCGGATCCGCCATTTCCTGAAGGGCCTGCAGCAGAAGGAGTCCGCGGCGCTGGGCGAGCGGATGCTGGAGCAGGCGCTGGCCACGCTCAAGGTCGAGCCGGAATCGATCAAGTGGGAGCGCTGGGAATCGCTGCAGAAGGAGTTCGGCGCGCGCAGCCAGCTCGAGATTCTCGCCGACATCGGGTTGGGCAGGCGACTGTCGTTCGCCGTCGCGCAGGCGCTGACGCGGCCGCCGGGGAAGGCGGCCGACGAGACAAAGGGCAGCGGCGCCGGCGGCATGCCCGCCAAGCCGCCGCCGTTGACGCTGCGCGGGGTCGAGGGCGTCGCGATCCAGTACGGCCGCTGCTGCCGGCCGGTGCCGGGCGACACGCTGATCGGCCAGTTCCGCAAGGGACAGGGCCTGCTCGTCCATCTGCGCGACTGCGTGACGCTGAAAAAACAGCGCGTCGACCCGGAACAGCTCGTCGATGTCGAGTGGGCGGCCGACGTGCAGGGTGACTTCGACGCCGGCATCCGGTTGCTCGTCGCCGACCGGCGCGGCCTGCTCGCGGACGTCGCCACCGCCATCGCCGACGCCGCCGCGAACATCGACAACGTCTCGATGGAACGTCCGGACGGCGGCGAGGTGCTGGCGATGTTCTTCAGCGTGCAGGTGCGCGACCGGCGCCACCTCGCCCACGTGATGCGCTCGGTGAAGCGGGTCCCCGACGTCAGGCGGATCCAGCGCGCGCGCACCTGAGCGCGCGCCAACGGGCCCGCGGCGGCGGCCCCGCCGGCATCACCACGACGCTTCGCGCTCCGGCGTCGCGGTGATCTTGTGGATGGTGAGGTCGGCGCCGTTGTATTCCTGTTCGGGGTCGAGGCGCAAACCGACGGCGGCCTTGAGCCCCCCATAGACGACGAGGCCGCCGATCACGGCGACGAGCACCCCGCCGAGCGTGCCGACCAGTTGCGACCCGAGCGCCACCCCGCCGAGCCCCCCCAGCGCCTTGCTGCCGAAGATGCCGGCGGCGATCCCGCCCCAGGCGCCGCAGAGGCCGTGCAGCGGCCACACGCCGAGCACGTCATCGATTTTCCAGCGGTTCTGCGTCTGCGTGAACAGCACGACGAACAGCCCGCCGGCAACGACGCCGGTCGCGAGCGCGCCGAGCGGATGCATGACATCGGAGCCCGCGCACACGGCGACAAGACCGGCCAGCGGCCCGTTGTGGACGAAGCCCGGGTCATTGCGCCCCGCGATGAACGCCGCCACGGTGCCGCCCGCCATCGCCAGCAACGAGTTCACCGCCACCAGCCCGGAGACCTTGTCGATCGTCTGCGCCGACATCACGTTGAAGCCGAACCAGCCGACGGTGAGAATCCACGCTCCCAGCGCGAGAAACGGGATCGACGACGGCGGGTGCGCCGAGATCGTGCCTTCCTTCGTGTAGCGGCCGCGGCGCGCGCCGAGCATCAGCACGGCCATGAGTCCGATCCATCCACCCATCGCGTGGACCACCACCGACCCGGCGAAATCGTGGAACTCCTCGCCGAACGCGCCTTTGAGCCACGCCTGGATTCCGTAATGCTGGTTCCACGCGATGCCTTCGAAGAACGGGTAGACGAAGCCGACCAGCAGGAACGTCGCCGCGAGCTGCGGGTTGAAGCGCGCCCGTTCCGCGATGCCGCCGGACACGATCGCCGGAATCGCGGCCGCGAACGTCAGCAGGAAGAAGAACTTGACGAGCTCGTAGCCGTTCTTCTGCGCCAGCATCTCGGCGCCGGAGAAAAAATTCACGCCGTAGGCGATCGTGTAGCCGATGAAGAAGTACGCGATCGTCGAGACGCTGAAATCGACGAGGATCTTGACCAGCGCGTTGACCTGGTTCTTGCGGCGGACGGTGCCGAGCTCGAGGAACGCGAAGCCGGCGTGCATCGCGAGCACCATCACGGCGCCCAACAGGATGAACAGCGTGTCGTTGCTGTATTTCAGTGCTTCCATGGACCCCCCTTGTGGCGCGGCGGCCGCGGCTCGATGCGGCCGCGATCACACCACGGGTGCCGCCGTCATTCGTGCATGTACCGCCGCGAGCCCCTTGCGGGGCCCGGAATCTCCTGCAACACGCGCGAGGCGGCGGCCGGGCAGCGCCCGGCGCCGCCGGTCAGGCCGTCTCTTCGCCGAGGAGCTGCTGCAGCTCGCCCGATTCGAACATCTCGCGCATGATGTCGCTGCCGCCGACGAATTCGCCCTTGACGTAGAGCTGCGGAATCGTCGGCCAGTTCGCGAATTCCTTGATGCCCTGGCGGATCGCGGGGTCGGCGAGCACGTTGACGGTGAAGAAGTCGCCGACGCCGCAGGCCTTCAGCATCTGCGTCGCGGCGCTCGAAAAGCCGCATTGCGGAAACTGCGGCGTGCCCTTCATGTACAGCACGACCGGGTGCTTGGTGACCTGCTCGCGTATCGTGTCCTGAATGCTCATGGATGCCTCCGTGGCGCGGGGTGCGGGAATCGCGGATTCTACCCTATCGCCGTCGCCTGCCAGACGGGCTCGGCGGTCGCGTTGGGGGCTACTCCTTCACCGCGCCCGTCAGGCCGGACACGTAATACTCGACGAAGAACGAATAGAGCACTGCGACCGGCAGCGACCCCAGCAGCGCGCCGGCCATCAGCGAGCCCCAGTGGTAGACGTCGCCTTCGACCAGCTCGGTCACGACGGCCACCGGCACGGTCTTCACCTCCGACGACGACACGAACGTCAGCGCGTAGATGAATTCGTTCCACGACAGCGTGAACGCGAAAATGCCGGCCGAAATGAGCCCGGGCACGGCGAGCGGCAGGATGATCTTGACGAGGATCTGCAGCCGGGTCGCGCCGTCGATCAGCGCGCACTCCTCGAGCTCGAACGGAATGGACTTGAAGTAGCCCATCAGCAGCCACGTGCAGAACGGGATCAGGAACGTAGGGTAAGTGAGGATGAGCGCGAGCCGCGTGTCGAACAGGTTGAGCTTGTAGACGATCGCCGCCAGCGGAATGAACAGGATCGACGGCGGCACGAGGTAGGCGAGAAAGATGCTCATCCCGATGTAGCGCGAGCCCTTGAAGCGCAGGCGCTCGATCGCATACGCCGCGAGCACGCTCGCGAAGATCGACAGCGCCGTCGCGACCACCGAGATCAGCACCGTGTTGAACAGCCAGTCGGGATAGGCGGTGTCGAACAGCAGCTTCTTCACGTGCGCGAGCGTCGGGTTCTTCACCCAGAACGGGTTTCCTTCTCGCGAGAGCAGCTCCTCGTTCGGCTTGAACGTCGTCACCACCATCCAGTAGAACGGGAACAGCAGCACGATCAGGAACGTGCCGAGCGGGGCGTAGACGGTGACGACTCGCCGCGGCAGCGAGACGAGGTACGTCATCCCCTGCGAGTCGACGACGTCCGGCGTGGCATCGGCAGGCGTCGCGCCGCCGGCTTTCATTTGTCGCCCCCCCCTTGCTGCCAGGCGCGGCGCTGCAGGCCGAAGTAGGAAACGAGGATCGCCGCGAGCAGGAACGGCACCATCGCCGTCGCGATCGCCGCGCCTTCGCCCAGGCTGCCGCCCGAGATCGCCCGCTGGAACGACAGCGTCGCCATCAGGTGCGTCGCGTTGAGGGGGCCGCCGCGCGTGAGCACGTAGATCAGCTGGAAGTCGGTGAACGTCATCAGGACGGAGAACGTCATCACCACGGCGATGATCGGCGTGAGCAGGGGCAGCGTCACGTAGCGGAACTGCTGGAACGGGGATGCGCCGTCGAGGCTCGCCGCCTCGTAATACGACGGCGAGATCGTCTGCAGCCCGGCCAGCAGCGTGATCGCGACGAAGGGGACGCCGCGCCAGATGTTGGCGGCGATCGTCGAGAACCGCGCCATCCAGGGCTCGCCCAGGAAGTCGATGTACTGGTGGATCACGCCCATGCGCATCAGCGTCCAGCTGATGATCGAGAACTGCGAATCGTAGATCCACCAGAACGCGATCGCCGACAGCGCCGTCGGCACGATGAACGGCAGCAGCACGGCGGCCCGGAAGAACGCCTTGAACGGAAGGTGCTCGTTCAACAGCAGCGCGAGCCAGAGGCCGAGCGCGAACTTGATGACGCTCGCGATCGTGGTGTAGAAGAGCGTGTTGAACAGGGCGAGCCGCGTGACGTCGTCGCCCCAGAGAAAGACGAAATTCTCGAGGCCGATCCAGACCCCGTCGCGGCCGATCTTGGTGTCGGTGAAGCCGAGGTAGGTCCCGAGTCCCAGCGGGTAGGTGAGGAAGAGCAGCAACAGGACCGCCGCCGGCAGCATGAAGACCAGCCCCAGCAGGTGCCGGTCGTCGAGCGCGCGCGACAGTGCCGATTGTTGCGAAGCCATCAGATACCCGAAGCAGGAGACCGGGAGACGAAGGCGCGATCAGGAAGCCCTCTGCGCCGTCCGGTACGAAGACGCGGCCAACGCGCGGATTGAACGGCGCCGCGAGGCGCCGCTCGAATCCGCGCAGACAGTGCGCCGCCGCGGCAGGTCAATGGCCGGAGCCCGTCCACCAGACCGCGGCGACGCACTATCAGACCTTGTAATACCGCTCCGCCCGCTTCTGCGCCCGCTCGGCCGCTTCCTTCGGCGTCTTCGACCCCGACGCCGCTTCGGCGACCATGTTGACGACGATGAAATCGGACAGCGCGCCCGCGGACGCATAGCCCATCTTGCCGGCCGTGCCCGAGGGCAGCATGTTGATCATCGAGTTGCGGTAGGGCGTGTGCTTCGGGTCCGACGTCCAGATCGGATTCTTCTCGTACGCACGCAGCGCCGGGGTGACATAGCCGATCGACGCCTGCACCCACGGATCGATCTGTTCGGCTTCCATCATGAACCGCAGGTATTCCTTCGCCGCCTTCGGATACTTGGTGTACTTGAAGATCATCTGGTTGAAGAACAGCTGGAACTCGGTGGGCCGGCCCACCGGCCCGATCGGCATGTTGGCGTGGTTGATGTCCGCCGCCATCTCCTTGACCTTGGGGTCGGCCGAGGTTTTCGCCGCGTAATAGATCGAGATGCCGTTGTTGGTGAGCGAGATCTGGCCGTCGAGGAACGCCTTGTTGTTGTTCGGATCGAGCCACGACAGCGTCCCGGGAACGAACGTCGCGTAGAGCTCCTTCGCGTACTCGAGCGCCTTGATCGTTTCCGGGCTGTCGATCACGACCTTGTTGTCCTTGTCGACGAGCTTGCCGCCGAACGCCCAGACGAGCCAGTTGCACCACGTGTTGCCGTCGCCGGTCGCGTTGCCGAGCGCGAATCCGGGCGGCGTTCCCTTGTCCTTGAGGGCCTTGCACAGCTTGAGGAAGCCGTCGGTGTCCTTCGGGTAGCTGTCGAACCCGGCCGCCTTGACGTGGCTTTCGCGGTAGACCATGCAGACGCCGGCCACACCCAGCGGGACGCCGATCCATTTCTTGCCGTCCGGGCGCAGGTACGGATCGCAGACCGGATACCAGCCGCCGTACTTGGCACCGAGGTACGCGCAGACATCGGTCACGTCGACCAGTTTCTCGGGATAGAGGTTGGCATCGTCGTTGGTCGACAGGATGATGTCCGGACCCGCGCCGGTATTGGCGGCCACCGCGGCCTTGGGCCGCACGTCCTCCCAGCCCTCGGCGTCGACGCGGACCTCGATGCCGTACTTTTCGCTGAACTTCCTGACGTTGGCCATGTACTGGTCTTCGTCGCCCTGGACGAAGCGCTTCCACCGCAGGACGCGCAGCTTGGCGCCCTTCTCCGGGATATTGCTCCACTGGGCGTTGGCGTCCTTCACCCAGACAAAAGGCCCGACCGCGGCGGCGCCTGCGACGGCCGCCGTCGATTGCAGGAACTTGCGACGCTTGCTGTTGCTCATGTCTTCCTCCTCGGTTGTGGGCACGCCGCCGGTGGGCGCGGCCCGATTCTAGGCTCGTGCGGCGAGTCGTACGCCGCTCGCCGCATCGAACAGGTGCGCCCGAGCGAAGTCGGGGACGAGATGGATGCGGTCGTTGGGGCGGCAATCGGTGCGGTCGCGGATCGTGGCGGTGATCTCGCGGCCGTTGAAGCGGCAATAGAGCTGGGTGTCGGCGCCGGTGGGCTCGACCACGACCACGTCGACGGGCACCCCGCCGCCGCCGGCCTGCGCGCAGTGTTCGGGACGGATTCCGTACACGACCGCCTGGCCGTCGCTCGCGCGCGCGCTCGCCGGCAGCGGCAGCGCGACACCGCCGTCGAACGCAACCTCCAGCCGGCCGGCGACGGCACGCGCCGTGCCCGGAATCATGTTCATCGCGGGGGAGCCGATGAAGCCGGCGACGAAGCTGTTGACGGGCCGGTCGTAGAGATCGAGCGGGCCACCGGTCTGCTCGACCACGCCGTCCTTCATCACCACGATCTTGTCGGCCATCGTCATCGCCTCGATCTGGTCGTGCGTGACGTAGATCGACGTCGTCTTGAGCCGCTGGTGGAGCTCCCTGATCTCGGTGCGCATCTGCACCCGCAGCTTGGCATCGAGATTCGACAGCGGCTCGTCGAACAGGAACACCTGCGGATCGCGGACGATCGCGCGGCCCATCGCCACCCGCTGCCGCTGTCCGCCGGAGAGCTGCCGCGGGTAGCGGTCGAGGTAGGGTTCCAGGCCGAGGATGTCGGCGGCCTTCTTCACCCGCGCGCCGATCTCGGCCTTCGACTGCTTCGCGAGCAGCAGCGCGAACGACATGTTGTCGCGCACCGTCATGTGCGGGTAGAGCGCGTAGTTCTGGAACACCATCGCAATGTCGCGCTCCTTGGGGAGCTTGCGGTTCACGACGACGCCACCGATCGAGACCTCGCCCTCGGTGATTTCCTCCAGCCCGGCGATCATCCGCAACAGCGTCGACTTGCCACAGCCCGAGGGCCCGACCAGCACGCAGAATTCGCCGTCGGCGATGTCGACGTCGACGCCGCGGATCACGTGCGTCGAGCCGAAATGCTTGTGCACCCCGCGGATGGTTACGGCTGCCATAACCGATAGTGTAGCCCGTGTTGAGCGCAGCGAAACCCGGGCGGGTGCCAGGATGGGCGATGGCCACCACCGACGGGGGAGACGGGGTCAGATGCGTAGCCAGCCCCAACGGGGTCGGGTCCGCAACAAAGGTTGCGGCTGCGGCCCCGGCCTTTGTTATCGATCTGACCCCATCGGCCGCAACCGCTCAAGGCTTGCGGGTGCCAGCCACGACCACGTAATCCGGCCGGCCCGTCCGCACCCAGGTGACGAGGTTCTGCGCGGCCTTGCGCCGCAGCTCGCGCTCCGCCTCCACCGAATAGAACGCGGCATGCGGGGTCAGGATCACCCGCGGATGGCCGAGGAGCGTCGAGCCGGCCGGCACCGGCTCCACCGGCAGCACGTCGAGGGCGATGCCCGCGAGCGTGCCACGTTCGAGCGCTGCGAGCGCATCGTCGACGGCGACGACCGCGCCCCGCGCCGTGTTGACGAGAAAGGAACCCGGCTTCATCAGGGCCAGCACCCCGGCATCAATCATGTTCCGGGTCTCGGCGGTGAGCGGGACATGCAGCGACACGACATCGCTCTCGGCGAACACGTCGCTCAATGTCCGGCGCTCGACGTAGGCAGGAAAATCGCCGTCGATGATGTAGGGATCGCAGGCGATCACGCGGCGGAACACGTTGCGGCCGATGTGCGCCATCCGCTTGCCGATGCGACCCAGCCCGACGATGCCGAGCGTCATGTCGCCGGCGCGGCGCAACTCGCCCGACGACAGGTAGTGCCACTGTCCGGCGTGGATGTCGCGGTGATAGGCGACGATGTTGCGGATGAGCGCCAGGGCCAGCCCCAGCGCGTGCGTGGCCACCTCGCCCACACCGTAGTCCGGCGAGTTGGCCACCCAGACGCCGTGCTTCGCGCAAGCCCCGGTATCGACGGTGTCGAAGCCCGCGCCGATCCGGCTGACGATGCCGAGCGCGGGCAGCGCGGCGACGACCCGCTCGGTGATGGGCGCGTACTGGAGCAGGATGCCGGCGCAGTCGCGCGCCGCGGCGATCACGGCGTCTTCGGTCCGGGCTTGCGCCGTGACCAGCTCGATGCCGGCGGCCGCGAACAGGCTGCGCTCCTGTTCGATGTCGGGGAATTCGTTGTCGGCGAACAGAACCCTGGACATGGCGATCGGGACGGCAAATTGGGAACGCGCAACCGTACTTGGTCACGGGTGATCGGTCAAGGACTCGACCGCAGCCCGGGACCGTAGCCCGGGTTGAGCGCCAGCGAAACCCCGGGCAAACGCCACATCGGGCGACCCCGCGGACTTCTCCGCAGACCGCGCTGCAGATCGCCGCTACAATTGCCGACTCCTTGCCCGTGGCACCCTTGCGCCATCGCCGCGGCCACCGGCACCCTGCCCCGGAGCAACCGATGAAAAAACTTTTCCAGACGACGATCGCCGGCAGCCTGCCCAAGCCCGGCTGGCTCGCGACACCCGGCCAGCTGTGGGCGCCGTGGCTGCTCGAAGGCGATGCGCTCGCCGACGGCAAGCGCGATGCCGTGCGCCTCGCGCTGCGCGACCAGGAGCGCGCCGGCATCGACATCGTCACCGACGGCGAGCAGACGCGCCGCCATTTCGTGACGACCTTCATCGAGGGCCTGGACGGCGTCGACTTCGAGCACCGGAAGACGGTGCGGATCCGCAATCGCTATGACGCCGATGTCCCGATGGTGGTCGGCCCGGTCGCGCGCCGGCATCCGATCTATCTCGAAGACGCGCGCTTCCTGCGCGGCGAAACCGACCGCAAGGTCAAGTACACGCTGCCCGGACCGATGACAATGGTTGATACGCTCTTCGACGGGCATTACCGGAGCCGCGA
>Ga0315276_10001398_pt1 | contig 21560 bp, 18 predicted proteins | sample YL17G05_0_MG_FD_204542 | JGI IMG/M metagenome (GOLD analysis project Ga0315276, IMG submission 204542) | Sediment microbial communities from Yellowstone Lake, YNP, Wyoming, USA - YL17G05_0 | ecosystem: Environmental > Aquatic > Freshwater > Lake > Sediment | place: USA: Wyoming | collected... | reverse complement strand
TCGCTTTTGGCAAAGCTGAAATCGCCGATGCGGAAGGGGTCGATCAGCGTGATCCCCTGCGGGCCGTTGGTGATGTTGACCGGCTGCGACAGGTTGTTCATGAAGATGCGGACGATCTCGCCGAAACCCAGGGTGACGATCGCCAGATAGTCGCCGCGCAGCTTCAGCGTGGGCGCGCCGAGCAGCGCGCCGAACATGCACGCGACCGCCGCGCCGATCGGCAGGATGATCCAGAACGGCAGGTGCAGGTTGAAATGCGGCGACGCGAGCAGCGCGTAAACGTACGCGCCCACCGCGTAGAAGGCGATGTAGCCCAGGTCGAGCAGGCCGGCGAAACCGACGACGATGTTGAGGCCGAGCGACAGCAGCACGAACAAGAGCGCGAGGTTGGTGATGCGCACCCACGCCGTGCCGATCTGCGCCAGCGCGAACGGCAGCACGGCCAGCGCGACGGCGATCAGGGCGATGCCGATCCATGCACCGCGCGGGTTCTTCTTCCGATCGAGCAGCTTGTGCACGGCGCCCCCTACGCGCGGTCGCTGACGCGCTCACCCAGCAGCCCGGAGGGCCGGAAGATGAGCACCGTGATCAGGACCAGAAACGCAAAGACGTCCTGGTAATTGCTGCCGAACAGCGTCAGGTTGGGGTCGGTGACGCAGCGCTCGGCGATCGCGTCCGACCAGTCGGAGAGCTGGCACAGGTTGGTGAGTTCGCCAACGTAACCGGCCCCCAGCGCCTCGATGACGCCGAGCAGCAGGCCGCCCAGCATGGCGCCCGCGAGGTTGCCGATGCCGCCCAGCACCGCGGCCGAAAAAGCTTTCAGCCCGAGCAGGAAGCCCATCTGGTATTGGGCGATCCCGTAGTAGGTGCCGACCATCACGCCGGCCACGGCCGCCAGCGCGGCGCCGATCACGAAGGTCAGCGCGATGACGGTGTTGATGTTGATGCCCATCAGCCCGGCCACCAATTGGTTCTGCGAGGTCGCGCGCATCGCGATGCCGAGCTTGGTCCTGTAGACGAGCCCGAGGAGGCCGGCCATCATCGCGACCGACGCGACGATGATCGCCACCTGCACGTTGGTGATCGTGGCGCCGTTCTGGGTGGCGGTGATGTGATAGGGGATGACGGTGATGATCTGCGGAAACGGGATCGGATTGCGGCTCCAGATGATCATCGCCAGGTGCTGCAGGATGATCGACAGGCCGATCGCCGTGATCAGCGGTGCCAGCCGTGGTGCCGTTCGCAGCGGCCGGTAGGCGACCCGTTCCAGCGTGTAGCCTACCGCCATGCAGACCGGGACGGCGACCAGCACGCCGGCCGACACGATCACGAGCGGCGGCAGTCCCGTATGGGCGCCGGCGATCGCGCTGATCACCGAAAACGCCACCATCGCGCCGATCATCACCACCTCGCCATGCGCGAAGTTGATGAGCTGGATGATGCCGTACACCATCGTGTAGCCCAGCGCGACCACGGCGTACACGCTGCCGAGCGTGAGGCCGTTGATCATCTGCTGCAGGAAGATATCCACGCGATTCCCCTCCCGGGCGGCGGGACCCGAGCGTAGCAGATTGTGGGGGGTGGCGCGGCTCCCGGCAATCCCCCGCGCGGCGGGCAAAAAAAGCGGCGCCCCGCGAGGCGCCGCTTTCGTCGTTGCCGTCGACCCTACTTCTTCGGGGCTTCCGGGGCCATTGCCGGGGCAGCGGCAGGAGCCGCCGCGGCAGCCGGAGCCGGCGCCGCTTCGAGCTTGGTCGTCTTGCCGGCCTTGATGATGGCGATCGGCTCGACGCTGCCGTTCTTCATCTGGAAGATCGTCATTTCGGCATCCTTGCGGTCGCCCTTGGCGTCGAACTCGATGTGGCCGGTGGCGCCGTCGAAGGAGATCGACGCGACCATCGGCAGGTACTTCGCCGGGTCGGTCGAGTCCGCCTTCTGCATCGCAGCGATCAGGATGTTCGCGCCGTCATAGAAGAACGGCGCGTATTGCTTGACCTCGCCGTATTTCGCCTTGAACGCGTCCTGGAACCCCTTCGAGGCCATCTGCGTCGGGATGCCGGCCTGCGAGCAGATCAGGCCCTCGGCCGCGGCGCCGCCGAGCTTGGTCATTTCGCTGGTGCATGCGCCGTCACCGAACGCGAACACGGCCTTGATGCCCAGTTCGCGCGCCTGCTTGATCATCGGGCCGCCGGTGGCGTCCATGCCGCCGTAGAAGATCACGTCCGGGTTCTTGCCCTTCATCTTGGTCAGGATCGCCTTGAAGTCGGTCGCCTTGTCGTTGGTCTTCTCGCGGGCAACCACCTGCACGCCGGCGGCCTTCAACGTCTTCTCGACTTCGTTGGCAAGGCCTTCGCCATAGGCGGTCGCGTCATCCGCGATCGCAACCTTCTTCGCCTTGAGTTCGTTCGCGACGTACGCGGCGACGGCCGGACCCTGCTGGTCGTCGCGGCCGACGGTGCGGAACACGACCTTGAAGCCCTGTTCGGTCAGTTTCGGGTTCGTTGCCGAGCCCGAGATCATCGGGATGCCGGCCGCGTTGTAGACGGCGGAGGCCGGGATCGTCACGCCCGAGTTCAGGTGGCCGACTACGCCGGCGACCTTCGCGTCGACGAATTTCTGCGCGAGCGTGGGGCCCATCTTCGGGTCGGCCTGGTCGTCCTCGCTCATCATTTCGAACTTGACGGTCTTGCCGCCGATTTTCATCTTCTTCGCGGTGGCTTCGTCGATCGCCAGATGCACGCCGTTCTCGTCGTCCTTGCCGAGGTGGGCGATGCCGCCGGTCAGCGGGCCGGCATGGCCGATCTTGACGACGACGACTTCTTCAGCAGGCGGGGCGGCCTTGGGTGCTTCGGCGGCCTTTTTCGGTTCTTCCTTGCCGCAGCCATAGGCGGTCATGAGCGCGGCCGCGATGAGCGTCAGGCCGAGCTTGTGGGTCATGTTCATCAAAAAACCTCCGGATCGGGGGGTAGGTCGGGGAAAATCGGGGAAAAATCGAAGCGCGTAAGTATCGGCCCTTGGCGCGGCGCTGTCAATGGCTTGGCTTGGCGGCCGGCATGGCATTGACCCGTCCGCCGGCTCGGGAGCTTGCCCGTGGCCAAAACGCAAACGTGTTTTTTTCACGGACAAGCTCTAAGCTAAGCAGCTTAGCTGAATCCGGATTGGCCGCCCGACGCGTCCAACCGACAGCGATTACCGTCGCTGGCATGCCGGTTCCGGCGTGCCAGCCGCGCATATCCCGGTCGGGGCCGCATCGTCGCGGGTGGCGGCGGGGAAGGAAGCCCAAGGGGCACGAATGATCAACAGATGGACACGGCGCCGGGTGATCGGGGTCCTGGTCGCGTTGGCGGTCGCGGTTGCGATCGGCGGGAGCGCGGCGGTGCAATGGGTGCACAAGCGCGCCGAAGTCGATGGTCGGGGCGGGGCGAAGGTGCCCGTCGCGCTCGAGTTTGCGCCGGATGACCTGACGCGGGTCGAGCTGAAGCCGCTTTCCCGCTGGCTGCCGGTCTCCGGCGCGGTCCAGCCGCTCAATCAGGCCACGGTCAAGGCGAAGGTTTCGGGCGATGTCCGGCACATCGCCGTGCGTGAAGGCGAGACGGTGCGGGCGGGGCAGGTACTGGTTCGTATCGACACCGCGGATCTCGACGCCCGGCTTGCGGAGCGGATCGGCGCGCTCGAAGCGGCGAAGGCCCAGCTGGCGATGGCCGAGAAGACCCGCGCGTCCAACCAGACGCTGCTGAAGCAGAACTTCATCTCGCAGAATGCGTTCGACAATTCCGAGTCGAGTCTGAATGTATCGAAAGGCACCGTAAAATCCGCCGAGGCCCAGGTGCAGCTCGCCCGGAATGCGCTGCGCGACGCCGTCGTCACGGCGCCGCTCTCCGGAATCGTCGCCAAGCGCCACGTTCAACCCGGCGAAAAGGTCGCTTTCGATTCGCCGCTCGTGACCGTGGTGGACCTCACGGGCATGGAGTTGCAGGCCGTGGTGCCTGCGGTCGATGTGCCGGAGCTCGCGCTCGGGATGCCGGTCGATCTGGCGATCGACGGTTTCGGCGAGCGTCGCTTCTCGGGACGCATCGAGCGGATCAACCCCGCGACCGAAGCCGGCACCCGCGCGATCCTCGTTTACGTGGGCATCCCGAACGCCGACCTGAGTCTCCGCGGCGGCATGTTCGCGACCGGCCGGATTGCACTGGCCGCGGACGTGCCCGTGCCGACGCTGCCGCAAGCCGCGATTCGCACCGAAGCCGGCCAGGCGTTCGTGTGGACGATCGAGGGCGGGAAGCTCGTTCGGCGGATTGTCGTCGTCGGCCGGCGCGACGACGAGGCCGGCCGCATCGAGTTGAAGACGACGCTGCCGGCAACGGTGCAGATCCTCGCTGCGCGCTTCGACAACCTGAAAGACGGCGCCCCCGCGCTGGTCAAGGCGCCGTTGGCCGACAAGGCCAAGGCCGGCTGACGCGGGCCTGCCGGGCGGCCGGGCGCCGCCCCGGCTGTCGGTTCCCGAACTCGGACACCTAAGATGAAACCACCCCCACGCTCTCTACGTTCGCCGCCCCCCGAGGGGGCGCAGTCAGTACCCTTCGGGCGGCCGGGCGGGTAACTGACATGTGGATCACCCGCGTTTCGATCAACAATCCCGTGTTCGCGACCATGGTGATGGTCGCGATCGCCGTGCTCGGGCTCTTCGCCTACAACCGGCTGCGGATTGAGCAGATGCCCGACGTGAGCCTGCCGTTCGTGCTGGTGATGACGACGTACCCCGGCGCGTCGCCGGAGGTGGTCGAGGCCGACGTCACCAAGCCGCTCGAATACGCGATCAACACGGTTTCCGGGGTGAAGCTCATCCGCTCCAACTCGCGTGAAGGGCAGAGTCAGGTGTTCGCCGAGTTCCGGATGGGCACCGAAATGATGAAGGCGATGCAGGACGTGCGCGACAAGATCGCGCAGGTTCGGCCGGGGTTCGCACGCGACGTCAAGGACCCGCTCGTCATTCGCGCGGATCTGGAGAACACGCAGCCGGTGGTCTCGCTGGCGGTGCTGTCACCGACGCTGGGCCTGCGCGAACTGACCTCGCTCACCGATCAGACCATCGTCAAGGGCCTCGAGAACGTCCCGGGTGTGGCGCGCATCGACGTCAACGGCCGCGTGACGCGACAGATTCTGGTGCAGATCAAGCCGAACGCGCTGACCGCGCTCGGGATCGGCACGGACCAGGTCGTCAATGCGATCCGCGCCGCGAACCAGGATGTCCCCGCCGGCCGCATCACGCACGGGGCGAGCGACGCGATCGTCCGCGTCGAAGGCAAGATCAAGGACCCGGCGCAGTTCGGCCGCATCATCGTCGCGCACCAGGGCGGCGCGCCGGTCTACCTGACGCAGCTTGCCGACGTCATCGACGGCGAGAAAGAGGAGACCTCGCTCGCCCGGATCAATGGCCGGCCCTCGATCACGCTGGACATCCGGAAAGCGCAGGACGCGAACATCGTCGAGACGGGCCGCGGGATCAGGGAAGCCGTCGCCGCCCTGAAATTGCGGCTGCCGCCGGATGTCGAGTTGCGCATTGCCCAATCGACCGCCGACACGGTCGAGGCGAGCGTCAACCGGGTCAAGCAGACGATTGTCGAGGGCGCGCTGCTGACCGTGCTGATCGTGTTCCTGTTCCTGCACAGCTGGCGCAGCACGGTCATCACCGGCCTCACGCTGCCGATCGCGGTGATCGCGACGTTCATCGCGCTGTACGCGTTCGGCTTCACGCTCAATTTCCTGACGCTGATGGCGTTGTCGTTGTGCATCGGCCTCCTGATCGACGACTCGATCGTGGTGCGCGAGAACATCGTCCGCCATCTCGGGATGGGCAAGGACCACGCCACCGCCGCGCGCGAGGGCACCGATGAGATCGGCCTCGCGGTGATGGCGACGACGTTTGCCATCGTCGCGGTGTTCGTGCCGATCGCCTTCATGAGCGGCATCATCGGCCGCTTCTTCTTTCAGTTCGGATTGACCGTCGCGGTGGCGGTGATGGTGTCGCTGTTCGTGAGCTTCACGCTCGATCCGATGCTCTCCGCGGTCTGGCTCGATCCACCCGGCGATCGCTTCAAGCGCGTCCCCTGGCTCGGCCGGTTCATGGACCGTGTCGAGCGCGGGATCGAGTGGGTGCACGCGCTGTACGGGAAGGTGCTCGCGTGGGCGCTCGGCCATCGCGGCAAGGTTCTGCTGATCGCGGTCGTCTCCTTTTCCGCGAGCTTCCTGATCGTGCCCTTGATCGGCACCGAGTTCATTCCGCAGGCCGACGAAAGCTTCCTGTCGCTGCGTCTCAACACGCCGGTCGGTTCGAGCCTCGAATACACCGACGGCAAGGTGCAGCAGGTCGAGCAGACGTTGAAGACGTTTCCCGAGATCGCGCTGGCGATGACGACGGTCGGCACCGAGGACGGCCGCAACTATGCGCGGCTCAACCTGAAGCTCGCCGAGCGTGCGGACCGCACCCGTTCGCAGAAGGAAGTCGAGCGCGCCATTCGCGCCGCGCTGAAACCCATCCCGGGGATCGAGCTCGCGTTCGGCTTCGACCGGCCCGTCTGGGTCAATCTGCTGGGCCCGGATCCGGAGACGCTGACCAGGCTGATCAACGAGTTTGCGGACAAGGTTGCCAAGGTTCCCGGCATTGCCGATCTCGAAACGTCCGAAAAGGCGGCGCAACCGGCGCTGTCGATTCGCCTCAACAACGACGCGGCGGCGGATCTCGGCATCACCGTCGCGCAGGTCGGCGCGACGGTGCGGCCGCTGCTCGCCGGCGATACGGTGAGCTACTGGCTTGGCCCCGACGGCCAGAATTACGAAGTCAATGTCCAGCTCGCCAGGGATCGGCGGCGCCTCGCGTCGGATCTCGGCAACCTGTACCTGACGACCGGCAAGCGTGGTCCCGATGGCGAACCGCGAATGGTGCCATTGCGGCAGGTTGCCGAAATCGTCGAAACGACCAGCCCGCAGATCATCAAGCGGCAGGAATTGCAGCGCCGCGTGGCTCTGTATGCGAACGCCGAGGGGCGACCGTCGGGGGATGTCAACGCCGACGTCGAGCAGATCATCAAGGAAACGACGCTGCCGCCCGGTTATCGCTTCGACGTGGGCGGCCAGGCAAAAGACATGCAGGAATCCTTCCAGGCGGCGCTCGCGGCGCTGGGTCTCGCCGTGATCTTCATCTACCTCATCCTGGCGTCGCAGTTCGCGAGCTTCACGCAGCCGGTCGCGATCATGGCGTCGCTGCCGTTTTCGCTGATCGGCGTGTTCCTGGCCCTGCTGCTGACGGGCACCACGCTCAACCTGTTCTCGATCATCGGCTTCATCATGCTGATGGGGCTCGTGACCAAGAATGCGATCCTGCTGGTCGACTTCGCCAACCGGGCGCGGCGCGGCGGCGCGAGCCTCTCCGACGCGCTGCTGCAGTCGGGACAGGTGCGTCTGCGGCCCATCCTGATGACCACGGCGGCAATGATCGGCGGGATGCTGCCACTGGCGCTGGGTGTGGGGGAGGGCGGCGAGACGCAGGCGCCGATGGGCCGCGCGATCATCGGCGGCGTGATCACGTCGACGCTGCTCACCCTCGTCGTCGTACCGGTGTTGTACACGTACCTCGACGCGTGGAGCGAACGGCGGAAGGCGCGGCGGTCGGCGGGCGCCGCGCGCGCGGCGGCGGTCGCGGCCGCCGGATCGCGGACGCCGCCGCCGGCCGAATTTGACGTGCGATAATCGCCCGGTGGATAATAACTGACCGCGGGTCAGTTGGTTCGCGGTCACGGCGGGGTGATCCGACGCAGATTTGGCAGGACCATGGACATCGAACAGGCGCGCTTCAACATGGTCGAGCAGCAGATCCGAACCTGGGATGTGCTGGACCAGGACATCCTCGATCTCTTGTTTACGGTCAAGCGGGAGGAATTCGTCCCTGCCGCCTATCGACTGCTCGCCTTCGCGGATCTCGAAATCCCGTTGGGCGACGGCGAGAAGATGTGGACGCCGAAAATGGAGGCGCGCGTGTTGCAGGAGCTCGCGCTCGAGGCCGGCGAATCCGTACTCGAGATCGGCACCGGCAGCGGCTATTTCACCGCGCTGCTCGGCAGTCAGGGCGCGCAGGTGACGAGCGTCGAGGTCAATCCGCGGCTGGCGGCGGAGGCTCGCGCCAGGCTCGTGCGCTCCGGCATCCGCGGCATCGAACTCGCGGTTGGCGATGGCGCCCGGGGCTGGGGTCGCGACCGGTACGACGCGATCGTGCTGACGGGTTCGACGCCGATGCTGCCGGACGCCCTGCAAGAGCAGCTGAAGCCCGGCGGGCGGATCTTCGCGGTCGTCGGCGACGCCCCCGTGATGACCGCGCGGCTCGTGCGCCTGGCTGGACCGGACTCGGTGACCACGGCCGACTTGTTCGAGACCGTCATCGATCCGCTGAAAAATGCAGCGCAGCCTGCGCGCTTCCTGTTTTGACTCTGCAATTCGACCGCGGTCGACCCCCTGCTCGCCGTCGGGCGTGCATTTTCCCGGACCCACATCAATGATACGTCGCCCGTTGGCCCTCGCCGTCTACCTCGCGCTTGCTCTCGGGGCCGCCGCGCTTCCCGCCGCCGGCGAGGATCTGATGCAGATCTACCGCGAAGCCCAGCGCGCCGACCCCGGCATCGCCGCGGCGCAGGCGAACTGGACCGCCACGCAGGAGAAGGCACCGCAGGCGCTGGCCGGATTGCTGCCGAACGTATCGGCTGCCGGCATCGGCAACCTCAACAATTACGAGGCGACGATCAAGAGCGACCCGGCGGTCGACATCACGCGCAACTTTCGCCAGTACAACGCGATCGTGTCGGCATCGCAGCCGCTGTTCCGATACCAGAACGCGGTCTTCTACGATCAGGCCAAGCAACAGGTCACCCAGGCCGACTACGTTCTCGCTTCCGCGCAGCAGGACCTGATCGTCCGCGTCGCCGTCACCTATTTCGACATCCTGCTTGCAGAATTCAACATCGAGCTCGCCGAGAGCCAGAAGAAGGCGGTCTCGGAGCAGCTCGCGCAGGCGAAACGCAACTTCGAGGTCGGCGTCGCGACGATCACCGATACCAACGAAGCGCAGGCCAAGTACGACGCGATCGTGGCGCAGGAGATCTCGGTCCGCAACGAGTACGACAATCGGGTGACGGCGCTCCGCGCGATCATCGGGCGCTACCCGAGGGAACTGAAGAAGTTGGGCGGAGGCTTGGTTCCGGCTCTGCCCGAGCCCAATGTTGCGGACTATTGGGTCGACCGCGCGCTGAAGGAGAATCTCAACGTCCGGATCGCCGAAGCCAGTTTCGAGATCGCCAAGCTCGAGGTCGACCGCGCGCGGGGTGGCCACTACCCGACGCTCGATCTCGTCGGCAGCTATTCGGCGCAGGGCTCGAACGCCGCGGTAACCTCGACCGTCGCCAGCGACCAGCGCAGCGGGCAGATCGGACTGCAGCTGAACGTGCCGATCTACCAGGGCGGGTTTGTCAACTCGCGGGTGCGCGAGGCCACGGCGCTGCTGGAGAAATCCCGCCAGGATCTCGAGGGCGCCCGCCGGGCCGCGCTGTTCCAGGCGCAGACGGGATTCTCGGGCGTCACCAGTGCCGCGGCTTCCGTCAAGGCCTTCGAACAGGCTGTCGTGTCGGCCGAGAGCGCGCTGGCGTCGAATATCCTCGGCCAGGAAGTCGGGGTGCGAACGTTTCTCGACGTGCTCAATGTGCAGCAGAATGTCTATTCGACACGCCGCGATCTCGCGCAGGCGTATTTCGGCTATGTGATCGGCGTGCTGCGGTTGAAGTCGGCGGTCGGAACGCTCACCGATGCCGATCTCGAGGAGATCAATCGCCGGCTGAAGGGCTGATCCGCGCGCCTCCGCCGGCGTCCCCGCCTGCCGGGGAATCCAGTGCGGCGGCGATCTGCGGCCCGAGCCAGCGCCAAAGCCGGCCGCCGGCGCCGCGATGCCCGGCGTGGAAGGCGAGGGCCGCGTTCCCCATTGTGGCCCGCAGCGCGCGATCCGCGCGGAGCGTCGCCACCGCTGCGATCAGCGCATCGGCGTCGTCGACGCGCCGTGCCGCACCGGCCGCGAGCGCGTTCGCCGTGGTCTCCGCAAAGTTGAACGTATGCGGACCGACCAGCGTCGGCCGGCCGACCGCGATCGGCTCGATCAGGTTCTGCCCGCCGAGCGGCAGCAGGCTCCCGCCGACGAAGACCGTATCGGCCGCGGCGCAGTAACCCAGCATTTCACCCATCGAATCCCCGAGCACCACACGTACGTCGGCGGGAACTGCGGCGTTGGCGCTGCGCCGGACGAACGGCGTGCCGCGCTCGCGCAAGAGTTCCGCGACCGCGTCGAAGCGCTGCGGATGCCGCGGCACGATGACGGTCAGCGTGTCCGCCGGCAGAGGGCGGCGCGCGAGCGCATCGAGAATCAGCGCCTCCTCGCCGTCGCGCGTGGAGCCCGCGACCCACACCGGCCGCTGCTCACCGAACTGCAGCCGCAACTCGCGACCCAGCGCCAATGCCGCTGCGGGAACCTCGAGGTCGAACTTGAGGTTGCCGGTGACGATCGGCGCGCACGCGCCCAGCGCTGCGAAGCGCGCGGCGTCGGCGTCGGCCTGCGCCGCGATTCCGGCGAACGCCGCCAGCATCGGCCGCGCCAAGCCCGCGACGCGCGCGTAGCCGGCCGCGGACCGCTCGGACAATCGCGCGTTGACGAGATAAAGCGGCACGCCCGCCTCGTACGCCAGGGCCACCAGGTTCGGCCACAGTTCGGTTTCGACGAGCATCCCGGCGCGTGGTCGGAAATGGCGAAGGAACGCACGCACAGCGAAAGGCAGGTCGTAAGGCAGCCAGGCCTGCACGACCCGGTCGCCGAACAGCGCGTGGCCCGCGGCGCGTCCGGTGGCCGTCATGTGCGTCAGCAGCACCGTCGCGTCCGGATGCGCGCGCTTGAGGCAATCGACGAGCGGCACGACGGCCCGCGTTTCGCCCAATGACACCGCGTGGATCCAAAGCACCGGCTGCCGGACCGCCGTTGCGTACCGCCCGAAACGCTCGCCGAGGTGTTCGCGATAGCCGGGTTCCTTGCGGCCGCGCCACCACAGTCGCAGCGGCAGCAGCGGCAGCGCCAGGAACCAGAGCAGCGTATAGAGCGTGCGCATCACGGACAAGCTCTAGCTTCGCGGTGCGCGCTGCAGCAGCGCACCGGCGGCAGCGCGCACTTCCTCCAGGGTCGGCACCTGGCCCACGCCGCCCAGGTCGCGCGCGCTGCCGCTCGCGCGCTCGACACCTGCCAGCGCCGGATCGGTCGCGGTGAACAGCGCGACGGTCGGCGTGCCAAGTGCGGCGGCGAGATGGACGAGCCCGGTGTCGACGCCGACCACGAGTTCGGCGCGGGCGAGCAGCCCGGTGAGCGCGGGCAGCGTCTGCCGTGGCGGGACGCCCGCGGCAGGTTCATCTTGCGCCAGCCGTTCACTGCGCGACCGCTCGTCCGGACTGCCCCATGGCAGCAGCACGCGGTAGCCGGTTTGCGCGAAGACCGAGATCAACCGTCGCCATTCCGCATCCGGCCACAACTTGTCGGCGCGGCTGGTCGCGTGCACGAACACGACGTAAGGGCGGTCCGGAGAGAGATCGGCCGCGGCGGGCGGCGGCGCGACGATCCCGAAGCGTGGCGGGCCATCGAAGCGGTAGCCGAGCGCGGCCGCAGCGAGTTGGCGGCAGCGGTCGATCAGGTGCTGGTGCGGATCGATGGCGTGGTGCGCATCGTGGAGAAGCGTGGCGACGGGCTCGCGGATGCTCGCGCGATCGGGGCCGTGTCTCACGCCCGATGCCATGCGCGCGATCAGCGCGCCCTTGACCTGCTCCTGCAAGTCGAGGATCGCCGTGTACCGTTCCTGGCGCATGTCGCGCCGGAACGCGGCCAGTTCGCGCCAGGTGACGGCGGCAAAGGGGTGATGGCGCCAGCGCCGGAAGGCCACCGGAAGCACCCGGCGCACGCCGGGATCCAATGCGACCAGTGGCCGGAAAGTTTCCTCGGCCACCCAGTCGATCGCAAGATCCGGGCGGTTGGCGCGGACGTCGGCGATGAGCGCGAGCGCGTGGACGATGTCGCCCAGCGAGGATGGGCGGACGACCAGGACCGCGCTCACGCTGCGCGACTCGTCGTGCGCGACGAGGCAGCGGAGCCTCGCGGCGGGCAAGTCGATGGGCGGCGGGAAACCACGTAGAATGCGCGCAATTCAATTGCGCGCGGAGCCGCCGGCTCCGCGTACATTCGGCGCATGTCCGGGCCGCTCCCCTTAAGCCTTTGCATAATCACCCGCGACGCTGCCGCGCAACTCGCCGGCTGCCTCGGGTCGGTGCCGTTCGCCGACGAGATCGTCATCGTTGATTCCGGCAGCAGCGATGATACCGTAGAAATCGCCCGCCGCTGCGGCGCGCGGGTCGTCGATCACGCGTGGCTCGGGTTCGGCGCCCAGAAGAATTTCGCGGTCGGACAGGCAACGCACGATTGGGTGTTGTGCCTGGACGCCGACGAGCGCCTGACGCCGGAACTGGGGGCGGCGATCCGCGAGGCGCTCGCGGCATCGGCTGATCCGGCGGCGCCGGCCGCCTACACGATGGCGCGGCGAAACCAGTTCCTCGGGCGCTGGCTGGCGCATGGCGAAGGTTACCCCGACTGGAATGTTCGCCTGTTCGACCGCCGCCGCGCGCGCTGGACCGACGACCCGGTGCACGAGCATGTTGTCAGCGACGGCCGCATCGCGCGCATCAAAGGCGATCTGCTGCATGCTTCCGCCGACTCACTCAACGATTACATGGCCAAACAGAACCGTTACACCACCTTGCAGGCCGAGGCCCTGCACGCGCGCGGCCAGCGGGCAGGCGCGTTGCAGCTCGTGCTTTCGCCGCTCGTGCGATTCGTCCGGTTCTACATCGTGAAGCTCGGATTCCTCGACGGCATCGCGGGACTCGTCCACATCGCGATCGGCTGCTTCAACAGTTTCATGAAGTACGCCAAGTTGCTCGCGCTCGAGCAGCGGCGAGTCGCCGTGCCGGGTTCGGCCCGGGCCGGCGGCGGCGTCGACGGGCCCAACCCGTGAGCGCCGCAGTCTTGCCGAGGATGCACGTGCTGGTCACCGGGGCGGCCGGGTTCATCGGCATGCACACGGCGCAGCGCCTGCTCGACGCCGGCGCGACCGTCACCGGCGTCGACAGCTTTGACCCCTATTACGACGTGGCGCTGAAGGAGGCGCGCGTCGCGCGCCTCGCCGGTCGAGCCGGATTCAGTTTCGAGCGCGTCGATCTCGCCGCTGCCGATGCCACGGCGCAACTCTTTCGCAACGGCGGGTTCACGCAGGTCGTGCATCTTGCCGCGCAACCCGGCGTTCGCTACTCGCTCGTCAACCCGGAGGCCTATCTGCGCAACAATCTGACGGCGTTCGGGCACGTCCTCGAAGGCTGCCGCCACGCCCGGATAGGCCATCTCGTCTACGCGTCGAGTTCCAGCGTCTACGGCGCGAACCACACGCTGCCGTTTTCGGAGGACCAGAACGTCGATCACCCGGTCAGCCTCTACGCGGCCACGAAGAAGGCCAACGAGCTGATGGCGCACAGCTACAGCCATCTGTACGGGTTGCCGACGACGGGCCTGCGGTTTTTCACCGTGTACGGGCCGTGGGGCCGGCCGGACATGTCGCCGATGCTCTTCGCCGAGGCCATCCTAGCCGGCGTGCCGATCAAGGTCTTCAACAACGGGAAGATGCAGCGCGACTTCACTTATGTCGACGACATCGTCGAAGGGGTCGTCCGCATTCTGGCGCGGCCGCCGCCCGGCGATCCCCCGCCGTACGCGATCTACAACATCGGCAACAACACGGCCGTCGAGCTGGAGACCTTCATCGCGACGCTCGAACGGCTCCTCGGCCGGCCGGCCATCAAGCACTACGCGCCGATGCAACCGGGCGACGTCCCGGCGACGTACGCGGCGATCGACCGGCTCGCGGCGGCGACAGGTTTCGCGCCGCACACGCCGCTCGAGGTCGGTCTCGGGCGCTTCGTTGCCTGGTACCGCGACTACCATCGCATCGCGGCGGAATGAGCGCAGCGGATGCTAGAATCCAGCGTCGTTTCGGGTCGATCCCTGCGGCCCGGTCTTGCCACGCCACTCCATGATCCTCGTTACCGGCGGAGCCGGATTCATCGGCGCCAACTTCGTGCTCGACTGGTGCGCGGGCAGCGACGAGCCCGTCGTCAATCTCGACTTGCTCACCTACGCCGGCAACCTCGGCAACCTCGCGGCGTTGAAGGACGACCCGCGGCACGTCTTCGTCCGCGGCGACATCGGCGACCGGGCGCTGGTCGAGACGCTGCTCGACCGGCATCGACCTCGCGCGGTGGTGAATTTCGCCGCCGAAAGCCATGTCGACCGCTCGATTCACGGCCCGGCCGAATTCATTGCGACCAACGTGGTCGGGACGTTCACGCTGCTCGACGCGGCGAAGGCGCACTGGTCGGCATTGCCCCAGCCGGAGCGCGCCGTGTTCCGCTTTCTGCACGTGTCGACCGACGAGGTGTACGGGTCGCTCGGACCCGGCGACCCGGCGTTCAGCGAGAGCACGCCATACGCCCCGAACAGCCCGTACTCGGCGTCGAAGGCGGCCTCGGATCACCTGGTCCGCGCCTATCACCACACCTACGGACTGCCGACGCTGACTTCCAACTGCTCGAACAACTACGGCCCGCGGCAATTCCCCGAGAAGCTGATTCCGCTGCTGATCGTCAATGCGCTCGCGGGCCGGCCGCTCCCGGTGTACGGCGACGGCCAGAACGTCCGCGACTGGCTCTACGTCGGGGATCACTGCGCGGCGCTGCGCGCGGTGCTGGGCGGCGGGCGTCCGGGCGAGACGTACAACATCGGCGGCAACGCGGAGATGAAGAACCTCGACGTCGTGCACACGCTGTGCCGCGTACTCGCCGAACTCGCGCCGGGGCGCGACTACCTGCGGCAGATCACGTTCGTGAAGGACCGCCCGGGTCACGACCGCCGCTACGCGATCGACGCGGCGAAGATCCGCCGCGAGCTCTCCTGGATGCCGCGGGAAACGTTCGATTCGGGCCTGCGGCGCACCGTGCAGTGGTATCTCGACAACGGCGCCTGGCTGGCCGCGGTGACGAGCAAGGAGTACCAGAAATGGATTTCCCTCAACTACGCGCAGTCGCCGGCATGAGCGCGTGAGCGCGGCATACCGATCATGAAACGCAAGGGCATCATCCTCGCCGGCGGCTCCGGCACGCGGCTCCACCCGGTCACGCAGGTCGTGTCGAAGCAGCTGCTGCCGGTGTATGACAAGCCGATGATCTACTACCCGCTGTCAACCCTCATGCTCGCGGGCATTCGCGACATCCTGCTGATTTCCACGCCGGCCGACACGCCGCGCTTCTCGCAGCTCCTGGGCGATGGCAGCCGGTGGGGGCTCAACCTTTCCTACGCGGTGCAGCCGGCGCCGGAAGGTCTCGCGCAGGCGTTCATTGTCGGCCGCGATTTCGTCGGCCGCGATCTGTCCGCGCTGGTGCTCGGCGACAACATCTTCTATGGCCACGACCTGCAGGTGCAACTCGCCCGCGCCGATGCGCGCGTGCAGGGCGCGACGGTCTTCGCCTACCCCGTGGCCGACCCCGAGCGCTACGGCGTCGCCGAGTTCGACGCGTCGGGGCGCGTCATCAGCCTGGAGGAAAAACCGCCGCGGCCGAAATCGCGCTACGCGGTCACCGGCGTCTATTTCTACGACAACCGGGTGCTCGACGTTGCCGCCGGCCTCAAGCCCTCGGTGCGCGGCGAGCTGGAGATCACCGATGTCAACAAGGCGTATCTTGGCTGGGGCGAACTCGCCTGTGAAGTGATGGGGCGCGGGATGGCCTGGCTCGACACGGGAACGCACGAGTCGCTGCTCGAGGCGGCGCAGTACATCCAGACGATCGAGCGGCGGCAGGGGCTGAAGATCGCCTGCCCGGAGGAGATCGCGTACCGGCAGGGCTACATCGACGCCGCGCAGGTCGAAAAGCTGGGCCAGGCGATGGAAAAGAACGGCTACGGCCAGTACCTGCTCGCGCTGCTGCGTGAGCCGCACGTTCCGTGAACGTCGCTCCGACCGCGCTGCCGGAGGTGCTGGTGATCGAGCCGCGCGTTTTCGGCGATGACCGGGGCTTTTTTTACGAAAGCTGGAACGCGCGCACCTTCGCCGACGCCGGGATCGACGCGACCTTCGTGCAGGACAACCACTCTCGCTCGCGCCGGGAGGTGCTGCGCGGGCTGCACTACCAGATCGAGCATGCGCAGGGGAAGCTTGTCCGGGTCTTGCTGGGCGAGGTGTTCGACGTGGCGGTGGACCTGCGCCGGAGTTCGCCAAACTTCGGCCGCTCGGTCGGCGTCACGCTGTCGGCGGAGAACAGGAAGATGATGTGGGTGCCGCCCGGATTCGCTCACGGCTTCCTCGTGCTGTCGGAAACGGCGGACTTCCTCTACAAGACGACCGATTACTGGTACCCGAAGCACGAGCGCACGCTGCTGTGGAGCGATCCGGCGCTCGGCATCGACTGGCCGATTCGCGCCGCGCCGATCCTGGCGGCGAAGGACGCGGCGGGCACACCGTTCGCGCAGGCCGACTGCTACCCGTAAGTCCGCGTCGCTGCCGGCGCGAGAGAGATGACGACCCATCACCCCGCCATCCTGCTGACCGGCGCCGGCGGCCAGCTCGGCTTCGAACTCGCACAGCTTCTCCGCGCGCACGGGAAGGTTGTGGCGACCGACCGCACGACGCTCGATCTCGCCGACCCCGACGCGATCGTGGCCGCGGTGCGCGGCGCGAGGCCGAAACTGATCGTCAATGCGGCGGCGTACACGGCGGTCGATCTCGCGGAAAAGGAGGCGGCGGCGGCGCATGCGGTCAACGCCCGCGCGGCGGGGATCCTTGCCGAGGAAGCGAAGCGGATCGGCGCGGTGTTGATCCACTACTCGACCGACTACGTGTTCGACGGCACGCGCACGACGCCGTACCCGGAAGATGCACCGGCCAATCCGCTGAGCGTGTACGGTGCGAGCAAGCTCGAGGGCGAACTGGCCATTGCGGCGGTCGGCGCCCACGCGCTGGTGTTCCGGACGAGCTGGGTCTACGGCCTCCACGGCAGCAACTTCCTGCTCACGATCCGCCGCCTTGCCGCCGAGCGCGACGAGTTGCGGATCGTCGCCGACCAGATCGGCGTGCCCAACTGGAGCCGGGTCCTCGCCGAAGCGACCACCCGCATCGTCGCGTCCGGGCTGCCGGCGCTCGCTGCGCGATCAGGGCTCTATCATCTCTCCTCGAGCGGACAGGCGAGCTGGCACGACTTCGCGTGCGCGATCGTCGGCGATGTGGCGCGGCCGCGGGTCGTGCCGATCACGACGGCCGAGTATCCCACCCCCGCGCGTCGCCCCGCGTACGGCGTGCTTGCCACCGCCCGGTTCGAGCACGCGTTTGGCTTCGCGCTCCCGGGCTGGCGCGAGGCGCTGCTGCGCTGCCTGTCGAGTCCGTCCGCGCGGCCGGAAAGGTGACGGCTCATCGATCGGGGTGCCCGGTGGACGAGGCCCGGGGTGATCCGGAAACGCGGCGTCAACGTAGCGGGCGAACGCACGCTTGCCCGCTGCACCGAACGGCCGGAGGGGTGCGGGGCGCCGGCGCCCGGTGTGGCGCCGGACGGCGATCAACGGAGGCCGGACGTGTACTCGGCAACCGCTTTCATCTGCGCATCGGTCATCTTGGCCGCGATGGTCGCCATGATCCTGCCGTTGACATCCTTGCCACCCTTGTCGGCGCCGCGCTCCCCTGACTTGAACGCCTTCAGCTGAGCGTACGTATAGTCGGCATACTGTCCCGCGAGCCGCGGATAGTTCTTCGGGACCCCGGCGCCGTCGGGCGCGTGGCAGGCCGCGCATGCCGGCACGCCGGCGACGGCGTCGCCGCCGCGATAGAGCCCCTGGCCCATCTTGAGCAGCGACGCATCTTTCGCGGCAAGGCCCTTTGGCGCCTGTCCGGCGAACAGCAGTCCGAGCAGCTTCATGTCCTCGGGCGAGAGCGTCGCCGACATCCCCTGCATCACCGGATTGGCACGGACGCCGGACTTGAAGTGCATGAGTTGCAGGGTGATATACTGAGCCGGCATTGCCGCAAGGTTCGGGTTCACGGGTGTGGCGCTGTTGCCGTCCATGCCGTGACACGCCGAGCAAACTTCCTTGACGATTCCTCGGGCCTTGGCGAGGTCGGGCTTGCCCGACGGGTTTTGCGCCAAGGCGGCGGCAGGCCACGCGCTCACGACGACGGCGGCCAGCAGCATCATGCGTTTCATCTGGGTACTCCCGATAGACGGCGGCGCGGCATTCGGCGCCACACCGGACGGGGTCCGTGCTGCGCCGAGCCAACCATGCAAAACCTCTCCATTGTAACGGAATCGGCGAGTCCGGCGAAAGGCGCGCTGCCGCCTGACGCAGTCACCGGCGGGCCGCGATGAAGCATCCGCTGCAGCAGGCAGAGTTCATCCTTACCGCCGCCAACGACGAACAGCTCCCGCCGCCGGGGCCCCCCGAAATCGCATTCGCCGGCCGCTCCAACGCCGGCAAGTCGAGCGCGATCAACACGCTCGCGAATCGAACCCGCCTGGCATTCACCAGCAAGACGCCTGGCCGCACGCAGCAGATCAATTTTTTTCGGTTGCGTTGCGGCGCGTTGCTGGCCGACCTGCCGGGCTACGGGTATGCCGCGGTGCCGCGGGATCTCAAGCGCCATTGGCAGGAATTCCTGGCGCGCTATCTTGCGACGCGGCAGTCGTTGGTCGGACTGGTTCTGGTCATGGATGCGCGGCACGGGCTTGCCGATCTCGATCGCCGGCTGCTGGCGGGCTATCTGCCGAGCGGCCGCCCCGTGCTGCTGCTCGCGACCAAGATGGACAAGCTGACCCGTTCCGCGCAGCGACAGGCCGAGATGGCCGCGATGCGAGCGATCGCCGAGGACTTCCCGGCGCACGCAGGGAACGTCACGGTGGTGCCTTTCTCGGCCACCCGGCGGATTGGAGTCGAAGTGGCGGAGGCGGCCATCGCCGGCTGGCTTGGGCTCGATCGCGACGCGGGCATCGGGCCGAAGCCCTTGGCCGACAAGGAAAAAAAGAAAGGGCCCCGGGATCAAGGGGAGTGATCCGGGGCCCCAAAACGCCCGGCATAGGAAGGAATCGCTACGCGGGCACCCGCTCAGGGAGGAAAGCGGGGGACGTCTTACCGTCCGCTTGCTGTGACCGTCCGCACCAAGCGGAGTTCCCGGACCGCCTTCGCCGGCAACGGATCAAGGCGACCCTGCCCGGATCCGTCGCAACCTGCATCGGCGGGCGCTCCCGTCCGATGATGCGGGCCGGCGCAGGGGGCTGGCCATTTGCCCGCCGCGCACGCGAAAGGCTACGATGCACGTAACCGGGCGGCGCGCGGTTCGGGTGCCGGCAACACGTTGAAGGTGGGGACAGCCGATGCCATTCCAGTTTGCAGGACGATTTCCCGACAAGCGGATGCGGCGGATGCGCCGTGACGATTTCTCGCGCCGCCTTGCCCGCGAGCACCGGTTGTCCGCCGACGATCTGATCTACCCCGTGTTCGTGCTCGACGGCAGGAATCGCGAAGAGCCCGTGCCCTCGCTTCCCGGCATTGCGCGGAAGAGCATCGATCTGCTGCTGCGCGACGCCGAGCGCTGCATGGAGCTGGGCGTCCCGGCGCTCGCGCTGTTCCCGGTGATCCCGCCGGAACTGAAGACACCGGACGCCGCCGCGGCATGGCATGCCGAGGGGCTGGTACCACGCACCGTCCGCGCGGTGAAGGAGCGGTTCCCCGAGTTGGGGCTGATCACCGACGTTGCGCTCGACCCCTACACGAGCCACGGTCAGGACGGTCTTCTCGACGAAACCGGCTATGTCGCGAACGACATCACCGTCAGCGCGCTCGTGAAGCAGGCGTTGTGCCACGCCGAGGCGGGCGTGGACATGGTCGCGCCGTCGGACATGATGGATGGGCGCATCGGCGCGATCCGGCGCGCGCTCGACGGCGCCGGCCTGCAGCGGACGCGCATTCTGGCTTACTCGGCAAAATACGCTTCGGCTTTCTACGGCCCGTTTCGTGATGCGGTCGGGTCCGGCGCCAATCTCGGCGGCGGCAACAAGTACACCTACCAGATGGATCCCGCGAATACCGACGAGGCGCTGTGGGAGGTCCGTCTCGACCTCGACGAAGGCGCCGACATGGTGATGGTGAAGCCCGGGATGCCCTACCTCGACATCGTGCGCAGGGTGAAGGAGACCTTCGGCGTCCCGACCGCGGCCTACCAGGTGTCCGGCGAGTACGCGATGCTGAAGGCCGCCGCGCAGAACGGCTGGCTCGACGAGCGCGCCTGCGTGCTGGAGGTGCTGATCGCATTCAAGCGCGCTGGCGCGGATGCGATCCTCACCTATTACGCGCTGGCAGCTGCCGCCTGGCTGGCCGAACGGCGCTGATCAGTCCGCGGCGAGCAGCGCCGAGAGGGCCTCGGCCGTCAGCCGCGGCTCGTCGTCCCGGCGCGGCCGGTTACGCCGCTGCTGGGGGGTGAGGATGCAAAGGCGGATCGCGGCGCGCGGCGTGTCGATGCGGAGTTGCGTGACGCCGGCGCGCGTATCCGCGAGTTCGCGCGGCGGCGACGCGGCATAGCTTACGCCGGACGCGGCCAGCGCGATTTCGACGGCTTTCGGATCATCGGCGACCAGTTCGAGCCGCACGTCGCTGTGCTCGGTTGCCCAGCCGGCCGCTACCCCTCCCACCAGCAAGGGTTCCCACGGCGCGAGCCGGCGCATCCACGCGAGCCCCTCTTCGCGCTGCTTGCGCAGGCGCGCCGCATGCGCGTCGCCGCCGAACAGCGCGTGGTGGCTGGCCAGCGCCTGCTCGACGTCCTCGTTGGACGGCAGCGCCGCGGTGTCGGGCAGCATGAGCTGCCGCGCCGCCTTGCGCTTGGCGAGCGACCAATCGCCGATACCGTGCTCGACGATGAGCCGGGCGGCGGTCTGGGCGATCCGGGACCGGTCGCGCTGCGCGCGGAGGTCGTCGCCCCGGCTGCCCGCGCGGCCGCCGGGCGCCTCGCGGCTGCTCTGCCGGCCGCGGCGGTCCCCGGCAGAACGGTCATGCTGCATCAGAACAACTGGTCGCGGACGTCGCGCGCGGGTTGACCCGCCGGCGCCAGGCCGTCGTCGCGCCCGCGTGGCGGAAACTCGGCGAAGAAATATTCGGTCAGGCTACCGCCCTCGTCGCGGAGGCCCGTGTCGGCGGCGATCCTCACCGCGACAATCCCTTCCGGCATCGGCAGACTGGTCTCGGGCGTGCCCTTCAGAACCTTGGTCATGTACGAGATCCAGATCGGCAGCGCCGCCACGGCGCCCGTCTCGTTGTTGCCCATGGTCTTCGGCTGATCGAAACCGATCCAGCCGACGCCGACGATCGCGGT
>Ga0315276_10001394_pt1 | contig 21592 bp, 23 predicted proteins | sample YL17G05_0_MG_FD_204542 | JGI IMG/M metagenome (GOLD analysis project Ga0315276, IMG submission 204542) | Sediment microbial communities from Yellowstone Lake, YNP, Wyoming, USA - YL17G05_0 | ecosystem: Environmental > Aquatic > Freshwater > Lake > Sediment | place: USA: Wyoming | collected... | reverse complement strand
AAGAGAATAAAAAGACACAAGCGGGATTACTATATGAGCTTCTGGATTACTCTTCAAAAAATATCCCTTATTATAAGAGAATATTTGAAAAGAAAAATATCAAAATCGACAAATCAACAATTTTTGGAGACATAAGAAAAATACCTGTAATGACAAAAGAGATCATAAGATCTGAATTTAATAATATGTACAATATAAGGAAAGGCATTAGCTGGCATTATACTTCATCAGGAGGATCGACTGGTGAACCAATCAAGCTCATTCAAGACAACGAGTTCAAGATGAAGATGATGCTAATTAAGAATATACAAAAAGAATGGGCGGGTTATCAACTTGGCGAGACAGAAATAATGTTGTGGGGATCAGAAAAGGATATTATTGAGAAAAAAGAAAGCATTATGCACAGATTCGCCAATTGGATTAAGTCCAGTTATGTTCTAAACTCATTCATGATGGATCCGCTGAAAATGAAGGGATACATAGGAATAATAAATAAGAAAAAACCCAGACTAATCTTGTCCTATGCTCAATCAATAAATGAATTGGCCAAATTCATTGAGGAAGAAAAACTCGAAGTATTTTCTCCACATGCAATCATGACTTCCGCGGGAATTCTCTATCCCCAATTCAGAGAGAATATTGAAAAAGCATTCAAGTGCCCCGTATTCAACAGGTATGGATCGAGAGAAGTGTGGGATGCTGCCTGCGAATGTGAAAAACATGAAGGATTACATGTAATGATGCTAACACATTATGTTGAAATTCTCAATAGCAAACTGCAGCCGTGCAAAGAGGGCGAAGTGGGATATGTTTACATAACGCTATTAACTAATTTTACTATGCCATTGATAAGATATAAGATTGGGGATATGGCGCAATATACTGAAAAGATGTGCTCCTGCGGCAGGGGCTTGCCTCTGATTAAAGAGATTGCTGGAAGAGATATGGATGTTTTCAAAACAAAAGACGGAAGGCTTATTCAAGGAGAGTTCTTCATACATTTCATTGGCGTTGTTTATAATACTGGGATCATAGATAAATTTCAAGTAATCCAAAAAGACTATGACTTATTAGAAATAAAGGTTGTTGTCAAAGATCGTGATGGTTTTGAAAGAAACAAAGGAAAGATAGAGAAGTCAATTAGGAAAGTTATGGGAAACAAATGTCGCATAAGATGGAACCTTGTCAATGACATCAAACCAACCAAATCAGGAAAGTACAGATACACAATCAGGGAGTTTTAATATGATAAGAGTATTAAGAAAAGCTTCAGGACGTGTAATGTCTGGCTTAGGGATCACTCGGCTTTCACACAGGATTGGAAATAAGAAAGCAGTCATCCTAGCATATCATCGAGTGTTAGATAGAAAACCAAACTTTGATTTCGATGCTTCAAATGTCAGTGCTTCACCCAACAATTTCAATGAGCAGATGAAATATCTGTCAGAGAAATATAAAGTCATCTCTTTTGATGAATTTGTCGAGCATCATAAGAATAATAAGCCTCTTCCGAGGAACTCGGTAATCATAACTTTCGATGATGGTTACAAAGACAGTTACCTGTTCGCATATCCAATCCTGAAGAAGTTAGGCCTTCCAGCAACCATCTACCTGACAACAGGCCATGTGGGAAAAGACAGGCTTCTGTGGTGGGATTCACTGGCCTACATGATAAACAGGACTAAACAAGAATCTCTCGAACTGAAGGGTTTAGGAAAAATCAAACTAAATAATAAGGCAAATGCTCTCAAGGTGATAAAGTCAAAGCTGAAATCAATGTATGAGAAAGACAAGAAGCTTGCGCTAAAGAGTATATCAACCGTACTGAATGTTGATCCTCCAAAACAGAAGATGTTCCTTAATTGGGATGAGGTCAGAGAGATGAGCAAGCATAATATCTCTTTCGGCGCTCATACAGAGAACCATCCAATCATGACAAACATCACTCATAAGGAAGCAGAGAAAGAGATTATATCTTCAAAGCTGACAATAGAAAAGAAGCTTGGAAAGAAAGTCAGATCATTCGCCTATCCGAACGGTCACAAGTCTGACTTCAATGAACAGATAATAAACATCTTGAAAAAACATGGTTTTGAGAGCGCAGTTACCTATATGCCCGGAACCAATAGCCTAAAATCAGACCTTTTCAGGATCAAAAGAGTCTTTGTCAGGTATGATGATGACATGATCATGTTCAAGAACAAGCTGATTGGCGTGGATGCATTGCTAGCCAAAACTTACCATTCGGTCAGAAGCATGTTCGGGGTGAAGAGATGAAGATCCTGATAATCAACTCAAGATACTTCCTTTCGGCAGGACCTGAGAAGTATATGTTCAGCCTTATGAAGATACTTAAGAAACACGATCATACAATCATCCCTTTCTCAATAAAGAATATCAAGAACGAGAAGACAGAGTACGAGAGATATTTCGCAGAGCCAATAGGAGGACTTGACCAAGTATATTTCGAGGATTTCAACAAGCTCAACATAAAAACAGACCTGCAGATGCTTGACAGGCAGTTCTACTCATTTCATGTCAAGAAAAAGCTGAAAAAACTAATTGCTGAAGAGAAGCCAGACCTAGCATACATACTCCACCATTACAATCGCCTATCACCTAGCATAATCGATGCCTGCAAAGAAATGAAGCTACCGGTGGTGATGCGATTGTCTGATTTCTTCATGGTCTGCCCAGAAGGCCATCTGCTGAACAACAGCAAGCCATGCGAGGACTGCATAAACAAGTCATTGTTCAGTGCAGTACGCAAGAGATGCGTAAAGAACTCAAGGTTCGCCTCTGCCATAAAAGCCTGCGCCATGAAATTCCACCGCTTAATTAGGATATACCATAAAGTCGATTATGTTGTCTCACCATCCATATTCACCATCAGCAAAGTCAAGCACCTGCTAAGAAAGAACATAATGCACATTCCTACGCTAATAGCAGAATCCTATGATTCCAGCGCAAAAGTAGGAGATTACGCCCTGTTCGTAGGAAGAGTTGAAGAAGAAAAAGGCTTGATGTGGGCATTAAAAGCTCTTGAGAATACAAATCACAAGTTCAAGATCGTCGGGAACTCCCATAGCGGCTATGATGCGAAGCTAAAGAAATACGTAGCTAGCCACAATCTAAAGAACATAGAGTTCCTAGGGCCAATATATGGAGATGAACTCAAGCAGTTATACAAGAACTCAAGGTTTGTGCTACTGCCAAATGTTTGGTATGAGAACATGCCTAATGTTGCATTGGAAGCGATGAGCTATGGCAAGCCAATACTGAGCTCCGACTTAGGATCAATGAAGGAGATAGTAATAGAAGGGAAGACAGGATTTCTTGTTAAGTCGAATGATGTCAAAGCTTTGGCTGACAAGATCAATCTTCTCTTCAAAGATAGAAAGCTCTGCGAAAGAGTAGGCAAGAACGCCTACAAAGAGGCAAAAGACAAATACGACCCTGAAAAACATTACTCAAGACTGATCAAGCTATTCAATAGAGCGATATCGGAGAAAAAAAGAAAATGAGAATCAACGTTTTCGGCATAAGAGGCTTCCCTGGAGTGCAGGGAGGAGTGGAGAAGCATTGCGAGGGGCTCTATCCTAGGCTTGCCTCTGATAATGTGGATCTCAAAGTGTTCAGGAGAAAACCTTACCTGTCAAAAGAATCAGAAAAAACATACAAACATATAATTTTCAACGATGGCTGGACAATAAAGAACAAATTCCTAGAAACGCCAATTCATAGTCTTCTAGCGGCATTTAAGACGATCAAGGATCATCCTGATGTCGTTCACATCCACAACATCGCGGCAGCAACAACGCTTCCGATGCTAAAGCTCTTTGGACTGAAATGCGTAGTCACATACCACAGCGCCAACTATGAGCACTCAAAATGGAATTGGTTCGCCAAGCTTTGCCTCAGGACAGCAGAGAAGATAGTGTTCCTTTTCGCCGACAGAATAATCTTTGTATCTGATGATAAGTTTAACAGCACAAGCATCAAGAAATCTAAGGCAGTCTTCATTCCGAATGGGGTGCCTGATCTCAGCGGATTAAAACCAAGCATCAAGCTATCAAAATTCGGATTGAAGAAGAGCTCTTACATATTATCAGTTGGCAGGATTGTACCTGAAAAAAGATTCTCTGACCTGATAGAGGCATTCAGCAGGATAGACTCCAAGATGAAGCTAGTCATAGTAGGCGGCTATGACAATCATGCAGCCTATTTCAAGGAGCTGATGAAATACAAACCAAAGCTAAAGGATCGCCTCATATTCACAGGAGTCATGCAGAGCAATGACCTGAAGCTACTCTATGAGAACGCATTCTGCTTTGTCCTGCCGTCAGAGAATGAAGGAATGCCAATCGTACTATTGGAGGCCATGAGCCTAGGCATTTATCCTTTGGTCAGCGATATAAAACCGAATCTGAGAGTTGTGAAGGACAGAGGAATGTCTTTCAGAGTCAAAGATATAGATGACTTGAAAAATAAGTTAGAACACCTAATAAGAAGACCGGTAATGGTGAGGAAGCAAAGAAGTAATATAATCTCGAGTATCAAGGAAGAATGCGACTGGGAAAAAGTCGCGGAAAAAACTCTTTCAGTATACAAGGAGGCACTGAATGAAAAAAAACTTTAAAGGATTCCTTGTGCGGCTTGTAATTTTAGGAGCAATAATATTTCTTACTCGAGCAATCTTCCAATTCCCGATAGAATATTTTGGGATGAACATCTTCAAGCAGACAGTTGCCAACAGGCTGTTCAGCAAGATTGATGCTCTGCAGATACTGATTGTTGTAGGAGTTTTCTTCGGGCTTTATTACCGCAAAAGAATCAGCGCATTGAAACATCCTAATGTAAACATCAAAAAGTCAATTATTTTCATACTGCTGGGGGAAATTATCATTGTCATATACTACCTGTTCAGAGCTTCCACTAACTATTTCAATATAAGTACAGGACTGCTGCTAATCATCATCCAAATCGCGATCCTAATATCTCTAGGTGCGGCTTTCCTGTGCTTCACAATTGCTGTCTTTAGTATTGAGTACATTAAGAGCTTCTGGAAGAAACTAAAGAAAGAACTAATTGTTGCAGCGATAGTTGCCATCATCCTTTACAATCTTCTAATGCTTTTCCAGAACCAGTGGTTGTTCTTCTCAACAGGGGTGTCTAACATACTTAACAGCATCTTTTCTCATCTCTACCCTGTAAGCTATCATTTAGGAACAAACGGCCCTATCCTTACTGTGAGCAATTTCTCTGTCGCCATCGGACCTCCCTGTTCAGGTATCGATTCCATGTTCTTGTTCACTGCTTTCTTCGCAGGTCTCTTCGCATTGGACCATAGGAGGATGAATAAGTCTCTTTTCTTCATCTCTTTCATTGTTGGCCTTATTGGCGTCTACGCTGTCAACATCCTGAGATTATTCCTTTTAATCCTTGCAGGCATCAATATCTCTCCTAAGTTCGCGGTAGGATTATTCCATACCAACGCAGGCTGGCTCTTGTTTGTAATATACTTCCTGGGGTATTACATGATCATACGAAAATTTATATACAAAGACAGATTACCAGAGGGAACCAAATGACAACGGTGCTTGTTACAGGGGGAGCTGGCTATATTGGAAGCCACACAGTCAAGCTCCTAATAGAGAAAGGCTACAAAGTAATAGTCATAGACAGCCTGATAAACGGCCACAGGGAATCAGTCGACAAGAAGGCCAAGTTCTACCAGGTAGATCTCAGTAACAAGGATGATATCAATAAGCCATTCAATGATAACAGGATCGACTGCGTAATCCACTTCGCAGGCTTCATTGAGGCAGGCGAGTCTATGAAGGACCCTAAGAAGTTCTTCAGGAACAACCTCATAAACACAATAAACCTTTTGGATATAATGCTAGAGAACAACGTCAAAAAGATCATCTTCTCATCAACAGCAGCTGTCTACGGAGAGCCAGAGTACACTCCCATAGACGAAAAGCACCCTAAGAAGCCAACTAATTATTACGGTCTATCAAAGCTGATGGTTGAAGAAGTCCTTGAGAGCTACAACAAGGCATACAATCTCAAGTTCATAGCTTTGAGGTATTTCAATGCCTGCGGAGCCTATCCTGACGGATCAATAGGAGAGAATCATAATCCTGAAACCCATCTAATCCCATTGATCCTTAAGACAGCAAAGGGAGAAAGAGAAAAAATCATGGTCTTCGGAACAGATTACAAGACCAAGGACGGCAGCTGCATAAGGGATTACATCCACATATGCGACCTTGCAGAGGCTCACATACTCGCCATGGAGAAAATAGACAAGCTTGACCATGAGCAGTTCAACCTAGGCAACGGAAAAGGATTCTCAGTGCTTGAAATCATAGATGCCTGTAAGAAGATAACAAAGAAAAACTTTAAGGTAGAAATAACAGGAAGAAGAGAAGGAGACCCAGCAATACTCATAGCTGACTACTCAAAAGCAAAGAGAATCCTTGGCTGGAAGCCAATCCATGATCTTAAATCAATAATAAGCACTGCATGGAGTTGGCACAGCAAATGAAGAAAAAAATATTCTCAGGTCTTAAGCCGTTGTACTTCCCACTATTGTACGCATCAGATGTTGTCATGTTCATACTTTCTGTGTTCATAGCCTCTGCAATCCTAAAATTCCAGCTAATACCGCCATACCCAAGATTCTTCCTATTCACACTTTTAATCCTACTGGTAAACCATTCAGCCTACAAGCTCTACCGCGACAAGAGGAACCTCTTTGACGACAATGACTTCATGAGCATACTATACTCTTCATCAATCACATTCTTCATAATGATGATGTTTATCCTTACCTTTGACCAGTCTGACTGGAGGCTTCTGCTGGTGCTATTGCTCTCGATAATTTTCACCGTAATCCTGACATCATTAGCAAGGATGGTCCTTGACAGGATAGTCTTCCTCTTCAGGAAAAATGGCTATGACAGGAAAAAGGTGCTATTCTTCGGAGAGAAGAACGATGAGCTGGCAAAGAAGATCGAAAATAACAAGTCATTCGGCTATGAGATCATGAAGATAACAAGCGACCTAAACGTGCTCAAGAGGCATCTTGGCTTCGTAGACATAGTGTTCCTCCACATGGAGAAGATCGACGACAAGCTATTGGAATTGATAATAAAGAACGACAGCATCCATTGGAAGATAGTCCCGCCAGTGCTAAACCTTGTGATAGAGCCAGTGGCCTTCGACGAGTTCAAGGATTATCCTATAATCAACATATCTGACATGAAGAAGAACTCAGGATACCTGGTGCTCAAAAGAATCATTGACCTAGCAGTATCAGGCATTGCTTTGCTGATCCTCTCTCCATTATTCCTTTTAGTGGCAGCAGTTATAAAGATAACTATGCCAGGGACTGTTTTCTTCAGGCATGAGCGCCTTGGCAAGAACCTTAAGCCTTTCAGGATTTTCAAGTTCAGGACTATGATAGTCGGGGCTGATGCCATGAAAGCCAAGCTCATAAAGAAAAATGAGGTCAAGGGATTGTTCAAGATGAAGGATGATCCTAGGATAACCAAGTTCGGAAAGTTTCTAAGAAGAAGCTGCATAGATGAGCTCCCTCAGCTGATCAACATATTCAAGGGAGACATGACCCTTGTAGGGCCAAGACCGCATCTAAGATCTGAGCTTGAGAACTTCAGGGGCTGGAGGATGGTGCGCTTCAATGTCAAGCCAGGACTCACTGGCCTATGGCAGGTTAACGGACGCCACGAGCTTAACTTCGACAAGGCAGTATTATACGACATATACTACATAAAGCACATGTCATTATTGCTTGACATATCAATAATACTTAAGACAATACCTGCTCTTTTGATCAATAAAGGACGTTACTGAGTGATTACAGCACAGCCCAGCTCATTATTACTTCCTCAGTAGTGAAAAAAAGGAAATCTTTATAAATACCGCAAATATCCTGTACTCAACAAATAACATATTTTTTTTCAGAACAAGATTGGGGGTAATTAAAATGAACAAAATCTCAATAGCACTAATAATAATCTCAGTGCTGGCATTATTAATCACAGGATGCACAGCAGAAGTAATGCCACCTGTCACCAATGAACCAGCAAAGGAAGTCGTAGAGACACAAACAAGCGTACAGACTCCATTGGAGAACATCAACGGCATAAGCATAGGATTCCCTGCAGAATGCGGAGTATACTTCAAGGACCCTGCATTATCAACAGACACAGCCACAATGAAGATACACTTGGACGGAACATTGCTCGAGAAGGGAACCAACAACCCGATAGGAGATGCTGATGTCAAGGCCTACTGCGGCGGAACAGAGATAGCCAGCGCAAAGACAGTCAGCGACGGATCATTCCTTATCATAGCAAACCCTGACAGCTGTGCAGAAGGAAGCATAGCAATGCTTGTCGTAGAATACAACGGCGGATCATGCAACAGCATGGGCTTAGAAGTCCTTAGCTTCGCAGAGCCAAACTACCCCGTAGGACCTTCGGGCGATGCACCTATAACTCCACTTTTCATGCAGAACACACCAATCTCAGGAGTTCCAGAGTTCCCAGCATTCGGATTAGTGCTTGCAGTACTCATAGGCGGACTAGGATTGGCTTACATGAGAAAGCAATAAAACTAATAATATTTTTTTCTTTTTATTATCATTCTAACGATGAGAGCAGGCTATTCTCAAAATACAAACATTTAAAAATAAGACGACAATCACTACCAGTAAGGAACAGGCAACATGGAAGACGAGATTGATTTCAAGGAATACTACGTTATGCTCAAGAAGAACTGGGCGCTCGCAATTCTGATATTCGCATTGATCTTCGCAGCAGTCCTGGCATACACGCTCACAACACCAAAAACCTATGAAGCAAGAAGCCTTGCCATGATCACAAGCCAAGACCAAACAGCACTTATTCTACAATCAACAGCCACAAGGATTGATATAGGAACCCAGAAAGAAATAATACTAAGCTACAGCGTCCTGAGCTCATTATACCCTGATTTCGCAGGCCAAAACTTCAAGATAGGAGTTGAAGCGATTAAGGACTCAAACATAATAGAAATAAGAGCAGAATCAACCAGCCCGCAGATCGCAATGGGAGTGGCCAACAGAGTAGCAATATCATACGTAAACTACACAAGGGAGTCAAAGAAGCAGGAGGCAGGAGAGGTCTCTGATTTCATATCAGAGCAACTCACATCCTACAAACAGGAGATTGACTTCATGAACAGGCTCATCGCACAGTACAATGTCTCAGCTAACATGAGCATTGACGATAAGAACAGATACCAAACCCTTCAGAGAGAGATGGCTGCCAAAAACAAATTATATGATTACCTTTTATCAAAGAGAGAGGAGACCAACATAGCTGTAAAGGAGAAAAGCAGCAATGTCAGGATCATAGAATACGCAGGCCTACCAATAAATCCTATCAAGCCAAATGTCCCTCTCAACCTGGCGCTAGGAGCAATATTAGCTATAATAATAAGCATGGGAACAATCTTCTTCAAAGAGCAGCTAAAGGCGACATTCAAGAGCCAGACAGACCTCGAGTCAGAGCTAGGATCAGTAATCCTTGGAGCAATTCCGAAACTCAGCAGGAAAGAGTTCAACAAAGCAGGGCAGGAAAAAGGAATATTCCCGGAAAGCATACTGGCCCTAAGAACAAACCTAATGCTCTATCTGAGAGATAAGGAAACAAAGGTAATATCAATAACCTCACCACAGAAAGAGGAAGGCAAGAGCATAATATCAGCCAACCTAGCACTCAGCATGGCTCATGCAGGAAAGAAAGTGCTCCTAGTGGACGCTAACCTAAGGAACCCATCGCTCAACAGCATGTTCGATGTAAAGAAAGACGAGGAAGGACTCACCAATGCTATACCAAACCCTGGAAAGATAGGAGACTACATAAGAAAGACCAAATACAAGAACCTGTTCTTCCTGCCATCAGGAGAGAGACAGAACTCACCAATAGAAGCACTACTGTCTGACAGCATGAAATCAGTCATGTCAAAGCTACAGGGAAGCATATTCGACGTTGTAATAATGGACACAGCAGCCCTCGAATACTCCGAGAGCCTGATGACCTGCGCCAACAGCGAAGGAGTAATCCTAGTAGTTGCTCATGACAGAACAGAGAAAGCAAACATAAAGAAGTCAAAAGAAATGCTCAGAAAAGCAAAGGCAAACATCATCGGAGTAGTAGTCAATTTCTCAAAATAGAACTTAGATCAAGCCTAGTTTCTGGTCGATATCCTTAGCAACATCCTTAAGCTTGTTCCAAGCAGAGTCTGCATCTCCCTTCATATAATCAACCATGCCTGCCAAGGTATCCATACGCATGGAATACCTGTTCTTCTCAGAAACCACGATCCCTGCGCTCATAAGATGGTCAAGATGATGAATCACAGTGCCACGGGTGAGCTTGGTCCTAAGAGCTATCTCATCGCTGCTAAGACGCTCATTCGCCTTCATGGACTTAAGAAGAGTTATGAAAACCCTGAAACAACTCTTATCCTTATCCCTGAGACCGAACAATCCAAGGCTGCCACCAAACCACTGGAGCTCCTGGTTGATGTCAGACTTCTCAGGCCTAGAACTCATGATAATAGTAATCTTTGTGAAGCGCATACAAACGATACTGCAGCCAGATTAATAAATGTTATCCTCCCAATTCTACCCTCGGAAGAACTCATTGTTTATCACAATATTTATAAACATCTTCCATAACTCATAGCATCATGGCAGAGACCATACCAAAGCACATAGCAATAATACCAGACGGCAACAGAAGGTATGCAAAGAAGAAAGGCATGGCTAGTTTTGAAGGCCACAAGGCAGGCTCTGACAAGTTCAGGGAAGCCCTTAAATGGTGCAAGGAAGCAGGCATAAAAGAAATCACTTTCTGGGCTGCAAGCTCAGACAACCTTAAAAGGGACAAGAAAGAGGTTGATTTCCTGATCATGCTGTTCCACCAGGTATGCGACGAGTTCTTGAAGGATTACACCAAGAAGAAGGACAAGACAGAGAAGGTGATGATAAGATTCATAGGAGATCTCTCATCGCTGCCAAAGCAGCTCCACGACAAGATGGACCGGATCATGGAACTGACAAAGGATTACACTGACCACAAGCTTAACATGCTGGTGGGCTACGGAGGAGAATGGGAGCTGGCACTAGCAGCAAAGAAGATAGCTGAGAAAGTCAAGCAAGGAATCCTGAAACCAGAAGAGATAACCCCAGAGGTTTTTGAGAAGCACCTTGAGCTTCAGAGCAAGCCAGACCTTGTGATCAGGACGAGCCAACAGCGCACAAGCGGATTGCTGCCGTTCCAGATAGCCTATAGCGAAATAATATTCCTAGAAAAAATATTATGGCCTGATTTCAGCAAGAATGATTTCAACGACTGCCTCAAAGAATACTCTAATAGGATAAGGACTTTCGGGCATTAACAATCCCTAGTAACTTTATTCACAGCCCTTATCTTTCTCAAATCGCGCCCTGACTCAGCAGCGTACTTAGCTGCCAGGCAATAATCGTCAGTCTCATCATAGGCAATTCCTGCGTCGTAGCTATCATGCCGCTGTTCTTTACGAAAACGATGGTGCCGAAGAGAGCCCTGACAGCCATGTACTTCTTAAGACTGGGGGATAAGAAGTAATTCCATAGCTTTTTGCTTGCTGCCGCGGCGCCCATAGAGAGCGCCAAGCCGCCAATACCGGTGACCTTCATGAGCTTCTCTTCAGCCTCCATCAGTTTCTTCTTGTAATCGCGCTTATCATTTGAGTATAGCCAAAAGTCTTGTGCTTCTAATCCGACGTCACAGTTGCTTAGGCTGAAGTGATTAAAATAATCTCCGACGATAAAATCGTAAAAAAGGGCATCAAACACGGAGGGATTACGGTAGTGGCGATGATGAATAAAAAGAAGGCGTATATATGAAGATGATTCAGAGGAGGAATTCCTCATACTTCAGCTGCTCAATAACGTCATGCGCCTCGATCTCCGAGGCTCCTACATCCCTCAATGAGTCTATAAGCTCATAGAACTCTTTCACGCCAGGGAAGATGCAGTCTACCAAGTAATCATAATCGCTGATCCTGAAGACAGAGTTCACACTAACATGGCTGCTGAGGAAATCAGCCAGCTCATCAGAATCCTTTGCTTTCAGGAACAGGAAGCTCCTGTAATTGAACCCCAGCATCCTAAAATCAACCACCGAAGAATGCTTTACTATCACCTTCCCATCAACAAGCTTGTTATAGTTGTCAAAAACGGTTGTGATGGGCACGCTAGTGCTGCGACTCATCTCTGACAAACTCTTCCTGGCATCATTGCGAAGCTCTTTAAGCAAGGCCATCCTTGTCTTGTTAATCTTCATAAACATCTATAGGCATTGGTTATTAATAAAACCTCCTGGCTGAAAGGCATAATAATTCCGATTAGCAATCAAGCACAATGCAAAAATATTAAAATGATACATAATCACCAAAATCATGCCTAGGGCTAAGAAGAAAAAAGAGGTAACAGAAAAAGCAGAGAAGGCAGATAGCGCTTCGATCCTAAAGAAAAAGATAACCTATCTAGAGGAAGAGCTTGTCCGCAAGGACCAAATAATCAATAAGCTCAAAGAAGAGAACGCTCTCTTGTTCAGGACTGCCCTGAAAAATTCTGAGAAGAGGCTGAACAGCTGAGAGGAAACTGAAAGCCTCGGAACACAGCAGATGGAAACTGATAATCTAATGGCAATTATCTCCTTTATCCAGCAGGTTGTTTAATTTCTTGAAGGCATATTTGTTATGCTCCCATTTCAAGAGCTCAATCGCCTCTTCAAAAAGAACCCATTTCTTTTTGTCATGTTCAGGATAGATGTTGACATTAATCGATACGTTAACATCAGGCTTCACTTCAAAACCAAACACATACTCATTTATCTCAGGGATTGGTTCTCCAGTCAGATAATGCCTGTTGATCTTAAAATGATGGACCTTCTCAAATACTCTCAGCACATCTTCCTGCTTTATGTTGGCTTCTTCTTTTAGCTCCCTGTAAGCCGCATCTAGAAGGGTCTTATCCTGTTTTTCTTTTCCACCGCTCACAGGCTGCCAAAAACCGCCTTTTTCAGAGATTCTCCTCAGTAAAAGAAATTCTCGAGTATTGCCCTTCTTTCGGAACACTATGCATCCAATTTGTGTCTTTCTCATGATCTTCACATAATTGATAAAATTTAACGTTTTTATAAATATCGCTTTTAATTTTCGAATATTCGGTTTAAATAGGTCTTAGGGTGACAAAAAGCGAATATTCAATAGTATTGGCTTCCTTATGCGAAAAATATAAAAATCAGTGGCTTAAGGAAGGATTGTAACATGTTTGAAGACGAAGAGCAAGAGGAATCACAAGGAGTATATGGAGACGAAGGCCGAGAGAACCTCATGAAGGACGACGAGATCAGTCCTGAAGAGGAAGGCTTCATGGCAGGCTATGACAAGGAAGAGGAGAAGAAGGAAGAGCCTGACGACCTCTACGACAAAGCGTTTAACAGCATCGAAGAGGAAGAGAAGGCAAAGCAGAAGCATGCGAAGAAGCTCCTCGCAGCCAAGAAGAAGCCAAAAGCAACCAAGAAAAAGGCTACCAAAAAGGCCAAGCCTAAGGCTAAGAAGAAAAAAGCAGCTAAAAAGGTGAAAAAAGCTGTTAAGAAGACTGCCAAGAAGAAGGCAAAGCCAAAGAGAACAGTAAAAAAAGCTGCTAAGAAAGCCAAGAAAAAAGCATCCAAACAGAAGAAGCGACGCTAAGCCTTTCAGCTCCATACCGCCCGCAGAGTAATATTAATATAATACTTCATCTTAAAATAATAATCTTGTTCTTAGAGACTGAGAAGGTGCAAGCACGATCTCCCTGCAGATTATGATCTGAAGCGATGCGATTCAAGCAACTGATAATCGGCGCGGCGCTTCCTCGCCAGTTGTTTGTGCAAGGCTGTCTGCCCCAGCTTCTGGCTGAAGCGAAATCTCTGGCTGGCTGGCAGCTACCTGTTCCTCAAAGTGCTTCTTCAAAAGCCTCTTCACAGTAGATCTGCTTATGTTCATGCCGTTAGCCCTCTCTTTCACAACGTCCTTTATCTGAGAGTAGGTCATGCCTGATTGTTTTGCCTTCACCACAAACTCATTCAAGCCAAGGTGTTCTGCTATCTTCCTGTTGTAGTTGTATCTCATGTATTCTCCGCCGTTGGCGATGTTGGCGGCCACCAATCCTAGCATCTCATCGTAGCTCTTGACAACAATCCCTTGCCAGCCAGCGACTCTTTTTATCTCGCGGTAGTTCAGCCCGTTGTTGTAGAGGCTACTGACAAACCTTGCAGTCTTGGCGAAGCCAGACAAATCATGGTCTCCTGGCTGAGCAGTGCTTTCAGCAGGCAATCCTAAGCCATCATCATTTAGTCTTCCTTCTATGCCTGATCCTGATGGGCTGCCGCCAAAAGTTCCGTATGATGGAGCTGGTGTTTTCGCCAGTCCGCTACCATCTCCCTTGGCTTGTTCATTGTCATACCAGTAATAGCCTGTCACCCCAGTATCCTCAAAGTCGAATTTGAACTCGAATTTCCCGAAAGGCTTCATTGACTCGCAGAAAGCCTTGACCCTGGCTGCAAGATCATCCTTTTTCTGATTGCCGCGATAAGTGGCTGTAATCTTCTTTCCAGCATCATTCTCATAATCATTTTTCTCATCTTTTTCCTCAAGAGAGCTTGCTACAGGCTGACCGCCTCCTTCAGGGCTGCTGCTCCCAGCGCCATGATTGACTGTGGTTACAGATGGAGCCTTTGAGGCATAGGCGCCTAACCCAGAGCCTGCTCCGATGCCAGAGTGGCCTGTAATTGTTGGGCTGGCAGGGGTCGGCTTCTGATTTGATGCTCCTGGTGTTTTTCCTATATTGCCCGTGTAAACAGCTATTTTGTCTGATGATTTTGACAACAGATTATATGATTCATTGATCCCTTCCTCTATCAGGTCAAATGCGTCGCTTATATCCTGTTTAACGCTCGCCCCGTAGTTCTTCCTTAACTTATCAATATCGTCCAGCACAGCATTTCCTCTGCTGACAAACCCTTTCATGTGGCCTGATAAAGAGGTGCCGCTTGGAAAAGGAGAGATGAATCCTTTAACGCTTCTAGCTAAGTTCTTAAAATCCTTGTCCAGAGCATTTCCTCCATTGACCAGCTTATCATATGCGGATTCGAATTTTGGCCTTAGGTCCTTCTCATATGATGCCAGCGATTCGTCAAAAGTAGCCAGTATGCCTCGCATAGGCTTTTCAATAGAATCCCATGTATTAGCAACATAATCCATTGCTTTTCCAGCTCCTCTCATCATTCTTCGTGCGTCGTCAATAAGAGATCCTGTCATTTTGCTCCTCTCCTGAAGGGCCCGCCTTGGTATAGCAAGAACGCAGCAGATAAAAAATTAGTTACTTGCTCTTTTACCTTAGGATCAGGGTGGTTATATGCGGTTTGAATCAGCTCCTGAGATGATTTTAGGAATTTATGCATTCCTTGATAATATGCTCTCTCATCAGGATCAGCAATGTGCACATAGCTCCCTGATTGCTCCATATGAGAGAGTAATTTTAAGAAGTTTTCTCTTGTACCATCTATTGATTCTTCAAGGAATTTGATGAATGATTCGCAAGAGTCTCCTACAACGTTAGTATTATATTGGCTAGGTGTTAGCTTGCCCTTAAATGGCACATAATTACTTGGAGTCACATTACCAGGCGCGGGATGCTTGGAGCCTGATTTTTTGTTCTCTTTAAATATATCTTTCAGACTCTCATAAGCATCTTGTATCAGATCAGTAAAATCGTTTTTCCCAGAACCATTGCTGCCTTCATCATTCATAATCATCCCCTCGAATCTTGTTTTTGCCTCTCGCCTGAATCATCTCTTTCTCCTTTTGATAAGCTTCAGCTTAATTATATACCCACCGAAAGAATTCCCATAAATCTTCCGGATTTGTCTTTTATGATTCCAACAGCAAACAAACATCACATAATCATCAAGGCTTATACTTATTAATGGTCCTGCATACAACCCTCTCAAGCCCAGAGAACAATGACTTGTAAGCTGCGTTCTCAATGCCCCCGGCCAAGCTAGCCCTCACCCCAGCCATCCTCCCCAGCTCATTACCGTTCACAAGCCTGATGTTCCTGCCGACAGCGTATTGCTTCGCAGATTCTGTGAAGTCAGTGTCAGAAACCATCACCCTAACTGCGTGGATTCCATTATTGTTCCTAAGCTTGCAGTCGAACTCCTTAACCAACCCAACATCCACATATTTTTGCGGAGAGTAATGAGCCTTGCACTCTATTATACAGAATTGCCCATTACTCTTGTCATACATTACAAGATCATACTCACGTTTGCATGCGCGGTCATTCTCAGGAGCGTAGTTCTTCCTCCACTGATTCTGCCCCACCAAGGCATAGCCGTTCCTCTCAAAAACACCTCTCACATAATCCTCAAACCCGTGGCCGAGCTCTCCCGGCGTCAATATTTTCTTTTTCACATCCAACCCTCTGCTCACTCTGTGCCAGAACCAGATGCGCTTCCTTTGCTACCAAAATAATTCTGGATCTTGTTCTTCACAGAGCTAAGATTTCCATTGTAGACCAACAATCCTCCCAATGCTCCAATCCCTGCGCCTGCAAGCCCGCTGTAAAGCTGCTTCTTCTGCTCATCAGAAAGATTATTCTTCACAAGCTCCTCAAGCTTGTCCCCGAACAGGTGGCCTGCCAGTCCTCCTAGGACGACGTTCCTCACATTCTTATCTGAGAGTATTTTATCCTCTGTCAACCCCTGGGCCAAGACATATGCTGCTCCTATATATAACCCTGTCCTCACCAAATTAACCATTCTATCGCCTCCAAATTATTTTATTATACTCCATTATCTAACTCCATCCAATCATCCACTACTTAATGCGAAAATACGACGGGTAGCCCCCAGAACTCCCCCTACCATCAGCTCCTGAAGAGTCATCGCTGCCACCCCCGCCTTCATCATCATCCGAAGCAGATTCTGCCGCCAGCTTCTTTCCATTGTACTCCACCACCCTTGAGATGCAGTAAGCCGCAGCCCCAAAAGCCACCCCTCCGACAGCAGAACTTACAAGCTTCTCCTTGAGAGTATAGCCCTTATGCCCCTTGTTGGCAATCTCCCCCACCATGTAGCCAAGAGAGGCTCCTGCTGCTGCTCCTGTAACTGTGTTCTTGACAGCCCTCTTGTCTTCAGTGCTCATCGACGACCTATTGAGGAGCTTATCAGAAGCTGCTGATGCTCCGACAGTTGCAACCGCGCAGATAACTCCATGCTTCAATATCTCATATAAGCTCATAACTACCAATCCTCCTTAGTTCCTCCAAATTATTCCTGCATTGTTCAATCATCAATCCGCAACCTGCCTGTGTTATTTCTTGTTGTAAGGGATCTTGCCTATCATCTTGTCTACCAAAAGATACACTCCTATCCCTGCGACCTCCTTTGCAACGTCATCAGCCCAATGGTCTGATTCAGGAAGAACATTAGATCCTATCTTCCTTGATAGCTGGTATATCCTGTCGTCAGGATCATCCACCAAGGTATCCCTTGCGATCTGCAGCATCTCACCTACAAGATAGGCTAATTTTCCTGAGCCTGGAGGAGGAGTAGCCACTGGTGGCGAGGGAGATTTAACCCTTGCCCTGCCCCCGCCTCTGCTAGCAGAGCCGCTACCCTTCCCCTTCCTAGCCTTATCATAAGCCCCGCCAGCACCACTGACAACCTCGTCGATAAAGCCGTTGTCAGGGATTATCTGCTCAGGCAATGAGGCGTTGTAATCGGCAGTATTCCTCCTCGAACCATCATTAACCTTCCTGTTCACCTTTCCAACCACGTCCTCAATCCCATCAATACCCTGGTGGTAACTACTGCTCGAAGCATCCTGACTTATATCATCAGGGCTTGGAAGGTCAAAATATTTCTTTGCGTTAGACATTTCACATCACACCCCGCGCTCCTGCATGTCCCCGATTATTATGTTAGGAACATCATCTGCGTCCATAATCTTGTATACGTTTATCTTCTCATCCTCGAACCTTGAAGAGTCAAAAGAGAACCCTCCGAGCATGTTCCCCCTGGTGACTTCAGCAATAGTCACCCTGTTAGTGTTCTTGCGGGAGATTAGCTCTTTCATGATATTGTCATAGTTCCAGATCACTCCGTCGGAAAGCAGGAGTATGTCAACCGGCCGCTGATTCTTTGATATCAAATCATAGATTTTGTCTGTGAAAAGCTCGGTTCCTCCACTCTGGTAAAACGCGAGGCCTTCCATCATCTTATCATAATCCTTTGTAAAGCCTGTGATTATAGTGTCATCTCCGAAATTAGCGACCGCCACCCTGCTGCCCTTCTTTAAGTACTGCCTAGCAGCGCACAACCCTCCGAGCACTGCGAATGAGAGCTCCTCATTAGGGTCAGGCATGCTGCTTGACGAGTCAACCATCACCAATAAGTCAGGGGTGGAATTGGTTTTCTTCTCCCCGCAATCACCTGACTCCTTCCATGACTTTGAGATATCAGGGAAGAACTTGCCGTAGCTGTTGAAGATGTCAACGCTCGAGTAAGGGTCATCGACTTCCCAGCCCTTTAGCTCTGTCTTGGAGTTATCCCCTCCTCCGAGCACATCCTTGTCCTCAACAGTAACTTCGTAGCGCTCTGCCTTTGCAGTGTAGAACTGGATGAGGGCTTCTGTGGCTTCCCGCCCCATGCTAATGCCAGAACCAGGACCTGTTGACAGGATTCCAGCCAGCCCAGACTTATTCTTCTCATCAGGAGCTGCCTTTTTACCATCCTTCCCCTTGCCTTTGTCCATCTCTTCCTTGACAAAAGAGTATAGCTCGTTGAAGTTCCCAGGATCATTAATATCTCCTGCAATCTCTTTGAGAACCCGCTCTACCTCGCCGCGGTCATATGACTTCAAATCAAAACCATTCTCTCCGGGGCCAGTATATTTTTTATTATCGCCACCCTCACTCCCTTCACCCTTGCCTCCATCGCTCCCTTGATCATTACTCCTCTTAGCATTATTATTCTTATCCTTCTCTTTCCTCTCCTCTTCCTTCTCCTCCTCTTCCCTCTTCTTCTCTCTCTCCTTATCACTTTCAACAACATCCTTGACAATCCAGGCGAACTTGGTGAGATTATCATATACGTCCTTCTTGCTGGTGAACTTTATCTTTCCCAGCTCATTTAGCTTGTATTGCAAATCCTTGTTTATATGCGGAGCATTGAAATCAAGCCCTGTCTTAAGGCCATAAAGATTTTTCATGAGCGCATCTATGGGCTCCTTGCTGTCAAGAGCATTGTAAAGCCTGCGTATTGAATCCTCGCCCTTCCTCAAAGTTATGTCCAAGTTCACGCATACGTCCTCGAAATAGTTCTTGATAGAGTCCTTCTTCTCAGGCGAGACCTTGCTGGCGCAGTAAAGCAGCATTATAGAGTTCTTCAGGTCCCAAGGCAAAATCTTGAAATGCCCTGCCTCGTGCAATAACAATCCTCTCAAAGCAGTCTGGTAATCCACTCCTCTGGCTTTCAGGGATTCCAAGAATCTCCTGTCAATACTGATCTGCTGGTTCGACATGGTTATGTACGCCGTCCGGCACCGCAAGTCATCCTCAATCTTAGGATAAGGAAGGTCTTGGCAGTAAAGCTTCCTCTGAGTATAATCCCATGCCTGCTCCAACTCCTCATCAAGAGTAAGCGCTCTCCCAGCAGGAGGAGAAGTGCTGTCTGCTCCAGAAACAGTAGGAGCAACAGAAACTGCAGAGCTGTTATCTGATGGGGCGCCAGCAGCAGAAGCAGCAGCACCAAAAACAGGAGGAGCGGCAGCAGGAGAAACAACAGGAGCAGTGCTATGAGCACCAGAGCTGCCATCCAAAGGAGCACTAGCAGCGACGGCAGGAACTTTGACAATAGGCTTGACAGGAATACTGGCAGCTCCACTACTCATTCTTCCCACGCTAGCTTTCCCCTTCTTCTTCGATCCAAGCACCGAACTCCAAAACGACATTTTAAATCCTCATTAAACTCTTCCGGCAATCTCGCATCTCACTTCTTACATCCAAGTGCCTCAACATACTATGTTATCATCTCATTCTATCTTCAGGTATTCATGGAATACAGGATGGTCCACATCAGCAGCAAGCTTCTTAGCATCAGCTATCTTGTCTGCAAGCATCAAATCATACATCTGCGACTGAGCATCCCTGAGCTTAGAGAACCTCTGGAGAAGGTCTCCAACAGCTTTTTTAGTCACATAAAGCTGGAAAGGGTCATCCCTCTGGTCTTTCTTGTAGCCCTTCATGTGATTGTCTGTGAATTTCATCTTATGCCAGAGCACGTAAGGCATGACGACTGACAAGTGCTGGTTAGTCACTTCCTTGTCTCCTAGCAGCCAGGCAAAGCTCTGAGCGTATTTCTTCTCTGAAAAAGTAGTCCTCACAGAGTCGCAGTTGGTCTTGCGACCGCATAGCAGGTTCTGGTAATGGCAGCTCTCGGCGCAACCTTCATTGCTCCTCTTCTGGCCGAACATCATGCAGCTGTACATCTCAGCAGTCACGAGATCAAGGAAAAGTATGGAATCCTTTGACAATGGTATGTGCTGTATCTCATTCATAATCTGAACCAGGTCTGCCTCTGATAATAGCTCGAGCTTAGTCCTTGACTCCACCAGCTTCCTAAAATCATCCTGCAAAACCCTCAGCTCCTTTCTTTTCTCAGAATAAGGCTTGTCCTGGAGCATGACGTCATACATCTTCTGCTCAGTGGCAGGGTCCTCGAGCAATCCGCCAGCAGATGACTTGCCAAGGAACTGGCTCCTAATCCTCCTGATGTTGTTGACAGTCGGGAATCTTGACTCGACAGCAACCTCGAAGCGGTCGACGGCAGCCTCCACAATCCTGTTGTTACCAGAGTCCTTGTAGTTGATGGTAGCGAACATAGCGAAATCGCCGTTTGAAACCATGTCGTTGAGGTACTGCCAATTACCCCTGTCAGCCCCCTCGAGCAGCATGTTCTGCTTCGACTCAGGTATCCTGTTGAACTCATCAATAATCTTAGGCTCCAAAGTAACAAAATAAGACCATATTACCTTCTCATCCCCATTGTTAAGAGCCCCTAAGTCAGGCCTTCCTATAGTCTTCTCAGAAGTGATCTCTGCCTGCCCTTTGAGGGTGCTTGACTGCAGCACCCTGCGAGGAATCCCGTATATCATGCTTAGAAGGTATTCTGAAGAGGTAGTTTTCCCTCCACCGTACTCACCCATCACCAACTGCTTCCCCTTGTTCACACTAGTCAAGAGACCGAACAACAGGTTTGAGTTGAAAGAGTCCTTCCCTATATTCATGTCAGAATGACATAAGTACAAGTTGTCTTTTATGTAAGAGTACATCCTCAAGAGCTTCTCCTGGTTAAGCATAGCTCATCTTCCTCCAAAGTATCAATGCTTCTTCAGCACCTGTTCTAAGCTTATCTTA
>Ga0315276_10001391_pt1 | contig 21608 bp, 16 predicted proteins | sample YL17G05_0_MG_FD_204542 | JGI IMG/M metagenome (GOLD analysis project Ga0315276, IMG submission 204542) | Sediment microbial communities from Yellowstone Lake, YNP, Wyoming, USA - YL17G05_0 | ecosystem: Environmental > Aquatic > Freshwater > Lake > Sediment | place: USA: Wyoming | collected... | reverse complement strand
CGACGGTCGCAGAGACCGACACCGTCCCGTCGCGAACCATCATCTTCGGGATCGTCTTCACCTGCTCGTTGAACACCGCCGTGAAGGGGATGTCGGCTTCCTCCCCCGGGGCGATGAGCACCGGTTGGGTCTCCGTCGGCTGATCCATGTACCGCTCCACGAAGAAACTCGCCCGCGTCTGTATCGGCTTCCTTGAAATGTTACGGACGTGTACCCGGCCGACCGGGCGGAAGGCGAGCCCCTCGTACGCCGAGGGATAGATGCCGCCAAACATCTCGACTCCCTCGATGCGTGCGAGGCTCTCCTTCAGCCTGCCGAGGATCGCCTTGATAGAGAACGTCGCACGGTCGGGAGTGAACGGATTCATGCCCACGTCCTCGATCTCCGATGAGGCCAGCGCGCCTGCCGGGATCGAGCCGCGCCGGTTCGTCTGGTCGGTGAAGTGAAGGTAACTGGCGTCGACCTCGAGGAACGAGTACGACCATCCGATCCCGGCGGCGAGCGCCTCGACGAACGGGTGCTCGTCTCCACTCCCGTACAGACCACCGCGGAGGGCGACATTGCCTCCCGGGAGCCATTCAAGGCCGAGTGAGCCATTACGCGCCGTGCTCCCCCCCGCCACCAGGGTGAGCGACGGGAAGGGCGTGTAAGCGACACTCACTTCAAGCGCCCGCTCGGTAGGTAGGAGATACGATTCGAATTCCGCGGGGAGTCCGCCGCTCGTGAACCTGAAGAGCCCCCGGCCGACGGCCGACACGACGACGTCTTCCGCCGGCCTGTAGGACGCCCCAGGGTCGACGAACCACGTGGTCGCCAGAAACTCCTTCGGTATCGACACGATCGCCGTGTCCTTGATTTCAAACTGGTATTGCGGATCGTTCACCCTCTCCGTCCGCATCCTCGTCTGCAGGCCCAGCGACCACCGGTCCGATGCGCGAAACGCGTAGGCGGCGGCCAGAGGCTCTGCATACAATATTTGTCTGTCCGCCGGAATGTTCACCCCCCCAACGGTCACCGTCGCGGGCTCAAAGATGTTGAGCACCGTCCCGGGCGAATACTGGAGGGCCAGCGCGTGATTATCGAGAAATCTCTTTCCCAAGCCGAATCCGCTGAAGACAAATCCCCCCCCAGGTACCGCCGTTGCGATCGACGTTGCGGCGTTGAAGTCCCAGTCCCGTATCCCGACCAGACCTGAGGGATTAGCGGTGAAGCCCCGCGTGTCGCGTACGGATGCGCCATAGGACGCCATTGCCTCCGCCCGGGGAGCGAAGACCGCCTGCGCATATGTGAGGTGTGCCGTCATGCCGGCTCCGAGGACGATCATGAAGCAGCGGAAAACGGTCATATCACTGGAATTCGACGTAGCTGTTGTGGACAGAGGCAGCCTGCACCAGGATCCTGCCGGGGTATTGACCCATGCTCTTCTTTTCGTCCCTGTTGGCAATGATAAAGGAAAACATGAAGAATCTTTCCCGCGGGAGCAACTGAAGGATACGCGGATCAATCACCGCTTTCCCCTCGTTGTTCGCCGGATGGATCTTCATGATCGCGCGGGTCCTCTTGGTCACCGGATTCACAACGCTTATCACGATGGCAATATCCCCCTTCCCCGTCCATCGCAGCACCACCGATTTGTCCCGCGAGAGGACACTCCCCCCGAGAGGCGAGAGGACCTTGATATTGTCCGGCATCCTTATCTGGGCAGAGAAGGAGGACATGGGTGAAGGGACCGGAACGCTCCAGGTGACCAGCGTGTCCGGCTGCACAGCGCCAAGGTCCCGAAAATAGAAGAAGCCGAACGACGAGTCCTGCCCGGAATCCGGGAGGCGCACCCTGTAGGGAATGCGGAACATCAGCCTGTTGTTCACCTGGATGGAGAGCGTGGGGCCCAGATCCATCCCGTAAAACCCGATCGTCCTACCGTTGAACGAGTACGGTTTCGTCCTGTCTGCGAAATAGACGCTCGAATATGCCGCGGATGAGACTCCTCCTGCCCCGGCATCGTACGTCACCCTATTCACGAGAAGGAAACCTGAGAAATTTGCTGCGTCGGACGTTGTCACGCCGAGCGAGTCAAAAGAGCCAATGGTCGGGTTGATGTCGGGGAGGGGGAGAGAGGTCACCTCCAGCACATCACCCGAGGGAGGGGGCTCGACGATGACCGCACCCGGTTTCTGACAGCCGGAAGCGGCGACGACGAGCACCCCGATGAACGCGATCAGTCTTTTCATGGTCGGACGGACGTCCGGTTCGTTGTTGTTAATTAGCCTAAATCCGCGATAAATTTCAACAGCCCTTTAACAAGTGCGGGCCCCACCCGTAAGGGTCGGGGCCCGCACCAATGTCCGCGCCGGGTCAGTTCACCCTGTACGGAACCCCCCACCAGCTCACCGAATACGGCGCGGCGTCGTCATAGAGAGTTGCCCGCGTCAGCGCGTCGATTCCTGCGTTAAAATAGCCGTGGTGGAAATGCACCATCCAGCTGCTTTCATACTCGCGCGTGAACGTGTTGTTGCCGTTGTTGACCTCCGACACCATCGCCATCCGCTGACGCCGGTTATGATTGAACAGGTCGTACCCATAGCGGAAAGCAACGATGTCCGTGTCGGCGGAGGCGCTCACCACCGTGGCACGAACGCGGACCGCATTTCCCGAAATCAGTTCGGGAAGATCCTTCCGCCCCCCCTTGAAGAAACCATGCCACCTGTAACGGAGGTAGTAGCCGGTCGGATCCGTGACGGTAATCGTGTCCCCCTGGGGAAGGAAGAACTCCACCTTGACGATGCTGATCTGGTTGCCCGCGGGGACGGGAAATGTCCCGCCCGCAACGAGCGACGATGCGACCGGCTCCCAGTTCATCCAGAATTTCTTCGGATTTTTCGCGACGCGTTTGAATATGATGTTGCGCCCCGATGTATCCGTGAACGCCTTTGAGATCGTCACGGTGTCCCCCACTCCCGTTATCCCCTTGATCTTCAGAGTTCCCGTGACCACCTTGGCGACATGTGTGAAGGCCAGCGTATCCCCCTGGACGGTGGTCGTCACGGTTTTGGTGACCCCCGTGATGAATCGACCCCAGCGGAGTGGCATGAGGGCAGCGTCGATCTTACCAAATGTGCCGTAGTCCATCGGCTGGACCGCCTGGTCGGCAAAGGTCAACTCATCATTCTGCACAAAAGCGTCGGTCATTGCCAGCGACTGCATCGCCTGCGTTTCGTTGGTGACTCCCGCAGGAGGCGTTTGCGTCAGATCGGCCGTGCCGTTAAGCCCTTCCTTGCTGCATCCTGCGATGAGCAGCCCGGCGACTGCGAGCAGCCCCCCCATCGTCGCGAGTGACCTCTTCATAATCTGTCTCCCTCAAGTGATGATGTAATAATGTTTTGACCGTGTCGCTTGTTCTCTCTCTGTCTGGACTATTAACGTTCAACCCCTGTGCCAGGTTCAGAGGGGAAGAAATCACAGGAGGGGGGACTCCCGTAACTCCATGCTCGGAAAGGGGATAGATAGGGTGGCCGATGTGATGAGAAGACGGGGAAAAGCGAGAGAAGTGCGGGAATTTAGGAGAGAAGCGCGGGGTTGGCGGTAATCAGGCGGAAGGGACTTTCCAGACCCCCCGGTAATAGGCTTCCCCCACCTGTTCGAGATAGAGGTGGTATTTCTGTGGAAGGTTTTTGGCTTTGGGTCTGAGCGCCGCACGCCCCGCTTCCCAGGGCTGAGAGGGAACGACCGCTTCGGCAAGATTCGCAAGGTAGTCGACGAATTTCTTCCGCACCCGTTCGTTGACGCCTGCGTCGACGGAGAGTGAAATCCGCCGGACCGCTCTGTCAAGATCGAATGTACATTCGGCGAAGGCCTTGAGGCACTCTCCCCTGAGATACTCCGCAACGGTGCCGCGGTTCAGCCCTCCGAGCTCGTCGGCAGTCTCGGTCACCGAGCTGCGGCTGAACCCCTTGTCGCGGAGCGATTCAAGGACCTGTTCCTCCACCGGGATCGCGCCCCGGGCGGAGGTCGCGATCTCTTCGCTCAGGTCCTTCACCGTCATCATCGCGCGATGTTCCGCCTTCGCCAGCAACGCCCCCCTCTTGATCGCGCTCTCGAGCTCCCGGATGTTCCCCGGCCAGGTGAACCCCTGAAGCGCATCCATCACGTTTCTCGAAACGCGTACTCCGCCCCCCTCCCGGCGCAGGAAGTGATCGATCAACAGCGGGATATCCGATTGACGCTCGCGAAGGGAAGGAAGCACGACGGTCAGAACGTTCAATCGGTAATACAGATCTTCACGGAAGCTCTTCTGCCGTACGAGCTCTTTGAGATCCCTGTTCGTTGCCGCCAGGACGCGGACGTCGGTCCTGAGGGTTTTGGTCCCCCCCACCCTTTCGAACTCCTTTTCCTGCAGGACGCGGAGGAGCTTGACCTGAAAGCTCTCGGAGACTTCGCCAATCTCATCCAGAAAAATCGTCCCGCCGCTCGCCAGCTCGAAACGGCCCGGCTTTTCTTTCATCGCCCCGGTGAACGCGCCCCGTTCGTGGCCGAACAGTTCGGATTCGAGCAGCGATTCCGACAGGGCGCCGCAATTCACCGCGACAAAAACCCCTTTCGCGCGCGCACTCCGCCGGTGGATGGCACGGGCGATCAACTCCTTGCCTGTCCCGCTTTCGCCCAGAATGAGGACAGGCGCTTCGCTGGCGGCGATCTTTCCCACGAACTCCACGACCTGCTTCAGCGGGCCCGAGGCGTCATAGACGATCCCTTCGAACTCTCCCGCCGCTCGTACGATCGCCCCGGGGTTTGCTTCATAAGCATCCATATCGTCCGCCTGCGAGGCGAGGGTCCGGATCTCCGCCTTGTACCTGCGCATCTCCTCGAGGAGCTCACCCGTTCGGTCATTGCCCCGCGAGGTCTCCATGTGTGTCAGCTCCCGCTCCAGCATCGCGACCTTCGCCTCGCGGTCCCGCAGACGCTCCAGAATCGTTCTCTTCTCCGACTCCAGGGTTCCCACCTCCGCCCGTGCGCGGCTGTGACGGAGAAAGAGTCCGGCAACCCCCGATGCGATGCCGACAGCGACCGGCCCCGCCACGGGAAAGACGATTCCCCCCGCAATGAAGGAAATGAAAGAAATAGCGACCAGGAGAAACGGCACGCAGGCGAGCAGGATACCGCGAAGGGGAAGGGAGAGCGCCGCCAGCCCAGATGCGATCCCGGCGACGAGACAGACCAGCAGTGTGATTCCGTAGCCGGTGGCGCCGAGAAAGCGGTCGTGAAGCGCGTTATCAATGAACGCGGCGTGGAGTCCGATGGCGGGGAATCGCGGGTCCACCGGCGTCCGGAAGAACTGGCTCCGCCCTTCGGCGATCACGCCGACGAGGACGATCTTTCCGCGCAGGGAGGCCACGGGGATCGAAGGCAGCCGGTCGGCCCGCAACGCGTCGTACGCCCGGAGGACTTCCAGGAACGGATAGGAGGTGAACGAGCTGACCCCACCCGGAAAATTGATGCCCGCCCGCCCTTCATACGTCGGCGTGAAGGAGAGCGATCCGGTCTCCCGCCGGAAGGTCACCTTCCTGCCGTCCGCCGCGACAGCGTTGCGGTCCGTCCGCGTCGCGACGCGCAGCAGTTCCAGCGCAAAGGCGGGAACCCGCGCACGTCCGTTCCCTATGAAGAGGTCGATGTCCGCATTGCCGGTGATATTGACCTGACCGACCCCCGCCGCGCCGCCACGCAGGGATGCGAGCGGCAGATGCACCCGGAGCCCCGGCGGGGTGTCATAGAGCACCGCGGGAAACTCAAAGAGCGGGAAGGGGAGCGTGTCATTCCTTGTGGATGCGCCCGGAGCCGCGACGGAATCAAAATAGCAGGTGAGCACAACGTTTCCCGCCCCGGCGATCATCCGCGAGAGGAGATCGTCGTACTCGGGATAGTCGAGTTTGGGGTCTTCAAAAACGGCTTCGATCCCGATCCCGCCGGCGTGAAGGTCGCTCATGGCCTTCAGCATCAGCGCGTAGAAGTTCCGGCGCACCGGCCAGCCCAGCGACTTGATCGCTTCCTGGTCGATGTAGACCACCACCACGTTCGAATCGGCGGGGCGGTCGCCTCGCACCCGATACTGAAGCGAGGTCATCTGGTCGTCGAGCGCGTCCAGGGGGGCGCGGAACTCGACGGCGAGGATCACCGCGACAACGACGGATGCGCCGATCAGCGCACCTTCACGGAGTGTCAGGGACGTCCGAGCCATTGTTCGGGATTTTGTTTTTCCTTCCCCTTCCACAGCTCGAAATGCAGCCGTGGACCGTTGAGCGTTTCACCGGTGAATCCGATGACCTCCCCCTCTTTCACTTTCTGCCCCTCCGCCGCCTTGATTTCCGTCAGATGGGTGTAGACCGTCCGGTACCCGCTGTTATGATCGACGATGACGAGATTACCATACGACGGGAGCCACCAGATTTTTGCAATTTCACCGTCCGCGACCGTGCTGACGGGTGTGCCCACTCTGACGGCGATATCGATCCCCGTATTTACCGTGATGGTCTTCAGCGTGGGGTGCTTCTGATTCCCGAAACGCGCAACGATCGTCCCTTCGCTGACCGGCCAGCGGAGCTTCCCCCTCTTCTGCTCGAACGTCCCCCCCAAGGCCGCGGCCGGATGAGGGATCTTCAGTTTCCGGGCCTGCTCCAGCTCCCGCTCCTTTCTGATGCGATCTTCCTCGATAAGCTGGGCGATCATTCCCTCGAGGTCTCTGGCGGCCTTCATTTGCCGCTCGATCTCTCTCTGGACATTCTTCTTGTCCTTGCGGATGCGCGCGAGGACATCGCGCCGGTCGGCCGCCAGGGCGACGAGACGGTCTTCTTCCGCCCCTTTTTCCGCGATCAGCCTCTGCTCCTCGCTGAGCTGGATATGGAGCTGGGCCTGCACGTTCTCCACTTCCCTCCGTTTGGAGGTAATGTGGTCTGCGTCCCGTTTGCGCTGCTCGGTGAACCGCTTCAGGTACTGATTGCGGATGTACAACTGGTTGATGGAAGCGGAGGAGAGCAACAACTCGATATCGCGTGTCCGCCCTGTCCGGTAGATCGACGCGACGTAGGCGGCGTAATGCCGCTTCAGGAAGGCGAGCTGTTCCTCCAGCCTCGCCATTCCCTTCTTCGTCGCTTCGATGCGCTGCTGGAGCTCCTGTTCCTCGTTGCGGAGACGCGAGATGAGGCGACGCACGAGCGTCCCCTTCTTATCATAAGCATCCAGGAGTTCGAGAGTGGCACGCTCGTTCTTCTGCTGTTCGCGTATCTTGTCCTCGTATTCCTTGATCTGATCCCGTATCGCATTCAATTCGACCTGGCGCTTCTTGATCTCATCCTGCGGAGCCGCCCTGAGGGGGAACCCCGCGAACAGGAGAACGATCAGAAGATATCGTGACAGGGACGTCACGGCGGGTTACCGGATTGTGGTACGGGCATTGGCGGGAACAGCATAGTCGAATGAGAGTTTTTGCGCGTTCAGCTGAAGCGACGAATAGTAGATAGTCAGATACTGGCCGTTCGGCGGAACGCTCAACGTGATCCGTCCCGGGGCGGAGATCCCGTCCTGCTCGAGCATCCTGGACGCGACGGCTTCGAAAAGCGGGTTGCCGGTGCTGTCGGACACTTCGTACCGGAGCACCAGATCGCTCGACGGATCCACCCAGTAGGTGTGCCGTCGACCACCGCGGATGTAGTCAAGCCGGAATCTCCCTTCCTCGACGGTGTAGCCCTCCGGAGCCCCGCCCGGGAGGGGGAATCCCCCCGTGAAGGCCCCCATGATCTGATCGAGCGTGAGATCAACAGGGATCACCCCGTGTATAGCGCGCGGGGTCGGCGCGCCGGTGATGACCCTGTTGTCCAGACTGTTGTACATCACGAATTTCTCCCTGCACAGGAAGAGAAACCCTGCGCCGATGCCGAACGGGCCCTCGAAGGAGATCAGCAGGGAGTCGGGCTTTTTCAGCGAGAGCTCAAAAAAAGCGGATCCCGCTGCCTCATTGCTCTCGAAAGCGATGCTCCCATTTCCCGTCATCGAGGTGATCCGCCGGTCTCGCTCCCGCAGCTGCTCCGCGAGCGCGGACGACGGAAGATCGGCGGTGTCCGCCGCGACCGTCTGCTTCTGGGACGCACAGGACGAGAGCAGGAGGGCGAGGAATGTGGCGGCCGCGATCCGGCGCACGGCGCGCATCAGAGGGACCTTCGTGAGATCTTTTCGCGGAGAACGGAGTTGTTCGCGTCGAGTTTCAGCGCCGCATTCCACTGTTCGATCGCGCGATCCGATTCGTTCAGCCTGAAGTAGATGTCGCCAAGGTGCTCGTAGACCACGGCGCTCACCTCACCCTTGGCCACGGCCTTCCTCACGTAGGTCTCCGCCTCGCGGTACTGTCCCAGACGGAAGTAGACCCAACCGATCGTGTCGAGATACGACGTGTTATCGGGCTGAGCTGCAACGGCCTTCGTAGCCATCTCAAGAGCCCGGTCGAGCTGGATGTTCCGTTCGGCCAGACTGTAGCCGTAGTTGTTCAGGATCAGGTGATTCTGCGGATCGAGACGAAGCGCCTCCTCGTACAGGCTATCGCTCTCGTCAAGCTTCTTCAGTGACTCATAGACCATTGCCAGCTGGCCGACCGCCTCGACATCCTTCGGGTTCAGCTGGCGTGCTTTCTCAAGGACCCGCGCGGCGTCCTGGTTGCGGCCGATGCGGCTGTACGCGACACCGAGAAAGAAGTTCACCCTGAAATCTTCGGGCACCGCGCGGACCGCCGATTCGAGTATCGGCAACGACTGCGCGTAGTCATTCTTGCTCAGGTAGACGGCGCTCAGGAACACCCACCCGTCGGCGTTCCAGCTTGCGAGCTCGGTCACCTTTCTGAAGTTCCGCACGGCAGCGGAATCATCTTTCTTCATGGACCCGAGCCCGCCGAGGAACCAGTACGGGCGCCAGTCCTCGGGATGCGCGTCGCGGATGCGCATGAAGATCCCCTGCGTGACCGGAATCAGCGTGGAGTCCTTCTCGATCTGACCGAAATACAGCTCGCCGATGTGGACCTTGACATCGACAGAGACGGAATCCCGGCGCAGGATGTCTTCGAACCGTTCAGCGGCCTTCGCGTACTCCTTCTTGAGCAGCCAGACGCCGGCCGTCTCGGCCTGGTACTCGAGGTTGGCGGGACCCATCTCGATCAGCTCAAGGTAGACCGCGAGGGCCTCGTCGTATTTGCCGGCGCGGACGTATGTCTGCGCGAGAGTCCGTCTCAGCTCATTGTTTCCGGGATCGACCTCCGTCATCAGCTTGAGGGCCTCGGCAGCGCGGTCGAACTTGCCCAGCTTGTTGCAGAGGTCGGCCGTCTGGAGCAGCACTTCCCACTCCGGACCAAACCGGGCGGTGATGTGCTCGTAGACCTCGAGGGCTTTCAGAGGTTTGCGGGGCTGGGAGACGCGGGCGAGGTTGTACCATGCCTCAACGTGCGAAGAATCCCTCCTGATGATTTCCTCGTACTGCGCCGCGGCCCCGTCAAGATCGAAGGCGGAGGTCATGATGTCGGCCAGCAGGCGCCGGTAGTCCAGCTTCTCAGGAGCGAGCCGCACCGCCTCCCGGGCCGATTCGATGGCCAGGGCGGGTTTGTTGAGAGCGCCGTAGCATTTCGCGAGCGCGAAGTACATCGCGTGGTTCTTCTCGTAGCGCAACGCCTCCTGGTATTCGAGCGCCGCCTGTGCATATTCCCCCTTCAGCTCATAGATCGACCCGTCGACAAAATGCTGAAGCGCGATATCCCGCTGCATCGCCGTGATCTTGTCGGCCTGCACATCCCGGCCGCCCCCCCCCCCCGCGGTCTCCCGCGACGTTCCGCATCCCGGCGCCACAACGGCGACCGTGACGGCCGCCGCAACAACGGCCCAACAATGTGTCCGCACGTCTCATTCCCCGATCTTAATGAAAAAATATACCACTCTGTGTCCTGAATAACAAGCGCGGCTTGACATGGACTCCCCTTTTCGCTATTGTTTGAGGCACCTTTTATTCTCTTGTGACGCCGATGCCTCAGCGAATCGATCTCGCCGCCGCGTGGGACTGGGAGTACGACGCCGAATTCCTCTCCGCCCTTGCGCAGGAGTGCGACCGGGCGGGGGTCCGTTTCCTCCCGCTCGGACGGGCGGAAGCGGCCGACGTGACGCGCCGGCTGCGGAACGGCACCATGACGCTCGGAACGTTTCTGGACCGGTCGGCCCCGGATGAAGAGCCCTTCATCTCTCTTCTGGCCGCCGCGCGGGAATCGGGGGCCCGCATCCTCAACCATCCCGACCATGTCCGGACGGCGGTCGACAAAGCCACGATGCATCTCAAATTCCTTGCGCACGGGATCGACGTCCCGTACACGATCATCATCTCCCCCTTCGCCAAGAAACAGGAGGTCGAGCTTTCGCTGACCGAGCTCGCACAGCTGGGGCGTCCTTTCATCGTCAAGCCCGCGAACACCACCGGCGGCGGCGTGGGGGTCATCCTCGGGGCCGAGACCCTCAAGGACGTGATCGAATCGCGCCAGCACCATAAGAACGACAAGTACCTCCTCCAGGAAAAGATCATCCCGGAGACCGCGGGGGGCCGGCGGAGATGGTTCCGGGTCTTTTACGTGTGCGGGCGAATCATCCCGTGCTGGTGGGACGATCTCACCCACGTGTACGCCCCCGTCAGCCAAAGCGACATGCGGGAGTCCGGGCTCGACCGGCTTCAAGCGATTGCGGCGGCGATCCGGGATGTCTGCGGACTGGATTTCTTTTCGACGGAGGTCGCCGTCACCGTGGGGGGGAGGATCGTCACCGTCGACTACGTCAATGAAGTGTGCGATATGCGCCTGCAGTCCCTCCACCCCGACGGGGTGCCGGACGCGGTCGTGCGGATGATCTGCGCAACCATCGTGGCCGCCGTCGACGGTAAAGACCGCTCAACCCCTTGATTCCACTCGCCAGCCCTTCTGGCAACTCGACAGAACCTGTAACGGGGAGCGCTAAGCCTTTGCGCCTCAGCAGAAACGCCCCCCTCTGCTTGACATTGCGGTTGTTCTTTGATACATTGGACGGAATCGAACATCACATGCAAAGGAGACAACCCATGAGCAACGGTTTACGAAATGCTCGCGCTGCGCGTTTCTTTCTCGTCCCGGGTCTGCTTGCCATGGGCCTGGCCGTCGTCGCCATCGGCTGCGGATCCTCCGAAGAGGGGACAGACCAGTGGGAATCGACGCAGGCGGTCTCCCCCACCGCAAGCCTTGAGTACAAAGTCGACAGCCTGAAGAATGAGACCCGCCGGATGAAGGAACAGCTCGACGCGGTGGCGGGAGAGAACCGGAATCTCACCGCGCGGAACGCCGAGCTTGAAACGAAGCTGACGGAAGCCGCGCAACCCGTAGCCCCGGTGACCCCCCCCGTGAGCGACGTGTTTTCCGCATACAATGCCGCTCTCGATCAGTTCAACAAGCGTAACTACGTGGGAGCGCAGCAGCAGTTTGAGGCGATCCTGAGCACCGGCACCGACAAGCTGGCGGACAACTGCCACTACTGGATCGGCGAGTCGATGTACGGGCTGAAGAAGTACAGCGAGTCGATCAAGCACTTTGAAACGGTGCTTGGCTACCCGGGCTCCGGCAAACGTCCCTACGCGCAGCTGATGATCGGCAATGCCTACGCGATGCTGGGCGACAAGACCTCCGCCCGCGAGGCGTACGATAAGGTCGTCACCACCTATCCTGCCAGCGAGATCGTGGAGAAGGCGAAACAGAAGCTGGCCAAGTTGAACTAACAGACCGTCGGCACATGACGGAAAACCCCGGCCAGCGTCGCTGACCGGGGTTTTTTCGTGTTGCCTCGGGATCCGTCACGTCTGCTCCCGCACTCTCTCTCCCGCATGTGTACTCATCGTCTGACCCCCGCAAGGAATTCTTCGGCGATACGCACATCCTCTTTGCTCCCGATGAACAGCGGCGTCCGCTGGTGGAGAGACGTCGGCTTGATGTCGAGGATGCGGCGCCGGCCGTCGGAGGCCGCGCCGCCGGCGTTCTCCACCATGAAAGCGAGCGGATTGCTTTCGTACATCAGGCGGAGTTTGCCGTTCGGGTTCTTCGTGTCCCCGGGATAGCAGTAAAGGCCTCCGTACAACATCGTCCGGTGGACGTCAGCCACCAGCGATCCGATGTAGCGCGATGAATAGGGGCGCCCGGACTCCGGGTCCTCCTCCTTGAGGTGCTGGATGTAGCGTTGCATGGCGGGGGTCCAACGGCCGTAGTTCCCCTCGTTGGTGCTGTAAATTGATCCGCGTTTCGGTATCTGGATGTTTTCGTGAGAGAGGAGAAATTCGCCGACGCTCGGATCAAGCGTGAAGCCGTGGACGCCGTGGCCGGTGCAGTAGACAAACATCATGCTCGAGCTGAACAGGATGTAGGCGGCCGCCACCTGTTTGTATCCCGGCTGGAGCACGTCCTCCAGCGTTCCCATCCCCGACTCGGTCACCCGCGCGTACAGGGAAAAAATGGTCCCGATGGTGATGTTCGCGTCGATGTTCCCTGAACCGTCCAGCGGATCGTAGATCAGGACATACTTCCCCTGGGGATAATCCTCGGGGATCTGCAGGATGTCCTCATTCTCTTCCGAGGCCATCACGCACAGGTCCCCCCCGTGGTCCATCGCCCTGTAGATCGTCTGGTCGGCAAACTCGTCGAGTTTCTTGATCACGTCCCCGCTGATGTTCATCCGGTCCGTCTTGCCCAGGATGTTCACCAGGCCGGCCTTTGTGACTTCGCGCCAGACCAGCTTGGCGGCAAGCGACAGGCCGTGGAGCAGGGACGAGAACTTTCCAGTGGCATCGGGATGCAGCCGTTCGCCGTCGATGATATGGCGTTCCAGGGTCATGAACCTGCTGGCGCTCGGGGGCTGGACGTTCATCTGTGTTCCTTACTATGTGCAGGAGGTGGACAGGGCCTTCCGGTCGGGCGGCAGCGCGCCGGACCGGGCCAGAGTGCAGTCTAGGGAATGGGGGCGTGAGTTGCCGTGCGGCATATCACGCGGAACGGGGAAGTTCCTGGTCACGGTACTGAAGCTGGTAAAGCTTGTAGTAAATCCCTCCGAGGGCGAGCAACTCCTGGTGGCTCCCCATTTCCCGGATTTCGCCTTTGTGCATCACGATGATTTTGGCGGCCGACTGGATCGTGGAGAGGCGGTGGGCGATCACGATGGACGTCCTCCCCAGGAGGAGTTTCTTGATCGCCTGCTGAATGAGCAGCTCGGTCTCGGTATCGACGCTGGAGGTCGCTTCGTCGAGCACGAGGATCCGCGGATGGTAGGCGAGGGCACGGGCGAAGGAAATGAGCTGTTTCTGTCCGACCGACAGCGTCGCACCGCGCTCCTTCACTTCGGCGTGATACTGGCCGGGAAGCTGCTCGATGAACCGGTGTGCGCCGACGACGCGTGCGGCGGCCATCACGCGGTCGGCGCTGATGGCCTCGTTCCCCAGGCTGATGTTCCCCGCGATGTCGCCGGAGAAAAGAAAGACGTCCTGCAAAACAACGGCGATGTGCTTGCGCAAATCGGCCTGCCGGACATGCTTGATGTTCAGGCCGTCGATGAGGATCTCCCCTTTCTGGACGTCGTACAGCCGCGCCAGAAGGCTGATGATCGTCGTCTTCCCCGCCCCGGTATGGCCGACGAAAGCCGCCGTTTCGCCGGCCCGGATGGTGAACGAGACGTCTTTCAGTATCCACTCGGGCTCGGCGCCGTCCTTCCCGCTGTTGTAGGCAAACCAGACGTGCCGGAATTCTATCTCACCGCGAACCTGGGGAAGGGGAACCGCGTCCTCGCCGTCGGCGATCGAGGTGCGGTCGTCCAGGAGCTTGAAGACACGCTCGGAGGAGGCCATCGCGGTCTGCATGATGTTGTATTTTTCCGACAGATCGCGGATCGGACGCCAGAACATTTCGTTGAACTGCAGAAACGCCATCACCGTCCCGATCGTCACGGTTCCGCCCAGAGCCTCGATCCCCGCGTACCAGATGATGAGTCCCACCGCGATGGCGCCGATGAGATCGACGCCGGGATAAAACACGGCGTAATAGAAGATCGATTTGATGTTTGCGTCGCGGTGCAGGGCGTTGATGCCGCGGAAGCTCTCGAACGACCGCTTTTCCCGTCCGAACACCTGATCCACCATCATGCCCGTGATGTGTTCCTGCATGAACGTATTGATGCGGGCGATCTGGAGGCGGACCTCGCGGTACGCCTCACGTGCCTTCCGACGGAAGAGGAACGTGCCGTAGAACAGCAGCGGCAGCACGCTGAGGGAGATCAGCGCCAGGCGCCAGTTCATCGAGAACATGAAATAGAGAATCCCCATGATCGTGAAGACGTCGCTGAAAACCATCACGACGCCAGAGGAAAACATCTCGTTGAGCACCTCGACGTCGTTGGTCACGCGGGTGATCAGCCGTCCGATCGGGTTCCGGTCGTAGAACGCCAGGCCGAGCCGCTGCAGGTGGGCGAACAATTCCATGCGGAGGTCAAAGATCGTCCGCTGCCCGATCCACTGCGTGAGGTACATGTTCAGATACTGGAGAACCCCGCGGAACATCATCACGCCCAGGAAGGCCAGGGTGGTCATCAGCAGGCCGTGTCCGTCCTTCTGCGCGATGTTCTCGTCCACCGCGATCTTCGTGAAGTACGGTCGCACCGCTTCCATCCCCGATACCGCGATGCTGAGCAGGATGCCGAGCACGACGTACCAGGTGTACGGCCGGAGATAGTGGAGCATGCGGCGCATCAACCGTGCGTCGTACGCTTTGCCGAGTATTTCCTCTTCCTGCATGCTCAGGCCCGTCCCGTGATCGTGCGGGGACGTTGGTGGGTCACGTTCATAGTTGTTCCAGTTCCTCCTCCAGAAGCTGTTTCTGGTGCAGTTCCGCGTATATTCCCCCCAGGGCCACCAGCGCGTCGTGCGTTCCCTGCTCCTTGATGACCCCCTCGTGCAGGACGACGATCTGATCCGCCTCCTTGACCGTCGAAATGCGGTGGCTGATGATGATGCTCGTCCGTCCCTTCATGATGCCCCGGAGACGCCGTAGGATCTCCTCCTCGGTGTACGTATCGACCGCGGAGAGTGCGTCATCGAGGATGAGGATGGCGGGTTTGCGCATCACGGCCCGGGCGATGCTCGTGCGCTGCTTTTGTCCGCCGGAAAGCGTGATCCCCCGCTCACCCAGCATGGTGCCGTACCCTTTCGGAAAATCCGCGACGTCGCGCGCGATCTGCGAAAGCTCCGCCGCTTCACGTACGGCCGCCTCGGTCGCATCATCAACCCCGTAGGAAATATTCTCCGCGATGGACTCGGAGAACAGGAATGTCTCCTGGGGCACATAGCCGATCGCGCCGCGCAGGACGGCCAGAGGAATTCGCCGTACATCTACACCGTCGATGAGAAGCTCCCCTTCCGTCACGTCGTACAGACGCGGTATGAGGTTGACCATCGAACTCTTTCCCGCGCCCGTGTATCCCACGATCGCCAGCGTGCGTCCGGCGGGGATCGTCAGCGTGATGCCGCGCAACGACGGCGATGCCGCCCCCTGGTGGCGGAACGTCACGTTCCGGAATTCGATTGCCCCGGCAACCGACGTCACGCCATGGTCGGCCGCTGCGGTGTCGCGGATCGCCGGCTCGATGTCGATCACCTTCATCAGGCGTCCCATCGACGCTCCGCCCTGCTGGAGGATATTGATGACCCATCCGAAGGCGATCATCGGCCAGATCAGCATCGCCAGATAGACGAAAAAGGCGGTGAGCGTACCGATCGTCATGCGCCCGTCGATCACCCGTGTGCCGCCGAAGTAGAGCGTGATCACCAGCGAGAATCCGATGAGGAGGAACATCAGCGGCCACATGATGGACTGCACGCGCGCCAGGACCAGATTCTTCTTCAGGTAATCCCAGCTCATGTCGCGAAAGAGCATGGTCTCGTGTTCCTCACGGACGTAGGTCTTGATGACCCGGATGCCCGAGAGGTTTTCCTGCGCGCGCGTCGTCAGCCGCGAGTACTGCTCCTGCCGCTCTTCGAACTTTGCATGCACGAGCCTGCCGAGCCGGTACACCGCCAGGGAGACAAAGGGAAGGGGGATCAGCGTGATCAAGGTCAGCGGCGCGTCGGTCACCAGGAGGACGCCGAGCACGAGGGAAAACGTCATCAGCGTGTCGGTGGGATACATGATGCCCGGTCCGAGCGCGTTGCGCACGGCGCCGATGTCATTGGTGGCCAGCGCCATCAGGTCGCCGGTCGGCGTATTCTGAAAATACGAGAGCGGGAGCTTCTGGATGTGAGCGAGGAAGTCGTTGCGGATGTCGAACTCGACGTGACGCGACATGACGATGATCGTCTGCCGCGTGAGGAAGGTGAAGACCCCCGCGACCAGGGAAAAACCGACGACCAGTCCGGCGTAGAAGAGAAGCTGGCCGGAACCGACCGCCCCACTCTGGAGCTCGGCCTTGAGGACGTCGATCGCGCGGCCGATGAAGAGGGGGAGGGCAACGGTGAACACGTTGCTCATGATCACGGTCAGAAGACCCCACAGGAGGGTCCTCTTGTACCGCGCAAGATACGGAAGCAAGCGAAAGAGCTGTTTCAACACTCACCCGATTATTTCAAAACCGGTGTACGCGTGGAGCTGGGCGGGGACAACGACTTTCCCCTCCGGCGTCTGGTACTGCTCAACGAGGGCGGCCATCACGCGGGGGAGTGCCAGCGCGGACCCGTTGAGCGTATGGACGATGTCCGGCTTCCCCCCACCCGCATCGGGACGGTACCGGATGTTCAGCCGGCGGGCCTGGTACGCTTCAAAGTTGCTGATCGAGGAAACCTCGAGCCATCGTTGCTGGCCGGCCGACCAGACCTCCAGATCGTATTTCTTCGCCTGCGTGAAACCCAGGTCCCCGGCGCACATCAATAACACATGGTAGCGCAGCCCCAGTTTCCTGAGGAGGCTTTCGGCGTCGGAGCGCATCTCTTCGAGCCCGTCGTACGATTTTCCCGGGTGGACCAGGGACACCAGCTCCACCTTGTTGAACTGATGGACGCGGTTCAGACCGCGGACCTCCTTGCCGTACGAGCCGGCCTCGCGCCGGAAACAGGGGGTGAAGGCGCAGAATTTCACCGGCAGCTGCTTTTCCTGCAGAATCTCGTCGCGCAGAAAGTTGGTGACGGGCACCTCGGCGGTCGGTACAAGATAGAACTCGTCCCGCGTCACCACATACATCTGGTCCTCTTTGTCGGGGAGCTGTCCCGTTCCGGTGACGCTCGCAGCGTTGACCATCAGCGGCGGGAACAGCTCGGTGTACCCCCGCTTCCCGGCCTCATCGAGAAAGAAATTGATGAGCGCCCGTTCGAGCCGCGCCCCCTTGCCCACATAGACCGGAAACCCCGCCCCGGTGATCTTGGTCCCCCGGGCGAAATCGATCATGTTCAGCTTCTCCATCAGCTCCCAGTGGGGCTTCGGGGTGAAATCGATCGCCGGCTCGTCGCCCCATGTGGCCACGACCTGATTCTCCACTGGCGTCTTCCCGGGGGGGACGGAGGCATGGGGAATATTCGGTATCGCGAGCAGGACGGCCCGGAGGCTCTCTTCCGTCTCCGCGAGCCGGGCATCGATCGCTTTGATCTCGTCAGCCACCGCGCGCATTTCTGTAATCAGAGCGGACGCATCTCCGCCCGCCGACTTGATTTTCGCCACATCGTTGGAGACCGTGTTCCTGCGGCTCTTCAACCCCTCGGTCTTCTGCAGAAGCTGACGGCGCGATTCGTCCAGCCTCAGGGCGTCGCCCACCTTCCCCGGGTCCTCTCCCTTGCTTTCCACCCCGGCCCGGACGGCGTCGGAATGCTCACGGATGAATTTGATGTCGAGCATCGGTTTCTGTTGTGAGTTCCTACTTGCCGCGCGCGTGCGGCTGTCCGGGGACCGGCCCGCTGTCAGCCGCACGGCGCGTCCCGCGTGCGAGCTGGTTCTTCACGACCGCCAGCCCCTGTTCGATGGTGGAGGGATGGACGCCGAGCTCCACCTCCGCTTTCAGCGTGATCAATCCTGACTTCAGGGGCCGGTGCGCAGGCTGCCGGAGCTGTGCCGTCTTGATCGGCGAAATGAGCGATTCGTCCAGACCGAAGACCCGGGCGATCCGTTGCGCGAATTCAAAACGATTGACGATCTCACGCCCCGCAATATTGTAGATCCCCGTCCTCCCGAGCTCCATACCTCGGATCAACCCGTAGGCGAGATCGTCGGCAAGCGTGGGATTGCCGTACTGGTCGTCCACAATGCGGACCGGGGTCTTCTTCTCGAGGCTCTGGATGAGCCAGAGGACGAAGTTCGGCTTCACCCCCGGCGCGTACCCGTAGAGTACCATCGTCCGGGCGATCAAATACTTCAGCCCCGACACACGAAGGACGTTCTCCCCCGCCAGCTTGCTCTTCCCGTAGTAACTGAGCGGCTCGGGGCGGTCGTCTTCTGAGTACGGTCCGCTCTTTCCGTCGAAAATATAGTCGGACGAAATGTGCACGATCGTCGCATCGGTTCTGCGCGCCGCCTCGACGATGTTTTCGACCCCCCCCACGTTGACCTTCCATGCGAGTTCCCGCTCGGTCTCGCAGGCGTCGACGTTGGTGATCGCTGCGCAGTTGATGATCACCTCGGGTTCCGCGTGCGCGACGACCTGCTTCACATCCTTCTTCAACGTCATATCCGCCCTGAGATACTCGGCGGGATCCATCGCGCGGACCGGAGCCTCCTCCAGCGACGACAGAGTGACGGACGAGGAGGTGCCCCGGACGAGCGCCTCCGCCACCTTCTGCCCCAGCAGCCCGTTGCTTCCCATCACCAGAACACGCCGGCCGGTCATCGGAGGCTTTCCTCAAGCGCAGTTGCCGCGTCGGTCTTCTCATCGCGGTACTTCACGATGACCGGGGTGGCCACGGCCAATCCCCGGGAGAGGGCCCACTCGTTGCTCAGGGGCCGGCTGCCGGGGACCACCACCGCGTTTTCCGGAATGACGAGGGGCGCGTCCCCCTGTTTCCGGTAAATGACGTGCCTCACGGCATCGTAGACGGGGGTACCTCCCGTCAGGATAACGCCCGCACCGATCACGGCGCGGCGGCTGACAATCGTGCCTTCATAGATGCCGCAGTTCCCACCGATCATCACGTCATCCTCGATGATCACCGGCAGCGCGCCGACGGGCTCCAGGACGCCGCCGATTTGAGAGGCGGCGCTCAGATGGACGCGGCATCCGATCTGCGCGCACGATCCGACGAGGGCGTGCGAATCGACCATCGTCCCCTCGTCAACGTACGCCCCGGCGTTGATATACATCGGGGGCATGCAGACCACCCCTTTGGCCACGAAGGCCCCGTCACGGATCGCGGACCCCCCCGGGACGAGACGGACGCCGTCACCGAGGGAGAGCGACTTCAGCGGAAACGTGTTTCGGTCGAAATACCGGAACCGCGCGTCGATGGAGACGTCTTCCAGCACGCCGAGCCGGAAACCGAGGACGATCCCCTTCTTGACCCAGTGGTTGACCTTCCACACCCCGCCCGTCTTCTCCGCCGCCCGGATCTCACCCCGGTTCAGGAAGAACTTGAACTCGGCAAATTTCTTCAGTGCCACCGCCCTGTCCAGCCCGGTGGCGTCTCCTTCGTAGAGCGCCTCGACCTCTTCCTGGAGCGACATCGGTTACCGGATCAGTTTCAGTTCTCGGAGCGCCTGCTCGAGCTTCGGCCGCGCGGCGTCGCTCAGGCTGGTGAGCGGCAGACGGGTGGTCTCCCCCATCAACTCCATCATGGCCATCGCCGCTTTGACCGGTATGGGGTTCGATTCGATGAAGTTCAGATTCATCAAGCCCAGCAGCCGGTAGTGCAGATCTCTCGCCTTTTCGTAGTTGCCCCGGAGTGCGTGGCGGACCATCATCGCGAATTCGGCGGGTATTTCGTTCGAGACGACCGAGATGATCCCGTCGGCCCCGAGCGCCACCAGGGGCAGGGTGAGATTATCGTCCCCGGACCAGAGACCGAACCCGCGGGGACGGTGGTGCAGGATCTCCATGATCTGGCCGATATTGGCCGAAGCTTCCTTGACCCCCGCGATGAAAGGGCTTTCATCCGCCAGCCGGAGAGCCGTCCTCGCCTCGATGTTCGAGGCGGTTCTGCCGGGCACGTTATAAATGACGACGGGGATCTCCACAGCCTCGGCGATTGCGCCGAAATGCTGATAGAGTCCCTCCTGGGTCGGCTTGTTGTAAAAGGGGGCCACGGTGAGTATGGCGTCCGCCCCGCGGCGTTTCGCCTCCTTCGCCAGGGCGATCGCCTTCGACGTGGAATTCGAGCTCGCCCCGGCGATCACCGGGATTCTCCCCCGCGCCTGCTCGACGACCACTTCGATCACGTGGGCCTGCTCCGCGTCCGAGAGCGTCGCGGCTTCGCCCGTGCTGCCCACGGGAACAAGCGCGTCCACCTTCGCCCTGATCTGCCGGTCGACAAGCTCGCGCAGGACGACCTCATCGACCGAGCCATCCTTCTTGAACGGCGTCACGAGGGCAGTCCCCGTGCCGCGGAAGAGCAATGTGCGTTTTTTCATGGGTGTCCTGTTCTGATGCTCTGGCACGCGCGTCACATCGTGATGAGGTCGCGCATCGTGTACAGCCCCTTCTTTCCCTTCAGCCACTCGGCGGCAATGACCGCGCCCAGCGCGAAGCCCGACCTGTTCTTCGCCGTGTGGACCAGTTCAATCGTGTCCGCGTCGGAATCGAAGATCACCTCGTGTTTCCCCGTCACGTGCCCGAGGCGGGTGGAGGTGACGTGCAGCTGGTGGGACTTGATCTCGCCGTGGCACGTGTCGGAGAGAATCTCCGATTTCCTTTTCAGCGACTGCAGGACCGTCGACGCGAGCGAGAGCGCCGTGCCGGAGGGGCTGTCCGTCTTTGCCCGGTGATGCGATTCTCTGACGGCAACGTCATAACCGGGGTACTTGTTGAACAGATGCGCCGCGTTGCTGACGATCTGCATGAAAACATTGACCCCGAGTGAAAAGTTCGACGCGTACAGCAGGCCGATCTTTCCCTCTTTCACGAGCTTCTTCACCTGGTCAAGCTTCTCATACCATCCCGTCGTGCCGACCACGATGTTTTTTCCGCACTCGCAGGCCGCTTCGATGTTGTCGATCACCGATCCCGGCGTGGAGAAGTCGATACAGACATCGATCCCTTTGAGCGCGTCTTTGGAAAGGCCGAGGGCTCCGGTGTTGTTGTGCACATCGAATATCTTGCCGACGGTTATTCCTCTCTCTTTCGCCGCCCGCTCCACCTCCTTCCCCATTCTGCCGTAACCGATCAGCGCGATGTTCATGACGGCCTCCTGCTGCGTATGGGTTCTCCGGTCGGGCTGACGCTGTCGCCCGGAGGACCGGACTCAGCGGGCCGCGGCGCGGTCCAGCGTTCGGTGCGCGTTCGTCCCGCCGCCAAGGCGGCTGCCCGGTTGGCCAATTCCGCCGCCGCGGGGAGATCGGACGACCCGGCGTAGTGATACAGAAA
>Ga0315276_10001389_pt1 | contig 21618 bp, 12 predicted proteins | sample YL17G05_0_MG_FD_204542 | JGI IMG/M metagenome (GOLD analysis project Ga0315276, IMG submission 204542) | Sediment microbial communities from Yellowstone Lake, YNP, Wyoming, USA - YL17G05_0 | ecosystem: Environmental > Aquatic > Freshwater > Lake > Sediment | place: USA: Wyoming | collected... | reverse complement strand
AGCCAGCTCGGCATCTGCGGCTGGCCTGGCTGAGCGCTGAATGCTCGAGGAGGACAGCGGCTCAGGCTACACGTTCTTCAGCGGTAACGGCATGCCGGCGCCGATCTTGACGACGCTCAGGCAGAACGACGCCACGTCGGTTTCGGCCTTGCCTTCCATGCCCTTGAACATCGACATGTTCTGCAGCATGATGATGTAGCCGCTGCCTTCCTTGTTGTACATCCGCGAGAAGTTGCTCATGTCGGGCAGCGCATCCTTCCACGGCGCGGGATTCTTGTCGCCGCCTTCCAGGTACTTCTGCATCCCGCCGACAAGGTCGCTGGACTGGTAGCCCAGACCGGCCATGTTCTTGTCGAGGTGCGCCACCAGCGCGTCCCAGCCCTTGTCGTAGTTGAAGCACACTTCCCATTTCTGGTCGCCGAAAACGTCCGGCATGGCGCTGTCCATATTGGCCATCATCGCCGGCTTAGTAGCCACGCGGCAGCCGCGCGGCAGCGTCATGCCCTTTATCGGCCAGTCCTTCGGCAGAATGCTGCCACAGGAGCCAAGCATCAGCAGCAGGCCGCACCCGAGTAGCATGCCGAGATAAACTCTGCAGCGGCGCGGGCTATATGTGGAATCTCTCATTGTTTCCCCACCTCGCATCAAGCGTTCGCAAAGTATACCTCGGGCAGCTTTGCAGGCAATCACAGCCTTGCACGTAAATGCTGGGCTGGCCGCGCCGCTCGGGTAGAATGGCCGCATGCTGCGTTTCACATTCATCATACTCGCTCTGCTGCTCGCCTGCGCGCATCCTGCCGCGGCGCAGGATGCATCCGCCGTGCCCGCAGCGGCCGGGCCGGCGGTGCCGCCCACTGCCGAGCAGCCCGCGCCCAAACCCGATCCGGCGCTGCTGCGCTATCTCAACGTGCGCTACGCCGCTGCCGGGCGCTTTTCCGCCGACGGCGCGTGGATCGCCTTCACCACCAACTGGACAGGCACGGCGCAGAAGTGGCGCATTCCGGTGGACGGCGGCTTCCCGCAACAGATCACCTTTGTCGACGAGCCCGTGGACTTCTGCGACTACTCGCCGGCCGACCCGCAGTCGCTGCTGCTGGGCTATGACGCGGGCGGCAACGAAAAGACGCAGCTGTACTTCACCAACCCCGCGGGCACGCTGCTTGAGCCGTTCGCCGTCGACCCGGCGGTGATCCACCGCGGCGGCGACTGGAGCCGCGACGGAGTACTGCTGAGCTATGCCGACAACAGCCGCAACGAGCAGTACTTCGACATCTACCTTGCCGACCTCAAGACCGGTGAGCGCCGGCTGCTCTGGCAGCGCGACGCCAACATGAGCTGCGGCGCGTTCTCGCCCGACGGGCGCCTGATGATCGCCTATGAGAACATCAGCAACTTCGACCGTCACGCCTATCTGATTGAGATTGTATCGCAGCAAATGACGCTGCTCACGCCGCACGAGGAAGCGGCGCGCTTCGGCAGCTTCACCTGGGCGGACAACGAGACGCTGTACTTCCTTTGCGACGCGCGGCGCGAGTTCGTCGGCCTGGCGCGCATGAAGCTGGACAAGCGTACGCTGAACGGCGATTCTGCCACGACCGAGCCACCGCCATACGAGTGGATCCTCACGCCGGAGCGCGACATCGAGGATCTGAATGTCAGCGACGACGGGCGCTTCCTTGCCTGGTCGGAGAACGTCGACGGCTTCGGCGTGGTGCACATCGCCACGCTGCCGGACATGACGGAGCTGCCCGCGCCGCAGATGCCACGCGGCGTGCAGCGCGTCGGCAGCTTCGATAGGCAGAACCGCTACCTGCTGCTGCAGGTCAGCGGCTCGGAGGGCCCGACCGACCTCTGGCGTTACGAGCTGGCGACGGGCGCGACGCTGCGCCTGACGTACAGCGCGACGGGCGGCATCGACCCGGCGAGCTTCGTCACGCCGCGCGCGGTGCATTACCAGAGCTTTGACGGCCTTCAGATAAGCGCGCTGCTCTACGAGCCGCCGGGTGCCAAGCCCGCGGGCGGCTGGCCGGCGCTGATCATTGCCCACGGCGGGCCCGAGGGGCAGGTGCGGCCGTGGTTCGATCCGCAGACGCAGCTCTACCTCAGCAAGGGCATCGCCGTGCTGCTGGCCAACGTGCGCGGCAGTGACGGTTTCGGCAAGCGGTTCCAGCATCTGGACGACGTGGGGAAGCGCGAGGACAGCGTCGCGGACTACGCCGCGGCGCGCGACTGGCTGGTGAGCGAGGGCCTCGCCGATCCGCAGCGCATCGCCATCTCCGGCGGCAGCTACGGCGGCTACGTCGTGCTCGCCGCGCTGACGCTGTACCCCGACAAGTGGGCCTCCGGCGTGGACAGCGTGGGCATCGCGAACTTCGTCACCTTTTTGGAGAACACCGCGCCCTACCGCCGGCCAGTGCGCGAAGCGGAGTATGGCAGCCTGGAGCGCGACCGCGCGCTGCTGGAACGTATCAGCCCGATCCACCGCGTGGACAGCATCACCGCGCCGCTGCTGCTGATCCACGGCGCCAACGACCCGCGCGTGCCGGCAAGCGAGGCGCAGCAGATGTACGACGCGCTGAAAAGCCGCGGCCGCGACGTCGAGCTGCTGGTGTTCCCGGACGAGGGGCACGGTATCGCGCGCCTGGAGAACCGCGCCGTGGCGTGGGAACGGGAACTGAAGTTCATCGAGAGAACGCTAAACGCTGAACGCTAAGAGCTAATCGCGGAATGCGAAACGCGAAATGCGAAATCGCGTTCCGCATTTCGCACTACGCGTTGCCTAAAAGCTCGTCGTCCATAAAAACATGAACTCGCGGTCATTGCTGCTGAAGCCGGACTGCTGCTGGAAGTTGACGCGCAGCTGCAAATTCTCGTAGCGGTTGCCGTAGCGCCGCTCGAACAGCTTGTAATTCGCGCCGAACTCCTCCTGCTGCTGCGTGTTGTTGAAGAAGTTGCGGAAATAGGTCAGGCTCAGGTCCGGCGAGACCTGCTTCTCCACGTCGACGTAGAACGGGCTCGACTCGCTGCCCGCGCCGCCGAACTTGAACTGCTTGAGGTCGAACTCGCGCTCGATCTGGTGCGAGATGAAGCTGGAGCCGATCTCCAGCAGCTGCCCTTCGGCGAACTGCGCCAGCTCGGTGCGCCCCGAGAGCACGTCCCCGACCTGGCCGGCCATCTGCGTGAACTCGCCCAGCAGCTTCTGCATGATGACATCCTGCGGCAGCGGCGGCTCCGATGTCAGCGAGAACTGCTGGGAGGCTGTCAGTGAGTCGGCCTGCGCCACCAGCGGCGCCTTGTTGAAGTTGAAGAACACTTTCAGGTCCTGGGTTGCCAGGCCGAACGCCCCGCTGCCCCCCGGCAGCCCGCCGGTGTTGACCACTTCTCCCGGCTTAAGCGCATCGGCTAGCACCAGCACACCGCGGCCGGTGAACACCGGCACCCAGCCACCCGTGAACTCCAGCTTGTTGTTGGGATCGGCCAGCCGGATCTCATGCTTAAACAGCGGCATGTACATCGAGCCGTCGGGGATGCCGAGTTGCCCGGTGATGGTTAGTTTGTCGGCGCCCTCGGCGACGCCAGGATGTCCGGACAACGTCAGCTCGCCGGTCACCTGCGCTTCCAGCTGATACGCCGGGGCGTCGTAGCGGATCGTTGTCGTCGGCTGGACGAGCACCTTCAGCTTGTCCAGCAGGAGGCTGCTGGGCTTGCCGCCCTGGCCCTTTTCCGACGGCAGGATGCGGAAGATCGACGACTGTCCCGGCGCGGTGACCACCACCTGGCCGCTGATCAGCGGCGTGGCGTTGCGGCTGCCCGTGACATGCAGTACGCCGCCCAGCGTGCCGGTGAAGATCGGCTTCTCGCTGGCGCTGATCCCGGCGCGATAGGTGAACGGCGTGAACTGACCCTCGGGCGCCAGCACGACGTCCAGGCTGCCGGACAGCAGCCCCGGCGGGTTTAAGCTCACCTTGCCGCTGCCGCGCACCTGGGCTGTGCCCAGGCCACTGTCCTGGCTCGTCGATACTGTGAGCCGCGTGATGTCGAGGTCGTTTCGCGCCAGGGTCACCTCGCCATTCAGCTTGCGGATCATGCCGGCGACTGCCTGCTGCCCTTCCGGCAGATCGAGCGCCGAGGGCAGCGTGAGGTCAAAGTCCGCCTTGCCAGAGAGCAGCGGATCGGCCGTGCTGCCGGCGAGGGTCAGATCGCAGCTCAGGTTGCCGCTGGGCACATAGCCGCGCAGCTTGACCGGCACCAGTGGCGCGACGTCAGCCAGGTTGAACGACTTAGTCTTCAGCCAGACATCCAGCGGCAGCGGCTTGGTGCCACCGCTGGCGGTCAGCGCCGCCAGGCTCAGCTTGCCGCCGCCCGACAGCGTGCTCGCGCCCTGCGTCAGATCGCACTGCCTGACCGTCAGGATGTCGTTGGCCACGCTGGCGTCGGCATCGGCAGCCTCAAATTGCGTCTGGCCGACCTTCACACCAGCGCCCGTATCGTGGATCTGCAGATCCAGGTTGGGATACTTGCCGCCGCCGGGCTTGAGCTGCAGGCTGGCGCTGGTGATGCCGCTCAGCTTCGGCGTGCCCTGGGGCAGGAACGGCATCAGCAGCGCCAGCTCCAGGCTCTTGGCCGCGGCGTCGATGCGCGTGTCGGCGGCTGTCGGGCCGACCACGCCGCTGCCGGTGATCTCCGTGCCTTCGGCGACGACGCGCGCGTCGGTGATCGCGATGCCCTTGCCGGAGGTGCTCAGCTTGGCGCTGGCTTCGCTGATCGCCCGGCCCTGCAGCGCGCCGTTGGTCAGCTTGAGCGATCCGTCGGCGCTGTATTGCTTAGGGCTGCCGGTGATGTCCACCGTGCCATGCAGGCGACCGGTCAGGCCAGTCAGCCAGGCCACGCCGGTCAGTGGCGTCAGCACGGCAACGTCGAAGTTTTCGATCATTGCCTGGGCGCTGAAGGAGGAGACGCTGAAGCCGGCTTTCGCAGTCGGCACCGGCGGCTTCGCACCCACCTGAGCGGCGGTGCGGTGCGGCAGCAGCATGCTCAGCAGGCTGCCCTTCTGTTGCGCCGGCGGGGCCGCTGCAGCCGCGCGCTTGAGGCCGCTGAACGCCGCCTGGCCGCTGAGGCGCAGGCTGCCCGCGCTGCTCTTTACTTCGAAGTTCTGTACCTGCAGGCCGTCCAGGCTGGCCGTTGCCGCCAGCGCGGCGCTGTCGAAGCTGTGACCATCCACCGCGCCCGCACCGCTGGCGTATTCGATCTTGGCCTGCGGGTTCTTCAGGTCGCCGCTGATCGCCAGCGTCAGCGGGCCGGCGGACTTGATCTCCAGCGCCGGGCGGTTGGGCGCGGACTTGTTGCCGGGCTTAGTCTCCTCGGGCAGCAGCGCCAGCACCGAGAACAGGTTGAAGCTGCTGCACTTCAGCGTCAGCTGCTTGCTCTGCTTGCCGATGATGCCTGAGCCGCTGAAGGCGTTGCCCTCGAAGTTGAACTTGGCATCGCTGACCGACAGCGCGTTGCCTTCGGCCAGCTTGAACCCCGCCGTGGCCTTGGTGATTTCGTATGTCCGTCGCGGCGCAGCGAAGGCCAGGCGCGGCAGGTCGGCGCTGCCCGCCACCGTCGGCTTGTCGAACGTGCCGCCGAGCTGCGCCTTGGCGGAGAGCAGGCCGCTGATCCGCGGGTCGCCGGCGAAGCGCTTGAGGTCGACGTCCTTGGCCGTCAGCAGCCCGTCCATCGTGCGCTTGGCCAGATCCACCTTGCCATCGAAGTTCGCCGTCGCGTCGTACCAGGTCAGCGTCGCCTTCACCGGCGCCATGCCAGCTCGGTAGTGGCCCGTGGCCGACAGCGCCAGCGGATGCTCGGCGTGCGTGGTCTTCAGCTGCCCGCGCACTTCGGGATCGTTGGCCGGGCCGGCAAGCTTGTAGCTGATGTTGGCCTGCTCGGGCGCCAGGTTGAGCGTCTTCGCCTTGCCGCTTAAGGCAAGCTGCGGCTGTTTACCCTTGGCCTGGGTGATATCACCGCCGAAGCGGAAGCTCAGGCGCAGCGGGCCGTCGCTGGTGAACCCCGCCAGTTTCAGCGCCTGGCTGGCGGTCAGTTCGCCCTCCACGGCGTCGAGACTGATCCCCGACGGCGTGGTGTTGCCCTGCGCAGTAATCTGGTGCAGCGTCACGCCGGCCAGCTTGAGCTCGACACTGCTGGCCTTCAGCGTCGAGGAGACGACGCCCCTGGCAATGCTCAGCTCGGCGGACGCCGAGATCTCGCCCTGCGCATCCAGCATGGGCGGCTTGGCCTGCTTGTTCACGCTGGCGATCAGCTTGGGCAGCTCTTTGGCTTTCAGCGGCCCGACGCTTAAGGTGAACTTGCCGTCGCGCAGCGCCGTATCGAAGCTGCCCTCGGCCTTCAGCGGCAGGCTGCCACCGCTGAACTTCACTTCGCTAAGCTTCAGCTGCGGCGCGTCGTAGCTGGCCTTGCCCGAGGGCCGGCCCAGTGCGAGCTGGCCGAACATCAGCATCCCGCCGCCCAGCTCGCCGTCGAGCTGCGGCGCGTCCAGCGTGCCCGCCAGCTGCGCGCTCGCCGAGAGCGAACCGTCCAGCTGTTGCGTGGCGTAACCCAGCTGCGTGAGCAGCTTGTTGAGATCCGTCTCATTCAGCTTCAGCCGCCCGCCCAGCTCGCGCGTATCGAGGTTCACGCTCGGCGTGCCGCTGAGGTGCAGCCCCATGGTCTCCAGCTTGAAGTCGCTCGCCAGGCGGCGCGGCACATCGTCCAGGCTCAGCTCCAGGCTGGGGAAGTACATATCTGGCAGGCGGCCGCTGAGATAGCGCAGATCCGCAAGACTCACGCTGCCGCTGACCTGCGGTGTACTATCGGTTGCAGCATCGGTACTTAGCCCGCCCGCAGCTTTGTCGCGCGTTTTCACCAGCCGCGCGCTGCCATGCTCGATACGCCCCGCCAGGTATGGCACCTGCACTTCGCCGGGCAGCTGCGCCGCGGCTGCGCCGAGCTTGAGCGCGGGGAACAGCGCCAGGGCGTAGTCGCCCAGGCTGGCCAGGTCCGTCTTCTCGGCGGTCAGCTTGATGTCGAAGCTCGTGCCATCGGAGCTAGCGCCGCCCTGCGCGGTGATCTCGCCGCCGGCCTGCGGCCGCTTGGCGGTCAGCTCCAGCGCCAGCTGTTTGCGCTGCGGGTTGTAGGCCACGCTGCCGTTGATGGTCAGCGTTTCGTTATGCGCCTTCAGCTCCTGCGGCCCGGCCTTGCTGTAGCCCAGGTCGGCGAGCAGCTGCGCGGCCAGGCCCTGCTGCTTGGGGATGCTGGGATACGCCTGGCTGAGCAGGCAGAAGTCCGTGAACGCCAGCTGCGCGTCGTGCAGCACGACCGAGACGCCGATGGGCTCGCGCTCCTGCTGTGGCGGCTTCACCAGGTCGGCCAGGTTGAAACCCCCGTCGGGCTTGCGCACGACGACGCCACGCGCGTCATAGAGGTTGACCACCACGGCACGCTTGCCGCGGTTGGGGCCGAGGAACGTCAGCAGGTCCAGCGTCACCACCGCGCGCGGGCAGCTGAGCACCTGCTGCTCCGCCTTGCCGGACTGGAAGACGACGGCGTCCGTCAGCACCGCGCGGCCCATCAGGTCGACGTCGAGTTTGGCGAATTCCAGACGGCCGTTGAGCGATTCGGCGGCGCGCTGCTTGACGAGGTTGGCGACGATGTCGCCGAGGTGGCGACTCACGTACCACCAGCCCACGCCTCCCAGGATCAGCGTAACTAGCAGCGCGATGCCGCAGCCCGCCAGCCAGCGTCGTGCCGCACCTTTACGGCGCAAACCCGTGCTGCTGGCACTAACTTCACTCAATCTCAACCCGCTGTCTCAACGTGACCCACAATCTGAAGACGTTATTGTGAACAGCATGTTTAGCTGTTCATATCATTAATCGTTGATACGTCTGTATAGATAACTTTAACAGCACAATGCTGCTAGAATTGCGCATGGCTGCTTCAATTACTACTGCTGCGACCATTTCCACGTCTGCACCCGCCCGGCTGACGTTTGCGCAGATGCTGCGCCTGTCCGCGCTGTGGATCGGACTGGAGTTCTTCTGGGCCAGCCAGCAGATGATCGTGCTGCCAAAGCGCGTCGAGTACTTCGTACCGGATGCGCACTACGCCAGCTACTACGCGCTGATCAAGGCCGCTGGCGCCATCGTCGTCATCTGCACACAGCTGACGATCGGTTTCCTCTCCGACCACGCCGAGAGCCGCGTGGGCAAGCGCCGGCCGTTCATCATGCGCGGCGTGTTCTGGGGTTGCGCTGCCATTGCGCTGTTCGTGCTCTCGCCCAACTACTGGATGCTGTTCTGCGCGTACCTGATCCTCGAGTTCTTCGTCAACTCCGCCAGCGTGCCCTTCCAGTCCTTGCTGCCGGACCTCGTGCCCGAGAAGCAGCTCGGGCGCGCCGGGGCGATCATGAGCTCCTACCACCTGTCAGGCAACCTGGTCGGTATCCTCGTGATGGTCGGGCTGGCCTTCCTGTTCGGCGACCGCCAGCTGGCCTACATGGGCACGCAGCTGCCGATGGGCTTCGCCGTCCTGCTGCTGCCGATGTACATCGCGATGCTGATTGGCACGATGCTCGTCGTGTACTACGGCATCGACGAGCACGGCTGGGCGCAGGGGGCCAAGACGCGCGTCGAGGGCGCGGTGATGGAGATCCGCGCGCTGACCGGCGTCGTCATCCGCTTCGCCCGCACCGCGCCGACGCTGCTGGGCTGCATGATCCACGACTACAAGCAGGTCGGCATCCGCAGCCGGCCCAACCTGGCCTGGCTGGCCCTCAGCCGCTTCGTGATTTTCATCGGCTACCAGACGTTCCTGTCCTACGCCTTCGTCTACGTGGAGCACAACCTGAACCGCGAGGCCTGGCTGGCCAGCCTGGGCGTGGCAGCCGATGTGATTCCAAAGGTGCTCGACGCCGCAGCGCCTGCCGTCCTGGGGCTGTTCATCCTCGGCGGACTTGTCGGCGCGCTCTGCTCCCGCTGGCTGCAGGACCGCTTCGGCAAGAAGAACACGATCATCGTCGGCATGCTGTTGGCCGGCCTGATGGTGGCCCCGCTGATCGTGACCAGCAGTGTCTGGGTGGCAGTGGGCTGCGGGATTATCATGGGTGCGGGCTGGGGTATGTTCCTCGCCGCCGACTGGGCCTTCGCCTGCACGCTGATGCCCAAGGACAAGGCGGGCAGCTACATGGGGATGTGGGACGTCACGACGCTGATGCCGCAGTTCGCCGCGCTGATCCTCGCCGCACCGATCCGCGACGGCATCTTCGGCGCGCAGCTGCCGCGGCTGACTGCGCGGCTGGGAGAGGCTGCCGGCAACAACGCCGCCTGGGCGCTGGCGAACCAGTGGCTGTTCGCGACGATCATCGTGTACTTCCTGGTCGGTTTGTGGCTGCTCAGGCGCGTACACGAAGAACTCCGGCCGGGCTACGAGCAGCAGCCGTAATCAGGCCGGGCAGTGCTCAGGCTTGCTAAGCCTCGCCCATCGGTTCGCTGTCATCGAGCACGTCCATGGGCAGTGTGCGCAGGAACTCGACGAAACCGCGGATATGCTCGACGGTGGGGTCCTGCTCGTATTCCGCGCCCATCGCGTAGCTGATCGTGCGCCCCAGCGATTCGAGCAGATCGACGATCGGATCGTTGCCGCGGCCCAGCACCATCACCGCGGCGAACCAGGGGAAGCCTTCCAGTTCGGGCATCGGGTGCACCAGCACGGAGTGGCCGACGGGCATCACTTCGGCGAACTCGGTGAACACCTCGTCCAGCCTGGCGGTGAACTGCTTGATGCGCTCCTGGAGATCCTCGCTGCCAGCCATTGTGCTTCCGTCGGGCAAATCTACCGCCAGATGATACAGCGCTGCGCGCAGCTAGTTCAACGCCTGCCAAGGCTGACGCAAACTGCGCCTACGGCGCGGGCACCTCAGCCGGCTCCAGCCAGTCGTGCGTGGTTGTATCTTCTGACCAGTTGGCGAAAAGCTGTACGAAGTAGACGTAAAGGCCGTTGCTGTCGCCCGTCAGGTAGTAGACGCCCACGCCCAGGTACGTGACGTTCGGGTTGAGGATGTTGGCGCGGTGGCCGGGGCTGTTCATCCACCAGTCCATCGCCATCTGTGGCGTGCCCGCGTAAGGTGAGACGCCGTCGCGGCCGGCGAGGATGTTCTCGCCGGCGATGTCGCTGCCGGGGGTGTACGCTGGTCGGTTCACAGCGTCGAGGCGGTCGAACGGCGACATGCCGTACTTGTTGTCGTGGTCGAAGAAGTCTTCAAGCGCCATGTCACGCGCGTGCGCCTGGGCCACCAGCTCCAAGTGCGCATCCCAAGTCAGCGGCGGCGTGACTCCGTTGGCCAGGCGCTGCGCGTTGGTCAGCGTCAGCACCTCGTCCGCCCACTGGCGAAAGATGTCCGACTGGAAGACGCGGTCGGCGTCCTGCCAGGCTGGCAGCGGTTTGTAGCAGTTGAGCAGCCAGAGCTGTGGATTGCTGTAGCCCCCCGGCGTAAGGAAGGTGTAGTTCTCCACCGGCGGCTCGACGAATCCGCCGCCACCTGTCGTGTGCACCACTACCGTCGCCGTGTCGCTCAGCCCGCCGTCGTCGGTCACCCGCACGCGCGTCGTCCACGTGGAGTTGTCGCCGGTGTACTCGCAACTCACCGTCGGGACGGTGCCGCTGTCGAACTCCCAGACGCCGTCGTCTCCCCAGTCCCATTCGTACTTCACTATGCTGCCATCCGGGTCGCTGGAACCGCTGGCGTCCCAGTTGACCGTGAGCGGCGAGGCGCCTGTAAGCGGATTGCCCGTCAGCGCGGCGTCGGGCGGCTGGTTGGCGCCGCCGCCGGTGATGCTTAAGTCCAGCGTGTAGTTGGAGTAGCCGTCGTAGCAGCGCGCCTGGATGACGAAGGTCCCGCCGCCGGTGACGTCCGCCAGGATATGCTCTGTGTTGCCCGTGCCTTCGCTGGCCAGCAGCGTAGTGCCGCTGCTGCTCAGCAGGTACAGGTCGATGTCCCCAGTACCGCTGTTCAGCGACAGCGTGATGTCCAGGTCCTGGCCGGTGGCGGCTGGGAAGCTGAAGTAGTCGTCGCTGTCGCCGTCGTAGGCGCTGTAGCCCGCGGCACTGCCCAGGCTGCCGGTGAAGCCGCTGACGCTGCCGCTAAGCGCCTGCGCGCCAGCGACGCTGTCGTTGTTCTCCACTTCGTCGAAGCTCGGCGCCGGCACGCTGCCGCTCCACACAGCGACGACGCGGTAGCTTAAGCCCGCGGCCTGGCCGTTCAGCGTGGTGCTGAAGTGCCAGAAGGGATTGCCCATCAGGAACTGCCCCGCCGAGAACGGCACCTCGGTGACCAGCGCGAAGCTCGCGGGATCGGCCGGCGTGGCAGTGCTCTCCACGCGGTAGCCGGTCACTAGGCTGCCGAAGTTCTGGCCCAGCGGTGTGAGGTCTGCCACGTTGACTTCACCGTTCTCATCGCCATCGGCCACGCGCGCCTCCTGCCAGAAGGCGCCGCCGTTGTTCTGCAGGAAGTGCATGCCGATGGGGCTTAAGTCCGCAACGTTGACCTCGCCGTTCTGGTCATAGTCGCCCTGGTGGTGATAGCTCCAGGATAGCAGCATGTTGCCGCCGCCGTTGTCGGTGACGTTGAGATCGTCTACCTCCACGCCCAGGCCGGCCGAAGTGCCCTTGCCCGCGGACTTGCGCTTAAGCTCGCCCGAGAGCAGCAGCCGCCTGAACTCCGCCTTCAGCGCGGCGAACTGCGCGGGATCAGCGCCCGGCGGCGTGGGCAGCGCCTCCAGCTCGGCCAGCTCGGGCGCCAGTGCTTCAGCGCGGTTGTCCACGGCGCTGGCCAGCCCCGTGCCATCGGGGACTGTCGTGCGCACGGAGCAGGAGGGCACTGCGCTGGCCAGCAGCAGCAGGCAGATCGCGGTGAGCAGCGGAAGGGCAGTGAGACGTCGCATTGGCAGCTCCCGGTGGCGCGTACGCGCCAGACTGGCCTGATTATAGCGTCTCACTTGCATAGCGCAGCGCCGCGGCACTACGGGTAGATCAGCAGCTTGACCTCAGTGAGCACGACGATGTGGTCGACGCCGTCGGCGGTGTGCAGTTTCAGCAGCTGCTCGATCGGATGGCCCAGGCGCTCGTCATAGCTGCAGCTTCCGTCCTGCTTCAGGACAAAGAGCCGCGAGTTAGTGACGAAGCTGTTCAAACCCTTGGTGACGATCTCCGCAGTGCCATCGCGATTAAGATCGCACGCAAGCACGGTCTCCAATGGATCGCTGGTTGGTTCGGTGCCCTGCCGCCCGTACTTGAAGGCGGTGAACTGCTGCGTGGCGGGATCGAGGTAGCCGCTGTTGGAGGCGAAGATCTCGCCGCGCGTGTCGCCATTGAGATCGGCGATCAGCGCCGGCCAGTAGTAGCCGCTCCAGCCCTTGAGCTGCGCTTCCGGCCTGGCGGCGCCGAAGATCCTCAGCGTGCCGTTGTCGCTGACCACCACCTCCGCTTTGCCGTCGCCGTCGACGTCGCCGTAAGCCGGGTTGTAGCAGTGCGCCGGCAGTGGCATCCGCCACAGCTCCTGGCCGCCGGGCTGGAAGACGACCACCGCCTGGCGCTGCTCATCCTCGGTGGCGAAGTCCAGCCGGCCATCGCCGTCGAAGTCCACGCAGGTCGCGCCCCAGACGTTGCAGCCCGGCAGCGTGCCCAGCTCCTGCCCCTGCACATCCACCGCCAGCACGCCGCGCCCCTGGTAGTCGTCGGCCATCAGCTCGTCCACGCCGTCGCTGTTGTAGTCCCAGGCCAGGGCGCGGTACGGCACGTAGTGGGCTTGCTGCGGCAGCAGGCGCGCACTGCCGTCGGCCTCGATCAGGCTCGCGCTTGACGGCCCGCCGGTCACCAGCACCTCCCCGCTGCCATCGCCATCGAAGTCGCCAACCGCCACCTTGAAGAACATCAACTGCCTGGGCATCAGCAGCCGCGGCATATTCGGATCGGGCGGCGTCTTAAGCTCGCGCCAGGCGAGCTGCTGCCCGATCAGCACCCTGTGCGGCGCGCGGCCCATATAGACGCGCCAGCGCCACGCTGCCCAGCTGCAGCCGCTGATGGCCAGCACCGGCAGCACGATCAGCAGCCAGACCCACCAGAGGCGATACCAGCGGCGGGCGGCGCCTCGAGCTTGGCGACCAGTACCGGCGCGGGGCGCGGCCGGCACGGCGGTGCCGCAGTAGGTGCAGAAGCGGTTGCCGGGCAACACAGGCGCGCCGCAAGCCGCGCACCGCTGGGTAATGTCATTCATTCACCGACCCCCTGGCGCACGCGGGGATCGATCCCGCACGCTGCACCGCGCTAATGGTACTGCACGGGGCCGAGCACGAGGCTGAACAGCACGACTGGGCTGCTCAGCTTCCAGTTGCCCAGCACCTCGGGGTGCACCTCGAAGACCTCGGCGATCGGCCGGCCGGCGACTTCCGACTTCCCGCCGCCGACTTCGGAGATCGCCAGGTACACCGCTGCTGCGCGGCCCGCCAGCGCCGATGGGTTCTCGGCTGGCCGATACTCCACATCGCGCTGCTCGCCGTCCACGCGGTAGCCCAGCTCGTGCAGCAGCGCATCCAGCGCGCTGCGCCCGTCGGCGTAGCCCGCCCGCGTGGCGCACAGCGCCCCGGCGATGACGCGCAGCTCGCGCGCCCGCGGCTGCTCCGCCGGCACGCCCTCGTAGCTTGCCACGTCGCCGACCTCGAACACGCGCTGCGGCAGCGGGTGGTCGGTGTTCATGCTGAGCAGTTCCAGCAGGCAGCTGTAGAGGTTGGTGCGCAGCATCGTCTGGTCGCTGCTGGCCGGGTTGGCCACCGTCACACGGCGCAACGGCACAGCGCGGCGCACCTTCTCGAAGTGGTCGCGCTCGTTAGTCAGCACGAGGCTGAGCACCTCGGTATAGCCGAGGCCGCACAGCGCCGCCGCCGCGCGCCGGCTGCGCCAGTTCATCTCCAGCCCCTCGCCGGCAGTGAAGGTGGGTACCAGCGTGTGCTGGATGTTGTGGTAGCCGTAGGCGATGGCGATGTCCTCGATCAGGTCCACCTCGTGCATGATGTCGTTGCGGTAGGCGGCGACGGTGACGGAAAGCGGGAGCACCCGCGTCCCTGCGGGTGATTCCAGTGGCGCGGGCGGCTCTGTCCGCGATTCAGCGGCGGGCACGGCAGCCCGCTCCACTGAACTGGCGGCCAGGGACGGCCGCCCTCCGGGATCAGCCACGCCGTGGCGCATGCGCCGCAGCAGCTCCACGCAGTCGGCGCGGCTGATGTCCACGCCGAGCAGCCGCGCGGCGTGCGCCGGATCGACGCTGTACTGCTGCGTGCGCAGCTGCGGCGTCTCGATGCTGAGGCCAGGGTAGGCCATCTCCACGCGCTCGATGTACGCCTGGCCGCTCGGATCAAGCTCCACCAGGCTGGTCGCCAGGATGCCCAGCGCGCGCTCGACGACCGGCGCGTTGCTGCCCGTCACGTCGAGCAGCACATCCCTCGTATTGAGAGTGAGTTTCGTTTCCTCGGCGTTGATGATCGGCGGCAGGCTGAGCACGTTGCCATTCGCCGACAGCAGCGCGGGCAGCAGCGCCAGCCCCTCCACGAGGTGCGCGTAGCCGATGCCCTTGGGGTGCTCGGCGAGCATCACGCGCGGGCTGACCGGCTCGCGCTGGCCCCAGAACAGCGGCGTGAAGCGGAACGTGTCGGGATCGACCAGCGTGTAGCTGATCGGGCTTTGCAGCGTCGCCAGGTCGTAGGCGCCGATGCTGGCGAACTTGCGGTCGCGGCACAGCGCCCAGTGCAGGTTTTCCTGCAGGCGCATGATCGCCCGCAGCAGCTCCTCGTCCATGGACAGGCCGCGCACGATCGCGCACTGGATCAGCGGGCGGCGGAACGCCGGATCGGTGATCCGCGGATCGACCTCCACACGCCACTGCACCGGTCGCGTGGCGTACTCGGACAGGCCGGTCTCAAAGCCCATGTAGCCGCGCAGCGCGCGCGCCAGGCCGCCGGCGTCGAAGATGTCGGGGCGCACGGGCAGCAGGTCGAGGCGCACCACGCGCTCACGGCCAGACAGCTGCCACACGTCTTCCGGCGTGACGCCGGTAAAGCCCGAGGTAGGGTCGGTCAGCGGCAGGCTCTCCTGCGGCGTGACCTCGATCACGTAGTCGCTGTGGCGGCTCTGGTAGCGCAGCACGTCGACCACGCCCTCCACGTCGCAACCGACGTAACCCAGCAGCTCCGCCATCTTGTCCGCGTCCACGTCGCTGCGCAGCAGCTTGTGCAGACGTTCCACCGAGATCCCGATCACAGGCATGGCGTGTATTCTAGCGAACGCTGGGCCATAGGTGGCGCGGGCGGCTCGCCTGCGGCACTGCTTGGCAGGCCAGCGGCCTGCCCCACCGCTGCAGCCTGCTCGGGCTGCACTCCATAGCAAGGCACCCCCGCTGCCGGGGGTGCCTCGTGTACTCCAGGATTCGTCGATGCGCGCCTCAGGCGGGCACCGCGTTCGTTAACCTACAGGGGCATCGGATCGGGAGGCATAGGCTCGCCGCCCGGCTCAGACCCGCCGCCACCGCCGGTACCAGGATCAGTTCCGCCGCCACTCGGTGGCACTACGCCGCCGCCGCCGGGAACCCAGCCGCGGCCGTTCATCGCGCCTGCCGGCCACAGCCAGTAATCCATCGACGGCCAGTTGGCATCGACGTAGATGCGGGTGTAGAGGTCCTCGAAGCCTTCGGCCTGGATCAGCAGGTTGTACTCGGTGCTCGGCGCACTGTTGGGCTCGAAGCCCGAGGAGTCGAACATCGAGGCGATCAGGTCGGTGGCGTACTCGCCCGCGTCGTTGCTGAACACGTGGCGGTAGTAGCTGCCGAGCGTCGGATCGGTCGGCGTGAAAACCATGCTGGCATTGCCGATGCCAGTGTTGTCGTTGCCGTTGAATACGGTGCCGTACACCGCGATCGTATCGCGCTGCGGCGTCTCATACACGGTGAGCGTCAGGTCGCAGGAAGCAACCTGGTCTTCGGGGATCGAGACGTCCTTGCTCTCCGTGAGGTAGCCTTCCTTGTAGGCGCTGATGATCCAGTCGCCCGCCGGCACGTTCTCGATGCGGTAGTGGCCCGCGGCGTCGCTGTAGGTGTAAGGATCAACGAAGGGCTGCGTGCAGGTCACCAGCGCGTCGTCCACCGGGTTGCCATCCTCGTCAGTCAGCGTGCCCTCGACGATACCCACCGGAATGTTGGGCAGCTCGATGTCCAGCACGTTCTCTGCCGGATCCTCCACCGCCGTGAACTCGGCGTTGTACGGCAGGTGCTTGTAGGCGCTGGCAAAGACCCAGTAGCTGCCAGCCGGCACATCCTCGAAGGTGTAGGTGCCGTCAGGACCAGTCGTCGCGGAATAGTAGCCATCGAACGGCTCGTCGGCGCTCGCACCGCGATTCTGATGCTCAAAGCGGTAGCGCTGCATCAGCGTGTTGTCAGCGCCGCTGCCGCTGTCCGACTCTCCAGCGCCGCCAGCCGCGGGCGCCATGGCAGCATCCCAGCCGCCATAGCTGTCCGGCGAGTTGCCAGCAGCGGACGGCGGCGGTGGCGTGCCAAAGTCCTCACGGGAAGCCGTGCCATCGGCGGCCATCTGTTCGAGATCCATGCCTGCCGGAACAGCCATGTCCATCGGCAGAGGTCCGATGCCGCCCATCGAGAAGATGAACTCCACGTAGGCGCCTTCAATCGGGTCGCCGTTCTCATCGACGATGGTGCCGCTGATGTCGGTGGGAATGATCGGGTCGAGCGTCAGCGCCAAGTCAAGGTCATTCTCGACGCCATCGATGCTCTCATAGTGGCTGCCGTTGAGATAGCCGTCGGCGTAGTAGTTCATCCAGATGCTGTAGCCGACGACCGGGTTGGGAAACTCGAAGGTGCCATCAGCGTTGGTCGTCGTCTCCTGGTACTGCGGGTCGTACATGAACGGCATGCAGGAGCTGCTGCGCGTGCCGTCTGAACCACCAGCCACGCCGGGCACCGGGCCGGTTTCCATCGTGGTCACGTCGTTGTAGACGCCCGTCTCTGGCATGCCCATGTAGCCGGTGTCAGCCATGCAGCTGATGAACGCTCCGCCGATCGGCGCGCTGGTCTTGCTGTCAGTCAGGGTGCCGCGCACCACGATGCCCTCGCCTTCCGGAATGCCGCCCTCGGGCGTCAGGCCGAAGTCGTAGACCAGGTCCACGCCGTCGCCCAGCACGATCATCGCCATTTCAGGATGATAGCCAGCAAGGTTGGCTGTCATCTGCCAGTGGCCGGCGGCGATGTCCGCGAAGCTATAGGCGCCATCGGCATCCGTGGTCGTCTGGTAGACGCCACCGAGATCAATGCTGAACAGCGTCACCTCGACATCAGCCAGCGGAGTAAGGTTGCCGCTCGCGTCCGCGCTGTTCTCATAGACGTGGCCCGAGATGCTTCCGGTGCCTTCGCCACCCGTGCCAGGATTCGGCGGGTCAAACTTGATCTCGGGATCGGGATCGGTGGCCGGTACGAGCTCCATCGTGCCGATGACGAATCCGCCGCGGCCGAAGCTCATTTGGTTGCTCGCATCCGCCCCGTTGGGGAACGCGGAGGCGGGCAGGCTGAAGCTGCCATTCGCGTCGGTCGTCACGCCCGTGTCATGTCCCTCGACGCGCACGCTGACGCCGACCAGCGGCTGGCCATCGCCACCCACCAGGCGCGCCGTCAGCTTGTCGAAGCCGTCCGGGGGAGTGATTGGCGTGCTGTGCCCGCCGCAGCCCGCCAAGACTGCAGTCAGGATCACGAACAGCGCTAAGTAAATGAGGTTGCGTTTCATGATTGATTCTCCTTCGCCCACAGGATCAGAGAACTCCTGCTATAGATGATACCTCATCGCAATGCTACTAGTAACACAGTATCCGAACTCGTCTCGACCGCCGCCATGGGTGCTGCCCCGGCTCGCCTTTCCGGCTGGCCCTGGCATATCGGTCACTGGTATTCTAGCCGGTCTACAGAAAATGTGGGGTACCAGTTGCCTGTTATTTGCAGGTTGCCGGTTTACGGCCCGCAAAGTCGCGTTTGGACTCACTTGGGCGTCGCGCGAACCGTTCAGCCTTCAGCGCTGCCGGCTACAGCAGGATCATGCGGCCTGGCAGCGGGCCGGTACCGCAGGACCAGCGGCAGGCTACAATGAGCGTTTGAAACTCGCGCGGGCTGCATGACGCTCTATTAAGTGAGGTTGCAAGCATGGAACGCGGAGCTTTAGGATTCTTGCTGCTAGTCGCCGCCGGGGTGTTTATCCTCCTTTACGGCATGTGGCTGCGCGCGCGGCGCAACGAGCGCCTCGCCAGCCTGTACGAAAAAGCGCTGGATAAAGACATCGACCCACGCTCGATCAGCTTTGAGCTGGACGAGCGCGAGGCCGGTGACCCGCAGGGCAATCTGAAGGCCGGCATCATCCTGCTGGCCACCGCGCTGTCGATGGTGCTGGGAATCTGGGCGGCGCAGGCACTGGCGGGCGCCTGGCGGCTGATCGGCTTCGCGCTGGTGCCTGGCGGCATCGGCCTGGCCTGCCTGTTCATCCACTTCAGCCTGCATGGCACGGCGCCGCGCAGCCCGCGCGATGCGGCAGGTAAAGATGCGGCACATTCCGGCTAGCCGCGTAACCTTCCGCGTGTTGCGGCGTCTACTGGATGGGGTATGGTGTTATCATCTAGTAGCGATTAGATCGAGGTGTAGCATGCGGGTATCTACGGCGCTCACGCTATTCCTGCTCAGCCTGGTGCTTGGTTTGGCCGCCTGCAACAAGCCGGCCAAGCAGACCGGTGACGCAGCAGCTGGGCAGACCAACGCCGGCGGCCAGAACGCCGCCACGGCGCAGTCCGGAGCTGACACTGCCACTGCTGGCAAGACTCATGCCGAGAAAGCGGCCGCGCACCCGCGCACACCCGCCGATCCCACGCTGGCTGGCACCTGGTTTGCGCTGTTCGGACGCCATGATAGCGGCGTGGAGGAGAGCACGTGGGAGAACGGCCACCGCGTCCGCTTCATCCAGGACGGCAATAACCTGTGGATTCGCATCGAGAACGGCTGGGAAGTCGCCGCGATGAACGCCAAGTATGAAGTTCACGGCAACACGGTGCAGATCAGGTTCTCGCCGCGCAGCGCTGTGGAGTATGGCTTAAGCAAGATTGCGCCGCTGGGGTTGGGGCGTGACGAGGAAGTGGGCCTGCTGTCTAAAACTCCGGGGCGCGACACGGAGATCGGCTTGGCGGATAAGTCCGCAGGCCAGAAAGCGGGCGACGCCGAGCGCGTCGAAAACCTCAAGTTTATAGTCGATGGCGACCTGCTGGTACTGACCGACAGCAAGACCAACGTGATGGTCTATGCGCGGTTGAGTGACCAAGCTCCTCAGACTGCTCCCGACGAGTCCGGCAGCTGGCTGGGGGATGTTGCCGGAATGACTGGAGTTGTGGCTAACGCCCACGGCGAAGGCGGCAAGCTTACGCTATCTATAGATGGCGGCAAGGGCCAGTTTGACGGCCAGTACGTCCAGGGGTACTTCGTCGGCAAGCTGAAACAGAGTACCAGGCTCAGCCTGGCGGTACTGTATCCTGCCGCTGACGGGGCGATGAATGGGCTGCTGTTGCCCGACCCGTATGCCACGCCCGAGCTGGGATTTGATTTTAAGCGCTCAGCTGCTTCGGCACCGGCCGGTTCTCCGGTACAATAAGCATGCCCGTTGCAGCAGCGCAAGGGCAAGCTGGCCGGGCTGGCTGCATTCAAATAGTCAAGTTTGCAGGTTGGTCGGCGCAGGGTATATTAGCTAACCGATCCGGCTGTTGGAGACTCAGTACGCGACGCTTGGGGATTATGGCGGCGCGCTGATGATCTGACTTTTGCGAACTTGCCGGTCAAAAGGGCGGGAATAGTTTCGAAACGCGAAACCCGGAACCGGGTGGCACGGCTGAATGGATGGAGTGACTGGTCAACGATGAGTTATCGGCATTTATTTGGTGATGCGAAAGCGACGGCTCGCGAGGGTGATTCACGGCGCAAACAGCGAGCTTACGATGAGGCCCTGGCGCTGCACCAAGCCGATCCGACGTTTGCCTCACAAGCCAAAGTGGCCACGGCGCTGTTCGATCTCGGCCGCTTCGCCGAAGCCGAGCGCCTGCTCAAGGACATCCTTGAGCACTCCGGCGATGATATCCAGGTACTCACCGACCTGGCCTTTGTCTACAAAAACCTGAACCGCATGGACGATGCGCGGCAGACCTTCCTGAAAGTCATCGAGCTTGATCCGCGCCACTCGCTGGCGCGCTGCGCGGAGAACGAGCTGTGGACAATGGATCCCACTTACAAGCCCAGCTGGATGCGCAAGTAGCAGGCCGCTGAACGGGCAGGAGCAGAATATTGAACCTTGCGTCTTTCGCACATCCCCAGCTTGCCAGACGTCTTTCGGCCGTGCGTCCGAGGATGATGCTGGTTCAGCTTATCTCTGTTGTGCTGGTCGTGCTGGCCGGCGGTTCAGCCACCTGGGCTGCGCAGTCAGCCACCAGCGCTGCGCCTTCGCTTAGCCTGCAGGATGTCGTTGATCAGGCGCGGCTGGATGCCAAAGTACCGGGACTGGTCGTGGCGCTGCGGCAGCCTGGCGGCGAGCCGGTGGCGCTGGCCAGCGGCGTGGCCAACCTGCAGCAGAACGTGCCCGTGAAGCCCGACGACTGCTTCCCCGTCGGCAGTATCACCAAGATGTTTACGTCGGTGATCGTGCTGCAGCTGGCTGAACAGGGCAAGCTCAGCCTCGACGACCCACTGAGCAAGTACCAGCCGCAGTTCCCCGGCGGCCAGGCGATCACGCTGCGGATGCTGCTGAACCATACCAGCGGCATCTGGGACTACGCCGATATGCGCCTGCCGATCGAGCTGGTGCCGCTGGTGGCCGCGCAGACTTACTCGCCGCAGGAGATCATCGACTACGTCGGCCAGCAGCCGCTGTACTTCGCGCCTGGCGCTGGATTCCACTACAGCAACTCGAACTACATCCTGCTGGGCAAGATCATCGAGCAGGTGACCGGCTCGACCTATGCTCAGCAGCTGCATCAGCGCATCATCGACAAGCTGGGCCTGACACGTACCTACTTCGCAGGCTTCGACCAGCTGCCCGCCTCGGAGATGCACGGCTACGCCCTGGCCCGCGGGCAGTACCGCGACCGCACGGCCTGGGAGAATCCCTCGCTGGCCTGGGCGGCGGGATCGCTGATCAGCAACGCGCAGGACCTCACGCGGTTTATTACGGCGCTGTTCAGCGGCCAGCTGCTCAAGCCCGGCTCGCTGGCGCTGATGCAGCAGGGCGTGCCGGTGGAGAGCGGCGGCACTTACGGCCTGGGGCTGACGATGTTTGACCTGCCGGGCGGACGGGCCTTTGGCCACAGCGGCGAGACGCTGTCCTTCAGCACGGAGCTGTACTACCAGCCCGACACGGGCATGGTGCTGGTCGTGCTGGCCAACCTGGCGTTCTGCCCGACGCAGACCGTGGCGCGCGATATTCTCTCCTTTGTGCAGCACACTGGCACGGAGCCTGGATC
>Ga0315276_10001388_pt1 | contig 21633 bp, 10 predicted proteins | sample YL17G05_0_MG_FD_204542 | JGI IMG/M metagenome (GOLD analysis project Ga0315276, IMG submission 204542) | Sediment microbial communities from Yellowstone Lake, YNP, Wyoming, USA - YL17G05_0 | ecosystem: Environmental > Aquatic > Freshwater > Lake > Sediment | place: USA: Wyoming | collected... | reverse complement strand
CCGAGGAACCGTACGCGGCCCGCAAGTCCGAGGGCGGTGGCGCGCGCTTCGAGCGCGTCGCGGTCGGGACCGTCCCCCACCAGCGCTGCGCGGAACGCGAGGCCGCGGTCCCCGAGCAGGCGCAGCGCCTCGAGCAGCGTGCCGTAGTCCTTGCGCGCGGCCAGGCAACCCACGCTCCCCACGAGCGGCGAGGCGTCCGCGCCGAGCGCGCGCCGGGCCTCCTCCACCGGGGCGGGCGGGACGAAGCGTGCGGCGTCCACCCCGTTCGGGATCACCGTGATGCGCGCGCGCGGCACGCCCAGCGCGACGACGGAATCCGCCACCGCCTCACTCACCGCCGTCACCTGCGTTGCCAGCCGATGTGCGAGCCGCTGCGCCAGGACCTGCCGACGCGTTTCGAAGGCGTCCAGGTTGCGCTTGGCCACGACCACCGCGGGCACGCCCGCCAGCCGCCCGGCGAGCGCGGCGTAGAGGTTCGGGCCAAAGAGGTACCCGTGGATGACCTGCGGCCGCACGTCGCGCACGAGGTGCACGAGACGCGCGAACCCCGCGAAGCCCGCCGCGCCGTAGATCCGGCGTCCGACCGCGAGCTCGCGGACCGGCCAGCCCAGCGACTCCGCCTCGGCGAGGAACGCGCCCTCGCGCCGGAAGCATGCGACGACGACCTCGAAGCGCTCGCGGTCGATCCGCTTCCACAGTTCGATGAGATGGCGCTCCGCCCCGCCCGCGACAAAGTTGCCGACCACGTAGAGGATCCGGATCGGCGCGCTCATCCGGCGGTCTCCTCCGCGCCCGCGCCGGCCGGCGTCCGCCGCTCCCGCAGCCACTCGAACCGCCCGTCCAGCTCGGCCTGCATCAGTCGCGCAGAGAAGCGCCCTCCCGGGCCCAGGCACGCGCCCTCGGAGAGTCCCCGGCGCAGCAACTCGAACGCCGGCGCGTCCGCCCGATTCTCCCCCGCCCGCGTGGTCACCGCCCAGGTGGCGCCCGCGGCACGCAACGCCACGACGCTCGCGGCGTCGTGATCACCACCCGGGTAAGCGAACCCATGCGGCCGCGTGCCCAGCCGGCGCGCGATGTGTTCGAAGGAGCCACCGATCTCAGTTTCCTGCTCCGCGGCAGACAGGGTCGAGAGGAAGGGGTGGGTGAGCGTGTGCGCTCCCACTTCCATCCCCGCCGACCGCAGCTCGGCGCACTCCTCCCAGGTCGCCAGCTCGCAGGACGCGGGGTTCGCGACCCCGAGCCGCCCGGCCAGGTCTTCGAGCAGCGTTCGCTGATCCGCGGGTGAGACACGGAAGGCCGGCAGGAGGGCCCGCAGCGCGCGCCCCCGGCCCGCTTCATCCGCCAGCTCGTGGCTGCGACCCTCGTGCTCGAGCCGCCCCACGCGGGTCGCAGCGAGCAGATGCGCGAGCTCGTCCCACCAGGGCGCGCGGCGCTCCTCGATGAGTCCAGCGGTGAGGAAGAACGTGGCCCGCGCCCCGGCCGCCGCGAGCAGCGGCAGGGCGCGCCGCACGTTGTCGGCGTAGCCATCGTCGAAGCTCACCGCCACCGTGCGGCGGGGCTCCCCGCTCGCCAGCCGCGCCAACCCCTGCGAGACCGTGACGGGCGCCAGACCGCGCCGCGCCAGCAACGCGAGTTGCGCGCGCAGCACATCCTCGCCCACACCCAGCCGATAGAGCGGGCGCTCGTCCGGACCATAGACGCGGTGGTGCCGGATGATGACCAGGCTCGCGCCCCCCCCGCCGTCCGGGCTCGGCAGCAGGCTCGCGAGCCAGCGCAGCGCGCGCCCGCTCACGCCAGCTCCGCACGGCGCTCGCTCACCAGGTCGTCCACAACGGCACAGGCCATCCAGAAGTTGCCCGCGATCAGGGGACTGAAGAAGCGGTCCCCGAAGGCACACGAGATGGCCGTCGCCAGCGTGGCCGCGGCCAGCCCGAGCGAGAGTTGGCGTTCGGCGCGATCGCGGGCGAGCCGCATGCCCTCGCCCGCCAGGGTCCAGCAGCGCCAGAGCAGCGCCAGGAAGAGCGTCAGGCCGAGCACCCCCATCTCACCCAGGAAGCGCAGATACGTGTTGTGAGGAGAGGACTTGACCTCGACGCCCAATTTCTCGCCTGCGGCAGGCAGCACGTAGCCGAGCCCCGAGAAGCCCACGCCGTCCAGCGGGTGCTCCGACACCACCTTGAGGATGGCCCGCCAGGTGTCTACACGCACTTGGGCCGAGCCCTCGAAGATGATGTCATCGGACGTCTCGGCCTCGACCCGTGTGCCAGTCATGCGCTCCTTGAGGTAGTCCGGGGCCCAGAGCGGCGAAGTCACCAGCACCGCCAGCAGGGCCAGCGTCAGCATGCGCGAGCTGCGCAGCGTGACCAGGAACAGAGCCGCCACCAGGGCGATCACGGCGCTGCGCGAGACCGTCAACACCACCGCCACGCTGCCGGCGACGACCGACGCGCCCAGGGTGATCCGGGCCAGCCAGCGGCGGGCGGCGGGCAGTTGTGCGGCCGCGAAGGCCGTGAACATCGCCAGGAAAGCGCCGAGCTCGTTGGACTGGCCGAAGGAACCGACCGCGCGGCCGCCCCGCCCATTGCGCCCGTAGGCGATGGTCACCAGGGCTTCGGCAAGCAGCCCGAGCACGATGGCCCAGCCCAGGCGGCGGCGGTCCTGCGCGCCACGCACCATCCAGAAGGCGAGGAAGTAATAGGCGAAGGTCATGGCACCGCGCATCAGGCCCCAGGCGGCCTCGACACCGTCGTAGCGGTACCCGGTCGGGAAGGCCGAGCCGCGTACGATGGAGAGCCCGCACAACAACAGGATGCCGACGAGCAGGCCGCCCAGACGCGTGCGGCGCATGATCGGCTCGCGGGCGAAGATCCGCCCCACCGCCCAGCTCGTGAACACCGCAAGGAGCAGGAGGTTCAGGATGCTCACGCCGGGCACCGGGATGCGGGGTACCCACGACAGGAACGGCGTGGCCACGGGCAGCAGGAAGAGCCCGAAGCGCGGGATCAGGATGATCGAGACCCCGAGACCCCCGCCCAGCAGGATCTTCACCAGACGGTGCGGCTCCTGACCGAAGCGGTAGTCGAGCGCCACGAGGCCCACGACCAACGCAAGGGCCAGCGTCGTGCCTAACGCGACCACGAGGCCGGCGGACAGCCGCCGCGCCTGACGCTGGGCCACGCCGCGAGCCTCGGCGACCGGGGCCACACCTGGACCGGAGTGGTCCGGGCTCATGCGCCATCCCCCGCTGCGCCGCGTGACCGCGCGCGTCCGCAGCCGACGAGCCCCGCCAGGAGGGATCGGGGGGCGTGGGTGACGACGTTCCTCAGTACCCTGACATTGCGCAACGGCGACTCCTCGAGGAGGCTTCCGGAATACCCCGCGCGGCGGCTACAGCGCCGCGACATTCCACCGGACCGACCTCCCTGTCTGGCGGCGACTAGCCCGCCGCCTCCGGAGTGTAGCCGTAGCTCCCGGCGCGGTAACCGTAGTAGCTCGGCAGCACCTCCCCGGCGTCGTTCATCAGGATCCCGAGCACGTTGTCGCGGGCCTCGCGTTGCACCTTCACCCCGTACTCGGCGGCCTTGCGGATCGTGCTGCCTGCCTTGATGACGTACAGCACGCCCTCGACCGCCCGCCCGAGGATGAGCGGATCGGGCACGGCCAGGTTGGGGGGCGCGTCCACCAGCACCAGCGAATAGCGGGGCATGACCTCATGGAAGAACCACTCGCAGGCCGCGGTGTCTACCAGTTCGCCCGCGGGTCGCTCCGAGCGGCCCGCTGCCAGGAAATCGAGGTGCGGCAGCGACGTCGCGCGCACGTGGCGCTCGTCGAAGACGCGGCCCTGCAGCATCTGCGCCAGCCCCCAGGTGGCGCTCGGCAGGCCCAGCACCCGGTGCAGTGAGGGACTCCGCAAGTCGAAGTCCACCAGCAGCACCTTCTCGCGCAACTCACGCGCCAGCGTGATCGCGAGGCAGGCCGTGATCGTGGTCTTGCCCTCGCCGCGCGTCGCGCTCGTGACCATCAGGGTGCGCGGCAGCGCCCGCCCGTGGGTCTTCGCCAGCTTGAGGTAGATGCGCCGGAACTCGAGGCCCAGGGGGCTCTCCACCTTGAGCCGGTGGATCAACCCGTCTCGCGGCCCCATGAGTCCAGGGCGCAGCACGGGCGGGTCGGCCGCCGGAACGGACGCGCGGCGGCGGGAGGAACGCCCGAGCTCGCCAACGCGCGGCACCGCGCCCAGGACGGGCAGTCCCAGCAGGCTCTCCACTTCATGAGCGTCCTTCATGGACTCGTCGTGCTGCTCCACGACCAGCACGGTCCCCACCCCCACGACCCCTCCCAGCACGAACGCCAGCAGCACGATGAGTGGGCGGTTGGGCTTGGCGGGTGCAAGCGGCAGCGTCGCGGGTTCGAGCACGCTGAAGCGCCCACCCACCCGCGCATTCTGGAACGCCTCGCTGATCTGCGAAGCCGCCGCCTGCTGAACGAAGGAGTTGTAGAGCGTCCGGTTCGATTCGACCTCCTGCCGGAGCCGTTGCACGGCGAGGTCGCGGTCGGGCGAGAGCGACTGTTCCCGCTGGTAGCCGGAGACCTGCCGGCCGATCTCGTCATGCCCGGACTGCTTGGCGGTAAGGTCGGCCTGCGCCATGCGCGTACGCACCAGCAGGTCACGCGCGTCCGCGGGAAGCGAGGGCAGCGCCGTGATGGCGTCCTGGGCCAACTCGCCCTCCAGTTCGGCGTACTTGCGGCTGATCAGGAGCCGGACACCCTCCCCCCCGCCGCTGCCGGACTCCGCCAGCAGAACGGCGGAGAGCTGGCGGTCGAGTTCCGCAAGCTGCGCGGTGAGCGTCACCGTGCGCGGGCTCGAAAGCAGCTCGAGGCTGGACTCGAGCCCCCGGCCCTGCAACTGGGTCCTGAGCCCGGCGAGCTTCTGTCGTTGCTCTTCGATCTCGAGGTTGGCCTGCTCGAGCAATCCTCGGGCGCGCGGCACGCTGGTCGCGTCCAGCCGGGGCACACCACCGCCCAGCGCCGCGCGCGCGGCCGCCTCCAGACGCGCCTCGCTGTCCACGAGTTTGCGCCGGTAGACCTCCTGCTGCTCGATCGAGAAGATCTGGGTGGCGCGCGTGGCCTCGAGCTGCGCCGCCTTGGAGGCCAGCACGAACTGGCTCGCAACCGACCCGGTGAGCTGCCGGGCACGTTCGGGCTCGAAAGCCTCGACCGTGATCTGGAACACATCGCCCTTCTCGCGTCGCACCTCGATGGCCCCGCGCAGGTAGTCGGTCAGGAACATCTCGACCTGCTGATCCGCAGACAGTCCCGGATAGCGCTTCGAACCGGCCAGCGCCCAGGCACGCGTCGCCGGATCGGTCCTCAGACCAGTCGCGCTGATCACGCTGCGCAGGAACGGGGTGCTGTGCACCAACTCGCGCATCATTTCGGCCTGCTGGTCGCCGCTCGCACCACCGCCCACCATCCCGCCCAGCGGCCCGGTGAGCGCCTGCGGCTGCTCCAGCATCAGGGTGACCCGGCTGACGTAGATGGACTTGAGCAGGAACACGGCGGCCACACCCACCAGCACCGCCACGACCCAGGGCAGGAGCAACAGCCACCTGCGGCGCAGCAACACGCGGGTGAGCTGGCGCAGATCCAGGGCGGCGGGCTCCGGGGTCAGGGCCATGTCAGTAGTTGCTCCTATGATTGAAGTAGTCGATGAGTATGACCACGTTGGCGAGGTCGCGGGAGAGCTGCATCAGAGCCACCCAGGTCATGCCCAAGGCACCTCGACCGGTGACGAAGATCACGTCGCCAGAGCGGACCACGAACGGCTCGCGCTCGCCATGGGCCAGTTGGTCCTTGAGGTTCACGCCGAAGACCGAGTGGCCGGAACCCTTCGGGCGCATGACGCGCACGTCCCCCAGGTTGCCCAGCGGAGTGAGTCCACCCGCCGCGGCCAGCACCATCCACAGGCTCTGACCCGCGCCAACCGGGTAGAGGCCCGGCCGGGTCACCTCGCCCAGCACGCCGACCACGTCGCTTCCGGTCGCGGCCCCCCGGGCGGACTCCACCGGGACCACGACGGCATCCCCCGGCTTGAGCACCGGCAGCCCCGCGTCGGTGCCCTCGCGCAGCGCGCGGGCCACATCCACCGTCTGCGGGCGCCGCAGATCGCCCTCGCGCCGGATGACCTGTACCCGCGAGAGGTCCGCCCCGGCGATCGCCCCCCCCGCCTGGCTGATGACGTCGATCACGCCCGGCAGCCGCTCGAAGCCGTAGCGCCCCGGCGTGGCCACCCCACCCGAGACGAATACGCTCTGGCTCAGATACTGGGTGACGGTCACCGTCACCGTGGCGGTCTGGCGCAGGTAGCTCGACAGCCGGTCCGCGAGGCGCGTGGCCAGCTGGTTCGGGGTCTGGCCCCCGGCCTTGAGGACGCCAAGCGGTGGAAACGTGATGCTGCTGTCCGCGCCCACCGTGACCGCGCGCTCCAGTTCGGGGTGCATCCAGACCGAGACCTGCAGGACGTCCTCGGCGCCGATCATGTACTCCTCGGCACGCGCCGACCCCGCGGCCAGCAAGATCACCAGTGCGAAGGTCATCCCCAGAACTGCCAGCCAGGACCGTCTCATCGGGTCACTCCTTTGACTGCGGTCGGGCCGGACACGGCGATCGCGTCGGTCCCCATGGCTTCCGGCCGTACCGGACGTCCCGGCCGGCCCCCTGCGGCTCCCGCGTCAGCACGGAGCCAGGCCGCGGCCCCACCCGACCGGCCGAAGACCACGCGGGCCGTGCGGACCAACGTCCGGATGTCGAGCAGCAGCGAGCGATGGTCGACATAGTACAGGTCGTATTGGATGCGGCGGGCCATGCCCTCGGGATCCCCGTCGGGGCAGCCCGAGAGCTGGGCGAGGCCGGTCACCCCGGGCAGTACCGAAAAGCGGTGCGCGAACTCCGGCGAAAGGGACTGCCAGCGCAGCACGGTGTCCTGGGTCTCGGGACGGGGACCCACCAGCGCCAGCTCGCCGCGCAGCACGTTCAGGAGCAGCGGCAGGCGATCGAGGCGGCGGCGCGCCAGCCAGCGGCCGACAGGCCCGAGGTCGCCGCGGAAATGGGCGCAGAGCAACGGGGCGCCGAACAGATCCTGGGTGCGACGCTCGCTGCTGCGACGGTCGATGGGCGACGCGCCACGTCCCGAGCGCCGCCGCTGCCAGCGGCGGTTGCGGCCCACGCACTCGATGTGGCGAAACGGATCGCGCTCGCCCGCACGCCGGGCTTCGAGCCAGACCAGCACCCAGGCCGGCGCGGTGAGCGCGATGAACCCGAGCGCCACCAGCGCATCGAGCGCGCGCCCCGCCCGCCCCGGAGCGCGCAGTGGGCGAGCCTCTGCGTCCCCCAGTGCCATGGCCGGCAACTCCACCAGATTCGCATCCTCGAGCGGTGCGGCCAGGTTCTCCGGGGTCGGCTCGCGGTACTCGGGCACGATGCGCTGCAACTGCAGGCGCACCCCGTCCGCGTCCCCGGCCCGGGCGCGGGCTTCCAGCTCGTCCACGTCTTCGAGCAGCTCGGACTCCGGCGGCGCTTCCAGGTCCCAGACCATGATGCGATCGTGACGGGTGATGCGCATGCGCTCGGCATCCGAGTGCAGCTCCTCGCAGAGCTTCTCACCCGGGCGCAGCCCCGTGTAGACGATCTCGATGTCCTCGCCCTCGCGCAGACCCGCCATGCGGATGAGCTGCCGGGCCAGGTCGTCGATCCGCACCTGCTCGCCCATCTCCAGCATGAACACCTCACCTCCGCGCCCCATGGAACCGGCCTGCAACACCAGACGCACCGCTTCGGGGATGGTCATGAAGAAGCGGCGCGCCTCGGGATGGGTCACGGTCAGCGGCCCGCCGCGCCGGATCTGCCGCTGGAAGAGCGGGACCACCGAGCCCTCGCTGCCCAGCACGTTGCCGAAGCGCACGGCAGCGAAGCGCGTGTGGCTGCGGTGAGAGCGGCTCTGCATCATCATCTCGCAGACCCGCTTGGTCGCGCCCATCACGCTGGTCGGGTTCACCGCCTTGTCGGTGGAGATGAGCACGAACTTGCTCACCCCGTGCCGCTCGGCGGCATCCAGCAGGTTGCGCGTGCCCACCACGTTGTTGAGCACCGCCTCGCGCGGGTTGGCCTCGAGCAGGGGGACGTGCTTGTGTGCCGCGGCGTGGAACACCACCGTGGGCCGGAACTTCGCGAAGCCCTGCTCGACCGCCTCGGCGTCGCGGACGTCGGCGACCAGGGCGTGCATCGGCAGCGACGGGTACTGGGCGACCAGCTCGTTGTCGACGTAGTAGAGCCCGTTCTCCGCGTGGTCCAGCAGGATCAGGCAGGCCGGGCCGAAGCTCGCCACCTGGCGCGCCAGCTCGGACCCGATCGAGCCGCCCGCGCCCGTCACGAGTACGCGCTGGCTGCGCAGGAACTCGGCCACCTCGGTCAGGTGCAGGTGCACGGGCTGGCGCCCCAGCAGGTCCTCGATGCTCACGTCGCGCATCTGCGAGAGCGCCGAGCGGCCGGGCTGGAGATCGGAGAGCCCGGAGAGCGTCTTCACCCGGACATGCGCCTCGACGCAGAAACGCGCGATCTCCCGCACCACCTTCGCCGGCAGATCGGGGTCCGAGACGATCACGATCTCCACCCGCTGCTCTTCGATCACACGCGGCAGGTCGGCGATGCTGCCGAGCACCTTCACGCCCTCGAGCAGGTGGCCGGAGAGATGCGGGTCGTCGTCGATGAAGCCCACCGGCTGCAGGGCCTCGTTGCCCGCGGGCCCGCGGCGCATCTCGGTGATCAGGTGCATGCCCGCGTGCCCCGCGCCCACGACGACCGCGCGGCCGGCCCGCAGCGGTACCGGTCCCAGCACGCGCTCGCGCGAGAGCCGCCACGCGAACCGCACGCCACCCATGAGCACCATCTCCCACAGCCAGATCAGCAGGATGAGGCTGCGCGGAAAGAGCAGGTCGTAGGAGAAGAGGCTGATGATCGCGAGCGAGAGGGCCGAGAGCGTGACCCCCTTGACGATCTGGAAGAGCGTCACCGTGCTGGCGTAGCGCCACAGCCCGTGATAGAGGCCGGCCACGTAGAAGCCGGCCAGCGAGAGCCCGGTAAACCAGGGCGCGGCCAGCAGGAAGCCGCGCCAGAAGGTGGCGGGCACGGCGCCCTCGAAGCGCAGCAACAAGGCCCCCACGAAGGCCAACTGCAGGAGCAGCGTGTAGCCCAGCGTGAGGATCACGAAGCGCTGCTGCTTCTTCATGGGCACGATCCTGCGGCGAGTGGTCGCTGCTGACCACGGCTCAGCCTGACGCGGACCCGGGAGGAGGGACTTCGGCGAGGGGCGCCGGGCACACGGTGGTCAGAGATGGCTGCGTGTCGTTCTGGGTCCAATGCAGGTCCGGGCGCGCAATCCTACAGCCTCCGAACCCACCCCCACGGTCACCCGCGACGATCGGCTCGAGACGCCTTGAGAGTCACCCCAAACGCAAACATTCTAGGGGCCACCAATCAGGGGTGTCAAGTAGAGCGACTGTAATGTGTTAGCTGAATCGCGACCTGCAATTTGCAACGGAGATTGCACTTCGCACGACGCCACCGCCGAGGGCCAGGAAGCCGTCCACCGGCCTGCCGAGGTGAACGCGCCGCATCGCAACGCTGCCCACTCCGGACCGGGAGGGTTGGAGCGGCTCAGGGATCGACGAGGCGGAGCCTCTCGAAGAGGTCGCGGGGCAGCGGCGGACCGTTGGAGACCGAGAGGTTGTCCACCAGGTGGCGGGGGTCCGTCGTACCGACGATCGCCGACGTCACGCACGGATTCTCGAGCACGAAGCGGAGCGCCGCACGGGGGCCGTGCCAGCCTTCCAGGTCGTGAAGGAACCGGAGGGAACGGGCCCTCGTGAGATCGCGACGGAAGTTCTTGAGCGCCCGGAGCAGATACCAGATCCGCGCCCGTGAGGTCGGCCGGAAGAGCGACGGCTCATAGACTACATGGGCCATCGGCGACCGCGCGAGCACCGCCCTGCCCGCACCTGTAGCAATCTCGGCGACGCGCTCGGCGACGCGCTGATGAAGGATGTTGTAGGTGATCATGATGCAGTCGAAGACCCCGAGTTCGATCGCCCGCGCGGCGAGCGTTGGGTCGGTGGAGAGGCCGACGAAGGTCGCGAGCCCTTCCCGCTTGAGGGCTGCGAGCGCCCCCAGCGTCCCTTCGTCATCGAGGACCTCCGGCGACGGCGAGTGGAGTTGGACGAGGTCGAGGCGGTCGGTCCTGAGTTTCCCGAGGCTGGCCTCCACGGAGGCCCGGATGCCGCCGGGGCTCCAGTCCTTCACCACCCGGCCTCGCTCGAGCCGCGAACCCACCTTCGTTGCCAGAAAGACCCGCTCGCGCCGACCCGCGAGGATCCTCCCGAGGCGCGGCTCGGCGTTCCCCCCGGAGTAGTTCGGCCCCGTATCCATCAGATTGACGCCGTGATCGAGCGCAAGGTCGACGATCTCGGCGGCCCGCTTCTCGGGAAACGCGCGGAATCCCCAGTAACCGCCGCAGCCCAGCCCGATCTCCGAGACCATGACTCCGGTGTTTCCGAAACTGCGCATCGCAACGGTCACGCTCTGTCTCCTGCCTCCGCGAGACCTCGTCCTCAGGCGCCGGCGGAAATGGACCCGGCAAGGGACGCCCTGCGTAACTCGGGTGTCACAGCCACGCTTGCCATGGCCTGGCTTCCCCACTCGCATGTGGACGGCTTGATGCTACCGCAGGCCGCCCGACCTGTGCCATGAGTTCGTACTCGACATGAGTTCGTACTCGACGGGACTGACGCAGCCGCTATTCGAGCGGGGCGGTCATCCGCGCCCTGTGACCAGGTCCCCGGAGGACTTTCACCTCCAGGCCAGTGCCCATGCCGGGGGTAAGACGAAGCCCGCGGAGTCGGCTCCGCGGGCGTTCACGAGGCTGGTAGCGCTACGGGGATTCGAACCCCGGTCTGATGGCTGAGAACCATCTGTCCTAGTCCCCTAGACGATAGCGCCACGAAGGAGGCGGGGAATCTATCCACCGATGAGGAGAGCGTCAAGCGCCCCCCGGCGGTCGCATCCATCCATCGGCGATCGGAACACCGGGCGCTGCGAGCGTGAAGCAACGCCGCAGGCGCGCGTACCGATAAGCTGGCTGCCCGGCAAGGATTCGAACCTCGACTAACTGGTCCAGAGCCAGTCGTGCTACCGTTACACCACCGGGCAATCTAGGCGATGCGGCAGGAAATGTAACCCAGGGCCGCCGTCCCGGACAAGGCGCCCCGCACTCCGCCGGTCAGCGCTGCGCGTGAGCCGAATCCGCCCCCCAGCGCGCTGCGGCATCCCGCAGCCGCCCCACCGCCAGCGCCCGGCCCAACAGCCACATCACCTCAAACAGGCCTGGCGCAGTCTTGCGGCCCGTCAGGGCCACGCGCGCGGCGGCCATGAGTTCTCCGGGCTTCAGGCCCTGCGCGGCCGCCAGGCCGCGGGTCGCGCGCTCGAGGCTCTCGAGGCTGAACTCGGGGTCGGACTCGAGGGCCGCGGCCAGTTGATCGAGCCTCGGACCCACCGCCGGCTTCGCCAGCAACTCGGCCCACGCCGCCGGCTCGGTCTCGAGCACATCCTTCAGCGCGAATGCCCCGGCGGTCTCCACGTCGGCGAGCGTGCGCACCCGCTCCCCGAGCGTGCGCACCAGCGCCGTCCACCACCCGGCCGGGTGGCGCGACAGGTCGAAACCGCGTCCGGCGAGGAAGCCCGTGACCAACTCCGTGCGCTCGTCATCGGACAGACGCTTCAGGTGCTGCCCGTTCAGCCACTCCAACTTCTCGAGGTTGAAGACCGCCGGATTGCGACTCACCCGCTCCAGGAGGAAGACCCGCTCCAGCTCGGCAAGCGTGAATAACTCGGCCTTGTCGTCGTAGGACCAGCCCAGCAGCGCCAGGAAGTTCAGCATCCCGGCCGGCAGGTAGCCCAGTTCGTGGTAGGCCGCCACCGACGTTGCGCCGTGCCGTTTCGAAAGGCGCGCCCCGTCGCTCCCGAGGATCATGGACACGTGGGCGAAGACCGGCGGCTCCCAGCCGAGCGCAGTGTAGAGCGCGATCTGCCGCGGCGTGTTCGAGATGTGGTCGTCGCCGCGGATGACGTGGCTGATCTCCATCTCGTGGTCATCCACCACGCAGGCGAAGTTGTAGGTCGGCAGCCCATCGGCGCGCAGCAGCACGAAGTCGTCCAGCACGTCGTTGCGGAAGGCCACGCGATCGCGCACCACGTCCTGCCACGCCGTCTCCCCCGCGGTCGCGAGCGCGAAGCGCAGCGCAGCGCCGCGGCCTTCGGCCTCGAGCCGGGCGCGGGCCGCCGCATCGAGACCCCGGCAGCGTCCGTCGTAGCGCTGCGGCTCCTTGTTCGCCGTCTGCGACTCGCGCATCGCCTCCAACTCCGCGGGAGTGCAGTAGCAGGGGTAGGCCCCGCCCGCCGCGCGCAGCGCCGCGGCGTGGCGGTGGTAGTGGTCGCGGCGCTCGGACTGGAAGTAGGGTCCGTGGGCGCCACCAACCTCCGGGCCCTCGTCCCACGCCAGCCCGAGCCAGCGCAGGCTGTCGAGGATCGCGGTCACCGACTCGTCGGTGGAGCGGGCGGGGTCGGTGTCCTCGATGCGCAGCACGAAGACGCCCCCGTGAACACGCGCGAACAGGTAGTTGTAGAGCGCGGTACGTGCACCCCCGACGTGCAGGAAGCCGGTGGGGCTCGGAGCGAAGCGAACGCGGACGGTCACGTGCGGGATCCTCGGGCTGCGGTCGGTCGCCGGGCTAACCCCGACCCTGCTTCCTCTCGATCTTCGCCCAGGCGTCCTTCAACGTGACCGTGCGGTTGAAGACCGGGGCACCAGGGCTGGAGTCCTCCGCGTCGGCGCAGAAGTAGCCAAGCCGCTCGAACTGACACGGCGCGCCCGGCACCGCCGCGGCCAGCGACGGCTCGAGCTTGCAGCCCTGCAGGGTCTCCAGCGAGCGCGGGTTGAGGCTGCGCGTGAAGTCCTGGCCCTCGGGCACGGCCTCCGGGATCTCCACCCCGAACAACGTCTCGTAGAGCCGCACCTCGCCCTCGACCGCATGAGCCGCGGACACCCAGTGGATCGTGGCCTTGACCTTGCGCCCATCGGGCGTGTCGCCGCCGCGCGTGGCCGGATCGTAGCGGGCGCGCACCTCGACGACCTCGCCGGTCGCGGAGTCCTTCACCACGCCGGTGCAGGTGATCAGGTACGCGTAGCGCAGCCGCACCTCGACTCCCGGGCTCAGGCGGTGGTACTTCGGCGGAGGCACCTCGCGGAAGTCTTCGTGCTCGATGTAGACGACGCGAGAGAACGGCACCCGGCGGGTACCCATCGCGGCGTCCTCCGGGTTGTTGACCGCCTCCATCTCCTCGACCTGCCCCTCGGGGTAGTTCTCGATCACCACCCGCAGCGGCCGCAGCACCGCCATGGCGCGCGGGGCGCGCCGGTTGAGGTCTTCGCGCACGAAGTGCTCCAGCAGCCCCAGTTCGACCATGTTCTCGCGCTTCGCCACGCCGATGCGCTCGCAGAAGGCGCGGATGGCCCCGGCCGGGTAGCCACGCCGCCGCATACCCGAGAGGGTCGGCATGCGCGGGTCGTCCCAGCCCCGCACCTGCCCCTCCTGGACGAGCCGCAGCAGCTTGCGCTTGCTCATCACGGTGTAGGTCACGTTGAGCCGCGCGAACTCGTGCTGGTGCGGTTGCGGCCGGGGCAACTCGAGCGCCTCGAGGATCCAGTCGTAGAGCGGGCGGTGGACCTCGAACTCGAGCGTGCAGATGCTGTGCGTGATGCCCTCGATGTAGTCGCTCAGGCCGTGGGCGAAGTCGTACATCGGGTAGATGCACCACTGGTCGCCCGTGTGATGGTGCGAAGCATGGCGGATGCGGTAGAGCACGGGGTCGCGCAGCCAGACGTTGGGCGCCAGCAGGTCGATCTTCGCGCGCAGCGTGCAGGCGCCGTCCGGGAACCCGCCGGCGCGCATCCGCTGGAACCGCTCGAGGTTCTCCGCCACCGGGCGGTCCCGGTAGGCGCTCTCCTGCGCCGGCCGGTCGGGGGCGCCGCGCATCTGGTCCACCTCCTCGGCGGAGTGGTCGCAGACGTAGGCCTTGCTCCTGCGGATCAGTTCGAGCGCGTACTCGTAGAGCGGCCCGAAGTAGTCCGAGGCGTAGAACGGCTCCAGCGCTTCACCGCGGCTTTGCGCCGGCATGACCGGAGGGAGGTAGTAGTCGTCACGACCCTCCACGGCGCGCGACTCGGCCGTCCGGCCGACCGGCTTGAGGCCCAGGCAGTGGTCGGCCCAGCCGGCGATCAGCCACTTCACGTCGGCCGTGATGGAGTCGACGTACTCGACGTCCTCCTTGGTCGGATTCGTGTCGTCCATGCGCAGGTTGCACTGCCCGCCGAACTGGCGGGCGATGCCGAAGTTGAGGCAGATGGACTTGGCGTGGCCGATGTGGAGATAGCCGTTGGGCTCCGGCGGGAAACGGGTCACCACACCGCGACAGCGGCCCGCAGCCAGGTCCTGTTGAACGATCTCCCGGATGAAGTCCTGGTGCTCCTGGGTCGGCGGGTCCTGGTTCATGTTCGCGTCCGGCGTGGCGCCCCTGAAGGTGACGTGTCACGGGATCGAAGCGGATGCAGCGGACTCTAGCACAGCCCGGCGCGGCGCGGCCCGCGACCCGCCCCGTGGTGATCGACCGCAGCGGACGCGACGGAGGCCGCCCGGGATCCCCCGGGCGGCCTCCGTCCGCATCAAGCCCTTATCGGACCACGACGAGCTTCCGCGTGCGGGCCTCGGACCCCAGCGAGAGACGCGCGAAGTAGACTCCGGCATGCGCCGGCGCCCCCGACGCGTCGCGCAGGTCCCATGACACGGAGTGGCGCCCCGGCTCGGCCCGGCCGCTCTGCAGGGTGCACACGCGGCGCCCGGACAGGTCGTAGATCGCCAACTCGAGCACACCTCCCGCGCGGTCGGCCGGGACGCCGTACCAGAGCCGCGTTCCGCTCCGCGCCGGGTTTGGCGCGGGCAGCGCCATCTCGAGCGCGCGCGGCAGGGCCTGGGTCTCCTCTTCCGCTCCTACCAGGATCGGGGTCCCGGCGTAGCCCGTACGCGCGGCATCGTGGTGGAACTGCGGCCACGGCGGGATCTGCCCGGGCGAGAACGGGAAGTCGTAGTCCCACATATAGACATTGAGGTCCAGGCCGACGACCACGATCTCGGTCATCCCATCACCGTCACAGTCACACAGCGCGGGCGTGCCAGACCCCTCGCCCGCGAGTTTGATGGGGAACCCGGGCAGCATGCTGGCATCGGCTCCCGAGAACGCGGTCAGCTCGCCGTTCTGATCCACCATGACGATGTCCGGATGGCCGTCGCCGTTGATGTCCGCCACGATCGGGCTGGCCTCCGTCGCCCAGCTCGTGAGCGTGCTGTAGCGGACGTTGTCCCAGGGCGGGACGATGGCCCCATTGCGGTCCCACACGTAGAGCCCGCCGGCGGTGCTGGCTTGGACGATGTCGAGATACCCGTCGCCGTTCATGTCGGCCAGCGCGGGCGAGGGATTCCGGTAGGTATCCTCCATGCTGCAGGAGACCGGGAAGCCGGGCCGGCGCGATCCATCGGCGCCGAACACGTAGATGGAGTCGCACTCCGCGGGCACCACGATGCTGAGCGGGCCGGCGGGCCCGTCCAGGCTACCCACCGCCGTCGAACTGCTCACGCCGGCCTTGAGGTGTACGGGGAAACCGGGCAGGTTGCTGCCGTCGTACCGCCAGGCATAGAGGTGCTTGTCCACCGCGCCGTAGACGATCGCGTTCGTGCCGTCGTTCTGGAGTGGCGCCAGTGTCGGCGCGCCGAAGTTCCACATCGCCTCCGTCCGCTTGAACACACCCAGGGTCGCCGGGTTGCTGTCGCCGTCCATCAACTCGGTGCCGTTCGCGCGCAGCGCATAGATGTTGTACCCGTTCGAGCCCACCACGAGTTCCTTCTGTCCGTCGCCCTGCAGGTCAGCGACCGCCACGGCCGCATACATGGCGTCGCCGAGCGTGACCGGCCAGCCCGGCCGGTTCTGGCCCGCGAGGTCAAACACGTAGATGCGTTGATCGTCCCACGTGGAGCCGATGATCTCCTTGGCACCGCCGTCAAGGTCGGCGACCGTGGGACCGCCCCAGTAGCGGCTGCCCAAGGTCGTGAAGTCCCCCGGGGTGCTGAAGGAGCCATCAGCGTCCACCGGGGAGCTGCCGTCCGAATGCCACACGTAGAGCACATCGGCGCCGACCACGATTTCCATCGGGTAGCCACTGTAGATGTGGTCCACCACCACGGGGGCCGGCGTCTGGGTTCGGGTCTGGAACGGGAACATGGGATGCATCGGCGGGTTCGTGCTCGAGGGCACCAGCGCCGAGAGCGCCGACTCGTTGCCTGACAGGTCCACCGACGAGACCTTGTGGTAGTAACGCGTGAGCTGCAGGAGCCCGTCATCCAGGAAGTAGGCCGTGCGGTCGGTGGGCACCGGGGTCACCTTGACGAAGGGTCCGGTGGACGCAGTGGCACGGTAGACGTTGTAGCCCGTCAGTCCCGGATCCGCCACCCTCGCCCAGGTCAGCGAGATGCTGCCCGCCGCGCCGACGGCCAGCAGCGTGGTTGGCGTGGCCGGGTACAGGATGTCCAGCGTCTGTCGCAGCCGCTCCCCATACTGGTCCGAGACCACGAGCAGGAGCGTGGCGGCGGTGCTCGTCGGAGTGAACGTGAGTGCGTCACCCGAGACTTCCTGGCCGGGCTGGATGTCGCCCCACGATGTCATGCTGTCGGTCACCGTGGCGAGCCCGTCGAGGTTACGCAGCCGGGCCGACACGCTCCTGGCGACCCCGGTGCCCAGGTTCCGCAGACGGATGGAGTAGCTGACCACCTCGCCCGCGTCGGGCCGTCCGTTCGCGTTGCCGTCGGTCACCGCGTGCCCGGAATGTTGCAACTCGGGAGCCCGCACCGTCAACTGGAAGCGCTCCACGTAGGTGCGCCCCGCGCCGTCGGCCAAGCGCAGCTCGAAGGGGACCTCGCGCTGATCCCCCGCCGTGAACGGGAGGCTGACGAGCAGGCCCGTGGACGGGCTCGCGCTGTCCCCCGCGGCGATCGTGCCGTAGCTCGCGGCAGGCTGCAGGACGGTGACCAGCCCGTCGGTCGTCAGCAGCGTGCCCGACAGCGACGTCGCGCCCGAGCCGCCGTTGTTCCGGAGCATCGGGTACAGGGCGACCGTCTCGCCTGCGTCCCAGATCCCGTTCCCGTTGCCGGAGGTGCCGCCCGCGCCGCTGTCGACGATGAGCACCGCGCGCCCCGCCAGCGCGGGGTAGGCGCCGGCCACGAGGGAGACGGAGGCCCGGTAGGGCCGGCAATTGAACCCGGTCACCGTCAGGGTCATGGTGCCGAGGGTGTCGGGCCGGACCGCCAGCGTCACGTTCCCGGCCGCGTTGGTGAGGGCGCTCGCGAACTCGTGGTTCGCCCGGTAGAGCGTAACCCGCGCGCTGTCGAACGGCACGCCGCCCGCCGCCACGTTCACGGTCAGGGTCGAGTCGCTGACCGGCATCGAGGCCGGATGCGCGACGCTGAGCGTGCGTGGCGTGACCGTAAAGATGCGCAACTCCGGGTCACCCAGCAGGACCAGCGCCATCTGCGTCCAGCGGTGCACGCTATCGTAGTTCGACAGGCCGGCGAACGGCAGCTTCTGCCGCGCCTGCGTCTCGCCGATGGCGGTGACGCCCTGCTGGTACAGCAACTCGAAGTACTCCTTCTTGTACTGGCGTCCATAGGTCGGGAAATCGTACCGCGTGGAGCCGATGACGGTGACGGCACCGCCGTTGGGGGCCTTCATGAAGGCCTCGGCGATGCACGGGTAATCGATCGAGGTGGAGTTGCAGTTGATGGCGTAGAGGTTCGTCAGGCGGTCGCCGTTCGTGAGCCCAGTCGCGTCGGCGTTGGTAAGGTTATCGTCCCCCACGCTCATGACGTTGCGGTAGCCGTGCCCGACGTGCAGAGCGATGTTGTAGCCCCGGTTCAGCGAATCGATCACGACGGCCCGCGTCTCGCTGAGCGAGCCCGCGCGCCAGCGTGCGTCGGTGTAGTTCTGGTAGAGTCGCGCGGAGTGGATCCAGGGCACTGTATCCAGGATGGGCAGCAAGTCGTAGTCGATGAGTTCGGCCCCGTCGAGCTGGGTCCCCGTGCCCTCCGACCATGGATTCGGGAAGAGCACCTCGGCGAAGGACAAGACGTTGTTCATGTAGTCGGCCACAGGCTCTCGCTGGTACTTCAGGGCCTTGTTCACCAGCAACTGCGCCTCGGCGAGCGTGCCGGCCGGGGCGCGCCCCACATAGACCTCGGGCAACAGGTCCGCGGAGTCGCCCGGGGTCAGCGGATAACTGATGGCGCCCTCGCCGTAGATGCTGTCCCCGTCGGCGTTCCAGTTGCCATCCAGGCACGAGAAGTAGAGGTCCGTGGCGATGACCTCGCCACCGTAATAGGTGGTGTGGGCGAAACGCGTGGGGATCACCTCGGTGTCGCCCCCCAGCAGGACCCACTTCGTGCCCCAGCGCGAGTAGGCGTCGCGCAGGAAGAGGCGCACGCGTTCGGCATCGTCGGCGCCGAACGGGTACTGCTGCTTGATGAACGAGATGGTGCGCACCACGGCGGGCACGCCGCTCTGCGTCTTCCAGTCCGCGAGTTGCTGGAAGGCCGGAGCCATCGCGTCGTTGGTGACGATGACGTAGGCGACCGGGCTGCCCAGCAGTGAGGGCAACTGCGTGGCCTTGAAGGGTTCCGCCCGACGCGCGCCCCCGACCAGGGCCGTCGGCTGGGCCGTGCGCGATCCGGGACCCGCCGCGCCGACACCACCGTCCTCCCAGTCGGGCACGATGCGTTCGCGCTCCAGCGGCCGCTCCGAGGTGGTCTCGAGCACCAATCGCACGCGCATCCGCTCGACCCGCTCCAGTTGGCCCGTCGCCGGGTTCCAGCGCACCGGCGCGACCACGACGTAGGCCACACCCTGACCGCGCTCGAACCCTTGCGCACCGACCTGCACCAGTTGCTCGGGGACAAAGCCCGCACGTCCGAAGATCGCGGGGTCCGGCACTGAGCGTTCGAGGCTATCCACCCCGGGGCGCATGAGCGGCGCGCTCGGCAACCGCACGTCCAGCGCGAGCGGGGCTGTCTCGAGCCCGACGATCTCCACCGCGGCGAGCCGCAACCCCCGGGGCAGCTCCACGCGCTCCCCCACCAGGGGCAGGTCGGGCCGGCCGGCGGTGTATTCCCGCGTGGCCGAACTCATCCCCACCTGAGTCGTGCCGTCGGCATTCCGGGTCAGCTCGAACCGGTCCGGGCCATAGCGGAACTCGCGCTCGATCGAAGTCGAGGCCGACGCGGCACCTGACGTCAGGGCCGCCCAGATGGCCGAACCAAGCAGGATGCAAAGGACCAGGCAAGCTGACTTCTTCATGGGTTCTCCCGGAGAGTTTGGCAGAGCAGGGCGACAGACTGGGCGATCGAGAGACCGGCCGGGACAACACGCAGAGTGGCGACGGGCATGGATGTGACCACCTTGGATGCTCGAGCCGGCCCGGAGAGTTTCCAAATCAAGCGCGTGCGAACCTGGAACATGATACCCCGGCGGCGGGATCCCCGCCTAGCGTTTCGTGGGGAGGGGCGGTCCGCCGGGAGATCCCGCCGCGGCTGACCCCGCCGGGGTGGACCACCCACCCCCAGCGCAACCTGGCCCAAAATGCGGGTGGAAAGACAGGGGCGCGGCATTCTCCCGTGCCAGCCAGACCCAGGGCAACCCCGCCAGCGGGAGCACGACCAGGTCCTCGCGCAGGCGGGCCTGCGCCGCGTCCGGGCCGGGCGAGGTCGAGCCGCGCGCCGGACTGAGCAGGCCATCGAACTCCCGCGTCCGCCAGCCGGTGCGGAAGGCACCCACCGCCGGCCCGCGCAGGGGCATGACGAGTGAAGCCAGGGTACCTGCAGGGTCGTCCGTCCAGGGTTGCTCCTCGACCAGGGCGAGATGCGAGAGACCGACGAGCAACTCGTGCGCGAGTTTCGCTCCGCGCAGCGGGCGCAACTCCGCGTAGATGCCCAGCCTCGACCACTCTTCTTGCAAGGCCCTTGCCACCGTGGCGCCGGCGCCGTCCGCGTCATAGCCCATCACCACGTGGAAGGCCTGCCCGAGCTTCCCGCGCCCCATCCACTCCCGGGCCTGTCCCTCATCCAGCGCGGGGAAGTCATACGGGCCCGCTCCCGGCAGCCAACTCCCGAGCCGCCGCGCGCGCGCGCCCAGCAACTCCAGCACCCGGTCCCGGTTCACGCTGTGCGCCAGCGCGTAGCGCGTCGCCAGGCGCGAGGTGGGCGGCAGATCGGCGCGCATCACGAGCAGCAGCGTCCGCGCAGGCTCGGCCGCGCGCACCCCGAGCCGGAAGCCCTGCGGCGCGGCCGCCGCATCCAGCGTGGCGGGCAGCGGCCAGACCAGGTCGGCGGCATTCGCCCGCAGGAAGGTCAGCACCCGCCCGGCCAGGGGCTGGAAGCGCACCAGGATCGTGTCGGGACCGGGCGCGCCCGCACGCCGGAGCAGCGTGAGCGCGCGCCCGGGCTCCTCCCCCAGCACCCGGTACGGCCCGAGCCCCGCGGCGTCGCGCCACCCGCCGGACGCTGAAACCGACCACGGTGCGCTCAGGCCGGGGAGCGCGAGCTTCGCGGGCAGCAGCGGGTCGCGGCGCGCCAGCCGGAGCACGAGCGTACGGGGGTCGGGCGTCTCGATCCCGAGCGGCGGCAGCGGCCTGCCGGCACGCACGCGCTCGACGCCGGAGACCGCGCTCAGCAGCCAGGCCCGCGAGCCGTGGTCCTCACGCCCCAGCCCGGTGCACAGCGCGCGCCGGAAGTCCGCGCTTCCGCACGGGGAGCCGTCGACAAACACGAGCCCCGGCCGCAGGTGGAAGGTGAGCGCGAGGCTGTCCACCGACCACTCCCAGCGTTCCGCGGCTCCGGGCACGAGCGTGCCGCTGGAGTCCTCTTCAACGAGCCCGCACGTGAGCAGCCGCTCGAGGGCCCAGCGCAGGGGGTCGGGCGGCCCACCGGGATCGAAGGCAGGCTCCAGGTGCCCCGCGATCCAGACGCAGGACGTGCCACGCGCGGGTGGACGGTCCGCGCAGCCAGCGCAGCAGAGCGCGGTGAGCGCGAGCAGAACGGCGAGCAGGACAGCCGCAGCGGGAGGCGTTCGAGGTTCCATGGGCGGGCGCAGTCTAGACGGCTTCCGCGCCGCGCGGAAGCCCCGCGCCGGGCGGGCCTTTGCCCGTGCGCTCGAGGCCATGCTAGCGTCCGGCCGTGCATCCCTTCCCTCTTTCCGACCGCCTCGAACCGTGAGCGCGGGCATCGTTCCGCCTTCCACCGCGGCACCAGGGGTCGAGCGCATCCTCGAGGGCCTCAACCCGGAGCAACTTCAGGCCGTCACTCACGGCGAGGGCCCACTCCTGATCGTGGCGGGCGCGGGCACGGGCAAGACCCAGGTCGTCACGCGCCGCATCGCCTG
>Ga0315276_10001387_pt1 | contig 21634 bp, 34 predicted proteins | sample YL17G05_0_MG_FD_204542 | JGI IMG/M metagenome (GOLD analysis project Ga0315276, IMG submission 204542) | Sediment microbial communities from Yellowstone Lake, YNP, Wyoming, USA - YL17G05_0 | ecosystem: Environmental > Aquatic > Freshwater > Lake > Sediment | place: USA: Wyoming | collected... | reverse complement strand
AGACGGCTTCTCGCGGTGACGCCGATCGTTTCGGGGAACGGATCGGCAATGATGTGTCGCTTGGGGCTCTCGCTCATAAACGTTTTTTCGCTCACGCGCCCGCCACCAGCGCGCAAAACCGCTGCTCTTCGTGTGCCAGCTCGGGGGCGATGTCCCAGCCTTGGGCGAGCGCCTCGCGGAGCCGCAAGATGTTCTCGCGGGTGTCGCGGATCTGACGACGGCGCCGCGGCGAGCTGACCGGGCGCACGGGCGTTGGTGTGAGGTCGTAGATCCCGGTCCCTTCTGGATCGGTCGGTGCCTCGAAGGCGAAGTCGGGGCGGACGAAGCGCAGCGTGTCGGCCGCGTCGTCAATGCTGTCGGTTGTGTCGAGTTGGTGCATGGCTAGTCCTCCGCGTAGCGCGTAGCGAGCTTGTCGATCTGAGACTCGAAGGCCGTCCACGCCGGGGCGGTGCTGAGCGCATCCCAGGCGCGCTGGACGATCGCTGCGTCCTCCGGTGGCAGCACGGGACAGCCGCTCTGCTCGAAGATGCCGCCGCGGCCCTGCTCGACCAAGATCGCCTGCGCGTGGCGCTGCATCTCGCGCAGAACGAGCGCGATCAGGTTTTGAACTGTGCGACGCTCGGACAGCTTGTCGTGTGCTGCCTGGCGGTCGCGCCACGGCAGGTACCAGATCTCGTCGCTGTAGATCAGGAACAGAGCGCGTGTCGTCTGCGAGATGTCGTCGCCGAAGGGCAACTCCAGAGCGAGGTGTTCGAGCGTTTGGTAGAGCGTCCGCATGGCTAGAGGTACCCCAGCACCATCAGCTCGACGTCGGCCGGCGTGCGCCAGCTGCCGTAGCGAGTCTTGGGGTTCTTGGCGAGCCGCTCCATCTCGGCGGTCGCGAGCATGCATGCAGCGACCGCAGACTCGTGCGCGTCACGCCACTCCTGCGTGAAGCAGTCGTCGATGGCATCGCGAGCAGCAATCGCTGCGCGAGCGTCGGCGCGGAGCACGGAGAGCTTGTTGATGGGGATGGTCGCGATCGCGTCGTCGTCGATGTTGAACGTCGGGGTCATGCCACCCAGGTAGTTCAACGAGCATGCCGACCAGCCAGCCTCGCGGCAGCTTGTAAGCACGCGGATTCGTGATCAGGGTAGAAATATACCCGTGTTGTTGATTCGACAGGTACGCAGGCACCCGTGTCTTTTAGGATTGGCGTTCGCAGTGAGTGTGCCCAGAAACCCCCACCGAAAACGGGGGGTTCCAGGGAAACTATCCGGGTTATTGGGAAGACGATTGGACCGTTTCAGGGGGTCATGGGCGGTCACGGTTCTACTCTTGTCGAGTTTCTGGGAAACGCGAGTTCGACTCGTGTCGCGTCGACGCTTCACGAGGCGGTTACGTAAGCGGCTCGCGACGGGGTACTTTTTTGCTCCCACCGTAGGCGCGTCCGACGATCTCGCTGCGTGCCACGGAAGAAGAGTCCTGAATTCGGGAAGGACAACTGGAAGGCGCTGACCACCTGGCTCTCGATGGTCAACGATCTCGATAAAGAGAAGTTCCGCGACGGAGCCGCGAAGCTCGCGGACATCGTCGAGCGTGAAGGCCATGCGGCGCATCGCGCCGCAGACGTCCTCGAAGGCTTGAGTATGTTCACAACCGCTGCCCGTGACGCGAGGCCATCGAATCACTCGCGCAGCACGATTCTGCCGAAACTCCGACGGTGGCACGGCGAGGACAAGCGGCAACTAAGGGTCGCTGAGGGCCGTCTGGATCAACTCGTGGAAGTCGGTACCCGTGGCCAGCTCCGACAGCAAGCGGCGATTCTCCTCGACGCGGCCGAGCTGATCCGAATGAACCTGCAATGGCACGCGCAGGCTTTGGAAAAGCTCTGGCCGTCGAAGAAGGGCCGCACCCCGTCGGTGGCCAAGCACGAGGTGCTGTTGAAGATGATCGAATGGGAAGTCGGCCCCACCGAGATGTCCGAGCGGCTGCACGAGGCGGGGATCCGCGGCAAGGGCTTCAAGCCGCGTCCCTTGACGTCGGACCTTTCGCGCTACCGCGCCGAGTCTCGAAAGAAGAAGAAGTAACGAAACAGTCGCCGATCTGGCTGTTTCGTGACTCTTCTGGAGGTCAGGTAACGGAACGCGTCCGTTACCTCACCCTTTCGTGACTCGGAGGCTCCAAAGGTCACGAAACACCGCCTGCGGACGCTGTTCTGTGACCTTTGATCGTCACGAAGCTCGCGTTCATTCGCGGATCTTCGTGATGGTTCGTCGTGCGAAATCGAACGGGTGTCGATCACCCCGCGCGATAAGGCTCGCCAGTTCGCCCTGCTGAAAGCAGCGCTGCTCGCGGCTGCACGTGCCGCGGTGGCGAAGCTCACCGACGATCAGTGCGAAGTGATCTACTTCGAGATCGAGCAACGGCTCGCGGGCGCGGTGGATGACGAAGCACTGGACGTACCGGCAACAGAGCCGCGGAGCGCTCTGTCTCCCGTCAATCCCGTCAACGCTCCTTCCGAGCCTGCGAGCGCAGTACCTGCGGCGGCCATGCCGATGGTCGAGGCCAAGCGTCGTGCGGCGGAAGACATCGAGCGCGAGCGCTTCACGCGCCTCATGGAGCAGGCGGATGGCTGCGTGACGGATGCAGCCGAGCTGGCAGGCATGGACCGATCGAACTTCCGAAAGCGTCTCCAGCATCTCGGCCTACGCACTCCAGGAAAGAAGAAACCGGGTCCCAAGTACACGGATCTGATCCTCAAGATCCTCGACGAGAACCGGCAGGGGCTCCGCACGCACGAGATCGCGAAGCGGACCCGACAGGCAGGCCCGAACGCCTTCCGCACGTTGAAGCTGCTTGAGCAGCAGGGACGCGTGGAGCACCACGGCCAGCGCGCCAAGGCTCTCTGGACGCTTCCAGGTGGCGCGCCGGTTCCGCGCGTCGAATCGATCCCTGCGATCGTCGTCGACGTGCTCGCGAAGGATCGCCTGCCGATGGATCAGCGCCTGCTTGCGCGGCGGGTCGAGAGCGTACTTCGCGCCAAGGGCCGGAAGCTCAACGAGGCGACGCTCAGGCAGGAGATCACGCGGCTCATCGAGAAGGGCGTCGTCGCGTTTTTCGGCGCGAACGAGCACGGCCCGATGTTCGCGCTAACCGTCCCGAAGGGAGGAACCATCCTGAACTGATCGTCACTTCGCGGCGGCGTTCGCCTTCCGTTCGATCTCGCGCATCGCCACCGACAACATCCACGAGCTGACTCCGAGAGCCTCTTTCTTCGCGGCTTCGACCAGCACCTTCTTCTGCGCCTCTGTGACGCGGATCAGGATCCCTTTGTCCTTGATGCGTACCGCCTTCGCCTTCGTCGACTTGCTCTTGGTCGCCATGTTCGCCATCTCCTTGATAGCCCTTGTATATCCATTGGCGCACGGTGTCAACCTCGTGAGCTGTCATAGCCATTGGCTATACATTGGTCATCATGAACGACGAGATCTCCTCGGACATTCGCTCTCAGCGGGGCCTTGCTCTGGCGCAGGCGCACAAGGACGCAATCAAAGTCCTCGTCGGCACGAAGTATCTCGTGCCGAGCGCCGCGGGAAACGGCAGCACCTACGTGGTCGACGTGCGAACCGACAACGAGCGGTGCTCTTGCCTCGACTGGTCCAAGTTGGGCGGTCACGGCCGGTCACACCGCTGCAAGCACATTTTCGCAGTGATCCACGTCGTGACGCTGGCGGACGGCAGTGAGCTGATCATGAAGGAGCCGCCGAAGAAGAAGTACCCGCGGAACTGGACGGCGACCAACGTCTGCCGGACTCTGATCCCGCACCTCGCGCCGCACTACTTCGAGCTGCTCGTAGACGGTCTCGGGCTGCGTGGTTGGAAGCCTGGCGACAACGGGCGTCCCCCGGAAACCCCGCTCCGCGACGTGCTGCTGGTCGCCCTGATCCGCGCCTTCTACAACCTCACCGCTGGCGAAGCCATCGCACAGGCGGACGTCTACTGGAAGGCCGGTCTCATCACGCTGACCAAGGTGCCGCACTACAACACGCTGCTTTACGTGTTCGCCAGGCCCGAGCACATGGCGCTCCTCCACCGGCTGCTCGCCGGATCGGCGTTGCCGCTGATCGGTCTTGAGGACACGTTCGCCGTCGATGGCACGGGGTTCGGCACAAGCGTCTACGATCATCACTACAAGCAGAAGCACGGCTCCGATGCCGAGAAGCGGAAGCCGACGCGGCACGGTTGGGCGGAAGCTAAGATCGTCTTCGGCGTGCGGACGCTCTGCGCACCGGCCGCGCAGGTCACGGATCAGCACGTCGGCGAGCCGAGGCTCATGCCCGAGCTGCTCCGGCGCATCGTCGCTGGCGGTGGTCGCGTGAAGGAGTGGCTGGGGGATGCCGCGTACAACTCCTGGTACAACGTGCGCGCCGTCGAGGACGTCGGCGCCACGCCGTTCTACGACTGGAAGGAGGGCGTCACCGGAAAGACGCAGCCCGAGACCGTCGGTCGCCTGTATCGCCGGTTCAAGGACGACGAGGAGTTGTATTGGGAGCGCTACGGGCGCCGCAGTCTGGCCGAGAGCGGCATGCACGCGGTCAAAGAACGCTTCGGCTACACGCTCAGCTCGCGCGCGAAGCCGGCCCAGTTCGCGGAGGTGATGCTGCGTCTCATCTGCCACAACGTCGCGCAACTGATCATGGCGGTGCAGGAGTTCCAGGTCGATCCTCGGTACTGGGCGAAAGAGCTGATCGCGAAGCTGCCCGAGCTTGGAAGCACGCAACCTCGCGGGATCGAGCTGGCGCGCCTCGGTGAGAAGGTCACCGAGGAAGACGAGGTCGAGTAGTCATGCCGTACCGCGACCTATCCCGCATCGAGCAGCAGAACGTCCTCGACACGCTGCGCGCGCTGCGCGCTCGGTTCGGCAACTGGCTCACCGTCGAGCGCGCGCTACCGATCTCGCACAGCCAGCGCGTCGAGATGACTTCGGGACGGTCCGAGGTGAGCACAACGGTCGCGTTCCGCATCGCCAAGCTCCTGGAGGTGTCGCTCCACGACGTTATCCAGGGCATTGCGCTGCCCAAGCCGACCTGCCCCCACTGCGGGAAGGTGATCTAGCTCGGGATCCCGCACAGGTAACGGAACGATGCAGAAAAGCGGAGTTTTGTTACCAGATTCGATAGACTCGAAGGAGCATGACGCCCGCGCAGCAAAGGTTCATCGAGTACGCGACCGTCGAGGCCGCCACCAACGGCTTCCTCTTCGAGTTGAAGGAGCCGCGGGACGATCGCGAGGGCGCCTCGCTCACGATCAAAGCGAAGTCAGGATCGGCCTACGACACCCTTGGGATCAGCCCGGACGGCTGGGTCGGGACGGTCTCGATGAGCCAGTCATACGACAAAGACCTCTCGAAGTTCGTCAATAAGCTCCTCGCCGCGGGTAAGAAGATGCGGCCGAAGCCGGAGAAGAAGCCGAAGCAGCCGAAGCCGCCTGCTAGACGCTGCTCATCGGGCAGCTTCAAGGACCACGCGATCATCCGACAGATCGTCGACCGAGTCCACGTTGGTACCCCAGAGGCTGAGGTCCTCGAATACGCACGATCACGCTTGGCCGCGGGCGCCTGGGACAAGATGTCGGCGAAAGATCGCAAGGCGTTTGAGTGCGAGGTCCTCAAAGCGCACGATCGAAACCGTGCAACGTACCGTCAGGTGATGCGATGAAGAAGACGGCTGCGCGGAAAGAAGGCTTGTCCCTGCCCGCAATCGAGCTTGGTGTATTCAGGGACGGGACGGCTTGGATCGTGGACGGCAACCACCGATTGATCGACGCGCGGAAGGCACGGTTGCCAAGCGTGCCGGTGACGTTCACGTTCGTCGGCACGTAAACTGGGCCAGCCCGATCATGTTCGAGCGTTTAGCTCGGTTCTACTTCTGTTGAGTTCTGAGGAAGCACGGTTCGATTCATGTCGGCACCCATGCGAATGCCGTCGGCGCCGTGTGCGTCCTGCATGCAGGCTCCGTAATCGACGCGCGCAGTTTCCGACGGTTGGCTGAGGTTCTTAGGAAGCCCAGGGGGTATCTGGGAAAAGCGGGCTTCCTGGGCACACTCGTTCGCAGTAGGTCACGCGCTCGGCGTATCGCGCAATCAATCCTGCCAGCAGCCTCTCCGCATGCCGTAAACGCTTGTCGGATAGCACTCTCCGCGCGCTGCGCATGTAAGCCTTCACGCGGTGTTCTAGATCGTGATCGGAGGGCGCGATGCGCTCTGTGTCGATGAACGCGATCTTATCGTCGTCGATCGTGAACGGCGCATTGAACGCGAAGAAGTCCAGCTCTTTGAGGTTGAACCAAATAGAAGCCAGCTCCGTCAGCGTGTCGTCGTCGATGTCCAGATAGCGGCGTGCCGATTCATCCTTGGGATGAAAGTGCACGTAATCTGCAACGAGGACATGTCCCAGATCTCGACCCGCCTTGAACTGTGGCGGCAGTTGAACGACCCACTTCTGCGGGACGGTCACATGTTGGAAGCCCTGCGCTTCGATGAATTCACGCAGGGCGCACGCGCCTTCAACCCGGCGTTTGTACCTGGTTAGCTCGATGAGATACAGCCGAGCTTCATCAGGGAAGCGCTTGAACACGTATTGCGGACACGAGGGGTGCCGCCCCACCATGATCTCGTCGTCACGCGCCCGCAGAATCTCGAATCCGGCCTGTCTCCAGGCATGGCCTGAAGCGAACATCTTCGGATCGTCAAACAGCCGTTCAAGTTCGAAACCTGGCGGCTGATGTGCGGGCGGAATGGTCACCGTGCAGAGACTAGTTCGACGACGAAGACGACGAAGACGACGAGCTTGAGCTGCACTCGCAGTCGAGGAGCCTCAGGATCTGGTTCGCGGCGTCCGTCTCAGCCTTGACGTGAGTGATCACGAGCGGGATGTAGACCGTTGGCACTTCTGCCGGAGCGCCCTCACCAACGTGCAAGCTGTCCAGGAACTCGTTGTACTTGATGCCGAGGTCGATCGTCTCCTTGTCGAGCGCCGGATCGCACTTGTTGTCATGCTCACCGATCTTGAGCATCTTCGCGCGCTGCTCGTAGAAGCGGTCGCTGATCTTCCTGGATTCGTCCAGCTGCTTTTCGGCAGACTTCGGCGCGATGAACGATTGACCGTTTTGCGCGTGCTCGGCGTTCCACTTCACCCAGAGATCACGAAGCTCTTGCGGCGTCCAAACCTTGCCGTCGATCGAATCGACGAACGCTTGCGCCTCTTCGATGCAGTGCGTGTAGACGTCGACCGACAGCCACCCGACCCATCCGCTCGTGCCGAGGTTGAACGGCCCTTGCATGTAGTTGACGATCGCTTGCTCCAGCGCGATGGTTTGCAGCGCGAGCGCTTTGGCGGCCGGCAAACCGCCGACGTATCCGCCGCTGATGAATGCCTGCCATTGTGCCGCCAGCGCGCCGGCTTGCGCGGCCAGCGCGGGGTTTCCGTCGAGCGCGAATTGATGGAAAATGCAGTGTTCCATCAAGTCTCTCGACCAGTAGACGATGTCGGTCATCAACGCGTTGATGCCGGCTTGGTCAGGGTGGTTCGTGCAGTGCTTGTGCTTGTGGTGAGACATGCGCCACCCTAAAGCGCACAAGCAACGAACACAAATTTCCGGCTGCTCTTCGTCGGCAGCGCGTCACGAACCGCATGACCCGACGGGGTCAGCGCGTTCGTGATCGATGGTCGTAGAGGATCATGAGGCCCTCCATCGGAGGACACTTCTCGATCCGCAGCACGTCGGCCAGATCGTCCTCGTCGAGGCGTGCCAGCAACTCGTCGGTGGTGATGGTGCCGCTGCGCCAACGACGAAACGCAGCTGTGTGAACGGAGGGACGAAGCGCGCGAACACGAGGTCCGCGGTGTTGCGGTAGCGGTTCATGGCAGCCACTCCTTGAGCGAGCGCGCGAGCGTCGCGATGGCCCGCATCTCGGCCGAGCTGGCGCTGTGACCGCTGGCGAGTATCGTGAGCCGGTCGATCAGGTTTTCGTAGACGGGCAGCAGCTCGCGACCGAGCTTGACCTGTTCGAGCGCGGTCCGAGCGTGGCGCTCGGTGAACACTGCCGCGAGGGCACCGTCGGCGCGCCACTGGAGTGCGCTTTCGACGTCCTTCGCCGCGGTCTCGCCGAAGGCCGCCTGTTCCTTGCGCGCGGATTCGATCGCGTGGGTCAGAAACGCGATCAGTGGCGTTTTGGCCTCTGGTGTCTTCATGACTGTCCTCCAGTAGTTGCGGGTACTGCGGCCTTGACGCGTAGGCACCAGCGATACAACTCGGCGGCGTTCTCGACCGGCCAGCGTGCCAGCGCCTCGCTGGCAAGTGAGAACCACACCAGCGCTGTCTCGAAGCGGACGCGCATTTGCGTGGAGTTAAGAACATCGACGCGCCCCCAACCCAGCTGCGGATGACAGATCAGTACGTCGCTGCGGCGTGCCACAGCGCCGTCGCCCATTGCGAAGACGTGCTGGGGCTCGACCATGATTGCGTCCGTGATCGTGGTGGTGGTGTGCATGGTCATTTCCTAACGGAGTCCGTGCCGCTGGAGCAGGCGACGAAAGTTGGTGCGATCGATGTTGCAGAGCGCGGCGCCCTTGGACACCGAGCCCGCGACCCGCTCCATCACGCGAACGAGGTAGCGGCGCTCGAACTCGGCGGCGACGAGCTGCTTGGCGTCGAACAGAGGCATCGACATCAACACCTCTTCGTCGAGCACCACGGGAGCGGTCGTGACTTCTTCGTCGACGAACGCGGCCTGTTCGGCGGTGAGTGCGAGTTGCTGCATGCCGACGGGTATTGCGTCGCGCGTGCCGATCGCGACGGCCGCCAGCCGCCAAGCTCGCGATCGCAAACCCTGGGTAGCGGGCCACCCGTATCCCGCGCAAAACGAATTCCGGTTGATTGGGGTCGTGAATATCCGGGTACTTTTTCACTCACCCGAACTGAAGCGCACGCAAAACGCAAAAACGTCTTTCGCAGGCCCTCGTGTTGGCACGTGGCACACGGGTGGGTCCCAAGAAGGGATCGGCGAGCCAGGCAGCAAAATGGACTGAAATTTCTCGTTTTGTTACTATCGCGACTCATCGACGAGGTTCGGGCACAGATGAAGATCACCGTGCGCAAAGTTGGGTCACGCTGGCAGCCAGTAGACAGCCGGGGGACCGTAGTTCGGGGGGATGTCTACAACGCCAACGGAAGGGGCTACAGCACGAAGGAAGGTGCTGCCGAGGCCGCAGAGATGTTGCGTGTGAGTCGTTCATGGAAGCCGCATGTCCGTGAAGTGAAAAGAGCGCATGCGACGATCAGCACCGAGGCGCCCGACGATTCGTGGCTTGTCGTGATGGACGCCCTGATGAGCGGCGATGCGAAGTTGGCCGCCGATGTATGGAACCGGCTGTACTACGAGGCCGGAATGACGCCGCCATCGCCGCCTGAGCGCTTCACCAAAGCGCTCAAGAGCAAAGGCAAGAACAAGATCGACAAGAGCGTGCTCGACAAATTCAAACAGCTCGCACCCAGGTACGAATCTCTATTCAAGCGCGACGCGCGCATCGTGGAAGGTCGCGGCATGGGCGGATTCATGGATCCCCCGGGTTACCCAACGCACACTTTCCACGTCGAAACTGATCTTGGACGTCGCCCTCATAACAGAGGGTCGATGTCAGTCACGGCAGCCGCAGAAGAGCGCGGTTCAGTTGACCCGACTACCCGCAAGGAAGCACAAGAGCTGCTCGACAAGTGGGATCGTAACCGGCCGTCTCTCGACTCTCCAAAGGTTCAAGCGTGGATTGCTGAGGTCATCCGCCACTTCGGCAACACGGGTCGCGCTGTTGAACAGATTCAGAAGTTTTACCCAGAGTATGAGCCGACGACGTAGTCCGGTCGTCCGGTCGTCCTTGTCGCTGAAGCCACGCTAGCGCGCTTTCCAGACGCGTTGTTCGATGCGGCCACAGATCGCGAGCTAGCAGCTCTTCAGGGGTCCGCAAATGCTTGGCATCGTTGCAGGCGTCGCAGGACGGCAGGCAATTCCCAGCTGTCGTTCCACCTCCTCGTGACAACGGCGTCGCGTGCTCGACCTCAGTCCAGCGTTCGCCACAATAGGCGCAGCGGTCCTCGAAGAAGCTAACCACAAGCCTCCATTCTTCGTTCGTTAATGTCGAAGGAAGTCCATGGCGCCGCGCACTCCAGCGCGCCGCTTTGAGAACGTTCTGAATGGGTCGTTGTGCGGGTTCCGCCGAGTTCGTCGCATGCGTTATTGCGCGCTGCGCTTGGCGCATGCGGGAGTAAAGCGCGGCGACGACCTCTGTCATGGCGACGCAGCTTCGACACAGCCATCGGGTGTGATCACTTCGCCAGCCGCGATCATCTTTGGCGTAGCGTCGAACATCAGTGCCATCACACTTCTCGCAACCGAGCTGCCGCCCGGCAGAGATCATGTTTCCTCGTCGGTCATGCGCTTGATTTGTGCTGCATGAAAGACAGCCCCTTCGCGAGGGAACATCTTTCGCGTCGCTAGAAGCCGTGCGACTTCTCTCAAGGAGTGTCCCTCTGATCGCAGCTTCCTTGCCGCCGAGATCACGCGTTGTTCAGCGAGCGCCTCCAGCAACGTTTCCCCGTCGTCAGCAAGCACGAAGCCGTAGGGAACATCGCCGCCGGTCTTTTTTCCTTCTTTCGTGCGCTGCGCGAGTGCATGAGCACTGCGTTTTTTTCGATCACGCTCGTGATGATCGAAGATCGCAAGCACCTCGCGAATCGCGGCATTGAAGCCGATCGCGTGATCTCCGTCTTCGGGCTCGACGACAAGTTTGGCGATGTCAGCTCGAAGCGAGGCCCTGAGGGCTTCTGCCGGCTGGAGTTTGGAGTCATTTTTCACGCGCGCGCGTTGTATCACACGGTCATCAAGTGAAACAGCTGTTTCACTTTCTGACAAAGCGTAACATCTTGATTTCCAGTAGTCGCGACATAATTGCGAGTTATGTAGCCGTTTTGGTAGAGTGTCCGTAGATGCCGCCCCAGCCCGGTTCTGACGGTTCCCGTGAAGCTCGTGTCGCCTTCCTACGGGCTCGGGCGGACGAGCTGCTCCGCGACGCGATCGCCGCGGGCGACGCCGGTCTTTGGGGGGACGTCATCCGGCACGCAGCGATCGACACGGCACTCGATCTGTTCGACCAGGCGCAGCACCTCCAGGGCCCTTCGCCCGTGGACTCGATCGAGATCCTTCTGGCCAAGCTCGCGGCGACCGAACAGCTGCTGGGGCAGGCGCAGCGTGATCGAGATCGGCTGAGCAAGGCACGTGACGAGTTGCGCCTCGCGATCACCGTCAAGCAGGGCACATGTTTGTGCGCAGCGCAGCGCCACGTGTCGTGTTCAAAGCAGCGCCCATGGTGCACGGTGAACGACTGTTTGTGCGACACGTGCCGGCTTCGTGAGTCCGATGGCCAGAGGGTCAGGCTGTGAAGGACCGGCTGGCAGCTCGGTTGCGCCCACCCATTCAACCCGCGCCCGGCGAGTACGCGATCGCGGCGCTCGAACGCGCCAAGCAGTGCCTCGCCCGCACGGGCTTCGTCGCCGCGCTCGCGGCTCGATCGGACGATCTGGTTCGCGAAGCGCTGACCGAGGAGCTGCCATGACGCGCGACGCGACGACCAAGGATCTGCGGCGGGACGATCTCGTGGTCGAGAGCAGTGTGACGGGCTCCTCCTACGGCATCGTCGTGCAGATCGGAGACGCCGCCTTCGACGTCGCGTGGATCGACGGCGGCAGCACCTCACGCTATCGCCACGACAGCCGCAACCTCCGCGCCGCTTCCGAGGCCGAGATCGTGAAGGCGCTTGCCTTCAAGGGTTTCGATCCGATCGAGGCGCTTCGCAAGCTCGCGCAGGAAGTTCGCGCAGAGCGGCAACCCGGCTCGATCGCAAGACGCGGCGGTTTCCGGGTGTGTCGTGGTGGAGGCCCGCTGTGATGTCGCAATCGCCAAAGAAGCGCTGCCGGGGCTGCGGTCTCTACGACGGCCAGCACGAGAGGGCCTGTCGAGTTGTCGAGCGCGACGCTCGCGTGGCGTTGCAGGCGCAGTGCGATCACGCCACGCACGGCATCACGCAGACCACCGGCGACGTGTTGGGGCCTCCCTGTTGCGGTGGCTGCGGAATCGAGCTTTCGGAGGTGTCGCATGCACGCGACTTGTGAAGATCGGTCGTGCCCGATCTGTTGCGAGCGTGAACGCCTGGTTGCGTTGGATCTGTCCCGTGGTCTTCGGCCTGGCAGCAAGCTTCGTTCGACGATCGCGAAGATCAAAGAGAGCGCGGCTCGTCTTCGCAAACGCCGAGGATCTACGTGAGCGGTGACCTCTTGAAGGCCGACGTGCTTCGCGAGCGGGCAAACAACCTCCTGCGTGAAGCTGTGGAGGCCGGCGAGGCGGGCCTCTGGGGCGAGACGATTCGTCAGGCGATGGTCGACGCGGCGCTGCTCCTGCACACAGAAGCCACGCAGCTCGAAGGCAGGCCTCTCGAACCGCACGACGTCGAGCGCTGGGGCGCGTTTCTTCCGACCGCGCGTGTCGGCGGCTCGCTGCCGGTTACGTTCCGCGCGGACGGACACTTCATCGTGGTCGAGATGATCGTTCCCTACGAGCCTCCTGCACCGCACGGCACGGAACCCGAGATGAAGCTCTTCATCGACGACTTTGTCGGCGGCAAGATCCCTCTCGCGATCGCCCCGGGCTTTCCCGTTCCGGTCGCCGCTCGGTATCGGATGCCGCCCTTCGACCCCGACACCGCCGCTCGTTTCCTACGACAGATCGTTCGCTCTATTTACGTCCACGAGATCGACGAGCAATTCCGCGTCGGCGCTACGCGGCCGTTCGCGCCGGAGCACGTGTAGATGTCGGCAGTCATTCACGACACGCGTTTTGTTCGCGTGCAGCGCGTGGGCTGTTCCGACGTCGCATGTGCGTCCTGCGAGGGCCACTGGAGAAGTCCCGAGCTGCCGTGGAAATGGTTCTGCTCGTGTGGCGAGCTTGGCTGGGCGGCGACCGACGGAGAAGCCAGCGCGCTTGCGTATGCGCATCGAAGCAAGGGAAGTGCATGATGAAGTTCAACGACTACTCGGACGAAGAGACCTGTGGGAAACGCGTGCCGGGAGAGATCTCGGACCGCTACGCCGACCTCGGCGGCATTGCATGCATGCGCACGCAGGGACACGCGGGCGAATGCATTGCCACGGCGTGCGATGCTGGAGCGGCTGACGGTGTCCATTGGTGTTGTCGGACGAAGCTGGATCTCGATCATCACGCGCGATGCGCGCGGCGTGATGTCATCGGACGCGTGCCGCAATGAAACGGGACGTAACGCGAGGTGCGGAAACCGCGCTGGTTCAACGGCCGACGTCGCGCATCGACTTCAAGAGCGCCGCGCAGCAGGTGATCGCTGCGAAGAAATCGCCGCACACGCGGGCCGCGTACACCCGCGATCTCGACGGCTGGCTCTTGTTCTGCGGGAACCAGCGAATCGATCCGAAGACGCCGAGCTTGTCGGATGCGACGACCTATCGTGACGCGCTGATCGGATCCGAGGACACCAAGCGCAGGCGTCTCGCCTCGATGTCGACAATCTACAGCACGCTGCGCAAGCTTCCTGACGAGCACGGCCGGCCGATCGTGGCTTCCAACCCGTTTCACCCGGAGATCCTGTCGTGGCCGCGTGCTGGCAAGGTCCTCAAGTCCAAGCGCATCACCGATGACCAGGCATTCGCGATCGTACAGGCGGCGTCGGTCAATCCTCGCGACCACGCGCTCTTGTGTCTGCTGCTCGACACGGGATGGCGGCGCACCGCCGTCGTGTCCCTGCCCCGCGCGAACTACGACGGCCGCCGCGTCTACAACCGGCAGAAGGGCGACAAGGAGCAAGAGGTCGAGCTGCCCGACGCGTCGGTTGCCGCGATCGAGCGCTGGCTTCACGAGCGCCGAACGTCGGACTACCTGTTCCCCGCCGACGATGCCGACGGACACATGCACCCCAACACGGTGAACAAGATCATCGATCGCTGGGCCAAGGAGATCGCACCCGAGGCGCATCCACACAGCTTCCGTGCGCTGTTTTTACGCGACGCACACGACGCGGGATTGCCCGCGTACGAGATCCAGGGCGCGGCCGGCCACGCGAGCGCTGACATGACCGCTCGCTACGACGGCAAGGCTCGTGGCACCGGTGTCGCTCGACAGGTTGCCCAGTTCCGCGCGCAGCGGAGAGGGAAGCCATGAAGGCGGCTAATCCCTGGGGCGGGCCGAATTCCAAGCGCGTCGGTTCCTATATGTGCGGCGACACCGGAAGATCGACCCACTCCTGGTATCGATGGCGCGCGATCGGTGGAGACACCATCGGTCCGGATCAGCCGTGGCGGTACGAGCGCGAATGCCAGATGTCGGGCTGCGACGCGAAGGAGTTCGCGTTCGATCTGCCTGACGTTCGTGACATCGAGATCCTCATCGCGTTCCTAGACCAGTGCGGCATGTCGGCGAACGATTCGGTGCTCGAACGCGTGCGGGATCTGATCAGCCACGAGGGCAGTCGAGATCAGCTCGGGCAGTTGCCCTACAGTAGCGATCCGCGAGAGAAACCGTTCATGGAAGGCTGGAGCCAGGCGATTGGCCGTGTTGTGGAGCTTCGTGCCCCGGCCGCGCTCGATCCGACGGGGCGCCATCAAGATCCGATCAGGCGCGAGCTTCATGCCACAACCAGTCGCGCGCAGGCGCTGGACGCGTTCCAGCAGTGGGCGCATACCGAGGACGGGAAGGACTGATCCATGACGATGCCGAAGCGTCCCCTAGAAGAGGTCACTCCCGCCGCGTGCCCGTTCGAGAAGTTCTGCGATCGCTCGACGTGGATCTTCGGCCCGGGCAAATCGCGGAGCATGGATGTGCCGCGGTACGGCGCCGGGCAGCAAGGGATCCCGAAGGGTCCGCCGCGCGCCATCCGTCGGTGCCCGCTGTGCGGGAAACGTCTTCGCTTGCGCGCCAACTACTGCATCGGCGGCGAGTGGACGAACTGGCGCATCCCCGATCACAAGCCCCGCGTGACGCGCGCGAAGAGTTCGCGACGACAGTCACAGGCAAGCGCGAGAGGGCACTAGATCGAATGCCGGCGATGCATTGGGCTCTTCAAACCAACCTCTACACCGAGGAAGGCTGGGACGCGCTCGTTAGCGCTCTTGAGCGGTTGGGGTTCGCCTACTCCGTGCACAGGTACGTTCCCTTCGAGGGCACGCTCGATCCAGAGCTGTTACCAAGCGAAGCGCCCGTCGTCGTCATGGGTTCGTACTCGATGGCGCACCACGCGGAGAAGCACGGGTTGCGTCCGGGTGCGTGGCTCGACAACCTCGACTTCCGCACGCAGCACAAGCACTGGGCTGATCTCATGCTCAACGCGGATGCAACGTGCACCACGATCGAGGCCTTCTCGGGGCCGATCCCGCGACCGCTCTTCGTGAGACCGGTGCACGACACCAAGGCGTTCACGGGGAGGGTATTCGACGAGCCGACCTGGCAGGCGTTCCGCGACGGAGTGCTTCGGGCAGCGCCCGAAGTGTCAAGACCGACGGTCACCCCACAGGACGAGATCATGGTCTGCACTGCGAAGGAAATCTGGTCCGAGACGCGGACCTGGGTGGTGGACAGCCGCGTGGTAACTGCTTCGGGCTACAAGATCGGCACGATCCCGCGCTATACGTCGCCCGACCAGGTCGACGATCGCATCACGGCGTTCGCCCAGGCGTGCTCTGATCGCTGGCGACCCAACGACGCGTTCGTGCTCGATGTCGCCGACACCCCGGACGGGCTCAAGATCGTCGAAATCAACAACCTCAATGCGGCAGGGTTCTATCGTGCCGATATGCAGAAGCTCGTCGTCGCAATCGCCGAACTAGCGGAGGCACCGTAGATGGGCGTTGCCTCGGAAACCGGAAAACAGCGCGGATAGAGGGGCAGTTGCTCGAATTCGGAGGCAGCGCTTCACGGCAGCCAACGACACGGATTCGGGCACCGCTCGCACATCTCCTCGGTGATCAGCTCGCCGCGCGCAGTGCGCATGCCGATCGCGCAAGGAAGCTCTTTGTCACATTGCGCACAACACGGCGGTCCCAACGGGTCGCCAGTGGTTCGCGTCGTGCCGTGTTGTGAATGGTCGCAGGCTGCTTGTAGCCGGTCGCGCGCTTCTCGTGCAACTACGCGACAATCGGGCTCATGAGCGCCGTCGCGAAGGCCGCAACCGCGGCAGACAGTGGTGCGGACAGTCATCGGTAACCCCGGCACTTGATCGAGGCTCGCCGTCGCCGCACTCAAATTTCCTCAAACTCCTCGTCGAAAATGGCGGTGACCTCTCCACCGACCTGCGAAGCAGCCGCTTGAGCGGCGCGCTCCGCTTCGGCTTGCGTCCCGTGAACATCAAAGCGGAGTTCGATTCGGTACGTTTGCTTCTTCGTGCTTGCGTGATGTCGCGCTGGTCGCGACAGCGTTTTGGCAATCTCGCGACTCAGTTGGGCAGGCGACTTCTTCTTCGGCATGTGGTGGCGCGGCCTGTCGTTCATATCCACGAGTTTACCGCTCGCGGGGACAAAATGGCAGTTTCGCGTGCTTTCTGTCCCCCACGCCCGCCTACTTCACGAGCTTGAGCACGGCATCACCCGGCCGATCCTCGACGACGGTCTCCTCGTCTTCAAAGTCGGCTGGCGGGTGCCCACAGTGAGGGCACGTCCGAGGCGATAGGAGCGCGCCAGCGAGCAGATCGTCGATCGACATGTCGGTCAGCCGGGCGACGCTGTACGCGAGCCCTGCGGTCACGCTGCGGTGCTCATTGATCACCTTGTCGAGCGTGTCCGACTTCACTCGGAGCGCCTCGGCGACCGGCGCCCAGCTCCCCACGCGCAGCCGTAGGAAGCGGAGCGCCGTCCGCACGTGCCGTTGCTCTTTGGCGGTCAGCTTCACGGCATCACGAGGCGCGAGAACTCGGCCGCAACGCCTAGCTCCTCGATCGCCTGGATGATGCACGTCAAATTCCACAACAACACTTTGGCGAGTACCTCGTTCTGCTGCGCGACGAATTTCTTGGAGCGCACGCTGCCGCCGAACTTCTGCTTGATCGCCCCGAACGTCGCCTCGACGTTGCTGCGCTGGTGGTAGTGCTTGAGGAACTCCTCCTTCTTGAGATCGAAGTAGGACCACATCCTCCGCCAGTGCTCCGACGGGTTTTCCATGTTCTTTTCCTTCCTTCTTTGGTGGGTGGTCGTGAATGGCACGAAGGGCACCGCACCGAGCGCGGCGACCGTCGCCAGGTTGTCTTTGTCCAGGTAGCCCATGTCGGCGCAGACCTCCTTGATTTGGAAGCGCTTGGCCGTCACGTTGATCAGTTCGTCGAACTGCGTCGTGTCGCCGGTCCCCTTGCCTATGCTCGGCGTGACCTTCGCTGCCGTGACGATGTTCGTCAGCGCATCGCTCGCGATGTGCAACTTCACCCAGTCATGGATAAACCGCCGCTCGCGTTGCTCCGCCCCCTTCTCGCCCTTCTCGCCTTTGTGCTTCTGGTCGAACCAGCGCTCGATGACGACCTCCTTCTCGTCGCGCACGCGCCGCACGGGCGTTCTGATTCCGGTCGCGTCGACGACGATTCGCCCCGCCTCGTTCGCGACCGGAGCGAGCACGCCGCCGCTCTCCTCGATTCCCCAGATCAGGATGGGCGTCATCGCTGGGCTCTCCATCGCTCGGAACAGCGTGTTCGCGTCCCAAGCACGCGATAGGAACCCCTGCGCAACGTAGGAGTGCATGTCGCCCTCGGCGCGGCGACCGGAAAGTCCCGTGTACACCTTCATCACGAGGCCGAATGCCGCCTCACGATCGCGGATCGGCTTCTGGCCCGGCGTACCGGCCTCGCGCTCCTGGTCGGGGACGCCCTGGAAGAGCGCGTGGAGCATCTTCGGCACGCGCGGGCGCTCGGTAGTTTGCGAGCGGTTGTATGCGGGCCAGTTCTGCTTGGACTGCTGCTTATTCTTGGGAGGCGTGACCTCGATCGTCTCGACGTTCACGGATTCCTCCTGCCAGACGAGCATGAACAGGCAGGCTTCGTAGTGCTTGCATGGAAGGGCGCGCAGCTCAAAATCTTTGCACGTGCATGTCTGCTCGACGACGTCGACGACATACGTCGGCACGTTGGAGTTGGCGGTCTGCGCCGGAACGACGTAGCGAGCGCCGATCTTGCGAATCCCGCCACGCTTGGCGATCTGTCGGCCACGTTGCTCGCGGGTCGAAGGGAGCGGCTGAATTTCGGCGGTAGTAGCGGCGAGCGTTGAGATGGCCATGTCATGACTATAACAACCCCCTCTGACGATCTCGCTCGGGAGCTTGACCATGGCCTTGTTATGGGGTAGTTAAGGCCATGGCAGCTAAGCCAAAAAAATCCAAGGGCAGCTCCGGGAAGAAGAACCTCGGTGGGCGCGAGGCGCTGCCTGCCGAGCTGCTCCGTGACACGGTGGTCAGAGTGCTCGTTACTGCCAGCGAGCACGAAGAGCTGAAGCAGGGCGCTACAATTGACCAGAGGACGTTGTCGACATGGTTGCGATTGATCGGTCTTGAGCGTGCACGCGCACTTATCGCTAAAAAAGAGGCAGATCGATAGCGTGACGAGTGGTGGTACACTCGTGTTTGTCGTCGGAAGCATGGGTTGGTTCCTTGCTTGAGGCGGCCCGGCCGACCTGAGTCCTACCTCGGGAAGGCCAAACCTATGTTGGTGTGTGTTGGTGACGTGGGGTGGAGAGGTGGACGTGTGCTCTACAGCGGCGGCACCTCCTTTTTGAGCTGGTAGCGAGCGCCGCTGACGCGCTCGACGTAGCCCTTCTGTCGCGCGGCGGCGAGCCAGCGGGAGACAGTCTGAGGAGTCGTGTCCAAGCGCGGCGCCAGTTCGCGCGGCGTGAGCGGCTCGCGGACTTGCTGCATGACCTTGAGCAACCGGAGCAGGCGCTCGCGGCCAGCGAGCTGCGTCGTGTGGGCCTGGGGCTTCTCGCGCTCTTGCTCCTTGATGCGGCGGATGTAGTCCGCACGCTCTAGCTCATGGATGCGGTCGCACTGCACGAGGAGCGTGCGCAGCAATTCGAGATCCTGTTTCTTCGCCATCGGTCTCTTTTCATTTATGCCGATCGCCAAAAATCGTCGAGATCACGACTTGTCGAGACAAAATGATGTTTTGTCCCGACCTCCGATCTCTTGATTCGGGGTGTTTTCTTGGACCCGGGATCAGGCGGTCGGATGATCGCGACGGGTGGCAAAGAAACGCGGCAAGACCGTTCAACGCAGGCGCAGCAACGTGTCGCCCGTTCCCACTAAACGCGTACCGACGCCGCCGTTCGGAACCTGGCACGACGTGATCAAGATGTTCTTGTGGTTGGTCAAGCTGGAGAGCAAGGAGATCCGGCTGCAAGTCCTCAAGCTCGTCGACGCACTACATGCTGAAGCGTTGGACGTGTTCCGTATTGGTCGAGGTCTTGAACGAAATCCGTGGGCTGTTGTCCCATCGGAGTTAACGCACCCTGAACCGGAACGGAACGACCTCATTACACGCTTGCGCGTACAGCAGGCGTTGAAGTTCAAGAACCATGGACGAGGCACCATCGCTACGCGCCTACGCGCGAAATTCGCATCCGAGCACGTCGACCTCGCGAACACCGACACACTCGACGAGAAACTCGATGGCGCACCTCAGCGTTGGTACCGCCAGGGGGCGCTGCTCTTGGACTGCGCCGAGACCTTGAGCACGCACGTTGCGATCTACGAGTATCAGCTCAATCTCCGTCGACGAAACCACGGCGGCAGGTCCCCATCGGCCGCGCACAACTTCCTTGCAGAGCAGCAGCTCAAGTTCAAATACACCGACGAACAGGTCACACAGAGTCTTGTTGAGGCGGGGTTCATCCTCAATCGCCCGACCTTAATCGCGAACTACCAGGAGAACGTCATCAAGAAGCACCGCCTGCGGCGCCTTGAACGCGACCGTGAAGGACGGTGAGTTCTTGTGCAGTGCGATGACCGTCCGCTGATGAGCTACCAAACCCAGCGCCGGGTACGCGCATTGAATCGAAGCTGCCTCCACGGCGCCACTTGTTGCTTGCCCCATTGAAGCGCGAGGGCAGCTTGGGCGACGCGGCACCAACCCACGGGGGCGCTCTGATGGTTCCCGTGCTTAAACTTCGCGAGACGGGCGGAACTCGCGGCCTCGCCATGGTCCGCGATCTCAAAGAAGCGCCCCCACCGCTCTTCGCTTCCGCCGTGATCAATGCGTCCGGCGATGTGGCTTCGTATCGCGTCACCGTCGACGATCGGACACGACGGAGTCCACAACTCATCGACAGCATCGACTAGATGCTGCGAAGTCATCCGAGGAAGCGTCACTGCCAAGCGCCGCCGCAAATATCAGCGACGTCGGCGCACACGTAGCTTCCGTAGTTTGGCTCCATCTTCGATTCCTCGTTCGAGCATTTCCATCCAGCGTTCGGATCCTGGACAAATACAAGATCCAACGTGTGCTCCAACGTCTTTCCGGCTTCGCCATCTGTGAGGGTTCCGTGTGCTGTGCCCTTGTACGGTGACGAAACCGAGTCCGACGATTTCACGTCAACGTCGCTGAACACGCACTTCGCGTTATCCTTCGCCGGTCGTGTCTTACCCGTGGACGCGATGAACGCCTTGAACCCGGCGAGGGCGTCCTTGCCCGGATCCCCGCTCTTTGGGGCTGCCTTACCTGGCTCTGTTGCCTGCTGTTTCTCCTTCCCCTTCCCGTCCCCTTTGCACGCGATAAAGAGCCCCATCACGATCAAGACGCCACCAAATTTCGTCATTGCCTCGACTATATCCCAGCAACCCGACTCCTAGAGCACGAGCACGCCTCCGAAGGGCGGGGTGCACGCACCACAGTGCGGGCGCAGTTCGGCATCGGCGTGGTTAGGACCGAGCTGACACTAGCGAAGCTGTTATGAGGCGCGATCAAGTTCGTCACACTCACGCCAATAGGCTTCGTAGGCAGGAAGGCATGTTTCCGGCCCGTCGTAGATCGCGACGAAGATCCACGCACGATCGAGATGGTAGACGCGTTCTCGATTGGCAAGAACCACCGGCTTGAGTAGATCGTCCAAGCGCCGCAGCCACGCGGTTGGTCGGCCAAGCATCCGCGCAAAGTTGCTGATATGCACGACAGCGCTTCCACGTCGCGGTGGCAGGCGCGTTGATCGTCGCCTTCGACTAGAAGAGTCCGCCATGGTGTCAGCATGCCGCACCCTGACAGCGAACGTCCGGGCTTGGGCTCGTGAATGACGCGCTTGTGTGGCTCGGAGATCGCGACCCCTAGGCGAACCCCACCACTAGCTCGGTGGTGTTGTCAGGAGCGTGCGAACACTAGCGAGGCTATTCTTGGGCACGATCTCTCGATCGCGAGACAAAAGAGACTTCTGGAGGCAACGCCCCTCGACGGTCGGCACCACGGCATGCCGCGTCTGTGTGTGGTTGAGGACTCCGTCGATGTCGAGGAAGACGATCTTCATGCGGGCTTCTTGGAAGTCGCTGTGCCACGAGCGTACATCGCCGGACC
>Ga0315276_10001386_pt1 | contig 21658 bp, 12 predicted proteins | sample YL17G05_0_MG_FD_204542 | JGI IMG/M metagenome (GOLD analysis project Ga0315276, IMG submission 204542) | Sediment microbial communities from Yellowstone Lake, YNP, Wyoming, USA - YL17G05_0 | ecosystem: Environmental > Aquatic > Freshwater > Lake > Sediment | place: USA: Wyoming | collected... | reverse complement strand
TGTTGATGATGCCGCGGTAATTCATGTCGCAGTGGAACCAGTGGTTCATCGCGGCGCCGATGATCACCATCGACTTGCCGTGCGTCTTGTCCGCGTTGTCGGCGAACTGGCGGGCGACGGTGATCACGTGGTCGGCCGGGACGCCGGTGATCTTCTGCTGCCACGCGGGCGTGTAGGGGACGTCGTCGTCGTACGACGCGGCGACATTGCCGCCGCCGAGACCGCGGTCGATGCCGTAGTTGGCGCACAGCAGGTCGAACACCGTCGCGACCAGCGTCTCGCCGTCGGCGAGCGCCAGCTTCTTCACCGGCACGTGGCGCAGCAGGATGTCGCCGCCCTGGTCGTTGTTGCGGAAGACCTCGTGCTCGATGCCGCCGAAATAGGGGAACGCGACCGGCTCGACGCCGTCCTTCGCGTCGATCAGCGACAGTGCGAGCTTCGTCTCGGCGCCGCTCGCGCCTTCCTTCGACTCGAGGTTCCACTTGCCGAGGTCGCCGCCCTGCTTCTGGCCCCAGCGATAGCCGATCGTGCCCTGCGGCGACACCACGGCGCCGGTCGCTTCGTCGACCGCCACCGGTTTCCATTCCGGGTTGTTGGCCTGGCCCAGCTTGTCGGCGAAATCGGACGCCCGCACGAGGCGGTCGGCGACGTACTGGTTGCCGCGCTTGACAAGCTTCACCAGCATCGGCATGTCGCTGTAGCGGCGGCAGTAGTCCTGGAAATACGCCGACGGCCGCTGCAGGTGGAATTCCTTGAGTATCACGTGGCCCATCGCCATCGCCAGCGCGGCGTCGGTGCCCTGCGTCGGGTGCAGCCAGAGGTCGGCCAGCTTGGAGACCTCGGCGTAGTCGGGCGTCACCGCGACGATCTTGGCGCCCTTGTAGCGGACCTCGGTGAAAAAATGTGCGTCCGGCGTGCGCGTCTGCGGGACGTTGCTGCCCCACGCCATGAGGAACGTCGAGTTGTACCAGTCGGCGGACTCCGGGACGTCGGTCTGCTCGCCCCAGGTCTGCGGCGACGCCGGCGGCAGGTCGCAGTACCAGTCGTAGAAGCTCATGCACACGCCGCCGATCAGCGACAGGTAGCGGCTGCCCGCGGCGTAGGAGACCATCGACATCGCCGGGATCGGCGAAAAGCCGATGACCCGGTCGGGCCCGTGCTTCTTGATCGTGTAGACGTTGGCCGCGGCGATGATCTCGTTGACCTCGTCCCACTGCGAGCGGACGAAGCCGCCGAGCCCGCGGATGGACTTGTATGACTTGGCTTTGACCGGATCCTCGACGATCGACGCCCAGGCCTCGACCGGCCCCAGCGTCTTGCGCGCCTCGCGCCACAGACGGACGAGCCGCCCGCGCACCATCGGGTACTTGAGGCGGTTGGCGCTGTACATGTACCAGGAGTACGACGCGCCGCGCGCGCAGCCGCGCGGCTCGTGGTTGGGCATGTCGGGCCGCGTGCGCGGGTAGTCGGTCTGCTGCGTTTCCCACGTGACGACGCCGCCCTTCACGTAGATCTTCCAGCTGCAGGAGCCGGTGCAGTTGACGCCGTGGGTCGAGCGCACGATCTTGTCGTGCGCCCAGCGGTCGCGGTAGGCGCGCTCCCAGGTCCGGTCTTCCGTGGTCACGACGCCATGGCCGCCGGAGAACTTTTCCTGGTCGCGGGTGAAGTACGTGAGACGGTCGAGAAAATGGCTCATGCGGTGCTCCTGATTGGCTTGACGGTGTACTCGTGCTGCGCACTCGGGAATTCGGCTTCGGGGCGGCCCGGCGGGCTTGTGCCCATGGGATGGCCAGACGCCGTCGCCGGCGCGGAAAGACACTTCGTTGCGCGCGCGGGGCGCACGGTCGTCGCGCCGCGGGTCAGCATGGCGATTCGGCGCCGTTGCGCGCATAGAACCACCACGTCACGACAGCGCACGAGACGTAGAAGGCGAAAAACGGATAGAGCGCTGCCGCGGTTCCGCCGGTCAGCGCCACGGCCGTACCGTAAGCCTTGGGAATGAAGAAGCCGCCAAAGGCCGCGATCGCCGACGCGAAGCCGAGCGAGGCCGCGCTTTCCAGCGTGCCTTCGGAGACGGCGCGCGCGGACGCGTCCGCCTGGCCGGCGAACGCCCGCCGCCGGTCGGCGACGAACACGGCGGGGATCATCTGGAACACCGCACCGTTGCCGGCGCCGCTGGCGATGAACAGCAGCGTGAATAGCACGAGAAAAGCGGGGTAGCCAAGGTGCCCGTCGTCACCATGGGCGAGCAGCAGCGCGGCGATGACGAACGCCATCACGCCGAAACAGGCGAGCGCCACGCGCGCGCCGCCGATGCGGTCCGCCAGCCAGCCGCCGGCCGGACGGGCCAGCGCGCCGAGCAGCGGGCCGACGAAGGCATGGGTCGTCGCACCGGCGCCCGCGAATTCCGTTTCGGCGAGCAGCGGAAAGCCGGCCGCGAAGCCGATGAACGAGCCGAACGTGCCGAGGTAGAGCCAGGACAGGATCCAGTTGTGCTTGCGCATGAAAATCACGGCCTGGTCCTCGAACGACGCCTTGACCGGCGCGAGATCGTCCATGCCGAACCACGCGGCCAGCGCGCAGAGCACGATCAGCGGCACCCACACGTAGCCGGCGTTCTGCAGCCAGATCTCGCGCGTCGCCGTTCCGTCGCCCCACGCCTGCGCCGCTCCGCCGACCGCGCCGAAGAGTCCAACGCCGATCGCCAGCGGGACGGCGAACTGCGCGAGGCCCACACCCAGGTTGCCGAGGCCCGCATTCCACCCCAGCGCGGCGCCCTTCTGCTCGATCGGATAGAAGAAACTGATGTTCGCCATGCTCGACGCGAAGTTGCCGCCGCCGATGCCGGCGCAGAGCGCGAGCGCCAGAAACGTGGGGTAGCCGGTCGCCGGATCCTGCACCGCGAGCCCGAGGCCGATCGCCGGGACGAGCAGGGCCGCGGTTGACAACGCGGTCCACGTGCGGCCGCCGAACACCGGCACCATGAAGGAGAAGAAGAGCCGCAGCGTCCCGCCAGCCAGGCCGGGCAACGCCGCCAGCCAGAAAAGCTGGTTGGCGCTGAAGTGAAAACCGACGCGCGGGAGCTGCACGACGACCACGCTCCAGACCATCCACACGGCGAAGGACAGCACCAGCGCCGGGATCGACAGCAGCAGATTCCGGCGCGCGACCTGCGCGCCTTCCCGCGCCCAGAACAGGCGGTCCTCGGGTTCCCAATAGTCGAGCGCGGACTTGCCCGCTCCGCGGGCGCGCTGACTACGAAAAGGCGAAAGCGCGCTCAAGGGTTCTTCACGTAGGCGTTCTTGCGCAGGAAGAACCACCCGTTCGGGATCCGCTCACGGGTTCTTCACGTAGGCGTTCTTGCGCAGGTAGAACCACCAGTTCAGGATCAGGCACAGAGCGTAGAAGATCGCGAAGCCGTACATCGCGTACTGCGGCGTGCCGGCCTTGATCTGCTCGCCGATCACGATCGGTGCGACGAACGCGCCGTAGGCGGCGATCGCCGAGGTCCACCCGAGCACCGGGCCGGCCTGCTGGCGGTCGAAGATCACGCCGATGGTGCGGAAGGTCGAGCCGTTGCCGATGCCCGAGGCCGCGAACAGCACCAGGAACAGCCCGAGGAAGGCGAAGAAGTACTGCTCCGGCGTCGCCGACGCGTAGGCCAGCATCATCACGTAGCCGACGGCGATCGAGGCCACGACCATCACCACCGAGATGATCTGGGTGACGATCGAGCCGCCGACCTTGTCCGAGATCCAGCCGCCGATCGGGCGGATCGCCGCGCCGACGAACGGGCCGATCCAGGCGTAGGTGAAAGCCGAGATGGCGTTCGGATTCTTCGTCGTGTGCGTCAGCACGCCGCTGGCATCGGGGACGTGGCTGATGCCGAAGATCACCGTGATCGCGAGCGGCAGCGCCATCGAGAAGCCGATGAACGAGCCGAAGGTCACGATGTACAGCGCGGTCATCGACCAGGTGTGCTTGTCGCGGAAGATCGCGAACTGCTTGGCGATGCCCTCCTTCATCGCGCCGAACGCGGTGAGCCGCATCACCAGCAGCGCGCTCACCACGTCGAGGGGAATGGCCACCCACATGCTGATGAGGCCCAAGCCGGTGGGCTTCGGCAGGTACAGGTAGAGGCCGAGGATGGAGGGCAGGAAGGCGAGCGTGTACAGGTAGGTGATCTTGGCGAAGGCGACGATGGGGTTGCCCGTGTTCGCCGACACCGTCTTCAGGTTGTTCATCCCCAGCCAGCACAGGATCGACAGCGGCACCAGCGACAGCACCCAGGCGAAGCCGGCGTTCTGGATGTAGGTCGGGGTGCCCGCCGCTATCTTGCCGAGGATCCAGCCGCTGTCCTTCAGCAGCGTCATCGATTCGCCGCCGAAGCTGCCGAAGAGGCCCATCGTCATCACCAGCGGGATGACGATCTGCATCGTCGTCACGCCGAAGTTGCCCACCCCCGCGTTGATGCCGAGCGCGGTGCCCTGCAGCCGCTTCGGGAAGAACGTGCTGATGTTCGACATCGAGCTCGCGAAGTTGCCGCCGCCCACGCCGGACCACAGCGCCATCAGCTGGAACGCCCACAGCGGCCAGTCCTTGTGCTGGAGCGCGATGCCGGTGCCGATGGCCGGCGCCAGCAGCATCGCGGTGGTCAGGAAGATGGTGTTGCGGCCGCCGGCGAGGCGGATCAGGAACGACGCCGGGATGCGCATCGTGGCGCCGGCGATCCCGGCGATCGCGGTCAGCGTGAACAGCTGGGCCTGCGTGAACGGAAAGCCCAGGTTCAGCATCTGCACCGTGATGATCCCCCACATGCCCCAGACCGCGAAGCCGCACAGCAGCGCCGGCACCGACAGTGCCAGGTTGCGATACGCGATGCGCTTGCCGGTGGTCTCCCAGAACTCGCTGTCTTCGGGGCGCCAGTCGGCGATGTCCGCCTTGCTGGTCGGTCTCGGCAGCGGCGCAGCCGCGGTTTGTCCGGTGCTCATCGTGGTCTCCCTGGTTGTGACAATGGCCTCAGCCCTTGCGGCTGAAGGCCTTGGCTAACGGTCCCATCGCTTCGGGCTTGTGCACTTCGGTCCGGTGCATCCAGGTCATGAAGCACACGGTGAATGCCGGCGTGCTCACGATCGGTACGGAAACCCCCTTCGCCTTGCTGCTCATCCCCTGCTCTCTGCGTTCGCACCCTGTTTCACGTGCGTTCATTCTGGGCAACGGCGGGCGATCCGGGCATTCCCCGGTGGGCTGTCCGGAGCGAGGCGAACGGACGATGCCCGTATAGTTCGAAAGAACTATGGGGGTGTGACGGACAGGAGTTGCGAATCGCCGAACTCGCGATCAGCACACGCCTCCCCACGATTTCGGCCTGCGCGTCCCCGTGTTCGAGCCATGAACCGTCGGCATCCCGCGCGGCGCGGTAACATGTGCGGCTTCAGCGTTCCCGCATCGTGCCGATCGCCGCTCGCAGGATCCATTCGACGCAGCCGCGTCATCGTCAACAGCACAAAGATTCGAAGCCCGCTCATTTGATGACTCAACCGATCGACGCCGCTGCGCCCGCGCACGAAAACACCGACTTGGCCGGAGCGCAGGGGACCGCGGCGCCCGATGCCAACCGCGCGATACCGTACGTCGCGCGGATCCTGCAGCAGCACCTGATCGACGATCCGGCGACCCGGTGCTGGACGATGGAAGGCACGACGGCGCTGCTCGACGTCTCCGGGTTCACCAAGCTTTCCGAAAAGCTGGCGCGCAAGGGCCGGGAGGGCGCCGAGCAGATCGCGGAGGCGATCGGGCACAGCTTCGAGGCGATCCTGCAGGCCGCCTACGACAGCGGCGGCAGCCTGCTCAAGTTCGGCGGCGACGCGCTGCTGCTGTGGTTCCAGGGCGACGGCCATGCCGCGCGCGCGTGTCGTGCGGCGGTCCGGATGCGCCGCGTGCTGCGCACCGTCGGGCGGATCGAGGTGCCGGGCGCGAAGGTCTCGCTGCGAATTTCGCAGGGCGTGCATTCGGGAACCTTCCATTTCTTCACGGCCGGAGCCTCGCACGACGAGCTGCTGCCGACGGGGGCCGCGTGGAGCCGCGCCGTCGCGATGGAACACGAGGCCGCGGCCGGCGAGATCGTCGTCAGCCCGGAAACGGCCGCGCTGCTGCCGAGCCGGTGTCTGGGCAAGCCCAAGGCGCCGGGCGTGTTGCTGCTGCGGGAGCCGCTGGGCCATGCGGAAAAATTGCCGCTGATCCCGCGGCCGAAGATGCCGGCGGAGATGGTTCTGCGCTGCCTTGCGCCGGCGATTCGCGCGCACGTCCAGGCCGGTGGCGGAACCTCGGAGCACCGCCCCGTCACGATCGCGTTCATCCGCTACGAAGGAACGGACGCGCTGATCGAGCAGCGCGGTCCGGCGGCGGCCGCCGATGCGCTGCACCAGCTCGTGCGCGCCGTCGAGGCCGCCACCGAGGAACAGGGAGTGACGTTCCTCGGCTCCGACGTCGACGCCGACGGCGGCAAGCTGATCCTGACCGCCGGTGCGCCGAAGGTCACCGGCGACGACGAGGAGCGCATGCTGCTCGCGCTGCGCAGGATCATTGAAACCGACCTCGCGATCCCGATCCGCATCGGCGTCCACCGTGGCTCGGTGTTCGCCGGCGACATCGGGCCTTTTTTCCGGCGCACCTATACGGTGATGGGCGACGCGGTGAACCTCTCCGCGCGCCTCATGGCGGGGGCGAAGCCGGGGCTGATCTACGCGACGGCCGAGGTGCTCGACCGTTCGAACACGCTGTTCGAGACGACGGAGCTCCCGCCGTTCGCGGTCAAGGGCAAGGCGCAGCCGGTTCAGGCGTGGTCGGTCGGCAAGGCCAAGGGATCGCGGACGCGCATTGTCGCGCCGCAGCGGCTGCCGCTGATAGGCCGCGATGCCGAGCTCGGCGTGCTGCGCGAGGCGCTCGCCGGCGCACGCGCGGGAACGGGACGCCTGATCGAAGTCCTCGGCGAGCCCGGCGTCGGCAAGACCCGTCTGCTCGAAGCCCTGCGTGACGATGCGGCCGGCTTTCACCTGCACCATGCCGTTTGCGAGGCCTATACCGCTTCCACGCCTTACGCGGTGTGGCACGAGCTGCTGCGCGAGTTGATGAACTTCGGGCGTGACGATCCGGATGCGGTCGTCGCGGAGCGCTTGCGCGCCGCAGTGGCGACCCGCGCGCCGGACCTCGCTGCGTGGCTGCCGCTGATCGCGATCCCGTTCGGCGTCGAGGTCCCGCCGACGCCCGAAGTCGAGCTGCTGGCCGAGACGAACCGACGCACGAAATTGGATGAGGTCGTCGGTCAGTTCCTCGCGGCGCTGATGCCCGATCCGCAACTGATCGAGATCGAGGACGCGCACCACATGGACGGGGCCTCGGCGGAGTTGCTCTCGTCCTTGACGGGCGAGATCAAGGCACGGCCCTGGCTCCTTGCGGTGGCACGCCGCCCGGCCGCATCGGGGTTCACCGCGCCCGAGTCACCCGCCGCGACGCAGATCGAGTTGAAGCCGCTCGCGCCGCAGGACGCGATCAAGATGACCCGGCTGGCGACCGCGGAGCATCCGCTGCACATGCACGTCGTCGAGGTCGTGGCGCAGCGGTCCGGCGGGAACCCGCAGTTCCTCCGCGATCTCGTGCGCTCGGCGATCGCCTCCGGCGGCATCGGAGGACTCCCCGATTCGGCCGAAGCGGCGGCGATGGCGCAGATCGATTCCCTCGCTCCCGATGATCGCGCCCTCGTCCGGCGCGCTGCCGTGTTCGGGCAGACGTTCCACCCGCGGATGCTGTCCTGGCTAGCGGATGACGGCGATGGCACGCTGCCGGAGCCGGCCACGTGGACCCGATTGCAGGATTTCTTCGACGAGGAACCCGACGGGTACCTGCGGTTTCGCCGTTCGCTGTTGCGCGACGCGGCCTACGAAGGATTGCCGTACAAGCTCCGACGCCGGCTCCACGGCGCGGTCGCAGCCCGGATTGCGCAGGAAGCCGAGAATCCGGAGGAATCGGCCGATATTCTTTCGCTGCACCATTTCGTTGCCGGGGACAACCCGTCCGCCTGGCGCTACGCGTCGGTTGCCGGCAAGCGCGCCGCGGAGGTCTACGCATACGTCGAAGCCGCGCGGCTGTACTCGCGCGCGCTGGAGGCCGGAAGGAGGCTCGAGAAGCTCGAGGACAAGGAGCTCGCCACCGTACAGGAGGCGCTCGGGGATTCATGGAACCGCGCGGGCGACTTTGGCAAGGCGGCAGAGGCCTTTACGGTCGCGCGTCGCCTCTGCGCCAGCGATCGGTTGCGGGAATCGAAATTGCTGCTCAAGCGCTCGTGGATGGAGCAGAAACGCGGGAACTGCCCGCAGGCGCTGCGCTGGGCCGCGCATGGCATCAAGGCGCTCGACGGACTGCCGGGACGCGAGGCCGCGCGACAGCTCGCGGAGCTGACGGCATGGTACGCGAACGTGCTCGATCTGGAGGGCCAGCCCCGCAAGGCGGTGCGCTGGGCGCTGGAGGCCGTCGCGAAGGCGGAAGCGGTCGACGACCCGGACGCGCTCGGCGAGGCGCTCCTTGCGCTGGGGTACGCGTCGAGCAGCCTCGGCGACGACAGCGCCGAGCCATACTGGCAGCGCGCGCTCGAGGCCTACCGCAGGTCGGGCAACCTGGTCCGGCAGACGGGACTGCTGTGCAATCTCGGCGTCGCCTGCGGATGGGAGGGCCGCTGGGACGAGGGCTTGTCGTATTACGAGCAGGCTCGCGAAATGGCGCTGAAGATCGGCAATACGGAGGTCGCTGAGTTGGCGCGAATGAACATCGCCGAAATCCTCGCCGACCGGGGCGAGTTGGCCGAGGCCGAGGCTCTGCTGCACGAATCGCTGCCGATCTGGCGGGCGCTGAAACATCGCGACAATCTCGGCTATTGCCTCACGCTGCTCGGGCGGGCGGCGCTGCGCGCCGGCCGTTTCGACGAGGCGCTCGGTCGGTTCGAGCAGGCGCGGACGAATTTCCGCGAGGCCGGATCGCAACGGGAGGTCCGCGAAGTCGACCCCCGGATCGCGGAGTGCCGGGTGTTCATGCGCGAACCCGATGTGGCCCTCGACCTCGTGCGCCGCACGATGGAGCAGGCGGACGCCACGAACACGCAGCTCATGGCACTGCTGGAACGCGTGCGCGGGCAGGCCCTGATGCAGCAGGGGGACCTTCCGGGCGCCCGGCGCGCGCTGGAGTCGAGCCTCGTCGCCGCAAGGGCGCGGCGCGACCCCTACGAGGTCGTGCAGACGCTGCTCGCACTGATCGAGCTCGCCCGCCTCACGGGCGTCGAACCCGCGCCCGAGATCGTGACCGAGAGCCATGCGCTGCTCGCCCGCCTGAAGATCCGCGGCATCCCACCGATGCCGCCTGTCACGCGCTAGCCGCCCAAAAGAAAAGCGGCCCTGGGGGGCCGCTCTTCTCGAGACCGCATCACACCATCACGGGGCGCGGACCCCGTTGCCGTCGCCGATGTCGTAGAGCGTCGTCGTGACCGCGGCGCAGGACGTCGGCGTCGTGGGCAGTGTGATCGACGGATTCGGGGAAGGCGTAGTCGACGTCGTGCAGTCGTTTGCACCCGCCGGCACGATCGCAAATCCCTCGTCGGCGATGCACATCTCCATCTGAACGGAGGGGAAAGTGATTCCGTTCGGGTAATAGACCGGAAGCGGGTTGCTCATTACGTACGCATTGGCCAGATGGGTATCAGGCGGGGTCGATCCGTCGCCGCGGACCACGGTCCAGGTCGTCCCCGAGATAGCGCTCACCAACATGCGTTCGCTGTCGATTGTGATCGCGAACGGAGCGGTCGGAAGCGTCACGCTCGGACTGACGTTGATCGTCAATTGCGCGTTGGTGATCGCGGCGCTCAGCGTGCCGTACGGACGGGGGAGGAAGTCCTTCGCTACCGGATCCTGGTTCTGCGCGACGCACGCGCGACCCGGAACCGGGGCAGCGGGGGCGTTCAAGCCGAACCACTGCACGTACGTGCGCTGGATCGGCATCCCGGTCGCGCCGACATACTCGGGCTTCCAGTTCACCGTGTACTTGATGGCCGCACCCGGTACGGCATTGACGTCCCAAGTGAGGTTTGTGCTGTTGCCCGAAAGGACACTGTTCGTGAACGTGTAATCGACTGGCAGGGAACAGGGGCCGTTCTTGTCGTTAATGCCTCTGTTTCCGGCCGCCCAACCCGGCACCGGAAGGCCGGTTGTGGGATCAAGGCCCGTGCCCAGGTCGACGGGAGCCCCGCCGGTGATGCTGATGTTACCTAGCGAGCCATTGCAGTTGAGGACACCGCCGTACACCTTCAGGCTGCTCAACGTGATCGGGTCGTAGTTGGGCGCCGAGAACGTCAGGCTGCAGACTCCGCCTGTCGGCATCGCCGGGATCGTCACCAAGAACGCGGTCGATGTTACTGGGTTCCCCGTGGGGGTGCTGCTCGCCGTCGCCCCAACGCAAGTACCGGGGTTCATCGTAACCGCCGCGCCCCCGGGGGTGTTGCCGATCGTCACGTTGAATGGCGCGCCAACTGCAGCGCTGGTCGGCTGCGACGTGATCGTCAGCTTGTCGGCGACGAAGCTCGCGGTGAACGTGCAGTCCTGCGTCACCGCGCCCGCCTTGTAGGTCGACGGCAGGAACTGTCCGTCGCCTTGTCCTGCTTGCAGCGCAGCGCTGCAGCCAGTCGGCGAGGCGGTCACGGAAGCGATGCTGTACGCGGGATTGGGATTGGTATTCGGCGTCACCGCGAAAGTCGGCGTAGCGCCCCATGTCACCCCGGCGACCGCTCCCGACGGACTGATGATGCCGCCGGACCCGGCTGAGTAGGTCACCATGTAGGTGTTGAGCGCGAAGGTCGCCGACACCGTGCAGCTACCCGTCATCAGCGCCGTCTGGTAGCCGCTCGCCTGGAAGTTGCCGTCGCCCGACGTCCGCGTCACGCCGCATCCGGTCACCGAAGCGATGTGGTAACCGTTGGTCGCGTCCGGCGTCACCGTGAACGTAACCTGGGCATTGGGGGCGACGGTCTGCGGCGTCGACGGGGTCATGCTGCCGTGCGCGCCGGGCGACGGGGTGGCCGTGTAGCATAGCGGATTGATGGACGTCGGCACCGGGTAGGTGCCAAAGTTGCCGAACGGGCTGCCAGTGAGGCCCGAACCGGTCCAGACGGCCGCCGTCCAGTTGCCGGGGACTCCTGCAGCGCAGCTGGCGCCCGCGGTGGCCACATTGGCCATCGTCACCGTGACGACTTGGTTGGTTCCCGAGCCGACGGGAAGGCCGATATTGAGAACCGTGATTACCCGGGTGCTCGGGTTGTAGCTGACGGTCCCCTTGCCTGCGCTGACCGTGGGCGTCCCGAGCAACGAGTAGTTGGCGGGAAGGGTGAGGGTGAACGAGTTGAACGACGAGTTGCCCTTGTTCGTCAAGGTCGCGGTCATCGTCGCGATCGGCGACGTTCCCGCCGCCGGGGTCAGCGTCAGTTCATAAGTCTTGTCGGCCGCAGTGGCCGCGCCGGACGACAGCGCGAACGCGCCGAGCATCAGTACGGTCATCGCGAAACCAAGAACCTTGCGCAAGCTGTTCATAGTCCGCCCTCCGCCAACCATCAAATTGACCCGAATTACGGCACGACGCCCCCATCCACGACATCACGATCGGGAGCCGTTGCGCGCGAACGTCAAACGCGCACTCATATCCCCAACGCAAGCCCGTGAATCGGCGCAACCGCGCAACGCCGCTTCGCCAGCAACCGCGCCGGCAACCTGGGTCGCCGGCACTTGATCCCTTCACGGTTCCGCGTCGCAGCTGACCTGCATTCGCGGCTCGACCAATGCGCCGCGCGAGCGGGAGCCATCCTGCGAATGGTTCTCACTATCCAAAGATGGCGGGGCATTTGGCCACCTCCGACCCTATTTGTCAACAGGTTTCCAACCGATGCCGCCGCGAATCGGATCCATGTCGACACGCAGAAGGAGTATCAGACGTATCGGCGGCTCCGGCCGGGAGAGGCGAACCTGCAGGATCAGCTGAACGCGCAGCAAGCGGCAGACATGGCGTCGTATCTCAGGCCGGACGACGCCATGCAGAAGGCCAGCCAGCGCAATTTGTCGGACCCCTATGACAAACAAGGTGCCGTTAGGTCCGGGCGCAGGGCCTATGCTAGATTTCGGTTCACAGGGATTTCATCGAGTTGGGAACGGCCGCACGTGAACGCGCCTGCGCCGGCGCTTGGCTCGCGGCTCTTCGTGCGCCGCGGCCTGCTGCCGGAGGATGCCGCGCGGGCGATGGGGCAATGGGCGCATGGCGGCGGCTTTTGGTTACGGCCGCTGCGCTTGACGCCGATAAGGCCGGCGTTAGCCTCCACTGAAACTTCGTTTCGGTCGACGGCTCGGTGCGCATCGAGGCGGCCGACCGCGCCGGACGGCTGCCGCTGGGGCGCTAAGCCCCGAGCAGACGCCGCGCCAGCAGGGACTGCATGTCGCGCCGGCCGTCGGCGATGGCGTAGATCATCACTTTGGCATCCAGCACGCGATAGATCACCCGGTAGGGCTTGAAAAACGCCTGCCGATATTCCCGAATGCCCAGCGCGATCAACTCCTTCGGGTAACTGCCCCGCTCCGGGAAATGCGACAGGCTGTCGACCACCGCCACCAACCGATCCAACACATGGTTGGCGTTCGCCACGCAGTCAAACTCCGAGATGTAGTCGTGGATGGACTCCAGATCCTGCTCGGCCCCCGCGGTGAGCAGGACATCGCGGGGCGCGTCGGATCGCGGCATCAGGCAGCGGCTCGCTTGGCCCGCAGGCGAGCCACCACTTCCGCCACCGGCTTCACCTTGCCCGCCGCCAGTTCCTGATTGCCCAACGCCAGGATTTTGAGCAGCGCCAGCGTTTCCTGGGTTTCCTCGAACGTTGCCACGTCCTGCAGCACCGCCTTGGCTTCACCGTTCTGGGTGATGACGATAGGTTCGCGTTGCTCGGCAAGCCGCGTCAACACTTCCGCCGCGTTGGCCTTGATATAGCTGATCGGCTTTACTTGAGATGAGTAGCGCATCGGGGCACCCTTGAGGATTACGACAAGACTGATTATAGTCTTTTTACAGTCCAATGACAAGCGCTATCCCGAGTTGACCGAGGCTTGGCGGCGCGCCGTCCTGCACCAACAGTCAAGTATTCAATGGTCGCACCACCTGAACAATGCAGGCGTATCGGCGGCTCCGGCCGGGAGAGGCGAACCTGCAGGATCAGCTGAACGCGCAGCAAGCGGCAGACATGGCGTCGTATCTCAGGCCGGACGACGCCATGCAGAAGGCCAGCCAGCGCGATTTGTCGGACCCCTATGACAAACAAGGTGCCGTTAGGTCCGGGCGCAGGGCCTATGCTAGATTTCGGTTCACAGGGATTTCATCGAGTTGGGGACGGCCGCACATGAACGCGCCGGCAAACGGAAAGGCCGCGCGGCGGCTCGAAAGCTTCAAGCGGCTGCTCGCCCACATCCGCGAGCTGCTTTCGGTCGACTTGGGTTTCGTGCTGTGGGACGGCGCCACCGTCCCCGCCGATCTTCCTTCGAACGCACTGGCCATCGTCGTTGCCGACGAGGGCGTCGTCGCGGCGATGCTGCGGCGGCCGAACGCCGACACCTTCCTCAATCTCTGGGTCACCGCGCGGATCGACATCCGCAACGGGGTGATTTTCGATTTCCCGGCGCTGCAGCCCAAACTGCGGACCAGGGAGATCCGCAGACGTCTCGACAAGCGTCTGGCGCTGACGACGGCGCTGAAATTCCTGTTCGTGCCGCGCGGCGGGCCCTGGCCGCTCGAGGCCGTTCGCGACCACGAAGTGCGCAGGGACGGCAGCGAAGAAACCAACAAGGAGAACGTCCACTACCACTATGATCTTTCCAACGCGTTCTATGCGCTCTTTCTCGATCCCGAGATGGTCTACAGCTGCGCCTGGTTCCGCGACTGGAACAACGATCTGGCGACTGCGCAGCACGACAAGCTCGACATGATCTGCCGCAAGCTGCGCCTGAAGCCGGGAGATCGCCTGCTCGACATTGGCTGCGGCTGGGGTGCGCTCGTCTGCCACGCCGCCAGGCATTATGGTGCGGACGCGGTCGGCGTGACGCTCGCCGAGGAGCAATTCGCCTACGCGAAGGACAAGGTCTCGCGCCTCGGACTCGAGGACAAGGTGACGATCGAGTTGCGCGACTATTCGCTGATCGAGGGCGGCTTCGACAAGATCGCCTCGATCGGCATGTTCGAGCATGTCGGCGTCGCCAATTACCCCGCGTATTTCCAGACCATCTCCCGCCTGCTGAAGCCGGGCGGGCTCTACCTTCATCACGCGATCGCGCTCCGCTCGGCGGCGTACGAGCGCCGGCACAGGAAGAAGCCTGAGGCGACCACCGCGATAGGGCACTATATTTTTCCCGGCGGGGATCTCGATCACGTCGGCATGTCGATTGCCAATCTGGAGCGCTACGGCTTAGAGGTGCACGACGTCGAGGCGTGGCGCGAGCATTACGCGCGCACCACCCGGTTCTGGCACGATCGCCTTGCCGCCAATCGCGCGGCCGCGGAGCGCGAGGTCGGCGTCGTGAAGACCCGGCTTTGGACGGCCTACCTCGCCGCCGCCTCGATCGGCTTCGCGCGAAACAGCGTCGGCATTTTTCAGACGCTCGCCTCGAAGCGCGTGCGCGGGCCGTCCGGTCTGCCGCCGTCGCGCGAGCATCTCTATCGCTGACTGGGCTCCCCGGCGCCGGCTCGCCATGACTGTTCCTGGCGAGGAGGACGTCGCGTCGCGGTGCCGTGGTGCGGGGTCCTGCGAAATCGCGCCGACACGTTGATTTCCGGCGCGTTTGCCTTCAGCATGCGTGCGCTTCCGGCTGCAGCACGGTTTCCGGGCCTGCGTCGGCGTCTGGAGCACAGGTCAGCATTCGCGGTCGACGGCGAAACGACCATCATTTCGACCTGCGCGATCGACGGCTTCATTTGCTGTCCATCACCCAGACCCCGGCCCAGTCGTCCGGTGGCGGGTTCGCGGCGAGCTGCTCGCAACGCTCGATGTAGACCTTCGCGACCTCGTCCGCGGGATTGATCGCGAGCACCCGCGAAAAATGCCTGGTCGCCGGCGCCCAGGCGCGTTTGCGGTACCTCTCGAGGCCGTCACGGAACTCCCCGAGAGCATCCGCGAGCATCGGATAGGTCTCGTCCGTGTGGTAGTCCATGATCTCGTGGATCGCGACCGGCTTCGTCTTCCCCTGAACCAGGACCAGGTCGATCTCCCGCACGCGATAGGTCCCGCGCATCTGGTCGCAGGTGAGCTCGCTCGCCAGAATGTGCGCGCCGTACTTCTTGCAGGCCGACTCGAGCCGCGACGCGAGGTTCACGCCGTCGCCGATCATCGTGAAGTCCATGCGCTTCTTCGAACCGATATTCCCCGATACCACCGAATCGGTGTTGAGGCCGATGCCGATGTCCACCGGAGGCTTGCCCGCGGCCGCGCGCGAGACGTTCCAGCGTCGCAGCGCCCTGATCATGGCGATCGCGGCGCGCACGGCGCGGTCCACGTCGTCCTCGTGGGCGACGGGAACGCCGAAGCCCGCCATGATGGCGTCGCCGATGAACTTGTCCAGTATCCCGCCTTCCTTCTGGATGATGTCGACCATCAGCTCGAAGTACTCGTTCAGGAACGCCACCGTGCCCTGCGGGCCAAGCCGTTCGCTGATCGTCGTGAAGCTGCGAATGTCCGAGAAGAGCACCGTCGCCACGGCGGACTGTCCGCCGAGCGCTTCCGCGCCGCTCGCGAGGAGCTGGTCGGCCACGCCCGGGTCCATGTAGCGCGACATCGTGGTCTTCAGGCGCTTCTCGTTCGAGATGTCCTCGAGCAGCAGCATCGTGCCCAGGCGCTTCTGCTCCGCCGACACCAGCGGCAATACCGTGAGGTTGGCCGAGATCCGCTCGCCCTTGACGGTCATCTCCGCATCCACGGTGACCTCGATCTCGCCGGAACTTTCGACCTTGGCGAGCTTGCCGAGGACCCAGGCATTCTCGCCGGCGAAGACGTCGGCCGCCAGACGGTGCAGGATCTCGTCGCCGCTCGTGCGCAGGATGCTGAGCCCCGCCGCGTTGCACGTCGCGATCCTTCCGGTATCGTCGAGCGTCACCACCCCGCTCGACATCGATTCGAGCATCGCCTCGCTGTAGTTCTTCATGTTCTGGATGTCCGCGAAGAGCTTCGCGTTCTCCAGGGAGATCGAGATCTGCGCCGTGAACGCGCGAAGGCGCGATTCGTCCTCGGGGCCGAATGGGCTGCCACGCTTGTTGAGCACCTGCGTCACACCGATCGTCTTGCCCTGCTTGTTCACGATCGGCACGCACAGGATGGAGTGCGTGAAGAAGCCCGTCTTCTTGTCAAAGGCCGGATTGAAGCGCAGGTCCGCGTAGGCGTGGGGGATGTTGATCGACTTTCCCGAGGTGAATACCAGGCCCGCGATGCCGACGTTGTTGGGCAGGCGGATCTGCATCAGTTCCAGCCCCTGCCCCACCTCCGACCAGAGCTCGTTCGTCTTCTCGTCGTTGAGAAAGAGCGTCGACCGCTCCGCATTGAGCATGCGCGTCGCCTCTCCCATCACGCGCGCAAGAAGCGAGCTCAGCTTGATGTCCGCGTTGACCTCCGACACCACCTCGACGAATTCCACTTCCTGCTCGTGCAGCGCCTTCATGCGCTCGATGAACTGATTGCTCTGCAGCGCCATGGTGCCCTGGCACGTCATCGCCTCGAGCAGCTCGAGATCACGCCGCGCGAACCGGCCCTTGTGCTTGTTGAGCGCCTGCGCGACGCCGACCACGTCGCCCTTCACCGTCCTGATGGGCGCGCAAAGGATGCTGTGCGTGACGAAGCCGGTCAGCTCGTCGATGGCGCGGTTGAACCGGGGGTCGTCGTAGGGCTGGTGGACGATGAGTGCCGCGCCGGAGGTGAACACATGTCCGGCGATGCCGGTGGTGTCCGGCAGGCGGAGTTCGCGCTTGATGTCGCCCTGGGCCACGCGCGAATAGAGCTCGCGGGTCGCCGGGTCGTGGAGGAAGAGCGAGCCGCGTTCCGCGCCGACCTCCGCCGTTGTCATTTCCACCAGCGCGCGCAGGACATCGTCGAGGTTGTCGTAGGCGGCGAGCTGGCGCGACACGGAAAGCAGCAACTCGGCCAGTTTCAGGCGTTCGCGGTCGGGCTCCGAACGGCGTTGCGTCGCCGCCTTCCGGGCGGCGGGCTTCTTCCTCCGCGTGGCGCCGGTCTGCTTTGTATCGCGCTGGTCGGGTCCCATGTCAGCCTCCGGCTCCTGTTGTTGCTTCCTGCAGCTGCTCCCGCAGGGCGCGCGCCGTGGCCTGCAGCTGCGTCACCTCGCCACGGTACTGGGCGCGCACCGCATTGGCGGCGTCCTCGCGCGCAATATGGGCCCGCTCGAGATCCTCGCGCAGAGCGCCGATCGTCGACTGGAGCTGCGCGATGCGGTCCTCGGCGCTCGACAGCGATTCGCGCGCGCGCTGGTCGCTGTCGAATCGAGCCGCCTCCAGCGAATCACGCAGGGTCGCCAAGGTCTGCTTGAGCTGGGCAATCTCGTCCTGGCTGGCGGAACGGGCCTCGCGCACCCGTTCCTCGCGGTTGGCGCGCTCGCGCTCGAGCTCCGCGCGCATGGCGCCAATCGCGCCCTTGAGCTGCGCGATCTCGACGCCGGCCGCAGAAATCGCCTTGGTCGTGCCGGCATCGGCCTCGTCGCGGCAACGCTCAAGTTCGCAGCGCAGGGCTGCGATGGTGCTCCTCAGGCTGCCGATCTCGGCCTGGGCGGTGGCTACGATGTCCTGCTCGGGGCTCATGTCTCGGGCGAAAATGTCAGCGTGGGCGGAGCCGGAATCCGTCACGATGCGGCAAGGGCCTGTTCGTCGATGACTTGAACGTTTGACTCGCTGGACTTGGGCCCGCTGCGTCGTTGCGCCGCGCTTGTGTGGCTCGCCGCACGGCGCGCTCCGGGCCTGGCGTCGCATCCCAATCCAGCGGCCGAGTGTTCAAGTAATTTCCTCACAGACGCCAACCACTCGCCAATGCGCAAGGCCGCCGGGTACGGCGTCCGCGACATCAGCGTCGCCGGCTGACGTCGCGAGCCACCAGCGCCGGGGGCATACCCCGGCCTGAGGCGGGGCCCCGGCCGACGCGACCGCGCCGGCAACGACACCATGGATGGCGGTCCAGGCACTGACTACGCCGTGCTCCGGGGCCTGACCACTGAATGCGACCTGCGCAGCCAAGGGGGAGGTTACGTCCTTTCTGGCCCGGATGGCAATGACACGCTGGCCAGGGACCCGGTGCGCATCCCGGTCTGGTGCTCGAGACCGGCGAGCAGCGTGCGGATGCCGCGCCCGTCGCCGCGGCCGGCGCGATGCGGAAGTCGAGGCGGGTCTCGCGGACGCGAGGCGGATCGCCGCACTGGGCAAGCCGGTGCTTGTGAAGGCCTGGATCGACAAGACCCCTTTCCCGGAGTGGTCGAGCTCGATCCAGGCGCGCCGCCGGCGACCGCGGCCTCACCGATTTTTGATCCACGTTAAGAGCGCGCCGCGGGTTTTCCCACAACATCGCGCTTTGCGACAGGCAATCAAGACCCGATCGACGTGCTGACGGACCCGAAGACACGACATGTATCCCATCATCCGCCGCGAAGCATTCTCGGACACGACTTTCCTGTGGGAGGTGGCCGCGCCCGACGTGGCCCGGTCGGCCGAACCCGGACACTTCGTGATGCTGCGCCTGCACGAGGGGGGCGAACGCATTCCGCTCACCGTCGCCGACTACGACCGCGACCGGGGCACGATCACGATGGTGATCCAGGCGCTCGGCAAGACCACGCAGGAAATGCGCGACCACTACAAGGCCGGCGACAGCATCGTCGACTTCGTCGGCCCGCTCGGCCTGCCGCAGCACGTGAGCCGGGCCGGGCACGTGGTGCTGGTCGGCGGCGGCCTCGGCGTGGCCCCCGTGTACCCGCAGCTGCGTGCATTCAAGGCGGCGGGCAACCGCACCACCGGCATCATCGGTTTTCGCAACCAGGACCTGGTGTTCTGGGAAGAGAACTTCGGCCGCTACTGCGACAACCTGATCGTCTGCACCGACGACGGCAGCTACGGCAAACCGGGGTTCGTCACCGCGGCGCTGCAGGAGGTGCTGGAAAACGACCGGCCCGACCTGGTCATCGCCATCGGGCCGCTGCCGATGATGAACGCCTGCGTCGAAACGACGCGGCCGTTCCAGGTGAAGACCATGGTGTCGTTGAACGCGATCATGGTCGACGGCACCGGCATGTGCGGTTCATGCCGCGTCACCGTCGGCAGCGAGATCAAGTTTGCCTGCGTCGACGGACCGGACTTCGACGGCCACCAGGTCGACTTCAAGGAACTGATGCTGCGCCAGAAGCGGTTCAAGAGCGAGGAGGCGGCGGCGAACACCGACTATGCGCACGTGTGCAACGTCGAGAAGGTGCTGTTCGAGCAGCGCAAGACCAACTACAAGAAGTACAAGGACCTGGCGCCGCTGGCGACCAGGATGCCCGAGCGCGATCCGCTGGAGCGCTCGCGCAACTTCAAGGAGGTCAACCTCGGCTACTCGATGGCCGACGCGCTGGCCGAGGCCGAGCGCTGCATCATGTGCAGCAAGGCGGCTTGCATCGCGGGCTGCCCGGTGTCGATCGACATCCCGCGTTTCATTCGCCACCTGCTGGTGCGCGACGTCGACGGCGCGCAGGCCGTCATCAACGAAACGAACCTGTTCCCGTCGGTCTGCGGCCGCGTGTGCCCGCAGGAATCGCAGTGCGAGGCGCAGTGTGTCGTCGGCCGCAAGCTCGAGTCGGTGGCGATCGGCCGGCTGGAGCGCTTCGTCGGCGACAACGCCCGACCGCAAAAGGTCGAACCGCCGCGCTTCGAGCGGCGGCTCGGCGCCGTGGCGATCGTCGGCTCCGGCCCCTCGGGGCTGGCGGTGGCGGCGGACCTGCGGCGCTGCGGCTGCGACGTCACCGTCTACGAGGCCTTGCACGTGGTCGGCGGCGTGTTGCAGTACGGCATCCCGTCGTTCCGCCTGCCGCGCGAGATCATCAGCCGCGAGGTCGACCACCTGAAGGCGCTCGGTGTGAAGTTCGAGACCAACAAGGTGATCGGCAAGACCTTCTCGGTGCTGCAGCTGATGGGCGAGATGGGCTTCGACGCCGTGTTCGTCGGTGCCGGCGCGGGTGCGCCGGCTTTCCTCGGCATCCCCGGCGAGTTCGCCGGCCAGGTCTATTCGGCCAACGAGTTCCTCACCCGCGTGAACCTGATGGGCGGCGACAGGTTCCCGTACCTGGACACGCCGATCACGCTGGGCAAGAGCGTGGTCGTGATCGGCGCCGGCAACACCGCGATGGACTGCCTGCGCGTGGCCAAGCGGCTGGGCACGCCGACCGTGCGCTGCGTCTACCGCCGCTCGGAAGCGGAAGCGCCGGCGCGCCTCGAAGAGTTGCGCCATGCCAAGGAAGAAGGCATCGAGTTCTTCTTCCTGCACGGACCGGTGGAAATCCTGACCGACGCCGACGGCAGCGTGCGCGGCATCAAGGTGCAGAAGATGGTGCTTGGCGAGCCCGACGCCAAAGGCCGCCGCCAGCCGATCCCGCAGGACGATTTCCTCGAGCTCGATTGCGACACGGTGATCTACGCGCTCGGCACCAAGGCCAACCCGATCGTCACCAAGTCCACCCCGGGGCTCGAGCTGAACAAGTGGGGCTACATCGTGGCCGACGCGGCCACGCAGGCCACCAGCGTGCCGGGCGTGTTTGCCGGCGGCGACATCGTGACCGGCGGCGCCACCGTTATCCTGGCGATGGGCGCCGGCCGCCGCGCCGCGCGCGCCATCGGCGCCTGGCTGGCCGGCGGCAAGCGCGCCTGGCCGATCACCCAGGCCGACGTCGACGCCTTCGTGCCGCCGAAGGCGATCGGCCCAGCTGCAACCCCGGCCGCCAACGAGGTTTCATCATGAGTATCTGTCCACGCTGCAAGCGCCCGCTCGACGACGAAGAAGCCTACATCTGCTGCGCGGGTGTCGAACTGCGCTGGCGCTGCGTCGACTGCCACAAGGTCAGCGAGGGCTTCGCCTTTCCCTACGGCATGTGCCCGCACTGCAAGGGCAAGCTCGAGCTGTTCGACCGCGGCGCGATCGAAGACGATCACGCGATGGAGGCCGTGCGCAAGGCGTTCGAGATCGAACTCGGCGGCCACGCGTTCTACGAGCGCGCGTCGCGCGACGCCCAGGACCCTGAGTTGCGCGACCTGTTCGGGCGCTTCGCCGGGATGGAAAAGGAGCACATGGACACCCTGTCCAGGCGCTACCACGCCGACCTGCCGACGCCAGCCGAGGACTTCCAGATCGATCGTGCGGCAATCTTCAGCGGGGTCGACCGCAAGCCCGAGGATCCGGCCAATCTGTTCCGGATCGCCATCGCCTTCGAGCAGCGGGCGGTGGATTTCTTCACCCGGGAAGGCGAGCGCGCGCCGGCCGATTCGGTCGAGCGCGAGCTGTACCGGGAACTGGCCGCCGAGGAACGCGAGC